>OJMI01000040.1_pt1 | contig 157911 bp, 148 predicted proteins | sample 1597131 | NCBI WGS metagenome assembly OJMI01 (sample SAMEA2452116, study PRJEB22498) | human gut metagenome | reverse complement strand
CTGCCGTAACGTCACGGAGAGAACGGACAGGGATAATATCCCGCCGTTCGGGTACGCCGCAGGAGAGGCACGGAATAGCACCGCGCCGTCCGGCATCGTCTTCACGAAATCCCGGTATTTCATCCAGACGCCCACCGGCTCCGCCGCATGCAGCTCCGCGCCATCGTCCGCCTGCACCGCGCCGCGGTCATATGCCTCCGCCGCCGCATCGTCCGTGGCGACCGGTTTTCGGGCATCATCACGGTTATTTGCACCATCACCATCATTGCTATTTCAATAGTTGGTATTGGTACACATGGGGCGGGTATCATAACCGTTTTATCTGTCACCGGTTGTATCATAACAGGTTTTTTGACAGCCTGCTCGGGTACTATATCTGGGGTGCGATAAACGCGCCGACAAAGCTTGAGATAGGAAATATGATATTGACAAGATATAACAATACGTTGAAAGTCCAGGTTGGAAACAGTGTGTCGTATCTTGATTTATATCGTTACCAGACAGTCAGCTATCTGGCCGGCTATACAAGCATTGAAGTGACGACCGGAAACGGCAGTGCATTGGTTCGTTTTTATGACGATTACGGCAATGAGGCGACATATCGTCTGTAAGGCATACTTGCTTTACGAGGCCGTATTTTGCTGATAATTGTTGGTAATGCAAAAGAAAAAGGGGGCTTCGGCTCCCTTTTTTACGTGAAAAAGTAAAATGAGACATGGTAAGATATTGAAATAAAATAAGTTTTAGTGAGGCGGAAGAAAAATCGGACGATTCGGAAAGCGAAATTTGAAAAATAATGCAATTTTTGCAAATTTTGCTTAACCATCCATCCGAAAAATATGCAGATATATAACCGGTTATGCCTGGCAGAGGAAAATTTTACAATAATTTTATAAGGCCATATATTCGTTTTCAGAAAGCATCTAAGGAAAACGGATTATGATAAATGTCAAAATTTATTGCATGAAAACACATCGCGAATACGAAAACGTGTATATGGTTATAGATGACGTATTGAAACGCAGCCGGCTTGAATACCGTATTGAACGGGTTACGGAACCGGAGGAACTGTACCGGCGCCGCATATTGTTTCAGCCGCATATCGTTATCAACAACCGCGTTGTTTTTGCCCGCCGTTGTCCGCTGCGGGAGGAAGCAGAGGAAATCTTGAGAAAAATGAAGTTGATAAAATGAAATCGGAAATCTATACTGCAATATGCAAAAAATAAGGAGAGCAATATGAAACGTCTGCTGGTTTATTCTGAAATAATAAAGCATCTGCCGCGTACCGGCTGGAAAAGGAAAGGCGTGCCGGAACCCGAAACAGTGGCGTCGCACAGCTGGCAGATGGCGCTAATGGCTTTGTATCTCTCGCAGGGCAATGCGTTGGAATATGATTTTGACAAGGTTATAAAACTCTGCCTGTGCCATGACCTGGCAGAGAGCAAGCTTGGCGACATCACTCCTATTGATGCCGCCTACTCCTCAAAAGCCGTCAGGGAAACTGCCGCAATGGCCGAAATTGCTGTTGAAGCTGATTTCCCTGCGGCAGCGGAACTTTTTGCCGAATATGAGGCCGGAGAAACGCCGGAAGCGCAATTGGCCAGCGATTTGGACAAGTTGGATATGTATGTACAATCGCTTGATTATGAACAAAAATTCCCGGATAAGGACTTGGAAGAATTTCGCCGTTCTGCCGCCGCCGGAATCAAAACGGCATTAGGCCGAAATTTGCTGCGAGATTTGCAAAACCGGGAAGAACCGTTGCCTTTTCGGAATATGCCGGAATAGTATATCCCGTATTATCGGGTATGTTGCGCTTTAGCCAAGGCAGCTTGTTCCGCCAGCTTAACGGCTTTTCTGTTCTTCAGATGCTGTTGCTGGAGTTTTTTATCGGCATGGTCAAATGCACTGTACGTACCGCTTGCCTGAATGCCGCGGCCGTCGCGTCCCGACTGGATAACCAGCGAATGGATATAGGCCTTGTCTTCATTCCCGCCTGACAAAAGGTTCTTAACAGCTTTATTTTCTTTAGAGTTCGGAGCCAATTGATTATACATTGTAAAAGCATGGGCATACCACTCACGCGTTGTCCCGTCTTTGTATTCAATTTTTCCGGCTTTTTCCAAACTATCAACCTGTTGGTAGAGTTTATCACGGGCTGTTTCTCCCAAAATAATCTTCAGAGCCGTGTCAAAACGGTTTTTATAGGCTTTTTCCAATGCGCTCATTTCTTTTGTGAAATCAGCAGTTTTAGATTCTTTATTTTTCTGAGATTTAGAAACTTTTTGCTGAACCGGCTGTTGTTGTTTTACCGTAACTTCAGTCTTGTTTTGCTTGGCGTTGTCATCGGCTTTGCTGAACTGGTTTTGTACAAATTTTCCTCCGAAATATCCGACAAAAGCCAATCCGGTAACAACCGCAGCTTTCTTTGTCCATTTTTTTGCCGCTGCCGCAGATGCAGGAATAATGGTTATGGCTGCCATAGTAGCTTTTTTTGCCCAGCCCCGCATTTTTGCAAAGAACTCTTTGCGTTCTTTTTTCTTCGCGGCGGCAGCTGGTTTGTGTTCACTGTTCTGGCGTTTTCCTCCTTCCGGGGTTCTATTCGCTGGTGTTGCCTTTGTGTTCTTGTTTTCAGCCGAAACAATGCGGTTGTCTTTAGATGTGTCTGCTGCTTTTTTCTGCGAAACAGCGATGCCGTTTTCAATTCCGTCTTTCACCAGCCGTTTTTGCTGGTATGTTCCGAAAGTGTCTGCAAGTTTGGCAAAATCTTCATCAGCCGGCATTTCTCCCCGCAAGGTCCGGTTGATTTTTTCCATGGCGAAACTTCTTAATTTATCCTGCATCCTGACAGTGGAATATTCTTTTTCATCTTTAAGCAGAGAGGCAATGAGCAGCATATCTTTGGAACTGAGAAGAGCCGCTTCTTTTTTGCTGTTCAGGATTTTAAAACGCGTGGCCTGAAAAGCCTTTTTCTTTTCGTCTTCTTTATGACGGCTGATTGCTTCAAGTTTATATTTAGTTTCAGCCTTTTTCAGCGATTTGACGATTCTGTGGTATTTAGACTGTCTCAAAATGGCAAAATAGTCCGGTAGCAAATCGGATGCTTCGGCTGTAGGCACTGCGGCACCGGCAATATAATCTTCCAAGAAATCGGCGCTTTGCCTTTCAATAACTCTGGAATATGCGCCAAAGGTATCTTTGGGGTCATAATCGGGAGTAACGCCGGCCTGCGCCTCAACAATTGTTTTTAACCAGCTTTCATCGTAAATTTTGACATTTTTATTTTGCGGCATAATCTAAACCTTTTCAAAAAAACATAAAGTATAACTTTTATACCACTTGAAATATATTTTGTCAACATTTTGTTTATATAAAATAAAAATCCCGTTTTGTTTGGCAAAACGGGATTTTTGAACGCTGTGGCAAGAACGGCAGCGGTAAAATGCAAAACTCTGCAACAACGCCGAAATAGCCGGAGATTGCAACAAAACGCATACTGTAGTAAACGCATCTGCTGAATGCTATTGCAGGGAGATACAGTGCATAATATGAAGATATGCGGCCATAGCTCCGATGCCGGCAATGATAATGCCCCAAATCAGCATACATGGGAGCAGCGTTTTTAAGCTGACCTTTACTTCCTCATAATCAAAGTTAGGCATTCTCGCAAAAAAGAATCCGAGAACAGCCCCGATTGCAAAACCTATTCCCGAAAATAAGAAATAAGTGCCCGGATTTTGATAAAAACTTCCGTCGTTTCCGTTTGATACGGCAAACGCTGCCAACGATAAAAATAATAGAGATTTCATAATGTAAAATTTATTTATAATGATAAAATAACTGCTTAAATAATAAAAAATATATAAATTTTGTCAATATTTATTTTCCGTCGATATTTGTAATCGCAAAAGATGTCCGGATAAATCTGAATTGCAAAATTTATTCCTGTCCCAGTCCTGTCCGGATGAAATTTTTCGCCAGATATAAAACCGGACATAAAAACGGGAGTTGTATTAAACAACTCCCCTGATTAAAAGAGGCCAAATCAGCCGAGCATTTCCCGGATGAAGAGGCATAAAACGCCAAGGCAGAACCCTGAACAGCCGAAAGATGTCCAAAGAGTCCTGCTTTTAACCAAATGGCGGCAGCTGCCGTCCAATGCATCGTATTTGCAAGCGTGCATAATGCAAAGGTTCCATATCGGAACAATAAACAGCAGCGGCATCAAGGCCGTTCGGAAATCATTCCAGCACAAGAGCAGAATTCCCAATCCGGCACCTAAAAGAATGCTGCCGGCTGCGCCGCATTTATAAGCGGGGCAGAAGAAAATGTCTGTATCTTTGCCGTAAATGTACCAGCAGACGGCAGCAAACAACAGGCCGCCCAAGGCTCCCAGAAAGGCACACTGCCAAACGGTTAATTCAGTCGGCGGAACCGCCGCTAAAATAAAGTTTTCCATAAGGCCGGTTATTATCTATTGTCATATTGTCAGCTAAAATAGCATAAACCCGCCAAAAAGGCGACACATGCCGTAATAACAGCCCCGCCAATAACGCAACTGGTTTTTTTCTCACAAGATGTAATCTTAGTTCCCGTAATAATGTCAATACGCGGCATTATTGCATAGATAAACCCGAGACACGCACCGACAAGAAGTCCGACACCGATAAAACTTGCCAATCCCAGAGAGTTGTTGACTCTGAGGAATGAACCGCCTTCGCCGCATGACGTCAATAACATCATTAACGGCATAAATAATAATTTTTTCATACACAAAATTTAAATAAAAATAAAGTAATCAGTTTATAAATAATCAAAAAAATGTTTTTTGTCAATTAATCTTTTACAGAAACAGACTTGCCATTTAAAAAATATTACATACAATCATTTCGCCATGAGAGATGAAATTTTAATATATAATGACAGCGGAACCGGTGATATCCGGCCTTTGCGGGACAGCCTGAGAGAGTATTTTTCTCCGCAGGGGATAAAAATAGATACCGTTACGGCTGATGATATAATTAAAAATGACCGGCTGAATGGCCGGGTACTGGCTTTTTTTATGCCCGGCGGTCGTGCTACGCCGTATTTGGAAAAACTGAAAGTCCGAGGTAATCAAAAGATTGCCGAATATGTGCAGAGTGGAGGCGTTTATTTCGGGATATGCGCCGGAGCCTATTATGCCAGCCGTAATGTTTTTTTTGAAACGGATATTAAAGATGCCGCTGTCGTGCAGCAATGCGGGCTGAACTTAATTGACGCCGATGCCGTCGGAACGCTGCACCGGGAGTTGGGAATAGCCCCGTATTCGCAGGATTTCAGGTCAATGGCAGCTGCAAAAGTTTTATGGCGCGCCGATAATGAGCGGCATATTGCCAGTTATCATGGCGGGCCGTATTTTAAACCGCTGCCGCACAGCAGGATACAAGTATTGGCAGAATACGAGTTTGAGGGGAAAACGCTGCCTGCTGTCGTTATGCAGAAACACGGGGCAGGGACTGCCATTGTTTCCGGGTTGCATATAGAGGACACGGGGCAAAATCTTAAGCGTATTTTAAACAGCCTGCTTATAAAGGAACCCGATGCGTACGGCATAGCTTCGGCATTGGAAGAAGGGGAAGCTGCCCGTCGGGCTTTATTTTGCAAAATGATGGCAAAAATCCGCCAATAACTTTGGAAAACGTCTTCAAACAGCGCTTTGGGTACTTTTTCTGAAAGTATTGCGTTACCGGCAACTTTTCGGGTTCGGAAATTGAAAATGAAAAGGCGCCGGCATTTGGTCTGCAAAGTTGTATTTCAGCAGAGGTATACGGGGTTTCTCCTTAATGATAGAATCGATTTGCCGCCGTTTTTCTCTCTCAAACAACAGGGAGTCTTGCTGAACTTTTTTAAGATAATTATTTTCCAGCGAATCCGTAAGCGAGGTCATAAATTTTGCCGTCTGTTTGTATAAAGACAGGTTTTTCAGGAAAACGATTCTGTAAAAATCGACAGAGAGGTCATGCCTGTTGAAATACATTTTATGCTTTGTTTTCATCTCAAACATAAGGTATCGGGCTTTAAGCTCCCGTTCGTTTTCTGCGTCGGAATTTTTAATGGCTCTGGCGAGGCTTCCGCCCATGGCATGGTTATGTTTGCTCATCATGTCAAGCGTCGCTTGCATAAAGCGGCTGCCGTTTTCCAGAATATCCGGAACGCTGTCGCTGTTCTGAAAGGCTTCCAGTGCCTGTCTGCGTCTAAATTCAAGGTCGGAGTCGTGCAGATTTTTTGCCATGGCGGCGTAATTGTTTTCAATCACTTCGGCAGAAAGTGCTTTGGGACGGTATTGGGCGTAAATGTTGTTCTGCGGCCGTACAAAAGTTCTCTGTTCAATCGCTTTAATCGTTTTATAATCAGCCCCGTTGGCAAAATGTTCATAAAAACGGAAAGACGTATCCCGGTTTTCCAATTGGTTAATCTTATTCAGCAGGATTTCTTTTTGTATGTCAAAATCCGCCCGCTCTTTTAAGAGACGGTTTTCCCACTTCTTTTCATTGAAAAATAAAGCCGATGCCGCCGCAGCACAAAGCCCTGCTTTGAATAGTGTCCGTTTCATTGTATTGTCCGTATCTGGTGATGTCTGTAAATATTAAAAAATAATAGACAAATTAAAAGACAAAATCAAGCGTTTTTTTGACGCTTTTTACTTGACATAATACAAATTATAAATACCATATTTCGCAGTTATTTATAATTTTTACCATTAAAAACATATTTTTATGGAACATGAACATGTTACACTGCAGTCGTCTGAAGATTATCAGGAACTGTTTGAAAGATTTTTGTCGGCAGTCGGCATCAGCCCTGCGGAGTTTAAGGCGTATTTGGCTGCATCGGTTCCTCACTGCGGCGCGCTTCGTACGGTCAAAAACGGTTTGGCGGCAGAAACGGCGTATGAGGGGATTTTTCTGTCGGAGAACTCTTATATCATCATGGATACTCTGAGAACCCCGGAAACGCGTGTGTCTCGGCAGGAAATGGAAGAATATCTGGCAGTACACAACGCCCGCCTGCCTGCAAAGGCAGAGTTGAAACGCTTTGACGCATGGAAAAACAGTTTTCGCTGCGTTTTGGCAAAAGTATATTCTGCAGAAAATGTCCCTGCCGTATATTGCCCGGATATTCCCATAACGCCTGAAAACTATTGGACGGCAGAAACTTCGGCAAAGTCTCCTGCCTCGGCAGCATATGCCCTTATTGCCGTGTGCGATGAGGCATCGGCATCTCAGGCGTTGCAGTTTTGCCGGGAAATTTACCGGAAAATATTTGCGGCATATTTTAGCTATTAAACCAAAGCGGTGCATCGTGCGCCGCTTTTTTTGTTGCCAAATCCTAAAACCGCTTTTATACTCAGCCCGTCAAAGAAAGTAAAAACTTTGAATTTTTATATTTCTTTGGTGAGTTGTAAATTACATCAAAGAGGAACTGAAATGAAAATACTTGTCGGAATGAGCGGAGGCGTTGATTCCTCCACCGTTGCCTGTATCTTGAAAGAGCAGGGGCACGAAGTCATCGGTGCAACGATGTCCATCTGGGACAAAGCCAAACATTATAATATAACGGCGCATAAAGATGCCTGTTTTTCGCCGCATGAAGAAGAAGATATCAAAGAAGCGCGCGCCTTGTGCCAAAAGCTGGATATTCCCTATTGCGTCATTGACTGTACCAAACAATATCAAAAGCTCGTTTTGGACAATTTTAAGTCGGAATATCTCGCCGGTCGCACGCCGAACCCGTGCGTTATCTGCAACGCAGCCATTAAGTTTGCGGCCTTGCCGCTGAGCGCCGCCGAGCAGGGGATAGCATTTGACAAGTTTGCCACCGGACACTATGCGCGTCTTTCGTATAATGAAAAGCTGCAGCGTTATCAGCTGCGTCGCGCCGTTGATGAAAAAAAGGACCAGAGTTATTTTCTTTATCGCCTGCAGCAGGAGCAGCTGGCGAAAATAATGCTGCCGCTCGGAGATTTTACCAAAAGCGAGGTGCGGGAAATTGCCCGTAAATATGGTCTGAATGTCAGCGACAAGCCTGACAGCCAGGACTTTTATACCGGAGATATTAACGACATTTTGCAAACGGAGCCCAAACCCGGAAACTTTGTCAATACCGCCGGAAAAGTATTGGGAACGCACCGCGGAATTTGGAACTACACGGTGGGCCAGCGCCGCGGGCTGGGCATCAGTGCCGACCGTCCCCTGTATGTTATCAAACTGGATAAGGAAAAAAACGAAGTCGTCCTGGGATATGAAGAGGAGTGTTATAAAGAAGCATTGGTTGCCGATGGTCTGACTTGGCTGTCAGTTCCGCCGCTGGCTGAAAAAACGGAAATTCAGGTACGGCTGAGGTCGTCGCAGGCGCCGGTTGCCGCCGAGTTTCTGCCGCAGTCTGCAGATACGGCCGCAATCCGCTTTTTTAGCCGACAAAAGGCTGTGGCAGCCGGACAATCCGCTGTTTTTTATGATAATGACGGATATGTGTTGGGCGGCGGTTTTATAAAAGGAACGCAGAATGCCGCAGTCTGAAGTTCCGCTTCCGCCCCAAGCCCCTGTACCGGATAAAAGGGAAATCGTCCGCCTGCTAAGCAACGAAGCAAACCAACAGGAGCTGTTCCGTCGTGCCGATGCCGTCCGTAAGGAAAATGTCGGAGATGAAGTACATTTGCGCGGGTTGATAGAATTTTCCAATATTTGCCGCAATAACTGCCTGTATTGCGGTATCCGCCGCGGCAATACGCACGTCTGCCGTTACCGTATGGACGAGGCGGAACTGGTGGAAACCGCCCGCAAGGCTGCCGATATGGGCTTTAAGACCATTGTTATGCAGTCGGGTGAAGATATGTATTACACTAAAGACCGCTTGTGCCGGATAATTGCCGCAATAAAAAAATTTGACGTGGCGATAACGTTAAGTATCGGTGAGCGGACGTATACGGAATACAAAGCTTTTCGCGAAGCCGGCGCCGACCGCTATCTGATGCGTATAGAAACCACAAACAAGGAACTGTACCACCGGCTTGATCCCCAAATGAGCTGGCAGCGGAGGTATGAATGTCTGCTGATGATAAAAGAACTGGGGTATGAACTCGGTTCCGGCATTATGGTAGGGCTCCCGGGACAGAGTAATGAAAGCATAGCCGAAGATTTGCTGTTTCTGCGGGATTTGCCGGTAGATATGGCAGGTATCGGTCCGTTTATTCCGCATCCGCAGACGCCGTTGGCACATGAAAAGGGCGGTACGCTTGATTTGGCATTGCGTACAATGGCTGTTATGCGCCTGCTGCTGCCGGACATTAACATTCCTGCCACGACCGCGATGGAGAGCCTGCATCCAAACGGGCGGATTATGGCGTTACAGGCCGGAGCCAATGTTGTTATGCCAAACGTAACCGAAGGCGAATACCGCCGATTGTATGAATTGTATCCCGGAAAAATCTGCGTGAACGATACGCCGGTGCATTGCCGCAGTTGTATCGGATTGAAAATAATGAGTATTGGCCGCACCGTCGGAACCGGCTATGGCGGGCATAAAAAATTGAAACCATAAAAGAACCGCCAGAATAAAGCTTCCGTAAAAAACGGTAAAATTTTTCTCCGTTACTGTCAGTAAAATGAAGAAAAATTTAACAAATTTCCGCTATACTCCTCTTAAGCTATACTTTTCTTAAAATATATAAGGAGAGATTGATGAAAAAGTTTTTGTTTTTCGCGCTGCTTGCCGCTGTATTTTTAATTAATCCGCATGTTTCTTCCGCCGAAACGCTTTCTTATATTCCAGACAATCCGGAAAAGGCGCTGATAATTATTCACGGCTACGGGCAAAACGGAGCCAGGATGCAGGGAATGACCAATTCTCTGAAAAAGGATCTACCCGATACCGCGTTTTACTATCCGACCGCTCCGGACAGGGCGCCGCATCGCGGGTACCAGTGGTTTGCCATTCCTGCGTTTGGTGCGGAAATGTCGGAGATGAAACTGTACCGGCGTATGTTTGCGGATGCTATGGACAACGTGGCTGTTTTGCATGATTTGGTTGACGAGATTCATAATGAGTTGGATATCCCGTATGAAAATATAGACGTTACCGGATTTTCTCAGGGCGGGCTGATGGCAGTGCTGACGGCGTTGACCAATCCCAACCACATCGGGCGCGCCGTATCGCTTTCCGGCGTTCCGTTAGTGCTGACCGACGATTTTGATGCGGATATGGTTGTGTCCGAGCCGGATATTTTGCTCATACAGGGAACAAATGACAACGTTATTCCCGCCAACAGCATTGTTCTGACGCAGAAAACGCTTGAATCGCTGGGGCTGAAACCGGAAACGGCGGAAATCCGCGGCATGGGACATCAGGTAACGCCGCGTGTGCTGCAGTACTTGATTGAATTTCTGCAATGAGCAGCAAATAAAAACCTTGCCTTTTTAATATCAAAAGCTATACTGCCGCTAAATTAAAATTATTATTCACTTTCTAAATATTATATCATTATGAAAACATTTTGTAAAAACAGATGGCGTATTTCCGCAATCACCAAAGACAACAGCGGCTATTGCTTTTTTTCAAACGGAGTTAAAGTATATCATCTTAGCTATGGTAACGTCACAGGTTGGATTCCGCCCGTATCTGCGGATACGTTGCCGTGGCAATACCCGGTTTTGTCGGTAGAAGTATATGAAAACGGCGAATATTATCAGACAACTCTGGATGGCCGTCCGATTAAAACCGACAAATACTTGGCGCCGTTGGAAAAGTTTGTCGCGCATTATCCCGAAAAGCCGGATTTGGAAGATGAAATCAACAGGCTTCCATTGTTGTACCGCCCGGGGTTGAAAGCTTTATTGTATTTGAAGTTGAGGAAACCGGCGGACAAAAGCTATTTATCCCTGTTACTATGGCTGAATCAGGCTGCTGCAAAGGTATATAAGCGTTATAATGCGATAAAGCTGTCATATTCTGCTGTTTGGTATAATCAGCATGAAGACTGGGAAGAAATCAAAGCTGCCGGCCTTAAAGCCGTAATGGAAGCTCAGGCTCGTATAGAACCGAGGTTTCTTACGATTGAGGATTATCTGGAACAGCTCGGTGTCTATGATATAGACGAACTGTCTGAGGATGAGCTTGAAATTGTGACGGAACTGGTCTGCTATATGATAAAGGTCAATACAGCCGTTGCCCAAGAGCAAAACCGGGTATGGAAAAGCTTTGGTGCTCCGCGTGAACTGTCCGAACAGGCTGAAAAAAAGGCCTATCTGGAAAGCTTAAAAGATACCGGTGCAGAAAATTGGAAGGATTACCATACTAAGCTTCTTCCTGTCTACGAAGATTGGAAGAAGCCGGATTTGGCGAAAACTGAAACCTGGAAATATCAGGATCTGCTTTCTCGGGGAAATTTGACGGAAAAGGATATGGAGAACTTTTTCCGGCTATACCAGATTTGAAATACGGAAAATTAAAAAAAGAGCGGGTTATTATCCGCTCTTTTTTATTGCAGTATACTCTCGAAACCTTTATTTATACATATCTTCCTCATTAAGGTATTGCTGGACATACTGTCGCACGCCGTCTTCAAGGCTGGTCATCGGAGCCGTATATCCGGCCTTTCTCAATTTCGTTAAATCGGCTTTGGTGTAGTACTGGTATTTTCCCCGCAGTTCTTCCGGCATTTCTTTGAAGCCTATTTTCGGGGTCTTGCCCATTGCTGCCCAGACAGCCTTGGCCAAATCGTAAAAGGAACGGGCTTCGCCGGTGCCGACATTGAACAGCCCGTTTACCTGCGGATTTTCCAACAGCCACAGGATAACGCTGGCTGTATCGCCGACCCAGACAAAATCCCTTAATTGTTCGCCGTCCCTGTATGCCGGATTATAGGATTTGAACAGCTTAACTTCCCGGTCGTTCTTAACATCCGGGAAAATATGGGCGACAACGCTTTTCTGGCCGCCTTTGTGATATTCGTTTGGACCGTACACATTAAAAAACTTCAATCCGGCATATTGTTTGGGAACCGGGCGTTTTTCCATGATTTCCCGGGCGGCAAAGCGGTCAAACAAAGCTTTGCTCCAGCCATAGGGATTAAGCGGCCGCAGGCTGTTCAGAAAATCCAGAGATTCGTCATCGGTGAACCCCATGTTTCCGTCGCCGTAGGTTGCTGCGGAGGATGCGTAAATGTACTGCACATTGTTTTCGCAACAGAAATACCAAAGTTTCTGGCTTAATTGAAAATTGGAACGTATAATCAAATCTGCATCTTTTTCCGTTGTCGTTGAGATAGCTCCCATGTGAATGACAGCCGTTATTTCCGTTTTATGTTCTTCCAGAAACGAAAATGTTTCTTCCGGTGCCACAATGGCTCGCAGTTCTCTTTTAGCAATGTTTTTCCATTTGTCGTCGGAACCGAGCCGGTCAACGATAACGATGTCCTTGTATCCTTTCGCCTGAAGTTCAGCTGCGACATATGAGCCTATAAAGCCGGCTCCGCCTGTTACAATAATCATAAAGCCTCCATAACTTCGTTAAAATTCGTTTCAAATAAAAAGTTCTTGCCGACGCCTGCCGCTTTTCCAGCTTCTATGTCGCGCGGCTTGTCGCCGACGGAAATGGAATTTTGCATATCTATGTCGTACTTGTCACGGGCTTCCAGAAACATTCCGGCATTTGGTTTGCGCCGGTTTCCGTCCAAATCCGGACAATAGAAAACGTCGGTAATATGCACGCCGCTGTCGGCAAATTTCATCGTCATATAACGGGTAATTTCCTGAAAATCAGCATCGGAATAATAACCGCGGGCAATGCCGGATTGGTTTGTTATGACGATAATAAGATACCCTTTTTCTTCGGCGCGGCGGCACAATTCAATGACGCCGTCGATAAATTTGAATTTTTCCCTTTGGAAAACATAGCCGTAGTCGACGTTAATCGTACCGTCCCTGTCCAGAAACAAAGCCTTAACCATAGATGTTTCTTTCAATCAAATCGCAAATCAAGTGCCCGACGGCAATGTGCATTTCCTGAATATGAGCAGAAGTGTCTGCCGGAACCGCAATGGCATAATCGGCCATGTCTTTCATCTTTCCGCCCTTTCTTCCTACCAGAGCAACCGTCTTTATTCCGGTTTTATGTGCCTGCTCAAAAGCTTGAACGACATTTGAAGAGTTGCCACTGGTAGACAGGCCTATAAGAATATCGCCGCCTTGGCCGACACCTTCCAACTGGCGGGAAAAAATGACATCGTAGCCGTAATCGTTGCCGATGGCGGTCAAATTCGAAGTATCGACCGTCAAGGAAATGGAATTCATTGCCGGACGGTTCATTTTATAACGCCCCACAAGTTCCGCCGCCAGATGTTGGGATTGCGCCGCACTTCCGCCGTTGCCGCAAAATATGATTTTATGTCCCCGTCTGAGGGCATCGGTACATACATTTGCGATTTTTTCAATCTCCGGCGTCTGCTGTTTCAATTCCGCCACGCCGCAAGTCAATTCGTCAAATTGTGCGTTGATATATTCCTGCATGATTTCATCCTTTCATAAGTTTTGCAGTAACTGTTGTCATACAAACACTGTTTTGGTAAATTCGTAATTCGGTTTTAACGTAAAAAATATTTTTGGGCAAAACAGCGTTTGTATAAAGCTAGGCAGAGAAGTTTCTCTCTCTCTCTCTCTCTCTCTCTCTCTCTCTCTCTCTCTCTCTCTCTCTCTCTAGGTTTCCTGCGGTTGCTGTACTTTCTTCTTTAGGAAAGAGCAGTTTTTTAATCATTTTTGTTCCGGGAATTTCTACAAAATGATATGCAATGACAGCAGAAACGGCAACAATGGTAATATAGACACCTGTCATATACCAGATGTGATCCGTAACTAGTTGAGAGTATTTATCAAAAATCAGTGGCCGTGTAATCCTCAAAACCGGTTCATGAATCATATATACGGCTAAAGCATAACGCCCGCATATAACGGAAATATTATTATTGAAAAACTGGGAGATAATTCCCTTGTTCAGCAGAAATAAAGTGAACAGCACACAAAATGTCATCACGTAAAGAAGTGAATTCAGATTTGGATTACGGATTAGCAGGAAATATATCATATACGACAAAGAGCAGGCTTCTAAAATGCTGTATATAATTTTTTGCCGCGGTGTATCTTCTATATAATTATATTGCCGGTACCATAATCCGATAAAATATCCGATACCAATCCCCGCCAAAGCCCGGAGCATTCCTACATTGAAAATATAGCCATAAGTCATATTAGTTCCTGAAATATTGCCGTTTTGCCTGTGTACCAGAAAGGCATAACTGAAATATATTAGTAAAAATATGGCAAGCTGTACATTTTTGGAATTAAAGTTTTTTAACAAATAATAATAAAAACAGATTGTAACAAAATACGCTGAAATAAACCATGCGACGCCGCTGTTGTGGATAGACAGGCCGACATTGTCCAGTAACAATAACGAAAAGACACTTTCCCTGAAAGAATAGTCGGTAATTCCCAAAAACTTCCAGAGCCTGATTAACGCAAGATATAACAGCATCAGAGGAAATAAGCGGGAAAACTTATTTTTAACAAAAGCAATTGTCGGTTGTTTTTTCCAGGAAATAATCAAAAAAAAGCCGGAGATGATAAAGAAAAAATCTACAATAAAAGGAAGGTTAAATGTATTTTGCGGCAAAGATCTGACAAATATGTCGGCAGAATTTTTGATAGCACCCGTATTGGTAAAATGATGAAAGGCTATCAGTAATGCAAACAAAATTCTGAGAAAATCTATGTTTTTTATCCGGTTCATAATCCTATCCTTTCATTTTTTCTACCAGGCCGGAAGTGGAATATCCGTCCAGCCTCTTTAAAATAACCGCCTTGCCGCCATAGCTTTGTGCCAGTTTCCCCTCGGGCCAGTTTTCCAACGCATACCCCTCTTTGGCAACGATGTCCGGCCGTAGTGCGTCTACAATATGTAAAGGGGAATCCTCTTCAAAAACGATAACATAATCTATCATTTCCAATGAAGCTAATAAAAGCGCCCGTGTTTTTTCGTCCTGAATTGGCCGCAACGGCCCTTTGTAACGTTTGACCGAAGCATCTGAGTTTACGGCGGCAATTAAAACGTCGCAAAGTTTTTTTGCCTGCATAAATGAGTTTAAATGTCCCAAATGGCAGCAGTCAAAACAGCCGTTGGTAAAACCGACACGTTTTCCTTGGTCACGCAAATGTTTGACGATGCTTTTAGCTTGCTCCAGTGTGATAATTTTCTTTTTCTGACTCCACCCGTCATCCGGCATCGCCCTTTGTGAAAGTGCCATTTTTAACTCATCTGCCGTAACGGTTGCTGTACCCAGCTTTCCAATGGCTATGCCGGATGCAGTGTTAGCGAGTTTCATCGCATCTTTAATCGGAACTCCGGCTCCCAGACAGGCGCCTAATGTAGCCAAAGCCGTATCACCGGCACCGGAAACATCAAAAACTTCTTTGGCTTCGGTTGGAATTTGCATCAGTTCGTCCGGATTGTCTGCAGGAATATAAACCATACCGTATTCAGAAAGCGTAACCAATAAATTTTTAATATAAAATTTATCAAATAATATCTTAGCTCCGGCCGTGATTTGTTCGTGAAAATCTGCTGCCAACGGATTGTACAAGCATCCGGTAGCTTCCGAAAACTCTTTTAAATTCGGTTTAACTAATGTCGCGCCGATGTATTTTGAATAATCGGTTCCTTTGGGGTCTATAATGGTCTGTTTTCCAAACTGTCGGCAGATGTCAATAATCATTTGTGTTGTAACCGGGGTCAACAGCCCTTTGTTATAGTCTGAAATTAAGACAATGTCGGCCTTTTTGACGGCATGTGTCAAAATCCGTTTATAACGCGGAAGCAAATCTGTAATGACCGGAAGAATTTCTTCCTGATCGACCCGGGTCAGATGATTGGCGCCGGCAATCAGGCGGGTTTTTACAATTGTCGGATAATCGGCAAGGCGCAGAAGATGGCTGTGAACGTTGACAGCCGAAAGTAAACCTGAAAGGCTCCGCCCAGCCTCATCTTTGCCAATAATCCCGATGAAATCGCAGTGTACGCCCAACGATGTAAGATTTGCCGCTACGTTTCCCGCTCCGCCGAGCATTTTTTTCTCATGATGAAACTTAAATACCGGTACCGGGGCTTCCGGAGAAATCCGCTCCACTTTTCCGTACATAAAACGGTCCAGCATAATGTCGCCGATAACCAGCACTCGGATATCTTGGAATTTTTCTATGTATGTAGTAAGTAATGGCATTTTATTTTAAATCTCCATGCTGTTTTATAAATTCTTCAATTCCTTTAACTCTAGCAGGAGTAGTTGTTTCATATCCGATAGTTAGAGGGGAAAAGTGAGACCGTTTTTTTAATTGCTGTTCAATGGCAGCAATAATTTCATCGCTTGTAATACCTGAGATACAGCCATAATTGTTACAGCATTTGATTTGATAAGGAAAACAGTTGCCTTTTCCACATTCTGAGCAGGTATATGTTTTGGGATGAATGTCTATATTACATAAATAATGGACAAGAGTTTCAGGTTCGGCATGACTATAGACAATCACACTGGGGCAGCCTACAAAGCGAGCCAGATGCATTAATCCGCTGATTCCTCCGACAAATAAATCTGAATTGTATAAAATCGAAGCTGCTTCGCGTAATGAGGGACAGCCACGCTTATCTAATACACCATCCAATAACGGATCTTTAGCATTTCCCAATTGTACAAAATCATATTTATCGGATAATTTTTTTATGACATCTTGTATAACAGGTAAAGGTATGGTTTTGTATTGGCTGAGACCTTTTGAGATAAATGCAATTTGTGTTTTCTCAAAAAAGCGACCGTAAGCTTTTTCTGTTTCATTTAAATTTAAAGAACCGGCAAGTTCTATTTTTCCAATAATACCCAGCTTATTGCAAAGTGATGTTAATAAATGTCCGTTTGGCCATTGTCTGCGGTAACCCAATTGGGGGTCTTTAATGTATTTGACGCCAGTAATAAAAATCGGCTCTATGTTATTTTCTAAGAGTTTTTGCCGTTGTAATGCATTAAATGTCGATTCATCAATACCTTCAAGAATATCAATACATTTTGAATCTTTAAATAATTCAGCATTCTTTGTACCTATAAGAATACGCTGTTTGCGTTGTTTTGATAGTTTTTCAATAGCGGAACGAAATAGTAAAGTATCACCTAATCCATTAAAAGAAAAATAAATGATTTTATATTTTGCTTTTGCTTCTTTTAATGATAAAATTTTACAGCAGTCTTTTGTTTCCAATTCTTTTTTATTTAGATAAGAAAGAATTTGTTGTGCTACTGCGCCGGGAGTTATGCTGCGCATACAAATATTTTTTTCTTGATTTAAGCATTCATTTTGCCAGTTTGGAAAAATATTTTCGCATCCTGCACATATATTGTTGGTAATATTTATATTTTCAGGATAAGAAAAGAAATTTATATCAGTCGGTCCAAATAAAACACAGGAGGAACTACCGTTGATGGCTCTTTGCAGGTGAACAAATCCTCCTTCAATATCAATATGTAAGAGGCATTCTTTTAACAGCACTTTTATTTCTTCAAAGTTAGTCTGTCCGGTTAAATAAAAATCTATACCGGGAATTTCTGGAGAACGTAATTTATCGCCCCCTATTTGTACAAAAATATAATCAGGATGTTGTTTCTTTATAAGCTCAATTAATTTGCTGAAATTTTCAGCTTTCCATAGTTTATAGGAACCTTCGGGATAACGTAAATCGGTTTCATTATGGATTGTGATAAATTTTTTATTTAATAAATTAAACTTTTTTAGTGTTTCGATTACACTTATGTTAATGGGTAATGTATAAGTAAATTGTTTTCGTATTCCTAAAAAGTTATTAATATCTGCTTGTTGTACACGATTTATTTTCTTTAAATTGCAATATGACAACGCATTCAAATCAGATGAAAATAAGGAGCAATAATCTTGTCTGAATTTTTGAAGTATGTTTGTATATTGCTGAAGCAAAGGAAATTTAGTCATATTGGCTGCATTTAAATGTGATATTTCCGGCAGTCTGACAATCCTGATAAATAAATCATATTTTTTATAAATACAGGAAACGTCAGTATATTTTCCGTCTTTGTAAGTGGTAAAAACTCTATCGGTAATATTGGTATTTTCAAAAACCGTTTTAGCAATAGGATTCGTATTACGTATATATACATCAATATGAATATTATAATTGTTAAATTTTTGTCTGAAATAATATAAGTAATTGGCGGCTAGACATGTGTCACCCAGTCCTCCAGCCAATAAAAAACCGATGTTTAATTTTTCTTTGGGTAATTCAGGCAAATCTGAAAGTTTTGAAATTTCAAAAATTCCCTTATCGTTTGCTTTAATGGAAAAAGTGTCGGAAAGTGAAGAGATTGTTTGTTTACGGCTTATTTTTATACCAAAAATTCGAATGGTTTTAATATTATTTTTTGTAGAGATACTTATTATCGGTAAACCAAATAAATAATATTTTTTATTTTCAGATCGTGTTGTTTTTTTGAATAACGGTAAACCTAAAAGTAAACAAGAATATTGATTATTTGCTTTTTGAATAAAAAGTTTACGAAATTGAATTTTCCAAAAGGATTCTTCTAAAATCTTTACTCTTTTAACTAAATCTTCATGCTTAGAAGATAAAATCACAAAATGTTGATATAATCTCGCATAATCATCTCTCATTGTCTTTATTATGCAATTTACAAAATCTGAATAATCAGCATAATGAAAAAATTGTTCTGAATGAGGAAATTTTAAATCTTCAGTAGGTTTATATGCGGTATAATGCCTTAAAACAATATTATCAATTGTCTGTAAGTAAGCATAATTTGTATCTTTTAACCTTAATTTTTCATATTCTTCATGAAAATTATATTTTTCGTTTAAAAGAAGAATCTTTGGGTATAAAACTACATTAAAGGCATCTTGATCCATATAACGATTGAATGTATCATGCTCTTTATAGGCCAATAATTTTTCAGCGATACTATCTTCTCTCATCTTTTTTAGATTTAGCAAGATAACCCCTGAATTGAAATAGTGGCGATGCAATAATCTGATATGGTCTTTTTTTCTGATTTCTGCAACCCAGTCAACAGCCATGGCCGCATAGTTTTCAGAAATATCTGTATGATACAATTCGCCTAAATCGTCAGATGCAATAATGTCACCATCTAAATATAAAACTTTATCGGTTGGTATAAGAGCTGGCAGTTGAAATTTAAATAGGGCTGCTTTTGATACTCGATGCTTTAGTTGTCCGATATTTTCGTAATCATTATTTTTAATTAATATGGTAATAACTACATTGGGTTGTTCTAAATTTTGAAATTCCTGAATTGTTTGCTTTGATATCTCGACACCAATGATATAAAAATGATAAAGTGTATTGTTTTTTTTATTTGCAATGATTGATCTTATGCACGTTTTGGTTAGGCAGATGAATTTTTCATCGCAAATCATTGCTATATTTATCATATTGCTCATAAAATAGTCTCCGTACTAAAGTTTCACAAATTCCATGATAAATTCGGGCGTCAGTCTCTGCATGCAATCGGCACAACATCCGGTTTTGATGCATTTTCTCATCCAGTCGTCTTCAATCCATTCGCAGGCAAACGGGCAGATTCTCCTGCTTAAATTTATATTTTCCGGATAGCCGTAAAATCTCTCGTCGGTCGGTCCAAACAGGACAACGGATGTGCCGCCGCGTAAAAAATGGCGTGCATGAACCATTCCTCCCTCTTGAGAAATATGCAGTTTGGCATGCTTCAAAAGTGAAAAAGCCTCTTCCATATCTGTTTGGTCACGCAAATCTATGTCAACACCTGAAATTGGGGTTTGTTTTTTGCTGCCGATTTGAATAATTTGAACTTCGGGATATTTATCTTTAAGCAATCTGACGAAACGTCTGTAATATTCTTCCGGCCATTGCCGTGTTTCATTTTTTATATTTTCCCAACAGCGCCCGGATCCGGTCTGAATGGTAATATAATTCGGCGTGTTTATTCCAAATTTCTGTAAAACGCTGTAAATATCCAAATTGCTTTCTAATTTGAAATCTAACTTATCCATACCGAGTAAATTATTGATGTCTCCCTGGTTTTCTCTTGTACGCCCCCTCATCATAGATATGGCTAGTCCTAAAAAAGCATTTTTGCTGATAAATAAATTTTTCTGGTGAAACTGATTAACAGTTTCAATATAAGCGGAAACCTTTTTATTTAGACGATTTGGTATATAGCTTTCAATAACAGGGAAACGGATAAAGGAAATATACAGGTCATAATTCGGGGCATTTTCTTTTGTATATACTGAATTTTGGGGGAAAATGACATTTTTATAACATAAATCCTTATTGTTGCATAAAATGTCAATAATGACGTCTGTACCAAAATATTTTTCAAGGGCGCAGACATATTTCGCCGCGATAATCAGGTCTCCCATACCACCGAGAGCTTCAACGCCGATATGTATTTTCTTATCCGTGTATGAAGTTTTTTGTTTGGCTAGATTTTTTAATATATATTTGAAGTTCCATAAAATAATACGCAAAGCAAGCCGCTTGCTCGTTTTGGCTTTTTGAGAATATTTAACTATTTTTGCCTGCAGTTTATTAATGTATTGAGTGAATTCAGCCATTATGCCTCCAAACTTTCGCCGTATAAAAACGATTGAGTACTAATACAGAGAAAGAGGGTTTCTCAAACGAACGGCAAAACAAAAATAAAATTTCAGGCATGGATGTTCCTTTCTTTGCAGCGTTTTAAAAAGGTATAAAGAGTAGTTCTGCCGATGCCAAAACGTTTTGCTATCTCTGCTTTGGTTACGCCGGCGGAAATAAGCTCTGCCACTGCTTGCTCCTGACCCGATAAAGACGTACGAATCATTTTGCCAAACGGGCGGCCTCGTTTTTTCCCCGTTTGCAGAAGATTTTCCTGAATAGCTTTGTTTTTTATGGAAAGCAGGCCTTTATAGATTTTCAAAACGTCATTCAGGCAATCTTCCATTAGGAAGGGAAATCCCAAATCAAGGTTCAGGTTTTCTTTGATTGTACAGATTCGCAATTTGTATGTGGAAAGCTGGGCAATAACCTTGATAATATCTTCAAACCGTTCACCAATAATCGAAATGTCAGCCACAATTAAGACATCGCCTTGTTTCAGGTTGCACGGCAGAGTTTTTGCAAGGTCATCTGTTTTAAGGAATTTGTCAATTGTCAGATTATAGCAGTCAGCGTAAGAGCGGACAGATTGTTCCTGTTCGGACGGAGACGCATATCTTCCTTTAGTATTGATATATCCTAAAATCATTGGCGGCAGGTCTCTTCCATCAGCAATAAAAGTTAAGGCTAAACATAAATCCTACGTCCGAGAAGCACATAAAACAAAATTGTGCGGTTATGCGTTTAACGAACGTTTAATTCTTAATATTGTACAGAACCAAAGTTCGTTGTCCCGCATAAACTTTTTAGCCGAATCTTATGAGATAAGTAGATTTATAGCTTGACTTTCATGGGATTAAAGGGGTATAAGAATTAAACGTTCGTCAGATTAAAAATATTCTGTGCTATATACGATTAGCCGTTTTGATACGGGTTGTTTTTCAAAAATTGGTAAAGAGTAAAAATGCTGACCCGCATCAGCTTGGCTATCTGTTTTTTGGGCAGGCCTTTATTGATAAGTTTAAGGATATCCTTTTCTTTTCCGTCCAAAATGTGTTTTTTGTTTCTGCTGCCGAATTGTCTTCCTAATTTTCGACCGCTGGCTTTGATGCGTGAAAGGGCTTCTTTTGTTCTTTGGCTGATGAGGTTCCGTTCAATTTCCGCAGATAACGAAAAGGCAAAAGCCAGAACCTTGGATTGGATATCTGCTCCCAGCCGATAGTTGTCTTTGATTGTCCATACTTGTATTTCCTTTTGCATACAGAAATTTAAAATGGTCATGACTTGCAGGAGATTTCGTCCCAGGCGGGAAATTTCAGAGCAAATCAGGATATCGTCCTTTTTTAATTTTTTGAGCAAAATTCCCAATTTTCGTTTTTCAAAATCTTTTGTGCCGGAAATCATTTCCGCAATCCATTTGTCAATTTTAATTTGTTGCATTTGACAGAAATTGTTGATTTCAAATTCTTGATTTTGCAAAGATTGCTTATCTGTAGATACTCTGACATATCCGTATATCATTATAGTCTCCTTAAAAAATTACGGGAACGCTTTTAATTTGTAAAAGGCCTGCAGCGCGAAGACGGCTCTCGGCGGATTAATCGGCACAGGAAAGTACCGGTCATTGTTTATCCAATAAATTTTTTTGCAGGGCATTAAAAATTTGCAACAGGTGAAAAAAAACGATATTTTTCCCAAACAATGCCTAATCCGGCTTTCAGAGCAGGCGTAAACGGCCGGAAACAAACAGTACTGTCCTTGGCGTTGACAAGTTTATTCGGGTTCAGAATATATCCGATATTTTGTCCGGCCATCAAAGCGGCGTTATAAACCAAATTATGAGCCGTTATTATATTCAGTTTTTTGAAATCAGGACCGAACTACCCTTGAAATTCATTGCGAAAAGATGTTTTGACCAGAACCCGTTGCGAACATATCAGCAGCAGCCTGATTAAATAAGCCTTGGAAATGTTTTGTCTTTGTGCCAATTCGTATTTTGAGGGCATTATAACGCCCCAGATGTCTTGAACAGAAAGTTGGACAGAACTGTATTTGGACAAATTTGCCGATTGGATGAGAATGCCAAAATTCGGCAGCTATTTATCCAGCCGAATTTTCTTCCAGCTCTTTCAGCAGCCTTAAGATGGGCGGTTGTGCTATATGCAGAAAGTCAGAAGCTCTTGTTGTTTTTCCTTTTCAGACACATTTAAAAAATAGCGCAATACTCTGAATTCCATAATTTTTTCTCCGATATATTGTAAAGATAATATATATTTAAGTTTGTAATACTGTCCAATCAGAAAAATTGATTTATACCGTCAAATGGATAAGCTTCCGTTTGATAAGGTTGAAAGTTTTTTTAAGCTAGTGTAAAATAATTGTAAACAGTTAGGTTGATTTTGTTATAATGTTTGTCGTGCGGTTTCTTTCTGGATAAGAGGTCGCGGCTATGGAGAAGGAACGATGCCAGAAGAAATATTCAATATAAATGCAAAAATTGTAAAGCTGAATAATGGCTATAAAATGCCGATTATCGGGATTGGTACATACAGTTTGCACGGGAAAGCCTGTGCAGAGGCAGTAGGGGCGGCTTTAAAGAACGGTTGCCGAATGATAGATACAGCATCATTTTATGGTAACGAGAAAAATGTTGCAGAGGCGATTCGGAAATCAGAGGTTCCGAGAAAAGAAATTTTTATCGCCACGAAGTTATATCCAAACCAGTTTTTTCAAGCAGAGAAAGCCATAGAGCAGGCGCTTGAACGGCTGGGAAGCGGGTACATTGATTTGATGCTGCTGCATCACCCCGGCGAAAACGACAAAAAGGCCTATAAGGTGATGGAGCAGGCGGTAAAAGATGGAAAGATAAATTCCCTCGGACTGTCAAATTATTATATTAAAGAATTGGAATTTTTTCTGCCGCAAATAGAAATTAAACCGGTAGTCGTGCAAAACGAAATACATCCGTACTATCAGGAAACAGATGTCGTCGCATACATTCAGCGACAGGGCATAGCTGTCGAGGGGTGGTATCCGCTTGGCGGCCGGGGATATACGGAAGCGCTGCTGAATAATAAGGAATTGGCGGCAATCGGTGCAAAATATGGTAAAACGGCTGCTCAGGTCATTCTGCGCTGGAATTTACAGCGGAACATCATCGTAATCCCCGGTTCCCAAAATCCTAAGCATATAAAAGAAAATATGGATATATTTGATTTCAGTTTAACTCAGGAAGATATGGAAAAAATACGGAGGCTTGATTGTAGCGAAAAACACGACTGGTATTAATAAGTAGTTCTGTTGACTGGATTGCGAATAGTGTAAAATACGGAGAATTTCCTCAAAATAGGATGAGAAGCAATGACTGAAACAGCCGTAGGTAAAAATAAAAAATATCTTGACTTAGAGCTTACTCTAAAAATTATAATAATCACATAGAGAGAAACTATGAAGCGTCTGGATTCTTGCAAATTGTTCGCCGGAGCAGATACAGCGGAAACACTTGCCGGAATATTGGGCATAGAACAGACATCAGTTTTTCTGCAAAATAAAAAGGATTAACCGCAAAATTGTTGTGCTCGTAGAATAGATTCGGGAGGGGTTTCAGTCCGGCGGACACTGTAAATGTTGTTGAATGTGCTTACCGGCAAGGGGGCATCAGTCGGATTATACAGAAAAACGGCAGAGGGAACGAAAAATATAAATTGATTGCAATCATTTGAATTGCAGGAAAATTAGGCAGAATTACGTTTGGGGCAGAAAGATAAAATGTGGAAACGAAAGGGAAAAACAAAATATGTTAATGTGGTATGTAATTTTGGGAATAGTCATCATATCTGCCGGAGCCGGCTTGATTTATTTAAGTGGCAGGGTAGCCAGATTTGGATTTATGAAGATGTTTGACCGGAACGGAAATAATGCGCAATGCCGGAAAACAGCCGGATTTGTATTAATATTGTTAATTTTTGCCGCACTTAGCCTGACCATAAACCTTGTTAATGCTGTAGTGTGTTTGCTTCACTTTGTCTGTATCTGGCTGCTGTGCGATTTAGTCTTTTATTTGGTCGGACATTTTCGGAGGCAGCCGTTCAAATATTATTATGCCGGCATTGCCGCTATTCTGTTAAGCTGTGCTGTTCTTGGTTTAGGTTGGTATTTGAACCACCATGTCTGGACAACGTCTTATACGGTTGTATCAGAAAAGGCTGGACAAAAATTGCGTATTGTTCAGTTTGCGGATTCCCATATCGGAACGACGTTTGGCGGTAAAGGTTTTGAACGGCATGTTAGAAAAATACAAGAATTGAACCCGGATATTGTGTTGATTGTGGGGGATTTTGTGGATGACGGTACGACGCGTGAAGAAATGGTTTCGGCGTGCCGGTCGCTGGGAACGCTTAAAACGAAGTATGGCGTTTATTTTGCTTTTGGCAATCATGACAAAGGGTATCATGCTCCGGAAGTCAGAGGTTTTACCGGAAACGAGTTGATTGCGGAATTGGAAAAAAACAATATCCGTGTCCTGCAGGATAAAACAGTGTTGATAGATAATACATATTATGTTGTCGGGCGCCGGGATTTTTCGGAAATTCAAAGGGGAGGTTTTCGGGCAGATATGGAAGAACTTGTTTCCGGACTGGATAAAAATAAATTTATCATTGTAATGGATCATCAGCCTAATGATTATGAAAAAGAGGCAAAAGCAAGAGTAGATTTGGTCCTTTCGGGGCATACTCACGGCGGGCAGCTCTTTCCTTTGAATAAAGTTGGGGAATGGATAGGGGCTAACGATAAAACCTATGGTATTGAACGTCGCGGGCAGACAAATTTCGTCGTCACGTCGGGACTTTCGGATTGGGCAATCAGATTTAAAACCGGTACGAAGTCGGAGTTAGTTGTAATAGACGTTATGCACTCAGATAATTAAACAGATGAGTTTTTAACAGTGCCACCGACGTCAACAATAAGAAGCAAATTATATGTCTTAGTATCTAACAAATTTCTTGATTACTCTTTCGAATAAAGTCAATGAGCATTTCTGTTTGTTTATGTAAATCCAAACACTTGGCTAAATTCTCTTTAGTATAATTCTTATTTTTTGTGATATCCAAAGCAAATTTAACCTTGTCAAAAGTCTCAACCTTTTTGATATTTTTGTAAATATCAGGGAAAAAGCTGAATTGTTCAACATTTAGAGATGAATCAAAATAATTATGCAATGCTTCTGTCGGTAAATAATTTTCAATTTCTTTACCAGCTGTTACCCAATGCGCATTAGAGAACTCTTTTTGTATCCGTTTTACTCTATCCTTTAATTGGTCTTCGGATGATTTTTTATCGCTGTCCATTACAACATAAGAATGACGATTGATTTTGAGCATTTCTATCAAGCTGTCGGTATTTTTCTTTTCTTCAACATTAGCTGTATAATGCGAAAGAAGTGTGCCGCCATAATAAAGAAATTGATAGTCCAATCCTTCTTCCAAATCGTTACCGCCAAATAGCTCAAGCCATTTCTTAATGTAAATTCTGTCGGAAGGCCCTTCAACCCAAATAACGCAATTGGATTGCAACAAATCACTTGCCTTAAAGCCTAAATCATCTAAAAGAGTTTGTTTTGCTTTCTCAGACATTGCCGGTTCAACAGTTGATTTACAACCATCATTGCAAATTCTGACAATTTGAGCATTTATGTCTTTGCCAAACAAATCAATAGCAACATTAGAGTGAGTTGTTAGGAATATTAAAGAATCGGGGTACCTTACAGAATACTTTTTAATATGCTTTAACAATTTTCGCTCTAAACTTGGGTGTAAATTGTTTTCAAGTTCTTCAAAAGCAAATATGTTTTTATAATTGTTCGACAGTCGGGGAACAGTATGCAGAAGCGTTAGTGTGGCAATAATGGTTTTTAAACCGCTACCGCAATCAGAAAGCTTAATGCCGCCTTTTTTATCTTCTTCTAAATAAATTTCATACAAATTATTTGCACCTGTTAAGGTATATATGCGTTTAAATGTTATTTCAGGGGCGACAACTTCATTAAGAAGAGAAAGAAAATCATTTTCTATGTATTGTTTCCAGTTAACCTCTTTTCCGTTATTACCTGTCAGTTTTGCAGTATGTCCTTGCTCATCATTTAGCATTCTTGCAATTAAACTGCATATTCCGGTAGAATTTGATTCTATTTTATAATCAGTAACTTGTGATGCATAATCAATTTTTTCCTTATTAATATCCCGTTCAGCACGAAGATGAAGAAAACGGTACCCGCAGTCATCCGGGTGATATAGACAGCAAAGCCGACCAGATACAATACAGCCATTGTCGGGACTTTGCCAGACGCTTCCATCTCGGTTCGTTTTTGCCGCAGTATTCCGATACGTTGAAAGTATCGGACGGTGGAGCCGTCAACGGTATGGAAAATCTTTTTGACGATATCCGTATCGGCGGTACAGAATATTCCAACCGCGTTATAGTTGCCGGTGGCGGTTCGTCCTACACAAAACCGGAATTGTGTAGCAGTGTCATCCACACGCAGGGTTTCCGCAATGGTGCCGGTTATATTATCGGCGAATGGCTCTGGGGCTTTGTCCTGACCGGTATTACTGCTTATGAGATTATCGGATAGGAGGGAGAGATGCCGAAAAGTCTAAAAACAATCGTCTTAAAACACTTGGCACGGTTAAACAGCCGGCAGTTTGTCTTTTTGCTTTTCGGCATTATGGCTTTTGTTTTGGCCTTGCTGCAGCCGGAAATCCGCGGGCAGTTCTTAAATATTGTGGAGGCGCTATGTTCAAAAATATCCTGGTAATCGGCAGCTGGGTCGCCTCAATCGTTTTGGCCTATCAGCTGGGCACCAGCCGGGCAGAAGTTCAATATATAGAAAAGAAAGTCGAGGTGGTGAAATATGAAAAAGGGAAAGCGTGCAATCTTCTGGCTAAGCCAAATCTTGGCGACGATGACATTAGCCGCCTGTTCGACAACGGCCGGCTCTGAAACCGGCTGCATTGAATTTCCGAAAGGCGGCCCGGCAATGGGCGGGGTTTACCGGCGGTTGTCGGCCGAAGACCGGAAAATTGCCAACGAATATTTTAACCGGCTTTATAAAGTCAGCCAGCTGCCGGTATTTTGTAAAAAAAATAACTGAAAAAGGAGAAGTTAAAATGCGTGAAAATGGCAGAAATCTAGGGGGCGCTCTTGCCGAGCTTGTAAATAATTTTGGCCTCCGGCGGAGGGCAAAATTATGCTGAATTTCTGGAGTCATAATTTGTTAAACGGAATAGTTTTCACCATTAAAGCCAGCCCCGAAACGGCAACAGTTCAAATCAACGGCAAAGTCCGGAACTCTGTCGCCGTCGCCCCCGGAGCAACCGTCAGCTGGAGCGTGTCGGCGTCAGGCTATTATACGCAAACCGGCAGCCAAACGGTTAAAAGCAGCACAACCAAGACAATTGAACTGAAAAAAGTACCTTACACGGTCAGCCAAAAGCTGCTTGATGTTCGTCCGAGTTCAACCTCGGCCGTGTCCGGAACAATAGATATTCAAGGTTCCGGCCGGTTCAAACTGGAGTTGGAAGCTGCCGGCGCCGCAGGTTCCGGCTGGCAGGACTCAAACATCTGGGCGGGCGGCGGTTCAGGCGCGGCAATTGTGGTCGAAGTTATCCTAACTGCTGGCAAATATAATTATAATGTACCCGGCAAAACCAAAGCTTCTGGGTTTTGGTCTTGTGGCGGCAACGGCGGAAACGCTTATTTTAAGAGCAGCAGCGGCTCTTCGGTTAATTTTCAGGTCACCGGCGGCAAAAGTTCGTACGGCAAAACCCAAAATGCGGGCGGCACCGTTAGCAGCTTCACCGGCACAGTCAAAAAGACGATTTTGAAGAAAAACGGCAACGCCGCCGAAGGGTGGACAAATATCCCAAACGCCGAGAATGCAGGAGGCGCTTCGGTTTATAGCGTCGATGGCGTCAAGTTCGGCGCCGGCGGCAGCACAAACAAGGCAGGAAATCAAGGTTTTCTAAGGCTCACGTTTCTTGGCACGGAATAAGTTTTTTAGACTGTCATTTACAAATTATTATAAAAAGGACGGCGTGTTGGCGCACGCCGCCGACAGAACGAACGATTCTGCCAGAGAAAGCCCCGCGCGGGCTGGCTTCCTACTCTTTACATCTTAATCTTAAAATGCAGAACAGGAGTAGAACATAATGCAAGTAGAGTCAAAAAATATTTTTAATTTTGAACAAGTCAAAGCGACAGAGCCGATTGCACCTTATCTGGGGGGCAAGCGGTTGCTGGCCAAGACTATAGTTCCTATTATTGAGAAAATCCCGCACAATATATATTGTGAACCCTTTGTCGGCATGGGCGGCATTTTCTTCAGGCGGACACAAAAGCCTAAATGCGAAGCAATCAATGACATCAACAATGAGCTGGTCAATATGTTTCGTATGGTCGAGAGATTTCCCGATTATCTGGCCGATATGTTACGGTTTAAGATTTGCAGCCGGGCTGAATTTAAGCGGATGCTTGCTACGCCGCCGCTTTTGCTGACTGAACTGGAACGCGCCGTTCGTTTCTTATATTTACAAAAGACGGCTTTCGGCGGCAAAGTCCGCAGCCAGGCTTTCGGGGTGGATTTAAGCCGGGTGCGCTTCAGTTCCAAACGGGTTATCCCGCAAATTCAGGCGTTACATGAACGTCTAAGCAACGTGTATATAGAGTGTCTGCCGTATGGCGAGTTTATAAAACGCTATGACCGGGTCGATACGCTTTTTTATCTTGACCCGCCTTACTGGGGAAGCGAAAGTTTTTATGGAAAAGACTTTTTCAGCCGAACGGATTTTACTGAGCTGGCCAAACTCTTAAAAGTCTTAAAAGGCAAATTTATAATGAGCATTAACGATGTGCCGGAAATCAGGGCAATATTCAAAGGCTTTTATATAAAGGAAGTCAACACCCGCTATACCACCGGAACCCAATCCGGAAAACAGGCCGCCGAATTGTTAATAAGCAACGTCGATTTTGATACTTTATAATATATATAAAGAAAGGGGCTGCAAAGCCCCTTAAAAGTCTAAAAACGAGCGAGTAAGGACAAAATTGTCTAAATATTAAAAGACACTATATATTGTGGTTGTTTCGCCAAAAGACACAAGCCGAGAGTCTAAAAACGACCGCAAAAGTCTAAAAAGAAGCGAACAAAAGTCTAAAATCCGCCGCCGAACTACAACTACATCAAATCCCCTGATTTCCTAAGTCTTAGCGCACAAAAAAATCTCTGCATTTCTGCAGAGATTTCCTTAATTGGTGAGCCCGACGGGATTCGAACCCATGACCCTTTGATTAAAAGTCAAATGCTCTACCGACTGAGCTACGGGCCCTCAACTCAACTGAAATGGACTTATAAAGGATAAAAATCAGATAGTCAATAAAAAAATATAATTTTTTTTCACATGGCTATTTATTTGTTAACTATTATGTGCTAAAAAAACATAAAATACAAAATAACAAGCTTTTATAAGAGGTGAAAATGTCCACAATGAAAGAAGTTGATCAGGAAAGCAGGTATGATATTTTGCAGAATGAAGAAGGCGATATCCTGATTATAATAAATTCCCGCGCCGGCGGTCCCGAAAATCCGCGTTTCGTCTATGACGGCGGTGCTACGGCCTTGTTGTACCGGACAAAAGATAGTGCTGTCGTTTTTGAAAATGTTGCAAAAGAGGCTCGTTTGCCATTGAAATCTGTCAGTTCTATGCTGATTGTCGAAGTGGAAAATGAAGATGTGGCTCGCGAATATGTTGTTCCCGTGCGTATAGTAAAAGATGTAAAAGCCTTGATTAAGTAATATCTTTCCCCTAAACTCTGGCTGATGTAGATTCTGCAAGGATAAGATGAAAGGGCTTGGGGATAAATGATAAAAATAATGGCATATATGGTTATTGTCGGTCTCGTAGGATTTCTGAGGCTGAGAATGAAGTATGACCGCTTGGTGTCGTGGCTGATGTTTTTTGCTGCGGCCTTTTTGTTTATAGATTTTTCCGGCCGTTTGCTAAATAGCGGAGGGGAGGGATTCTCCTTTTTGTGGAATACTTCCCAAATTGGAAATATAACCATTGATTTTCATCCGGAACCCAAAGATGCAGAATTGCTGCTGCCGTTGTTTTTCATATCTTTGATTACGATTTTGCACAATAATATTTTTCGCTATGAAGAAAAAAAGAGCGCATTTAATGCGCTTGTAACTTTGAATTTTGTATCATTAAGCCTGCTTGTTTGCGCAGAAAACTGTGTTCAGCTTATTACGGCTGTGTTTATAACCGATATTTTAGGGTACCTTATATTAAAAGACGTCGATTCGTCGCGCCGCTATGTGGTATATAATTTTTTTGCCGATATGTGCCTGTTTATGGTTTTGGCGCTTGCCTGCGGAAAATTACAGAGCTTGGATTTAAACCGTCTTCCGTATTATGAAGAAATTGGCAGGCATCAGGATTTTGTCGGGCTTGTGACAGCCATTGCACTTTTAGCAAAAACCGGATGTTTTATGTTTCAAAGTTATTTGCTGGATTTGCATGCTGCCCGTTTTCAGCGGATGAGTGCTGTGAATATGCTGTTTGCGCCTCTCGCCGGGATTATTGTGCTGCTGCGTCTGAACAGCCTCGTTACCGTTTCGGATTTGGCGCTTCCGTTATTGAAAATTATGGGAACGCTGACAATGGCGGCGGGTATTGTATATTTTGTCGCCGTTGACAATATAAAAAAGAAGCTGGTGTATCTGAATATGGGATTTATCGGATTTTTGCTTCTGCTGCTGGTTAAAAACGGATTCGCCTGGAGCTGGCTCTGCGCCGGCTATTATGTTGCTGCCTGCTTTTTTAATCTGTTGCTGCTGAAAATATATCTTTATCAGAATCATGAAGTGCAGGTCAGCGAAATGCTGAACAGCCGGGAAACCAATTCCGCTCTCATGAATGCAACGCTGATGCAGCTTATCTTGGCCGCAAACGTATTTTTTGCCGTCATCTGGAAAATTGCTGGGAAGTTTGCCACATCTGGCTGGATTTGGGGAGGCGGTGCAGCTGTTTTAGCCGCTGTGGCGCTTGTTTTAAATCAGATATACAGGTCGCCGCATACTCGGCGTTTGGAAAGCCTGAATCCAAATCCGCTCCGCCCGTTGTCATTTGTCGTTAATTTTTCGCTGTTGATATATGGCTCTTGGGTTTTAAATGCCTTTACGCCTTATAATATAGCCTTTATGGTTCTGTTTCTGGCTGGCATTGTTTTGTTGCCTTTGTCGCGCCTGCGGGCTGTGTACGGCATTGAATGGCTGCAAAAGGAAGACTTAAGCAAAAGCTTTTTCTTCTATGCGCTGGTTACGCCGCTGATGTATATCAGCCGGACTTTATGGCTGTTGGTTGATTTTGTTTTCTCCGAAAAGATTATAACGGCGGGTCTTTCCGCACTCAATCGGTTGGGATTGTCGGTATTTTTCAAGATAAACCGTAAAAGCTATATGGCCTATTTTGTTTTTATCCTGTTGGGATTTTTGGCATTTGTCGTATCTTTTTATAGGAGTGAACTGCCGTGAGTTCATATGTGTTGCTGTTGTTGGTAATAATTCCTTTGGCAGGGTCGTTTTTTGCCCTGACCGCCAAGAACGACCGTAATTATGCGGCCGAAAACGTATATAACGTTTCCATTTTAAGCCTGATGCTGAATGTCGGCATGGTTTTATATGGCTTTTCCCTGTTTGATATGCAAAAAACGGGGCTGCAGCTGATGGAGAAATTCTCCTGGTTTGATTTTCCGCCGGTTCAGATTAGTCTGGGAGCTGATATTTTTTCCCTGTTGCTGATTTTGAGCGTCAATATGGCTTTTCTGATTGCAGAACTTTGTTTGGACCGCCGCCGGACGGAACGTTCCAAAACGCTGATAGCGTCAGAACTGCTGTTTGTCAGCCTTGTAAACGGTTATTTTGTTGCCGCGGATATTCTGTCTTTTTATATCTTTTTTGCCGCCTCCGGAGCTCCTCTGATTATTTTGATAAGTACCTATGGAAGCCAGCGCAAAAAAACGGTTTTAATCCGTTTCAGCCTCTATAACCTTATCGGTGCGCTGCTTTTGCTGGTTGCAGTTCTGACAATGTATAATTTCAACGGGGATAATGTTCCGCTGAATGCGGCTGGTCGCTTGGAGCTGAACGGCTGTACGGAATACTGTGTCTGGCTCGGCATCTTTCTCGCTTTTATCTCCCGGCTGCCGATATGGCCGTTCCATTACTGGATATCGTCAATCAATGCCAGTCTGAAAAATCCGTTGGTATTTTTGGTCGGCAATCTGATTCCGCTTGTCGGGCTGTATGGCTTTATCCGCTTTTGGCCTAACAGTGTGCCGGCGACCATAGCCGTATATGCGCCGGTTTTTGAGATTGTCTGCATTGTAACTATGTTGTTTATCTCGCTGGTCAGCCTCAGCCATAAAGATATCCGCTACAAACTTTTTGCCTATACGACAGTTTATTACCTGCTTTATCTGACCAGCGTATTTCTGCCGACGGACGTGTTGACGCAGAATATCGGCTATTCGTTGTTTTCCTATATTATTATTGTAACGGTGCTGTCATTCCTCATCAGCCATATTGAACATCAGAAAAAAGAGCTCGGGATATACAGTGCCGGCGGAATTTTATGCTATATGCCCCGTACGTCAAAATGCCTGTCCCTGTTTGTTCTGGCCGGTATCGGGCTGCCGGTAACGTCGCTGTTCTGGAACAATTTTCTCATTATTTCCGAAATATTTAACTATAACCTGATTTTGGGAATAATGGTAATGCTGTCTTTGTTTATGGTGGCGTTGTCGCTGTTGGAAGAATTGTATCGGATGAAAGACAAAAGCAACGCAGCGTCAGCCTGTATTCTGGGGGCGGATTTGCCCAATCTCCATTTTGCCGTTTATATTGGCTGCCTGTTGATATTGTTCTTTTCGTTTTTTAAGCCGTTGTGGTTTGTATTTTAGGAGAAAAAGACGTGATTTTGCACCAGCTTGTTTATACGCTTCCCGAATTGTCGTTGTTGATGGGGATTGTACACCTGGGCATATTGTATATGCTCTCATATGAATCGGCGCGGCTTTATGCCCGGGTATCCCGTTTTTGGCTGTTGGCGTCCATATTCTGGAACATTGTTTTTTACGATAAGACTTTTAGCCCGCTTTATTTTGCAAATGATGCCTATACTTTGCTGTTCAGCCTGTTGGCGGGCTTCTTGGCATATATTATGCTTGGGTTGTCGTCAGCCTGGTTTTCCGTCGAAAACCGGACAGGTTGCAGATACTACGTTTTAGTCCTTTGCGCACTGATAGGCATAGATCTGTTGCTGGCTGCATCTAATCTGGTGGCGCTGCTGTTCTGCTATATACTTCTGATTTTCATCAACTACCGCCTGCTTGGCATCAGCTATGAAAAGCTGCCGTCAGAGGCCGCCGTGCGGTATATGGGCGTATCGGCTGTGATTGTCCTTATTTTTGCTGCCGGTTTCGGGTTCTTGAATTATATACAGGACGGAGCGGTCGATTTTTCGGAACTTTATGCGTTGTTTTCTGGAAATACGGCTTCTCTTCCTCTGTTTTTGGCGGCGGTGGCAATTGTCGTCCCCTTTTTATATTCGCTTGGCATTGCGCCGTTTCATATAATGGCGGAAGACAAGGCCGGCAGGGGGATACTGCCGGTCAGCCATTACTTTGCCTTGGTTGTGCCCGTTGCGCTGTGGGGAGCATTTATTAAACTGAACATAGAACTTCTCGCCCCGTATAAAGCGGCGCTGGCGCCGGTATATGTCGGATTCGCCCTGTTGTCCGCCATCTTTGGCGCCGTTGGTGCTAATGCCAGAATAAATCTGCATCGTATAATGTCATACAGTTCAATGTATCATTTCGGGGTTGTGCTTCTCCTGCTGTCTTTTTTCAGAATTGAAACGGACTTTGCCGCGTTTGTTTACCTTTTTGTTTATACGCTGAGCCTGAACGGCGGCTATCTGGTTTTTTACAGCCTGAAAAGTCATGGCGAGTATTTGGCGGCAACAACATCTTTGTCCGGTCTTGCTGAAACCCGCCCGTATACAACCGGAGCGCTTCTGGTCAGCCTGTTTTCCATGATAGGGCTGCCTCCGTTGGCCGGGTTTACGGGGCAGCTTGGCGCTGTTTCCGAACTTCTGAAAAATGGCTGTTATGTCAGCTTGGGGATTATTTTGCTTTTTCTCCTCGTTCTGGCGAAAGCTTATTTGGAAATCATAAAAACCGCCTATTTTGAGCATAAGGTCAAAATATTTGATGCGGAAAATAAAACCGTTCTGCTGTATACTATGTTCTGTATGTTGTGCATCGTTTTTGTTTCATTTAATCCGTACGGCTTGTTTCACTTGTTGCAGGATATGTTTTATGTCGTCGGATTATAGGCGGAAAAGATGCAATTGTTTAGTTCGGAATTGGTATTTTCGGTTTAGGAGATGAGTTTATGCTTCCGGTTTATAAAGAAAAAATTGCTTTGTGGGATTGGTATGAGATTGAAAGCACCGGTTCTACGAATGACGAAATAAAGCGGCTGGTACCGTCGTCCGGCAGGTCTGTCGCTTTAAGTGCCATACGCCAGACCGGGGGGCGGGGGCGGCGCGGCCGCGGCTGGCAGGAAATAGAGGGGAACCTTTATTTAACTTTCAGCCTGGACATTCCGGCTGCGGAGCTGAGCCGTTATGTCTGTCTCATCGGCTTAAGTCTGGCTGAAACGGTAAAGGAAATTGCGCCGCAAAGCGATGTGCGGATAAAGTGGCCGAATGATGTCTTTTTAGGCGGAAAAAAACTTTCCGGCATATTGCTTGAAAATATTTGCGGCAGCCTGTGGGCCGTCGGTATCGGCGTCAATGTCGCCGCGGCGCCCGAATTGTCCGGAACAGGCTATGAAGCCGGTTCGTTAAAAGAAAATGGGATAATGCTTGACCGTATTGAATTTTTGCATTATTATCTGACTAAATTTGCGTCAGACCTTGAACAGTACCGCCGGAAAGGCTTTCTTCCGCTGAAAGAACGGTGGCTCGGTCTGGCGTTGAACTGCCGGCAGAAAATCAGCGTCAAAACCGAAACGGCTGTAAAAACCGGAGAATTTCTGACTATTGACGACAACGGCTATCTGATGCTGAAAACCGGGGAGGGGATAGAAAGGATTGTCGCCGGCGACTTGTTTATGTAAAAAAAAAGGAATAATAAAAAGATGAATGATTTTAAGAAGAAGGGAATATATTTTCTGCCGCTGGGCGGTGCCGATGAAATCGGAATGAATATGTTTGTGTATGCAGCCAACGGCAAACTGATAGTCGTAGATGCCGGCTACGGTTTTTTGAATGATGATTTTCCCGGTATGGATATGTGCTATGCGTCTCCCGAATTTCTGGAAAATTACCGCAATGATATTTTGGGGCTGTTTATCACCCACGGGCATGAAGACCATCTCGGCGCCATCGCCCAAATATGGCCTGCGCTGCAATGCCCCGTGTACGGCACCGATTTTTCACTGGGTCTGGTAAAGGAACGCCTGAGCGAATATAAGCTTCAGGACATTGTTCCTCTGGTATCGGTAAACAAGGAGCCGGTAGTAAAATTAGACGGGTTTGAAGTTGAATTTATTCCGATTGCGCACTCGATTCCCGAAACCTCCGCCCTGTTTATCAAAACGCCGTATGGCAACATCATGCATGCAACGGACTGGCGCTTTGATGACAATAAACTGTCAATGGTCAAAACCGATTTTGCATCGTTAAAGCGCGCTGCATCCGAAGGAGTTGACATTTTCGTCTGCGATTCTACTAATGTTATGGTGGACGAACCTCAGGCCAGCGAAGAAGAAGTGCGGCAAAATTTGATAAAGATAATTCCCGAAATGCAGGGGGGCATCGTTGCCACCTGTTTCGCATCCAACATTATGCGGCTGGAAAGCCTGATGCTGGCGGCGCGGGCAGCCGGCCGGACGCCGGTGCTTGCCGGGCGCAGCCTGGTAACCAACGTCAAAATCGCCCGCCAGTGCGGATATTTGACCGAATATCCTGAAATTCATACAATAGACGAGGTTGAAGGCATAACTTCCGATAAGGCGTTGTATATCTGTACCGGTTCTCAGGCCAACTATCGCAGCGCCATGACGCTGATTGCCAATGATGAAAGCAAACATATTAAGCTTTGCGCGGAAGATAACGTTATCTTTTCATCCAAGATTATCCCCGGCAATGAGGATAAAATTGAGCGCTTGCAGGAAAAAATTCTCGCCAAGGGCGTCAACCTTGTAACCGAAGAAGATTATCTGGTGCACACCTCCGGCCATGCCTGCAAAAAAGATTTGCAGGCAATGTACGAACTGTTGAATCCCAAAATTGTCCTGCCGGTTCACGGCGACAAGAAATTTATCCGCGAACACAAACGCTTTGCCAAAAGCTGCGGCGTGGAAGATGTTTTTTCTGCACAGAACGGCGATGTCTGCCTGTATCAAAACGGAAAAATCGAAATGGTTGAGCAGGTTCCGGCGGAAGTTATGGGAGTCGACCGCGGGCGCAGTGTATCGCTTGGCTCGGAATTAATTAAAAACCGCCGCCGCATTATGTATAACTGCACTTTGTTTATTTCCGCCGTCATCAGCCGTGATTATGAATTAAAATCCCTGCAGTTTGATTCGATAGACATTTTGGAGGCGAACGAATGGTATGTCCTGCACGAGGAAATTATGCAGAAGGTTCGGCCGCTGATTGAACGGCGCCTGGCGGAACATCCGCATCGCAACGCGGCGGAAGATTACATCCGCGGCCAGATACGTCGTCGCGTCTTCAATGCCACGGACATTAAGCCCGTTACCATGCTTCAGGTGCATTGGGAAGAAGACGAAGATGACGAAGGCGACGATAAGGAAGTTTACAGCGTAACAGTTTTTTAGGAGAAAAAAATGCAGAAAATTATTCCCGAACGGTTGCAAAAGGGCGATAAGATAATGGTCATTGCACCGGCCAGAGGCGTAAAAATTATCGGCAAAGATGTACGTGAAATAGCGCGCGAACGGTTGGAAAGTTTAGGCCTGGAGGTTGTTTTTGCCCCGAATGCGGTGGATGAAAACTGGGATTATATGGGCTCAAGTTCCGTTGAAAAACGCATCTCCGATATTCATACTGCATTTGCCGACAAAAGTGTGAAAGGCATTATGACCATTATCGGCGGTGCCAATTCCAACCAGCTCCTGCCGCATCTGGATTATGAGCTGATACGCCAAAATCCAAAAATATTCTGCGGCTTTTCCGATATTACGGCGCTGGAAAATGCCATTCTCGCCAAGACCGGGCTGGTAACCTATTATGGGCCGCATTTCAGCTCGCTCGGGATGAAGAAAGGCTGCGACTATACGTTTGAACATTTTGTAAAAATGCTCGTAACCGACGGTCGTGATGAAGTGGAACCCTCGCAGATTTGGAGCGACGACTTATGGTTTTTGGACCAGGACAAGCGCGAGTTTGAAGCGAATGAGGGCTATTGGAATATTCGCGCCGGCTTTGCCGAAGGTACGATAATCGGCGGCAATCTGGGCACGTTTAACCTCTTGCTCGGTACTTCTTACCGTCCGCGGTTTGCCGCCGATACAATTCTTTTTGTTGAGGATACCGAAAGCAGTCCGCTTGCGGATTTTGAGCGCAATTTGCAGGCGCTGATTTATCAGGATGACTTTAAAAACGTCAAAGGCCTTGTTATCGGCCGTTTCCAAAAAGGTTCGCAGGTTACCCGCGAGGGGCTGGAGTTTATTCTCAACACCAAACCCGAATTAAAGGATATGCCGATTTTGGCTAATGTGGACTTCGGGCATTCCGCGCCGCTGCTGACGATTCCTCTCGGCGGAACCGCAAAGCTGGAAAACGGGCGCCTGTCGTACCGGAATTAAAAACGGCTTCGGAAAAAACGCCAGAAAAAATGATTCGGGCAAAATTTAAGGCGGTTGTTATCACCGCCTTTTTTGCTGCATAATCGCAAAAATTTCCACAAATTTCTGCGCCTGTGAAACACTGTCCCATTGTTTCGCCGTTTCGCGCAAGGCGGCTCGGCGCTGCTGAACCAGAGCCGGATTTTGTTCCAGTTCCCGCAGGCCGGCGGCGAATTCCTGCACATTGCCGTACATCGGCAATGCTTCCCCGAAAATTTTGTAAATGCCGCTGTTAAAGCGGAGATAGGGCAGCCCGCCGTTTTCAATCACCTCAATAACCTGCGGGGATACCAGCTCGTCCCGTACCGCTTCGTCGCTCTGGTCAAGCAAAACCGCAGAATAGGTTTGGAAATCTTCAGGCTGCGGTGCATCAGGCATAATCTCGTCAGTCGGCCAGACATTTTCAAACCCTTTGCCATATACGTCAACGCTCATGTCGGCACGCCCCGCCAGATAAAGCGGCAGCGAAAATCCCCGGTTGTCGCCGTAAAACATTGCCTTGTTGTTTGGTCGGCGGTTTGCCGGATTTTTTATGTTAATCGCGTCCGGAATGTAAGCTGTCCGGACGTTAATTGCTTTCAGATGCCCGAAGGCCGCCATACTTTTGACGACTACCACGTCAAACGGCCGCAGACGCGCAGCGTCGTCAGAGCCCTGAACCATCGGCAGCCATAAGACGTTAATGGCGTTTCTGTCGGCAACTTCGGGGAGATTATCTATATTGTCTGCGGCATATAGGTTAAAATCTCCGGTTGCAAAAGAACCTTTTCCCGACAGGACAACTTCGGTTCCCGTCTTGCGCAATGCTTGAGCCAACTCCTGCATATCGCGGAAAAACGGCGAAATTTTGATAGAGTTGACATTAATATAAATTTTGCGGACTGCTGAAACATCCGGGGCAGAACCCGTCTTGTTGTGAGTATTTTCTGCATTTTTCGCAACAACTTGTGCCGCCGCTGTAGCTTGTCCCGGATGCCTTTCCTGCCGCCGCAAGGCATAGCCAGCAATGCCGACAGCCGCGATTAAAAAACAGAAAAGTATTGCATATTTTTTCTTCATCTTTTGCTCCTGCCGATATTGTCAAAAAGTTGTTTTAGCTGTTTCCCAACGGCTTTGTTGGTATAGCCGTGGAGCGTAATTCCCCTTGCCCGCAACGCTTTTTCCCTGCGTTTCTCCGGATGGGCCAGATAATAGTCAACCAATATTTTGAACTCTTTTTTGTCTTTGTACATCGGAATGCTGTCGCCGAAAATCTCTTCAATATACGGACTGTATTCGGAAATGATAAAAGCCCCGGCAGCGCTGGCATCATACAGCCGGTTGATGACCAGCCCCATTGCCGCCAGGTCATCAGGATGGTCGCTAAGGACAATTTTTGCCGAAGCGTAATATTTGTTTAACATATTATTGTCAACATAATCGCCCCGGATAAACCTGTCTGGGATTTTACCCCGCCAGTTCAGCCCATAAACCGCAATATCATAGCCGTATTCAACCGCATAGGTAACGCTGACGCGTTCATACCACGGCGAACCGACGAACAGGAGTTCGCTTTGCAGCGCAGTATCCGGTTCAGGACGAAACTTTTCCGGATTTGTAAATTGCGGTACAAACACGGCCTTATGGCCTTTCTTGCGCAATTCCGGCAGCAGCGCCTTGGCCGGCGTGGCAATCAGGTCAAAATACTGCAATTCGTCATTAAGCGAAGCATCTGTGTTATATTGAAAAACGTCTTTGGTATTTTTAAATTTTGCCGTATCTGGAATTTCCGTCGGAAAATAAAGGTACATAATCCGATTCTTGCGCTCATCTTCAAAATCTGTCTGATTGTATTTGAACTGCATATACAGCAGGTTGCCCGCATTGTCATAAAAGTCGTCGGGATAAAACTGCCGGTTAAAATAATAATTGCGCACCTCAAATCCGCTTTGCCGCAGGCCGTCTTCCAAATCCAGTTCCAGCCAGTATTCGCCGATGTTGCGTGCCGTCGTTTCCCATGGGCTTTTAATGGCCAGTTTGTTGTAGTCCAAACCGTTTTTGCTGCCGAAATTGCCGTCTTCGTCCGCAATACTATTTTCTCCGTCCGATATGCCGCCCGCTTCGGTCGCAGTACCGTTCGTCTTGCTTTCCCCGATCTGTACGCTGCCCGCTTTGGTCGTGCTCTCCTCCTCCGTATTTTCCCGCAGTTCCTGTACCGCATCCATAATTGTCTTTGCCGCTGCCTCGTTGGTAAAATGCCGTAGGGTGATTTCCTGTGCCTGTCTGGCTTTTTCTTTGCGCTCTTCCGGGTGTGCCAGATAATGCTCCAGCAGCTGCTTCAATTCCTCTTTGCTGTTAAACATCGGAATGCTGTCGCCGTAAAATTCCTTTATTTCCGGCATATAGTCTGAAATCAGAAAACCGCCGCTGGCCGTGACGTCAAAAACGCGGTTGCTGATAAAACCGGCCTGTTTCATATCCGCGCGTGTATCGTTGAGGACGATTTTTGCCGACGCATAATATTTATGCAGCTCCTTGTTGTCAATGTAGGTGCCTTTGACCATTTCCGCCGGCGCTTTGCCTTCCCAGCCTTCGCCGAACAGGGCGACGTCAAATCCGTTTTCCATCGCCCATAAGGCGCTGATGCGTTCGTATCCCGGCCGCCCGACAAACAAAATGTCGTATGCCGCGTTCTTATCATATTCGTAAAAAAACTTCTGCGGGTCGGTAAACTGCGGCACAAAAACCGTTTTGATGCCGAACTTTTCCAGTTTTTTCTGATATCCCGGCGAGGCGACCGCTGCCAGCTGAAAGTCCCATAGTTCAGTTTGTAACGACATCCAGTCCGGTTCTGCCGTGTGTTTCAGGTTTTTGAATTTATCCATATTCGCCGTTTCCAGCGGGTAATAAAGATACAGCACGTTTATCTTGCCGGGATTCACCGGCGGATTGAACGGAACAAAACCGTGCATATAAATGTCAACCGGACTCTTCTCGGCGCCGGAAGGATAGAAATTGTCCATATACGCCGGCTGTACCGAATAGCCCAGACGTTCAAGCCCGCTCTTCATATCCTGTCCCAGGATATAATCGCCCCACGACAGCCAGTTTTTCTCTGCCGAAATCTTTAAGCCGATGTCTGCTGCTTCCGCTGTTTGGAGCATAAGCACCCCTGTCCAGAACAGGGCTGCACTCCGCAGCAGAACCGATGTCAGCCTGCCTCTGTGCATTGTCAGGCCTTTGCCGCGCTGACATTCATCAGCGAATGTTCGGCTTTGACATTGTATCTGTAGATTTTATAAATAAAATACAGCCCGACCGGGATGAAGACAATCGCGTAAATCCAGAAAATGTCAATAACCCGGATGCCCGCCGTTCCGGCCTCGTGTTCCAAAAGGAATTTCGGTGCCATCAGCATAACCGACGTCAGCAGCCGCCCGGTCATCATATTGACCGAAGACGAAAGCGAACGGATTTTCGGGTTGATAAGCCGGTGCAGGCGGCTGATGTGCGAAATGGTAAACATCAGCTGCAGCCCGATGCAGACGCAGAGGAAAATAATGAACAGCAGGCAGTTCAGCGGGCTGATATGCCCCGTCTTCATCAGGATAAAGGACAGCGCGCAACCGATAATTTCCATAACAAAAGAAATGTTGCCGAGCTTAAACAGCGAAACATATTTGGCAACACCTGCGGCAAAATAGCTGAAAGACGAACGGATAACATTGTTGATGAAGATGACCACGCCCATAACTTTGATATAGTCAAGCCAGTTGAGGCTGAGCAGGTAGTTCCATGCCGTTTCGCCAAATACACGGGCGTCCCAGCCGATACTGTCCGCCAGGTCTGTCAGAGAAACCGACGGGTCGATGCCGGAGCTTTTCATCAGCGGCTGGAAACTCCAGAAGAAAAAGTGCGACACTCCGACCATAAAGCCAGAAAACAGCACCAGATAGCAGTATTTGCGCGATTTGAGAATATACCGCACCGCAACCCAGAATTTTTTAAGCCGTTCCTTAAAGCCGGCAACGGTGTCTTTTGCCGGACGATGGGCATTCGGCAGAAAAGAGAGCAGTAATATAGCCGTGGAATAAATGATAAACTCGGCGATAAGCAGAACGTGCGAACCAAGCTTTTCGTATAGTCCGGCGCCGAGCAGCGCGGCAATCCCGGTCCCGATATACATGGCAGCGTTAAAGTTTGAATAGGCTTTGACCATTTTGGCCTCTTCGTTGTTCTTTTTCAAAATATCGTAGATAAAGGAAGAAGACACCGAGTCAAAACAGGCTTTGGAACAGGCGTATAAAAATTCGCCGATAAGGATGATTTCAAACCCGCGGAAGAAAATCCACAGAAACAGCCGTCCGAGAAACAGCGCGTAGGCCGTAATCAGAATATATTTGCGCGGAAAGATGTCGCCGAGGTATCCGGCCGGAATTTCAAACAGAAAGGCAAAAAAGACAATCAGCCCCTGAATAAGGTAAAAGTCGCCCACTGTCAGCCCGTTTTCCTGATAGAAAAACAGCAATACCGGCAGCAGAAACAGCTGCGACCGCAGAAAGGCGGCGATATTGTACATGCTTAAAGGGACAAAAGATAAATATTTACTCATAATCTTGCTCTTTCTTTTCAACAGCCGGACAGAATGTCGGTAAAACGGAAAACCCTTTCCGCGCCTTTTGCTTCAGGCTGCATAAATAATTTAGAATAACCTGCTTTATTTGTCTTGTGTTATTTTTCAGTTGTTATACTATAATACGAAGAGTTAACAACTTTTTAAGGCGGGACTATGGAAAAAGGGAACTATACAGCGGAAGACAAAGAGTTTATGTGCATAACAGGCAAAGCGTGCAATAAGTCGCGGCTGGCGGAACTGATAAGTTTTATTAAACTGAACGGGTACAGGAAAATCGGCGTGGCTTATTGTTTTTCGGTCAAGGCTTTCGCAGAAAAGCTGAAAGAGTTTTTTGCCGCGGAAGGGATAGATGCAGTTTTTGTAAACTGCAAAGAGTCGGGGCTGATGGGGTGTGAATTGTCGCCGGAGTTGTCGGGTGCCTCGTGCGATCCGAAGTCGCAGGCGCAGTATCTCAATGCCGAACAGACCGATTTTAACATAAATTTCGGCCTCTGCCTCGGACACGGGATTCTGTTCCAGAAATATTCCGTCGCTCCGGTAACGACGCTGCTGGTTAAGGACGCATGCCACAAACATAACATTATGGAAAATTTTGTGTAAGGGAAAATGAGTAAAAAAACAGCAGCCATTTGCATTGCTTTGTTTACCGCTTTCGCAGCGGCGTTGTACCAGTATGCGTTGCCGTATCGGCATTTATTGCCCAAAAAGTATTTTCTTAGCGTGGCGGCGATTATGAAAAATGAAAAGCCGTACCTGAAAGAATGGCTGGAATATCACCTGCTTCAGGGCGTGGAACATTTTTATCTCTGCGACAACGGCAGCACCGACGGTACGGACGCTTACCTTGAGCCGTATGTCGCCAAAGGCGTGATAACATATATCCCTCTTCCTGGCGTTGACAAACAGGCCGAATGTTACGAAAAAATCGTTGCCGGGTACGGCCGGGAAACAGAGTGGCTGGCTTTTATTGATTTGGACGAGTTTCTGGTGCCGATGCAAGGCGGCGATATGGCGGATTTTCTGCACCGGTTTGCCGAAGCGGATGAAGTCAGCTTGCATTGGATGAATTACGGCGATAATGGCGCATTTACGCGCCCGGACGGGTTGGTAACCGAATTCTTTACGGCGCACGCCCGCTTTCTGAACCATACCGTCAAGTCCATCGTCCGTCCGGAAGCCGTGATAAATTTTAAACCGTTCGGTTCCAATCATTATATCCCGGTACGCGGCAAAAGCGTCAACGAATACGGAAAGCCTGTTGATTTTATGCTGAATTTTAACATTTCCGCCGACAAGGCGCGTGTCAACCATTATATTACCAAGTCTTTTGCCGAGTTTCTGAACAAAAAGGGCAGGGGACATCCCGAGGGAACGCCGATAGATTACGGATATTATTTTTTTCATAACGAAAATGATGTCAAAAACGATATGTCAATGCAGCGCTTTCTTCCGGAGTTAAAACGGCGCATGGCGCAAAGCCCGCTTCCGAATGTGCCGCTGCCCCGTCTGCCGGATTTGCCGGAAACGTTTGCCGACTTTTATTTTACGCCGGAAGATGTGTCGCGGATTCTCGGGCGTGAATTTTCCGAACCCGTGAGTTTTTATGAAACGGAACAGCTGTGGAGAAAACGTCTCCGCCCGGTGTATGTTGCTCCGGCGGAAACGGCCGCAGGCAAAGATATAAAAAGGCAGGAAAAATAAATGATAAAGCTGGAAAACATAACCGTTCAGATTGCATCAAAAATTTTGCTGGAAAATGCGTCCGCCCAGATTGCCGATGGGCAGAAAATCGGCATAGTCGGCCATAACGGCTGCGGCAAGACGACGTTGTTTAAAGTATTAAAAGGGGAGCACGACGTTAACGCAGGGGAAGTTTTTTGTTCCCCAAACCGCTCCAAAGCTTTTGTCGAACAGGAAATAAAAGAAGAAGACCTGCAAAAGCCGATTCTGGAATACGTTCTCGGCAAAGACAGGAAACTGGCGGAACTGCGGCGGCTGGAGCAGAATGCCCGGCCGGAAGACCTGCCGGAAATTATGGAACGTCTGTGGCTGATTGAGGCCGATTCGGCCGAGGCGCGCACTGCGGAAATTCTCGTCGGTCTGGGATTTAACCAAGAAGACCTCTCGCGCCCGGTCAGGGACTTCTCCGGCGGCTGGCAGATGCGCCTCAATCTTGCCGGAGCCTTGTTTCAGCGTTCGGACGTTTTGTTTCTTGATGAGCCGACCAATCATCTCGATTTGGAAGCTATCGTCTGGCTGGAAAATTATTTGCAAAAATATCGCGGAACCGTGTTGCTGATAAGTCACGACCGTGATTTTTTAAATCATATCTGCCTGGGGATTCTTCATTTTGAGGGCGGAAAACTGGCACTTTACAGCGGTAATTATGACAATTTTGCCCGGCAGTATGCCCAGAAGATAGAACTGGTCGACAAACAGATAAAAAAACAGAACGAACGCCGTGCTCACTTGCAGTCTTACGTTGACCGCTTTCGCTACAAAGCTTCCAAAGCCCGACAGGCACAAAGCCGCTTGAAAATGCTGGAAAAAATGGAGAATATTGCCGAGGTTGCCCGCGACAGGGAAAGCTGCTTTTCTTTTCCGGATGTCAAGCCTCTGCCGTCGCCGCTGATAACGTTGGAAAATGCGGCAGTCGGCTATAATGGCGTTCCGGTTTTGAAAAAATTGTCGTTCTATATCAATCAGGACGACCGGATTGCCCTGCTCGGCAAAAACGGCAACGGCAAATCAACGCTGGTTAAGTTGTTGTCTTCTCATCTTCCGCTGTTGGACGGTACAATGAAAAAATCCAGCAAGCTCAAAATCGGTTACTTTAACCAGAACCAAACCGAGGAATTGCCTTTGGAACAGACGCCGGCAGAATATTTAGCCTCTCTGCTGCCGGATAAGCCGGAAAAAATCATCCGTGCTCACCTCGGGCGTTTTGGCTTGGAGCAGGAAAAAGCCGTTACCAAAATTAGTGCGCTGTCCGGCGGCGAAAAGACACGCCTGCTGTTTGCCCGCATTTCAATTGATGCGCCGGAACTGCTGATTTTTGACGAACCGACCAACCATCTGGATATGGCCGGGCGGACGGCGTTGGCCGATGCCATAAACGCCTATCAGGGAGCCGTAATTCTGATTTCGCACGATTTTCATTTGCTGGAAACTGTGGCAGACAGCCTGTGGCTGGTGCATAACCACACGTGTACGCCTTTTAACGGGGATTTAAACGAGTATCGCGAGTTTCTGCTCAACCCTGATACAGAGACAAAGCCGCGCCCCGTTGCATCGAAACCTGAACCCAAACCGGTTCAGATGCCGAAAAGCAGCCGTCCGGATCGTAAAATTCGCGCCGCTTTGCGGGAAATAGAACAGAATATAGCCCGCCTGGAACGGGAGAAAGGAGAAATCCTGCAAAAATTTGCCGCCGTTTCCGGCAAAGAGGTCGGTGAGTTGCAGATAAGGCTGCATAACCTGGAAGCACAAATTGCCGCGGCGGAAGAAGAATGGCTTGAACTGACGGCGTCAGCCGAAAACGGCTGATGTTTACAAACAAAAGCCGGCGGTATGAAACCTTCTCATCAGTCCGCTTCCCCGACGGCAATTCCTTATAGGCAGCGTTCCTTCGTCGGCAAGCCTTCATCGGCTGCACAATAAGATATTGACAAAAAGATAAAAGATGATATGTTTTTTGACAATAAATAATTATTGTATCACTTAAATTATTGTTTTATGGAAAAAGTATTATCTTGGAGATGGTCGCGTTTGGCGGCTCCTTCCGCTTGGAAAAGGATTCGTAAATGGGACGTATTGCTTGTTGCTGCTGCTGCCGGAATTGCGCTTGCTGTTTTTATGAGCGTGCTTGCTGTAAAAACAGCCGGAATAATCTGTATCTGCTGTATTCTTGTCGGCTTGTATTTCTTTGGAATATTGGCTGAACTTTGTTGCGCCGATGACTGTTTTTTTATGTTTTACGGCGGGGAACTTTGTAAAGTTTATGTGTATGAAACGGAAAATGCCCAAAAGCGGATGTTTTACGATATCTGTATAAAGGTTCCGGGGGATGTTGTACATATCGATGCCGCGGAATACGAATATAAGATGTTTCGTAAGGAACATAATTGTTTCATTTACCGGCGGATAGACGATTCTCAATGGTATCAAGTTGCAGAGTCTGTAAGCGGGATAGAAATAAGAAACTTGGGGGAACGTTTGGAAAAAACGGTCTTTCTTGCTTCTGAAGAGGGCGAAAGCCCGAAACGCTTGCGCGTGTTGCAAAGAAACTCGTATAAGGAATTTTCGGCAGAGATGTACGTCTGCGGAGATATGTATTTTCCACTGGCGGCCGGAGAATATATCATTCCCGATAAAAGTTTTCGTGAACAGCGTATGTATCCGGAAGCCTGCAAAAAGCCATATGGCTATCTGCTTCTGAAAAAAGGCGGAACTTATGACTTAATCGGCTTGTATGCGGAAGAAAAACAGTTGCCGCATTTTCTTTTTGCCCAAGCGCCGGCCGTAATGTTTCGTTCAGGCATTGAAACGGTTGTTTTGCTGGCGGAAAAAGATGGCAGATATCGGGAATTTTATCGGGGTGAAAGCTTTATTCCGATAAGAAACGGTAATATTGTGGAACTGGATTGCGGCGTTCCGATGTATGGGAGAATACTTCGTTTTAATCCCGAAACCAAAACGCTGGAAAAGAAATATGAAGGCAGGATTACCAGTATTGGGTTTCAAAACGGAGTAGTTGGAATCGGCAATGGCAAAGAGTTCAGATTATGAGAGAATGCTGCCAATTGCTTTTTCGTTTAAAGCAAAATCCCCGCGCATATAGGTGCGGGGATTTTGTCTGCTTGTCTTTTGTAAGTTCGGCCGCTTATTTATAGCTGTTGATTTTATTTTGCAAATCTTCCAAACTCCTGCCGTAAAAAGGTTCTCCGTTAATCAGCAGCATCGGAACGCCGTTAATTCCCAAAACCTGCGACAAAGCGTCAATATCCTGAACGCCGCGGCGGATTTTTTTCTCTTCCGACAGTTTTTTGATTTCGTCAACATCAAGTTCTTCGTCTCTCAAAATCTGGTTAATCGTTTCTTCGTTCATTTCCGGCAGGGTCATAATGCCTTCATAAACTTCAACGAATTTTCCTTTCTCAAACGCCGCTATCGCCGCCTTCGCTGCATAAGGCGAATGTTCGCTCATGAAGAACAGCGGATTAAAAACGAATTTGACGTCGGGATTGTTTTTTATCAGCTGAGCCATAACCGGTGCCAGAGCTTTACAGTGTCCGCAGGCAAAATCAAAAAATTCGACGACGGCAACTTTGGCGTCTTTCGGCCCGGCATACGGCGCAACGGCACTGTTTCTCATTTCTTCCCAATGGTCAAGAAATTTCTGGTCAGGATTGGTTGCGGCCGTATCTTGTGCTGCGGCGGTATCCTGCATATCTGCGCTCTCGTTGTTGCTTGCCGCTGTATTGTTTCCGGCCGCGCCGGAATTGTACGCAGCGTTTTTAAAGGTATCGCTATTTGTTACCGTTTCTGCGATAAATGCCGTATTACTGCGGATATAATCTTCAAGGACAGACGGATTGTTAGCCAGAAAAGTCTGTATCTTATCGTTTATTTCTTCATCGCTGACATTGGAAAAGCTTTTGATAACATTGCCGAAATTTTCACTTTTTGCCAAACTCTCCAAAATCGGCTGCGGATTATTTTTGATATAGCCGGCAATTGCCTCGTTAAGTTGTTCTTGAAATTTTGCCTGTTTCTGCGGGCATTTGCCGTCCAGATAAAGGATGCCCCCCGTGCCCAGCGCCGCCAATATAATGACAGCCAGTGCTTTAAGTAATGTTTTCATCGCCATTATCCCCTCAAAATTAACATACTGTAATCTCAATCTAACAATTTGAAATGATTATGCAACAGCTTTTTGCTGACGTCTGCATAATTTTTTTTTGCTGACGCTGAGCCATAATTGCTGCAAGTCCGCCGGAGACTGTAACAAACTCCCAGCTCCAGACAGGGTTTTCCCAAAACTGCCGTAAGGAAAGTCGTCGTCAGGAAAGTTATCGTTGGAATTTCCATCGTTAGATACGTTCGGATACAAAAAAAAGCCTGCCGTTGCGGCAGGCTTTCCTGATTATACAATTTCAGAAATTACTTAACGTTGTTAATGGCATTCTGAATTGTGTCGGCATCAATCGCCTGCAGAGCTTCGCCGTTCATAATCAACGTCGGAACGCCGCGGATTTGTACCTTTTGAGAAAGTCCGGCAATTGCGGAAATTTCTTTGGCAATTTCATCGCTTTCCATCAGCTTTTTCGTTTTCTCAACGTCCAGACCTGCTTTCTTGATGATATCTTCAATAACGGCAGTCGTAACCTGTCCGTTATGCGTCAGCAGAGCTTCGTAAACTTCGAGGAATTTGCCCTGTTTGTTGGCAGCCATGGCCGCTTTGGCCGCAGGCATGGAACCGAGGAACGTAACCGGCTTGAAAACAACCTTGACTTTCGGGTTGGCCTTGATGACTTTCATCAGTTCGGGAGCCAGACGTTTGCAGTATCCGCAGTTGAAGTCAAAGAATTCGACAATCGTAACCTTGGCATCTTTCGGTCCGACGAACGGAGAGCCTTCGTAGCTGCTCAAATCTTTCCAGTTTGCCTTGTAGAGTTCGGCAATCCGCTTCTGCGCTTCAATCTGTTCCTGCTGTGCAGCCAGTTCCAAAGCCTCGCGGACTTTTCCCGGATTATTCATCAGGTAGTCTTCAATTGCCTGATTCATATCCTGCCCGGCTGCCGGCGCGGAAGCCGGAGCTTTAGAACCGCATACCGAAGAACACAGGGCTACGGAAACGACAACGCTTGCGATAACCGAAACCAAAACGGTGATAATATTATCTTTTTGCATATTTCCCATCCTTAAATTAATGTCATATAACCACTAAAAACTAATGAATTAAAAAAATAAATGCAAGCCCAAAATAAAAATATGTTGACAAACCGCCCCCGTTTAAAATCAAATGTCCGCAAGAGAAAAAACGTCTGCGGCGATTCTATAAGCCGGGAAGGTGATTCTACAAGCCGGGAGAAGAATTTTGTTAACAGGGAGAAATAATGTTTAACGTTAAAATATCATTATTTGCGCGCACCCGCGATTTAGAGCATAATATAGACAGCTTGCATGACAAGATAATTGAAATGACAATGGTTTTTAAAGAGGCAGTCGATATTTATCTTAAGGAGCGCCGCAGCGAAACTTATCGCCGGACCAGCAAAAAGATAAAAATTATTGAGCACGATTCGGATACGCTGCGCCGAGAAATTGAGAGCAAGCTGTACGAACAGAATCTGATACCGGACTTGCGCGGCAATATTCTCCAGCTTGTTGAAAACCTCGACCGGGTCGTTAATCTTTTTGACGAGGTCGCGCACAAGTTTTACATTGAGCAGCCGGATATTCCTGAAATATACCATAAGCAGCTGCAGGAGCTGGTTCGTCAGGTTGCGGACTGCGCCGAGAATATGGCGATTGCGTCCCGAGCGTTTTTCCGTGATTTGGTAACGCTGCGCGATTATTCCCAAAAGGTCTACCTGCTGGAACACCAGAGCGACAAAACGGCCGCCAAACTTCGCAAAGCCGTGTTTGATTCCGAGTTGAAGCTTGCGCATAAAATGCAGATTAATAATTTCGTCGAAGAAGTTGCCGATATTGCCGATTTGGCGGAAGACTGCATCGATGCGTTGCTGATTTTTGCGATTAAACGGGAAATTTAAGCGATGTTTGAATATCTGTTTTTCCTGTCCAGCGGGCTTTTTCTGGGGTGGTCTTTGGGAGCTAACGACGCATCAAATATTTTCGGTACTGCCGTTGGAACCAAAATGCTGCGTTTTACGACGGCCGCAGTTATCGCCTGTATTTTTTTGGTCTTAGGTGCAGTCGTAAGCGGGCAGAATACGGCGGAAACTCTGAATGCGCTGGGCGAAGTCAATACGCTCCCGGCCGCGTTTACGGTGTCGCTGTCTTCGGCGCTGGCCGTTTTGATGATGCTGAAGTCCGGCATCAGCGTCTCAATTTCGCAGGCAATTGTCGGCGGGATTATCGGCTGGAACGTGTATAACCATAAGCCGACGGATACGGATACTTTGGCAAATATTTGCGCATCATGGATTCTTTGTCCCGTTATTTCCGGCGCAATAGCGGTACTGTTGTATATCTGCGTCAAAAAAATCCTCCACCACAGCAAAGTCCATATTTTATGGCAGGATATGGCCGTGCGCGCCGGTATGGTTCTGACGACGGCTCTGGGCGGTTTTGCGCTGGGGGCGAACAATATGGCAAACGTTGTCGGCGTTTTTATCGATTCCAATGTTTTTGAACCGCTGAAAATCGGGAGAATGTATACCCTGAGCGGCATACAGGTATTGTTTTTGCTTGGCGCTGTCGCCGCGTGCGTCGGCGTGTTTACTTATTCGCAGAAAGCGATTAAGACCGTCGGCAAAAACGTCTTGTCTTTCTCGCCGATGGTCGCGTGGATTGTCATTTTGTCACAGTCGCTGGTTTTAATCCTTTTTTCATCCGAAACATTGGAGCATTTTCTGATTTCACTTAATCTGCCGCCGCTGCCGGCGGTACCCGTTTCCAGTACGCAGGCTGTCATCGGCGCGATTGTCGGCATCGGTTTGGTGAAAGGGGGAAAAGGGATAAAATGGAGTTTGGTGCTGCGCGTCGTGTCGGGCTGGGTAGCTTCTCCGGTTATCGCGTTTGTGCTGAGCTTTATTTCCTTGTTTTTTATGGAAAATGTGTTTAAACAGACAATATATGTTCCATGAGCCGGCCTCGTCCGGTCTGGCATCTGAGAGGAGAAAGCCGTGTCATATTTGAATGCCGTTTATCAAAAGTTTCCGCTTTTTTTCCTCTTGGCACATTTGGCGGCCGGTTTGGGATACTGCCTGTACATCGCTTGGTTTACGACGACGCTGGGTGGTGATACGCTTGAACATATCCATTCCTCGTGGCTCGTATATGCGGAATTTGTTCCCTATAAGGATTTCTTTCAGCACCATAACCCTCTCTTGTGGTATTTGTTCGCACCGTTTGTCGGGTTGCATGCGTACGGCTTGGATGATAATGTGATTACGTCGTCTGTCGTTACGGCGGCAATACTGGCATCGTTTCTGACCTATTATTATCTGTATCTGACTGCTTCGCGTTTCTTAACCGGCAAAAGAGGGGGAGTGATTGCCGCCGCGATTGCCTTTACGCCCTATGTGCTGGTGTCGGTTGTCAACTTTCGTCCCGACAATTTTATGGTGGCTGCGTTTTTTGCCGGACTGTATTATTATTTCGGCTATTTGCAGGAGAAGAAACTCTGGTCGTTGAGCCTGTCCATGCTGCTGTTTTGGGCATCGTTTATGTTTTTGCAGAAAATTATTTTCACATTGGTTTTGCTGGCTGCCGTTACGCTGTACCTGCTTTGCCGCAGCCGGATTCTCTGGCGTGATATGCTGTATGCGCTGCTTCTGCCGTTCGGGCTGAGCCTGCTGTTTGCCGTCTGGCTCTGGCATCATGATATTTTGTCGGTCTGGTATCAATCCAACTTTACGTTTAATCTGTATATTCCCGAACTTTTTGCCGGCCGCCGGGTCGGGGAATTCTGGACGGAATTGCGGCTGTTGCTGGCCGGAGCCGGTTTGGCGCTGGTGTTTTGCTGGCGCGGGGCAAACCTTTATTTTAAAATACTGGCAGTGCTGTTTGTTGCGGAACTGTGTCAGCGCTTGTTCTATTTTTCGGCATTTGCGTATTATTTTTACCAGTTGCTGTATCTTGCCGCCCTTTTGTCCGCTGTTTTTTTGGAAGAAAAAATTTTTAAGCGCTGCTTTGCCCTGATATACGTTCTTTTGGCGGCTCTGGCATTTTGTATGTATGAACCTGCTGTCTACAATGGCAATATCGGCAGCCGGGCTGGGCGTTTTTATGAACCTCTGAACAAAAAAATCCTGCGCTATATTACGCCGTGTGATTATGTCCTGAATGGCGACGGAACGCTGTATAATCTTTATAACCGTGATCCGCATTACTACTGGAATTTGCTGGGGCAGCTGGACGTTATCGGTGCCGAGGTCGGCATTCGTCCTCTGATGGATATTAATCGGGTTATCCTGACCTATAAGCCCAAAATCATCTCCGCCGCACCGTACCGCAGCAAATATGCTTCCGAACGAGGGATTGATATTTATGTCCATCGTCCGGATATGGAACTTGTCAGCAAGTATTATAAACATTTTGACAATTCCGACGTCCTCTATATCTTAAAGCCCGAATACAGCCGGTTAAAATGCGACTTTGACTATAAACAGCGCCGGTATCGGGCTTATGACTGATTTGGCGTTCGCCGGCCCAAACCGCCCGTACCGATAATAACAGTCGATAAATCAATTATATCCTTGACTTTTCAGACATCATTGCTTACGTTAAAACCGTTAAAATAATTATGATGTCTCACTAAAGAATTATTAAGCTATGTTGACAACGTTGCTTATTTATTATGGAGGCTGTGCCTTAGGATTGTTTGGCATGGCCAAGGTTGTGGAACATCTTCCCGAAAGTGACGGCAAGAGTTCCGGAACCGATGATTACGGGTCTTCATCTTATGATGATAACCTGGGCTTTGACGGAGAACCAAATGGAATGCCGTATATGCCGTAAATAATACCCCTGTGCAATATCAGTGCAGGCTGTATTCTTCTCAAAAGGTCGTCTTTGACGGCCTTTTTTCGTATTTAAAATAAAAATTGACAAATAAAAGAAAATAATTTAGTTGTATTTGTCTAAAAAATAAAAAGGGTAAAAGATGAGCATTCTGGCAGCCGTCAGGCAAAAAATAAAAGAACGGCAGGGCAATAGTTTTGCTTTGCTTGCAGAGCGGGTTGACAAGTCGGCTGTGGCGCCTTACTGCATAAATACGGCCGAAAATGTCAGTTCCGAAGAAACTATGGTATTGATTCTCGGCGGTGCCGGCGGGCGCGGCGTGCATCTTCGCGGGTATAACGGATATTTGAAAAAGACAGACGATTTCATAAAAACGCATCCGGAATTGTCCGGGAAGAATGTCAGAGTTTGTGTCGCCGTTTGTTACATCGGGCGTTTTCATAATGAGCGGCTGGCGCGGGAAAAACTTTATCATGAATATTGGCAGGAAAAGTATTCTCTGGATATGATGGCAAAAGAACAGAGAGAAGAAATCTTAAATCCCTGTTATATAAAAGATATTTTTGAACAGGCGTTTTTGCCGCGGATATCCCGAAACGGCGGAAAAGAGCGCTTGCCGGCGGAACAGGCAGCACGGAATATTCGCCGTTTGAACATTGTGGCGCACTGCCACGGAGCGTATGTCGCCCTGCGTTTGGAACAGATGATGCTGCAGAAAATGGCGGAACTGGGATATCTGCCCGCTGAACGAAAAAAGGTTGTCCGCCAGCTGATGGTGTTGAATTATGCGCCTGATTGCCCGGTAAGAATGGCTGAATCATTGTTTGTTTCCATTGAATCGGCTGCCGACGAACATAATAAATATCAGACGAGGTTTAAAGAATACCTGCAAATGAAAGCGTTGGATTTTGGAATGCTTCGGCTGCCGGAACGCGGTGGCAACGTCTTGATGTGTACGAAAGTTGACAAAAGCGGCATAGAGGGAAATCCCCCGAAAGTTATTATTTTAGAAAAGTTTGATCCCGAAATTTTCTTTTTTGCCGCAGCCAAACGCCGCCACAACCCCGATGATAAAGAAAACGCCGAAAATGATAAAGAAAATCTCCAAAGAGATAAAGGAAACACCCAAAAGGAAAAGGTATTGGGAGAACATGAGTTTCTGGGGTTCAAAAAAGCGTCGAATATGAGTAAAGGTGCACAGGAATTACAGCTTTTTGCCAATAATATTCTGAAAAATGCCGTTTTGAACTCATTATGCCAAAACGATGCTTCTGCGAAAGCTCTGCCTACCGTCAAAACTCTTGCTTGCGATACGTCGAAACAATATGCCGCTTTTTCCCGTGCGTATCTGAAAGGTTGGCAGTTGCATACGCGCTGCGTTTTCACAAATCAGCAAAAGCTCAAAAGTTTCATCTGGCATCACCAAACTTGCAGAATTGAGCTGGATGGTTAAGCTGTCGTATCTCCGACAAATCCCCAAACACGGAAGACAGTTTTAACCTTACCGTCAGTGCTGTACGGTACAGTACTGTACTGCTTGATAGCTTTATACATCCCTCTTGTTTTGTATTTTCCTGTAGTCAACCCGGCCTTGCGACAGAATGTTAAATATCCAAATCCTCGGCGAATTTTGCCCTTTCTATAATGAATTTGAATCGCTGCTCCGGATCTTTTCCCATCAGCCTCTCAACCTGCCGCCGCGTTTCAAACGCTTCGTCGCGTGCTTCCTCGGTATTGGCAGTCGGAATAACGACCCGCAGCAAAACGCGGTTATTCTTATCCATTGTCGTTTCTTTTAATTGTAACGCGCTCATCTCGCCCAAGCCTTTAAAACGGCTGATATCCGGTTTTTGGTTGGCCTTTGCCTTACTGAGGATTTTGTCTTTCTCCTCATCGTCCAGTGCGTAGTAATTCTTACCGCCGAAAACGATTTTATACAGCGGTGGCGTCGCAATAAACAAATGCCCGTTTTCAATCAGTTTCGGCATATATTGGTAGAAAAACGTCATCAGAAGCGAGGTAATGTGTGCGCCGTCCACGTCCGCATCGGTCATGATGATAATTTTCTCGTAACGCAGGTTTTCCTCTTTGTAATTGTCTTTGGTGCCGCAGCCCAGCGCTTCAATCATATCTTTGATTTCCTGATTTTGCGTAATCTTGTCCAGGCTGGCACTGGCAACGTTCAGGATTTTCCCGCGCAACGGCAAAATCGCCTGCGTCATACGGTCGCGTCCCTGCTTGGCGGATCCCCCTGCAGAGTCGCCCTCGACAATAAATATTTCCGTATCCTCGGCTGCTGCTTTGGAGCAGTCTGCCAGTTTCCCCGGCAGACGCAGTTTCTTTGTCGGCGATTTGCGGTTTTGCACTTTTTCTTCTTTTCTTTTTTTGCGCAGTTCGGCGCGGCTGATGACATATTCAATCAAGGCGCTGGCATTTTCCTTGTCAGAAGAGAGCCAGTGGTCAAATGAATCTTTAACAGCTTTTTCAACCAAACCGGCTGCTTTGGTCGAGGTCAGCTTGTCTTTTGTTTGCCCCTGAAATTGCGGGTCGCGGATAAATACCGACAGCATAATCGCTGCATCGCTCAAAAAGTCTTCCGCCGTAATGCCTGCTGCCTTTTTAATGTTGGCCATATCCGCATATTCTTTCAGGCTTTTGAGCAACGCTGTACGAAACCCTTGTTCATGCGTTCCGCCTTGCGGGGTAATGACCGTGTTGCAGTAGGAATTGCAAAAGCCTTTTTCGTCGTCTGGCCAGGTAATTGCCCATTCAACCTTGCCTTCGTCGCCGGCCAGCTCGGCCTCGCCGGAAAAGGGCGTCCGGTTGATTGTCAGCCGGGTGCCGATTTGATAATTCAAAAAGTCCAGCAGTCCGTTCGGAAAATTGAATTCGGTTTCGGTCGGGAGATCATCGCCGGCAGTCAGAACTTCCGGAGCGCATTTCCAGAATATTTTAATTCCCTTGAACAGAAAAGCCTTTGAGCGTGCCATGCGGTAAATTTTCGCCGGAACAAATTTATTGTCCGTACCGAAAATCTCCTCGTCAGGCAAAAAGGTAATGCTGGTACCGCGGCGGTTAGGAGCGTTTCCAACCAGAATCAGCGGTGTAACCGGCTTTCCGCACGAATATTCCTGACGGTAAAGTTTCTTGTCGCGAGCCACTTCCACCACCAGCTTTTTTGACAGGGCATTGACAACCGACGAACCGACGCCGTGCAGGCCGCCGGAAACTTTATAAGCGTTTCCGCCGAATTTGCCGCCTGAATGAAGGGTGGTCAAAATGACTTCCAAAGCGGATTTCCCCGGATACTTCGGATGGTCATCTACCGGAATGCCGCGGCCGTTGTCGGTAATAGTTACCGACAGGTCGGCATTGACGGCGATGTCAATCCGGTTCGCATAGCCGGCAACGGCCTCGTCCATGGAGTTGTCAAGGATTTCCGCTACCAGATGGTGCAGCGCCTGTTCGTCCGTTCCGCCGATATACATGCCGGGGCGGTGTCGTACCGGATCAAGTCCTTCCAGAACTTCAATATCGCGCGCCGAATATTCTTCTTTGGCGGCAGTTGCGGAATTTTCAAACAAATCGCTCATGCTTTCCTCTGATGTTTTTTCTTTGCCCGGAAGCAGCCTCCGGCCGTTATTTTCGTAATCATCTCGCCAAAACATATAGAAACAAAAGGAAAAACACAAGAAAAATCTCCAATTCTTAAACAGAAAAAGCCTTTTTGCCGCCTTAGGGAACATATTTGGCTCAGGCAGAAAAAGCGAAATTAAAAAAATAAACAAAAAACTTGCATTCTGTCAAAAACAATGTTAAAAGAAACCGTATTTTTAATTTTTAATATATAGTTATGTCAAAAGGACCATTCACTGCCCGTATTAATCAGATTGATACCGCAGAAAATTTCCACATCTTACAGGTGGAGCAGTTAACCGAACAGTTTTTTCACGGTCAGAAGGAGACGTTGAAAGTTCCCGTAGACGAACGGCTTTCTTCTTTGCGCTCCGGCGACGTGATTACTTATTACCGTGCGGAAGAAGAGTATGTCATTACGGAAACGCCGCATTCGGAAGAACGTGTCGTACTCTTGTTTAAGCGCAGTTCTGACGGACTTGGACTGCCGGAAAAGCGCTGTCTGTGGATAGCTCCGGGTAAGCCTCTGATGCAGTTGCCGGATTTGCCGCGTATTGTTCAAATTCTGCTCGGTTTGTCTTCCTATTACGGTAAACGGGAGGATTTGGTGAGAGCCGCGCTGGATATTCTGGCGCTGTCGCAAGATGCCGAAGCAATTGATGCTCTGTTCTCAATTCGTCCGGATTTGCTGGATAAACTGCTTGGAATGGAATATGCGGTTGTTTCCGTGCAAGTTGCCGATTCGCTCATTGCTCTGGCTTTGGCCGGTGCCGATTTGGAACACCCGCGCCGCCGCGATTTGCGGCAGATTTTGTCTTTGGCGCTGCTCCACGGCGAAGCTCAGGCCAAGATTTATGACTTTATCGCTTCATACGAACGCGAATAAGGCATAAAAAAGCGTGTTCTGCCCGTGTGCGGATACCTCCCGGACGGCCGGTGTTCGAACCTTGTGAACCCGTATTTTCCCTCCTTTGCATAAAGGGGCGGAAAATACGGCTTTTTTTTGCCCGAATGACAAAAAAAGTCTTGCAAATTAAATCTTTTATCCTTATAAATATAAACGAAAACGGCAATCCCGCCGTTTTTTGTAATTCACACGCAGGAATGGCGTCGGTCTGCCCGGATGAAAAGGACAGGCTTCACGCTCCGGTGCTTAAAGCGATTTAGGCCGAAATCCTGCGGAGGTTTAACCGGAAAATAAGGAAAAATAAAAATGACACTTCCTACTTTTACATTGCGTCAGCTCGTTGAAGCCGGCGTACACTTCGGACACCACGCCCGTCGTTGGAATCCGCAGATGGCTCCGTATATTTACGGCAAAAAAGACAACGTTCACATCATCGACCTGCAGAAAACTTACCCGATGCTTTACACAGCGCTGGCAGTTGCCCGCGACGTAGCGGCCAAAGGCGGCAAGGTTCTGTTTGTTGCAACCAAGCGCCAGGCTCAGGATATCGTTAAGGAAAGCGCTGAAAGATGCGGACAGTACTATGTTAACTACCGTTGGCTCGGTGGTATGCTCACCAACTGGAAAACTGTTAACAAGTCTATCAACCGTCTCGTTAAATTAAACGAAATGGAAGAAAAGAACGCCTATGACGGATATACCAAGAAAGAAATGCAGAACATCAAGAAAGAACAGGAAAAGTTGGCTCTTTCTTTGGATGGTATCAAAAATATGGGCGGTCAGCCTGATTTGCTGTTCGTTATCGATACGCCGAAAGAAGCTTTGGCGATTAAAGAAGCCAGAAAGCTGGGTATCCCGGTAATCGGCATCACCGATACGAATGCAAACCCGAATGACGTTGATTACCCGGTTCCGGGCAATGACGATGCCATTCGTGCCATCCAGCTGTATTGCGAACTCGTTTCGTCTGCAATTCTGGACGGTATGCAGGCGGAAATCGCTGCTCAGGGCGTTAAAGTTGACGATGCCGTAAATGCAGCGGCTGACGAAGCATTCGTTGAAAATGTAGAAAACGCTTAATTATATTAAGTAGTGTAAAAAAAGCAGGCGGCGGCTTTCGGGCTGCCGCCAGACTATCGTATTTAGAACATCAAACAAGGGGAATGATAATGGCAGAAATTACCGCAGCTCTGGTAAAAAGTTTAAGAGAGACCTCCGGTGCCGGCATGTTGGATTGCAAAAAGGCGCTGGTTGAAACCAATGGCAATATGGAAGAGGCAATTGACTGGCTCCGCAAAAAAGGCCTGGCTTCCGCTGCCAAAAAAGCCAGCCGTATCGCCGCAGAAGGTCTGGTATCCGTATATGTAGAAGGCAATGCCGGTGCGGTTGTTGAAGTAAACTCCGAAACCGACTTCGTTGCCAAGAACGATATTTTTCAGGATTATGTTGAAAATGCCGCCAAGGCTGCTCTGGCTGTCAAGGGCGATGTTGAAGGCCTGAAAGCTTTCACCTGCCCGGTAACCGGCAAAGATATGGGAACGATTTTGACGGATATGATTGCTAAAATCGGTGAAAATATGAATCTGCGCCGCGCCGCTTATCTGAGTGCCGCCAATGGCGTCGTCTGCTCCTACATTCATAACGCCGTTCGTCCGAATCTTGGTAAAATCGGCGTTTTGGTTGCTGTTGAAGGCAATGCCGATAAGGCTAAAATGCAGGAACTGGGCAAACACATCGCTATGCACATTGCTGCCACCAACCCGATTGCGATGACAATTGCCGAAGTTCCGGCTGAAGCCGTTGAACGCGAAAAGAATATTTTCAGCGAGCAGGCTCTGGCTTCCGGCAAGCCGGCAAACATCGTTGAAAAAATGGTTGAAGGCCGCATCCGCAAGTACTATGAAGAAGTTGTCTTGGAAGAACAGGCATACATTATGGACCCGGATAAGAAGGTAAAAGACATTGTTGCCGAATTTGCTAAAGAAAACAACACCGACGTTAAACTCGGCGGTTTTATATGCTTCAAACTTGGCGAAGGCCTGCAGAAGAAAGAAGAAGACTTTGCAGCCGAAGTTGCAGCTCAGCTCGGCAAGTCCGCATAAGCTTTGGCTTTAATGCATAAATGCCGTGTGGCACAAAAATAATGCTGTAAGGTATAAAATTGTGCCAAACCTGAATGAGAACAGCCGGAATTTAATTCCGGCTGTTTTTTATTTTCTGAATGTAAAAAGTTTTTGATAAATTTCGCTTTTATAAATTCTTACTTGTGATAAAAAACGGTCATTAATTTTCTACACATAAAGTTTTATGCCCGGCAAGACTAAAGTATTGTTTTTGCACAGCGGCAGAGTAACATAAAACTGCTGAATTAAAATGACCGTTTTTTTTCAGCAGGTGAGTCGTTATGCGTAAGAAGTTCTATTTTACTGTTTTATTGTTTATCTTGCTGCCGGCATATTGTATGGCCGCACAATATGCCGTAAAAAAACAGGATGTAAGTTTCGGAAAGTTTACTCAAACTTCGGAAAATGCCGAAATTTATTTATCGCCTGACGGCAGTGTTACAGCGGTAGGCGGGCGCGTTTCCAACGGAGTGGCGGGAATAATACATTATTCTTTGGAAGATACGAAACAGGACGTAATGGTGAAAATGCCGGATACATATTCCATCTATGAGGAAGGCATTGGCTGCAAATTTGAAATATATAACCATACCTATAACCCGCAGCAGTTTAACCTGTATGTCGGCGGTCCGTCCGAACAGGATGTATATATCGGCGCGACCCTGCGCATAACCGGGATGTGCGAACCGGGAACATACTCAACGACCTATTATGTCAATCCAACAGTAAATGGCTACTATAGCGGTTTTAATACGCCGATTCGGGTCTCGTTGATTATCGAGGAAAAAATAGGCATCCGTGAAACACAATCTCTTGATTTCGGCACATTGGTTTCTCCGGCTGCGGACAGTACCGTTACGGTAGATTATAACGGCAGTCGCCGAAGTTCCGGAAACATACATTTACACTCGTCAAAAGCGTCCAACGGCGTTTTTCAGCTTGAGGGGATAGCCGGCCGTAAGGTAAATGTAACGTTTCCGTCATCTGTAGATATCGGCGGCGGTATGGTCGTCAGCGATTTTACGGCGGATACGGGATTATCTTTTCCGCTGGAGGCAGAGCGGCAGAATATGAATGTCGGTGCAACGTTGAATGTGCCTGCCGATACGCCTGAAGGAGAATACAGCGGTCAATATACCGTTATCGTCAGCTACTAATAAAAACAGGTTCAGCCGCATGGCTGAACCTGTGTGTCGGAACTTGTAATTTCGGTAAATAAACGGTAATTAAACCGTCATAAACTGATTTTTGATAAATTCCGGCAGCGTTTCATCCGCCTTGCCTAAAACCAGACGGTCAAAACAAACGCTGTTGGCCGGTGGTTCCAAATTAAAAGCAAGCGTTTTGGCGCCGTTTTTCCAAGCTTCCCAGACAAAACGAGAAGCGGGAGGAATTTCTCCTGACGTTCCGACCGCAACGAAGAGGTCGGCGCAGCGCAGCAGGTCTTCCGCAACAGAAGTGAACATTATTTCTTCGCCAAAGAAGACAATGTCCGGCCGCAGCGATTTCTCGGCGCGGCAAAAAGGGCAGGGCATATCCGGCGTGATATCATTCCATGTTTCCCAGACATTATGGCAATGTGAGCATCGGATTTCGTTAATTTGTCCGTGAATGTGATACACATTTTCACTGCCCGCCTTTTCGTGCAGGGTATCCATGTTTTGCGTCAGGATATATACTTCTCCTGAATAGCCCTGCTGTAGCCGGCTGATTGCCAAATGGGCGGCATTGGGCTTTGCTTCAGCCATTTCGTGCCTTAACCCGTTATAAAAGTCAAGCACGTCACTGCGTCGTTGCAAAAGGGCTTCCGCCGTTGCCACCTCTTCGGGATTACGGTTGTTCCACAATCCGTTTTTTCCGCGGAAGAGCGATAGCCCGGATTCGGCGGAAATGCCGGCACCGGTCAGAAATACAATTTTACGGTATTGGAATTGCATAAATTTAGACTTTTTTTACGAGGTTGGCTCCCTGGGCTCATTCCTTCGTGAAACAGTCTTTTGCCGTTTCAAAATAATAAAACATATATTTATCGGAATAAGCATATAATACGTTTTTTGTGCCGTTTGTCAACAAAATATCCAAATCAGGTACTGGCGGCAAAACAGATGTTGACAAACGTTCCGGATTTGGCTACAGTTCGCCTCGGTTCGTTGTTTTATCCAAAGCAAATAAAAGGAAATCAGGATGCTATTTGAAAAAGCGGCAATTTTGGGCATCGGCTTGATTGGTTCTTCGCTTGCCCGTTGCCTTAAGCAAAACAGCGATGTTAAAACGCTGGCTGTTTACGATAAAAATTCTGCCAATCTGCAAAAAGCCCGCGAACTGGATTTGGCCGATATTTATGCCGGTAATCTGTGCGAAGCCGTCAAAGGCGCCGATTTGGTCGTATTCGCCACGCCGGTCTGCGCATTTGGCGCATTGGCACGGGAGAGTGCACCGTTTCTGAAAAAAGGAACAGTCATTACCGACGTCGGTTCGGTTAAACAATACAGCTTGCGCGAAATGGAAAAATATTTAAACCGGCACAACGGTATGGTTGTTGTCGGAGGGCATCCTGTTGCCGGTACAGAAAAATCCGGACCCGAAAACGGTTTTGCCTCGCTGTTTAAAGGGCGTTGGTGCATTTTGACGCCGGATGAAAATTCTTCATCTGATGCCGTTGCCCGCCTGACGGCAATGTGGGAGCATTGCGGCATGAAGGTAGATACGATGGAACCTGCGCATCATGATAAGGTTATGGCCGCCGTATCGCACCTGCCGCAGCTGATTGCATATTCTATTGTCGGCACCGTTGCCGATTTGGAGGGATATGAACATAAGGAAATTATCAAATATTCCGCCGGCGGCTTCCGCGATTTTACGCGTATTGCCGGTTCTGACCCGACAATGTGGCGCGATGTCTTTTTGACCAACAAGCAGACGGTTTTGGAACTGATACAGCGTTTTGTTGAAGATTTAATAGCCCTTGAACGTAATATTCGCTGGGATGAGGGAGATAAGCTGTTTGATTTGTTTAAGCGTACGCAGAAAATCCGCAAAGACGTCATTGAAGCCAAGCAGGATCAGCCTGAACACGAAAAACGCATTTTGGAAGAACTTGGCGCGGAATTTTGAAACAGCCCGTATTTTGAAGCAGTCCGCATTGTAAAACAATCCTTATTTGGGAGTAGTCCGTATTTTGGAATAGAGCATACTTTGAAACAGTCTGTTTGCGGCGAAAAATATTGACAACCGAAAATAATGGATTACATTATACCAAACTTATCTAAAGAGGAGATGTGTGTATGTATAAAAAAATTATAGGGCTGGCTGTCTTGCCGTTTTTGCTGGCAGGCTGTGCCGATAACATCAATTCCGACCATTATAATACCAATCAGGCCGGAAAAGTTTCAACAGTTTCCCAGTGCACGGTATTAAGTGTGCGGCAGGTGGGCGTAAACAGCGATTCCGGCGCCGGAACGCTTATCGGCGGCATTGCCGGCGGCGTAGCCGGTTCTACCATCGGCGGCGGCAGCACCGCACATACGCTGGGAGCGGTTGGCGGCGCATTGCTTGGCGGTCTTGTTGGTGATGCCGCAGAAAAAGGGCTGAGTTCCCAGACCGGCTTGGAATATATCGTCAAGCTTGACAACGGTCAGGTAATCAGCGTTACGCAGGGAACGGGGCAGGCGCTCGGCGTCGGCCAGCGTTGTCTGGTTTTGTTTGGCAATACGACCCGCATTATTGCCCAGTAAAATATGAAAAAGCGCCTGATAGCAATCGCCTTTGTTCTGATTGCCGCATTCGGCGTGTTATGTTACGGCAGCAGATACCGTCGGCAGAAAACGCCGGCAGTATCTGTGGTTATGCTTACCTATCAGCGGGCAGAAATGCTGCCGCAGGCGATAGAGAGCATTTTGTCGCAGACTTTTTCTGATTTTGAATTTATCATCATAAACGACGGTTCGTCGGACGATACCGATGAAGTCGTCGCACACTATAATGATTCTCGTATTCGCTATTATCGCAATGACCGCAACCGGGGAATTGCTTTTTCCCGTAACCGGGCGGCATCTCTGGCGCGTGGAAAATATATTATGATTATGGATGACGATGATCGGAGCTTTCTGGAACGGATGTCCGGACAGGTCTCTTACCTTGAACAACATTCTGATATTGCGGCTGTTGCCGGGCAGATAGCAGGGTTGCCGCGCATTCCGCAAAATCATGATGAAATTGCAGCCGGGCTGATACAATACAATAATTTCGGCAATGCCAATGTAATGTACCGCCGCAGTTTTGCCGCAAAACACGGCATTCGGTATGACGAAGAGTTGAAAGCGTCGGAAGACTGGGATTTTTGGCTGAAAATACTGTTTGCCGGCGGGAAGTTTGCCGCGCTTCCTGATGATGTATTGGCAAGAAACGGCGCCAGCACAAAATATTACGGTATCAGCTATGAAGAGGCCAATGCTGCCGTCCGTAAAAAAATCGGCAAGGCCTTTCTGCCGGAAAAACCGGACGCGTTTTATGCCGCCGACAGTTGCGGTAAATTAAAACTTATATCTGAAAAGAATATATTTTCCCCGGCTTTTATGCAAAAGCTTTTTGATATCAACTGTCCTGCCGCGGCATCTCCAGCAGTTCGCTGACAAATTGCGGCAGCGTATCGCCGGCCTTACCCATAATATGCCTGTCAAAATAGAAGTTGTTTGACGTCGGTTCAAGATTAAATTCAAGCGTATCAGTCCCATAATACTTGGCAGTCTGTACAAATCCGGCTGCCGGATAAACCACGCCGGACGTTCCCACGGACACGAACAGGTCAGATGTGCTTAAAAGCCTTTCCACCTTATCCATATAAAGCAGATTTTCGCCGAAGAAAACGATATTGGGCTTCATCATTCCCATAATATGGCAGTCCTCGCAAACCGTTTCCGAGGTAACGTCGCCCCAGGTTTCCAGAACGTGTCCGCAGTTCATGCAGACAGCCTGGTTAATCTGCCCGTGGATATGGATGACGTTTTTGCTTTTGGCTTTTTCATGTAAGGTGTCGATGTTCTGCGTTATAATATGAACCTCGCCCGGATACTCCTGCTGCAGCCGCGTAATTGCCAGATGTCCGGCGTTGGGCTTCGCATTCCAAAGTTCAGGTTTCATGTTGTTATAAAAATCGTGGACGTAATCTTGATTACGGTAATATGCTTCAATTGTTGCCACATCTTCAACACGGTGGTTGTTCCATAGCCCGTTTTCGCTTCTGAACGTGGCTAGGCCGGATTCGGCGGAAATTCCCGCTCCGGTTAAAAACAAAATTCTCTTGTAAGTCTTTGCCATAAAAATCTCCGTTTCCTCTCATTTGTCGTTATACTTTTTTAATCTGTATTATATGTTTGACCAGCCTTATGTTTCTTAATCCGTATTAAGCATCCTTACTTATATTATACCTTTCTAACCTGTTGTCGCTTAAATCTTTTCTTAAGCAATTTAGATTATATGTAAACCAAGCCTGCGTGACAGGCAACCTTTTTTATAAGACGGAGAACAAAATTATGTGTTGCAACGGAATTCTCGCCCTGTTGGCGCTTATTATCGGCTTTATGGCTATTGTTTATCTTTTGTATCAGGTATATTCTTATATCCGCTGCGGCTGCGGGAGATACGGGCCGTTTGTATCTTCGTACGGAAAAATCAAAGAAGACATTTTGGAAGAAGCCAGAAAAGTATTGAGAAAAGCCGAGCGTCCGCTAAAAGTAACCGACTTGGGCTGCGGCAGCGGAGCTTTGCTCCTGCCGTTGGCAAAAGAATTTCCCGAACATCAGTTTACCGGCTACGAGTGGGATGTCGTTCCCCTGACGATGGGAAAGATTAAAGCTGCCGGGCTGAAAAACATCACTTTTGTCAAAGGGGATTATATGAAACAGTCCTATGCCGATATGGACTTAATCCTCTGCTATGTGTTGAAAGTAACCGGCGAGCCGTTGGGCAAAAAATTGGCTCAGGAAATTAAACAGGACTGCATTGTTATTTCCGAAATGTTTCCTCTTGGGCATTTACATGAAATCAAACAGATAGAATCTTCTATTTATGGCGTTCCGGAAAAAATTTACGTTTATCAAAAGCCTCATTCTCAGAAAGATTCTGTTCAACCCCGGAAATCCGCCCCGCACAACGGCAAGGCCAAATCTCAGCCGGAAAAATCCGCACCGCAAGCTCGTAAAGCCAAATCTCAGGCCGGCAAAGAAACGCCCGGTGCAGGCAAATCCAAAATCTCCAGATTCAAAACCAAAAAGTAAGGAAAAGAAAAATGTCTCGAAAAACTTGTTTTATGATTTTTATTGCCGCCGTTACCATAATTTTGGTGTCCTATGTTATAAAATTTTCTCCGGTAACCGGGGCAGTATCTTCTGTTTTTGCCGCAATGCAGAATCCGTATCTGGCAGCCTCTGCCGTTGTTGTTTCCCTGCTGCTGGCAAAACAGCGTTATTATTGGCTGCTGATACTGGGTTGTGCTGTTCTTGCCGCAGTTCTGATACAGTTTTTTGTCGTTGGAGGAGCCCTCGCTGCAGCGGTATTGCTGTATAAGATTGCGGCATTTGTCGTTTATGCATATTTGATTATGCTGATGCGCTTTATGCTTTAGAAAAAAGCCGCCCGTAAAACGGCGGCATATTTTTTGTCAGGGCGCGTATTATATTTTCTTTTCATAAATTTGTTTACATTTAAAACAAAATGGCTTAAACTCCTTTCTGCTTTAAAAACAAGATTTAACTAATGGGGAATTATTTAAAATGTTAAGAAGAACTAAAATTGTTGATTTGCTGAAGTCGGACACGACTAAACCGCAGGTATTGGCAAAAGGTTGGGTCAGAACCAGACGTGATGCCAAAGATTTTTCGTTTATTGAATTAAACGACGGATCCTGCCTGAAAAATTTACAAATCATTGCTCGTAATAATCTCCCCAATTATAATGAAGTAAAAAGTTTGTCTACCGGTTCGTCCGTTGCCGTAACCGGCGCTTTGGTAGAGTCTCAGGGCGGCAGCCAAAAATACGAAGTCGTGGCCGATAAAATCGAAATTTACAGTCTGGCGCCGGAAGATTTTCCGCTGCAAAAGAAAAAGCACTCTGATGAATATCTGCGCACGATTGCCCATCTGCGTCCGCGCACCAATAAATACGGCGCCGCTTTTCGCGTTCGGTCGGCTTTGTCTTATGCAATACACAAATTTTTTCAGGAGCGTGGATTTAAATATGTCCATACGCCGATTATAACCGGTTCCGACTGTGAAGGCGCCGGGGAGATGTTTCAGGTAACAACGTTGGATTTGAAAAATCCTCCGCTTTTGCCGGACGGAAAAATTGATTACAGTCAGGATTTCTTCGGCAAGCCTGCGCACTTGACTGTGTCCGGACAATTGAACGGCGAAATGTATGCCTGTGCTCTGGGAGATATTTATACGTTCGGTCCGACGTTCCGTGCCGAAAATTCCAATACCGCGCGCCATGCGGCAGAGTTCTGGATGATTGAGCCGGAAATGGCTTTTGCCGATATTCATGACGATATGGATTTGGCCGAGGATATGGTGCGCTTTTGTGTAACCGACGTTATGGAGCAATGCGCTGATGATATTGAACTGTTTGCCAAATTTGTTGATCCGACGCTGATGGAAACGCTGAACAATATCAAAAACAACAGTTTTGCCCGCATTACCTATACCGAGGCTATCGAAATTATGCAAAAGTCAGGCAAAAAATTTGAATATGCTCCGGAATACGGGATTGATATGCAGACCGAGCATGAACGTTTTCTGGCGGAAGAACATTTCAAGCGTCCGGTAATTGTCCGCGACTATCCGAAAGAAATCAAGGCTTTCTATATGCGGATGAACGATGATAACAAAACCGTCGCCGCTATGGATGTTTTGGTTCCGAGGATTGGCGAACTGATTGGAGGCTCGCAGCGTGAAGAACGGTATGAGCTGTTGAAAAAGCGGATAGAAGAACTTGGAATGCACGAAGAAGATTACGCCTGGTATCTGGATTCGCGCAAATACGGTTCGGTGCCGCACGCCGGGTTCGGACTGGGATTTGAACGGATGATGATGCTTTTGACCGGTATTGCCAATATCCGTGACGTTATTCCGTTTCCGCGGACGCCTAAATCGCTTAACTTTTAGATGAGCCGTATTCGGATAAAGGCCTGACTGTTGAACGGACCTTATTCCGAAAAATGGCTTAACCTTAGGGAGATAAAGCTATGCAGAAAATCTTTGGCCGGGCTGGGCAGCCGTTGTTGCCGCAAAAGGTTTTATCCGTTGCAATTGTTACGGTTGCCTTTTGTATTTGTGCCGCAGCTTTCCCTGCTGCCGTTGCCGCATCGGCGGAGGAAGGGGACAGGCAGCCAGCAGAAGTCTTTACGCACAAGGTAGAAAAAAAGCTGCTGCCGCTGCCGGATTGTAAAGACGCCGTGCTTCTTGGCGCGGTCAAAGATTTTGTTGCCGGGTTTTATGCCGGAAATGCTGATAAAAATGCAGCATTTCGCCGTCGGTGTCATTTTATAACCCATAATCTGGCAGAATTTTCCCGGGAAAATATTGCCAATTATAAAACAGAGGCGGCTCGCCCCGTATCGGATATTATTATTGACCTGAAAGTTAATAAAAACATCTTGGAAGAAAATATGCTTCTCTGCAAAAATCAGAGCCCTTATAAGGATCCCGGAAACGTTTATATTCTGGTGTATCCGGAAGAAGACGGCTACAGGGTGCATCTGATAAATCTGGGTGCACAAGGGGAAGATGTTTCCTTCTTTTATAAAAAGGCTTGATTTTGCTGGGCGGATACCCTAAATAAATTCCGTTGCCGCCACAAAAATATATGGCGAACCGCCGCTGGCATGCCGGTTAAAAAGCTCGGTACAGCGGTTGAAAGGCACGGTACGCCGGTTGAAAAGTGAAGTCTGTTAGGAATAAGTATGAGCGAACATAAAGATTTAATCGTTATAAAACCGAAATCCCAACTGCCTATGGTGGTTGAGGAAAACGGGATTTATGCTTATCTTGAACAGATAAAAAGATTCCCGGTGCTGACCGAAGATGAAGAAAAGAAACTGATAACCGATTTTCAGACCAAAGGCGACTTGCTGGCCGCCCAAAAGCTGATTACCTCGCATTTGCGCCTGGCCGCCAAGATTGCGCTGACCTACCGCCGTTACGGGCTGCCGATGTCTGATGTTATTTCCGAGGCTAATCTGGGGTTGATGCAGGCGGTTAAAAAATTCGATATGGATAAGAAAGTTCGGTTGGCAACGTATGCGATATGGTGGATAAAAGCTGCGGTCAACGATTACATCCTGCGTTCTTGGTCTTTGGTCAAAATCGGCACGGTTGCGGCGCAGAAAAAACTGTTTTATAACCTGAGCCGGATAAAAGCCCGCTTAGGGTTATACGAAAATAAGGAACTTGAGCCGAAAGTGGTCAAGGCTATTGCACATGAACTGATGGTTGATGAAAAGGACGTTACCGAAATGAACCGCCGTATCGGCGGCGACAGTTCTCTGAACGTCAGTGTCGGCGATGACGAAGACGGTCATGAAAAAATCGATATGATTGTTGACCGTCGGGAAAATATTGAAGCCAAAATATCGGCACGACAGGAGCAGACGTATAAAGCCAGAATTTTGGCTCAGTGTATGAAAAAACTGGATGAACGCGAGCAGTACATCATTAAAAACCGGATGCTGACCGAAAACCCGAGCACGTTGGATGATATCGGAACTCATTTCAACATCAGCCGTGAACGGGTGCGGCAGATTGAAAAGAAGGCTTTCGATAAGCTTTCTTCCGAAGTAAAAAAGGCAATGGCGGCATAAGGCTGCATTTCCGTTGTCGGAAGTTTGAGAATGGACAGGCAATTGCATAACACTGGCAAGGCATCAGCCGAAAAAGACAAGAAGGTAGCATCGCTGCGGGAAGAATTGGTCATGGCATTGGCGGCAGCAAAAATTCCGTCGCCGCGTTTGGAAGCCGGCATAATTTTGCGGTATGCCGTACCCGGATATCCTGAAATGACGGCAACAGAGGCCGCTCAGGCTCGTCAAATGCTTGCGCGGCGTCTCCGTCATGAACCGCTGGATAAGATAACCGGAGAGCGCGAGTTCTATAAATCGGTGTTTATGGTAAATAATGCAGTACTGACTCCCCGCCCGGATACGGAAATTTTGGTGGAAGAAGCGTTGAAAAGAATTAATCCCGAAAAAAAGTGTCGGATTCTGGATTTGGGAACCGGATCAGGATGTATCCTGCTGTCGTTGCTTAAGGAATGTCCTCTGGCAGAAGGAACCGGGGTGGATGTTTCTCCGGAAGCGCTTGCCGTTGCGCGGGAAAATGCCGCAAGGCTCGGCGTTTCCGGCAGATGCTCTTTTGTAAATCAGAGCTGGTCGGAGTGGAAACCCGAAAATGAAAAATGGGACATGATAGTCTCCAATCCGCCGTATATCCCGCGTGGCGAGATAGCCGGGCTGGATGCGGAAGTAAAAGATTATGACCCGCATTTGGCGCTGGACGGCGGCAAAGACGGTTACGGCTGCTATCGGGAAATTGCCGGCCTGGTGCCTTTAATTTTGCAAAAGGGCGGTTATATTCTGTTGGAAAGCGGAATGGGGCAGGCTGAGGATATTATGCGCATTTTTTCGGCTCAGGGGCTGGAAACAGTTGCCGTCATCCCGGATTTGGCCGGCATAAACAGATGTGTGATACTAAAAAAATAAGTTGCAAAAATAATTTTTAGCCTCTAATATCCGTTCTGTATTTGACGCGCGGTTTCATGTTGGGCGCGTTAGCCATTTCCTTTTTGAATGTAATGAATTGACAGGGTTTAAGACTCTGTCGTGATTGTGGGAATATATGAAAAAGCAAAATAACAGATTTCGCAATAATGGTAACAATAACAACGGTTACACATTGAACTATAAATTTGACAGCGTAAGCATAGCCGGAAAGATAAGCGGTACCGCGCTGGACTTGATTCGCCGCTATAACGACCTTGCCAAAGAAGCTCAGAGCTGCGGCAATTATGTCGATATGGAAATTTATCGCCAGTATGCCGAACACTATCGCAAAATTGTAACGGATATCAACGAGCGGCGCCAGGCACGTCAGGACGGGCAGAACCGTCAGGACGAGAAAAACCTTTCTGAAAATTCCGAAGCACAGGGTGTTTCAGATGTGGAAGAAGGCAATAATGAAACGTCGGCCGCGCCGGTCGAACCTGTGCCCGAAGCCAACGGATATGTTGAAACCCTTCCCGCTCAGGAAAGTCCTGCCGCCAAAAGTTTTCAGGTGGTTGAAATCTCAGCTGAAAAAGCGGAAATTCCGGCGGAGGCGAAACCCAAACGTGTTGTCCGGCGCAAGGTCTCTGCCCCGCGCAAAACTTCAGAAAAGGCTGCGGCGGAAGGCTAGCCTGTTTTATTAAAATATGCAGATAAGGAGAAAATATATGCCAGCAGAGCTTGCTTTTTTAATTGTCGCAGTTGCGGTAATTGCCATTACATATAAAACCTATGTCGGGTACGGGGATTACCGATGGTATACCAAGCTGGGCTTTTTTCTGTTTTTGCTGATTGGCTGGAGTGCTCCTTTTCTGGGATTTATACTGCGCCGTGCGGATTTGCCCGAAAGTTTCGTTTATTTGACCAAAGGGCTGTATTTCCTGTTTGGCTTTGTCTTTTTTCTTTTTATTATCAGTTTTATCCGCGATACGTTGTGGATGGTTATTGATTTGATACGCCGGGCTCCGGTTGAGGAAATGAAAAATCCGCCCTTGTTGCAAAAGGTAAATATTATTACATTCGTTTTTTGTCTGCTGTTTTGCTTTTACGGCGTATACGAAGCTGAAAAAAATCCGGCAATTAAAACATATGACATAACATCTCCCAAAGTCCGGCAGAAAACAAAAGTCGTTATGCTGTCAGATTTGCATATTGATGTTGACGTGTCGCCTGAAACAATAGAGCGGCTGGTTAATCGCGTCAATACCTTAAATCCCGATGCCGTAGTCATTGTCGGAGATATCGTTGACAATACGCCTGTTAAACTTTATAAGCAGATGCAGGAATTGAAAAAGCTGAAAGTCAAAGACCATGTTTATCTCGTTTTGGGCAATCACGAATTTTATTCGGGTGCAATGGGCTGGGGGCTTGCATTTGCTCAGATGGGATTTGAATTTTTAAACAATTATGGCGAAAAACTTGGCGATACCGGGATTTATATTGCCGGCATTCCGGATATTAATGCGGCAGAATGGTTTAAAAAGCCGGTAAAAGCAAAAAATGCCCTGTATAAGGCGGAAAAGGAAGACTACGTTATCATGTTGTCCCATACGCCCAAACTCGCGGAAGGGGTAACGGCAGAAAATGTTGATTTGCAGCTTTCAGGGCATACGCACGGCGGGCAGATTTATCCGTTTCACTATTTTACGGAAATTGCCAATGACGGGGTGCTGGCCGGATTTTACAATAAAAACGGCGTTCAGATGTACGTTTCCCGCGGAACCAGATACTGGGGGCCGCCGATGCGGATTTTCGCCCCTTCGGAAATTACCGTGTTTAACTTTTCTCCGGCAGGGAAAAATGGCAAACCTGCTGCATAAGGCATATGAAATCGCCGAAAAGGAGGACGTATCTACGCTGCCTGACAGGGCTGTAGTATATAGTGTCAGCTATATGCCGGATTCGGAAAATAAAAAAAGAGCCGAAGACTTTGTAAAGTCAACGCCCGATGCCCGTATGTTGGACGATACGCCGTGCGGCAGGGCGCTTATCGCCCTTGGTCTGGACGGCAGAGTTGATGAGGTAGGAGAGGAAATAACCAAAATCTGGAAACTTGCCTCTTCGCGTTATATAGGTGCTGCATCAGGAAACATAAACGCTTTTGTAGATGGTGCCGATGAACGCAGCACGTTTTGCTCGACTGAATTGCATGAAATAATAAACAATCCTAAAATCACGAGCATCAACGGAATTGCCAAAACAGTTTTTGCCCAGAATTTTCAACCCGCACATTATAAATAAGCGGTATAAACTAATCTGTGCTATTGTATCGGAAAGCCCGTTATACACCTTTCAATAAAAATACCCCGTCGGCTCACAAGCTGTTACGGGGTATCCGTTTTTCAGGCAAAGTCCAAACTAAACTCGAAACTAGAAAACCTGTTCGCGCGTCGTGCGCAGTTCAACCTGAGGGAAATCTTCTTTGGCTTTGTTCAGGTGCCATGCGTTTCGTGCCAGAAAGACCGTTTCTCCGTCATGATCATGTGCAATATTAGCCTGGTTGGTATCAATAAATTTCGCTAAAACGTTCTTGTCTGCGCAGGCAATCCAGCGCGCCGTATAATACTGGGTCGGTTCAAACGCAACCGGTATGTTGAATTCGGTACGAATACGGTCGGCCATAACTTCAAACTGCAACACGCCGACAACCCCGACAATCCATTCCGAACCGATAACCGGCTTAAACACGCTGGCGCCGCCTTCTTCGGCAATCTGCTGCAGCGCGTTGCCTAAATGCTTTGATTTCAGCGGGTCAAGTGCACGTACTGATTTTAGCAGCTCCGGTGCAAAACTAGGAATACCGGTAAAATGTAGTTTTTCCCCTTCGGTAAGCGTGTCGCCGATACGCAGCTGTCCGTGGTTGGGAATGCCGATAATGTCCCCGGCGTAAGCGTCTTCGGCAAGTTCCCGTTCTTGAGCCAGAAACATCACCGGCGTCGGTACTTTTACAGGTTTGCCCGTGCGTATCTGCGTCAGGCTCATGCCGCGTTTGAAGTGCCCGGAGCATAAACGCATAAATGCGATTCTGTCCCGATGTTTCGGATCCATATTGGCCTGGATTTTGAAAATAAATCCCGTTACCTTTTTTTCATCGGCACTGACCTTGCGTTCTGCCGCAGGCTGCGGCCGGGGCGATGGAGCTAAATTATGCAAGCCTTCCAAAACTTCCTTAACCCCGAAATTATTAATGGCACTGCCGAAAAAAACCGGGGTCAGCGCGCCGGCAAGATAAAGTTCCAAATCAAATTGCGGGCAGAGCTCCTTAACCATCATGACATCTTCGCGCAACTTGGCAACCGCATGCGCCGGCAGAAGTTCGTCAAGTTTCGAATCGTCCAGGCCTTTGCAGGTTTCAATCACGCTGTTGACCTGTCCCTTGTTGCCAGTTTTGTTCATCAAAATAAGCTGATCGTTCAAAAGGTCGTAGCAGCCGAGAAAGTCTTTGCCGCTGCCGATGGGCCAGCTTGCCGGGCAAACGTCGAGCGCCAGCGTTTTTTCAATGTCGTCCAGCAGCAGGAACGGGTCTTGCCCCTCGCGGTCCATTTTATTGATGAACGTAATAATCGGAATGTTCCTGAGACGACAGACTTCAAACAGTTTTTTCGTTTGCGTTTCAATGCCTTTTGCCGAGTCTATGACCATAACCGCCGAGTCCACGGCTGTCAAAACCCGGTAAGTGTCTTCGGAGAAGTCTTCGTGCCCCGGTGTATCCAGCAGGTTAAAAGTGATGTTGTGATATTCAAAAGTCATTACTGACGACGCGACCGAAATGCCGCGTTCCTGTTCCACTTTCATCCAGTCGGAATGGGCTCTCCGGTTTTCGCCGCGCGCTTTAACCGCCCCGGCCTGCTGAATGGCGCCGCCGAACAACAGCAGCTTTTCGGTCAGGGTGGTTTTACCGGCATCCGGGTGTGAAATAATCGCAAACGTTTTTCTTTTGTTGACAGTATTTTCTGGCATTGTTTTTCTCTGTAAAATTACTCTTGCCCGTTACATACGTAAACGGGGATAAATATGTAAAATAACTCTTCCTTGCCGCAAACATAAGCGGAGAGCAAAATTCAAGCGCATACTAACAAATAAATTGCAATATGCAAGCCAAAAATACGTTCAGTGCCGTCTGAAATGTGAAAAAGCCGGAAACCCGTAAAAAAATGCTTGACTCTTACAATTTATTCCCTAATATCCACATAGGTTTTGATAACAAAATAACACTCCACGGAGTGCCGTCAGTCAGCGAGGGTTCGCACACTGGCGCAATTTTTTTTATCATAATGGGTAATAAATATTAGGAAATTTAATGTTTGACGCATTGACAAACAAATTGAGCGGAATTTTCTCCAGGCTCGGTTCCCGCGGTATCCTGAAAGAGAAGGATATTGAAGACGGGCTGCGCGAGATTCGCCTTGCCCTGCTGGAGGCTGACGTGTCGCTTCCGGTTGTCAGGGAATTTATGGCTTGCGTCAAAAAAAAGGCCTTGGGCGAAACAGTTATCAAAGCTGTCCGCCCGGATCAGCAGCTTGTGAAAATCGTTTATGACGAGCTGGTGGCGCTATTAGGTGCTGAAAACAATGAGCTTAATTTCAAAGCGGTGCCGCCTGCCGTTGTCCTGATGGTTGGTTTGCAGGGTTCCGGTAAGACTACGACCTCAGCCAAGATAGCCTTAAAGCTCAAAAAAAATAAACGCGTTTTGCTTGCCTCGCTGGATGTTTATCGTCCGGCAGCGCAGGAACAGCTGGCACAGCTCTGTGCTCAGATTGGCGTAGACGTTTTGCCGGTAGTTGCCGGAGAAAAACCTTTGGAAATTACCCGCCGCGCTATGTCTGTCGGAAAGAAAGGACTGTATGATGTCCTGATTTTGGATACTGCCGGCCGCTTGCAGATTGATGAAACTCTGATGGATGAGGTTGCAGCGGTTAAAAAGCTGGCACAGCCGACCGAAACGCTTCTGGTGGCTGATGCTCTTATCGGTCAGGAAGCCTGCAACGTCGCCAGAGAGTTTAATGAAAAAGTCGGCGTTACCGGTTTGGTGCTGACACGTATTGACGGTTCGTCGCGCGCAGGTGCTGCGTTGTCCATGAAAATGGTGTCGGGCGCGCCGCTGAAGTTCCTCGGAACCGGTGAAAAACTGGAGGATATCGAAGAGTTTCACGCTGACCGTCTGGCCGGGCGCATCTTGGACAAAGGCGATGTTGTCAGCCTGGTAGAAAAGGCAGTGGAAAATATTGACCGCGAAGAAACCGAAGCGATTGCTAAAAAGATGCTGAAAGGCAAGTTTGATTTGGACGATATGCTGAATCAAATCCGTCAGATGCAGAAGCTCGGTTCCATGTCAAGCATTATGGGGATGCTGCCCGGTTTGGGGAAATATAAGGAACAGATAGAAGCGGTTAATGCCGATTCGCTGGTCAAAAAGCAGGAGGCGATAATCCTTTCCATGACCAAGGGAGAACGTCGCAATCCTGATATTATCAAGGCATCGCGCAAGAAGAGAATTGCCGCCGGTGCCGGTGTAGAAGTTCATGAAGTTAACAAGTTGCTTAAATCCTATGAGCAAATGTCAACTATGATGAAGAGAATGGGAAAAATGGGCGGCCTCGGCTCGCTCGCTTCCCGTTTTGGCAAAAACAGTCCGTTTGGGGGCGGTTCCTTCGGGAACAATCCTTTTGGCGGATTTAACAACAAATTTCCGTTTTAAGCGGAAGGAACGAAACAAATAATAACTGGAAAGGAAAAAAATGACAGTTCGTATTAGACTTTCTCGCGGTGGATCGAAAAAGCACCCTTACTATCGCGTTGTAGCTGCCGATCAGAGAGCTCCTCGTGACGGTAGATTTATTGAAAAGCTGGGTTCTTATAATCCGCTGCTGCCGCAGGATCATCAGGAAAGACTGGTTCTGGATGTTGAAAAGGTAAAATCTTGGATTGCCAAAGGGGCACAGCCGACCGAAAGACTGCAAAAGCTGTTTGCTAACCTGGGCATCTGCGAGGCTCCGAAAATTCACAGCCAGCCCAAGAAGTCTGCTCCGAAGGCGAAAGCTCTGGAGAGAATTAAGGAAAAAGAAGAAAAGGCAAAAGCTGCTGCTGAAGCGGCCGCCGCTGCTGCTGCCGAGGCCGCTGCCGCAGCCGAAGCTCCGGCTGAAACGTCTGCCGAAGCCTAAGCTTTTTCTCTTTATAAATTAAGTTTATGTTGCGATTGGTAATTTGATGAGCGAAAAAAGGGTTTGTTTAGGCAAAATTGTCGGTGTTCACGGCATCAGGGGTGAGGTCAAGGTCAAAAGCTATACGGCTGTTGACAAAGATATTGCCGCTTATGGCGAACTGGAAGACAAAGCTGCCGGAAAGCGTTTTTCGCTGAAAGTTACCGGACATTCAAAAGATTTGCTCCGAATAAAAATCAAGGGGATTGATGACCGCACCATGGCGGAAACCCTTGTCGGAACCGAGTTTTATGCCCCCCGCGGCGTCCTCCCGGAACTAAAAACGGAAGAGGTTTATTACGAAGCGGATTTGGTCGGTATGAAAGTGCTCGATGCTAAAAAGGCCGAAGTTGCCGAAGTTGTCGGTTTTTATAATTTCGGCGCCGGAGATATTTTGGAAATCCGGCTCAAGAGCGGGCGTTCCGAAATGCTGCCTTTTAACAAGGGCTATGTGCCGGAGATAAATCTTGACGAAGGCTATATTATTGTGGCGTCAACCGGAATGGTGTTCTTGGAAGACGGAGAGGATTCCGAAGAATGCTGAATGTAACGGTTCTGACTGTTTTTCCCGAATTGTTTCCGGGTTTTCTCGGGTACTCTTTGACCGGAAAAGCATTGGAAGAGCAAAAGTGGCAGCTGCAGGCCGTCAACATCCGCGACTATGCGTTTGACCGTCATAAGTCTGTGGACGACACGCCGTGCGGCGGCGGCGCAGGAATGATTATGCGTCCCGATGTTTTGGGGCGGGCAATAGAAGCCAATCATACCCGGGGACGGATTATCTATATGAGTCCCAAAGGGCGCCCGCTGACGCAGAAGCTGGTACACGAGCTCTCCCGCGAAGAAGAACTGACGATTGTCTGCGGGCGTTTTGAGGGCATTGACGAGCGCGTCATTGAAGCCTACAACGTCGAGGAGATAAGCATTGGCGATTACATTCTGACCGGAGGCGAACAGGCCGCCCAGATAATGTTGGATGCAGTCGTCAGGCTGTTGCCGGGCGTTCTGGGAAATGAGGCATCTTTGGAAGATGAAAGTTTTGAAAACTTTCTTTTGGAATACCCCCAATATACCCGTCCGACGGAATGGGAGGGGCGCAGTGTTCCTGAAGTCCTGCTGTCCGGACATCACCGGAAGATAGCCGACTGGCGCCGCGAACAGGCCGAAATCGCAACCAAGGCCAAACGCCCTGACTTATTTAAGAAATATCTTGATTCTAAAAATAGTTAGGTGTATAAAGTTAAAAAATTTTATAAAAAGGTAAAACTGATGAACATTTTAGAAAATATTGAACAAGAGCAAGTAGCCAAATTGACTGAAGGCAAGAACATTCCTGACTTCAAAGCCGGCGACACCCTTAAGGTTCACACCAAGGTAAAGGAAGGCGACCGCGAGCGTATTCAGATTTATGAAGGCGTCTGCATTGCCCGTAAGAATGATGGTCTGAACTCTTCTTTCACTGTTCGCAAAATTTCTTTCGGCGAAGGCGTAGAACGTGTATTCCCGCTGTATTCTCCGAATGTTGCGAAGATTGAGGTAACTCGTATCGGTAAGGTAAGAAGAGCCAAGTTGTACTTCTTGCGTGCCCTGCGCGGCCGTTCTGCCCGTATTGCCGACGACTTGTCTGCACAGGCTAAAGCAAAGAACGCCGAATAAGGCTTTGCTCATAGGTAAAATAAAAAACCCGCTGTTTTCAGGCGGGTTTTTTGTACTCAAAAAGCCCCATACGTTTTACGCGGGGCTTTTTAAGGGTAAATGCAAAAGCGTTCAGGCAGTCGGAACGCTTGAGCAAAATCAAACGACGAATTTCTCGATTAAAAGTCTGGTGGCATTTCTTGAAATCGGAGCTTTCTCTACGGCATAAAGTAAAAGTTCCCGGTTTCCGAGTCTGACCAGTTCACATTGCGCCTCTTCCGACAAATTATAAGTTGAAATGTACAGCTTTATTAAAGCTTCATCTCCGCGGGCAATAAGCGCAACTTGTGCCGGAATGCACAGCCAGGTATGCTCCAGAAACGATTTTAATTCGTTGACATCGGCTGTTTTCGCCAAATTGGTTTCAAATGTTTCGTCTGACATAATAAATAGTTTTTAAGTGGAACAATAATGCCTTAATAATTTAATGAAAACCTTAAAACAATATCTGAAATTTAATAGCTGATATTCAAAATTTAATGATTGATGTCCAGTGTGTCAATAATTTTTTTCGCGTCTTCGGGGGCATAATCCCAATAGGCCGACGCAATAATTCTTTTTTGTGTTTCTTCATCAAATCGGAATTTGATAATTCTCGCCGGACAACCTCCCACAACGGCAAAATCGGGAACATCTTTGTTGACAAAAGAATTAGCGCCGACCACAGCACCGTTGCCGACGGTAACGCCGCGCCGGATAACTGCATTTACGCCTATCCAAACATCGTTTTTAATAATACAGTCCTTTTGGGTTAAGTCGTGATACCCCCCCGGTATGAAAGGAGCGTCGAGGTTGAAACCTCATCAAGATTATGTTCGCCTTGTCCGATTCTGACGTGTGAAGCAATACTGCAATATCTGCCTATTTTTGCTCTGGTAATATCAACGTCCCTGCCGACAGACGTATAATCGCCGATTTCACAATGCGAATCAATAACGGAAGATTTGTCAACACAGGTATGTTTTCCACGTATATAAGCATTGGCTTTTTTGTTTCTTAGAATATCAATAGCCTTTTGTATTAGTCTGATTTTCATTTTGCCTCCATTGCCAATTTATTTTCCTAAAACCGTCCTGATGGCAGTTGTTGACCTGACCGGCAATAAATCTTTGGGGATACGATTGCTGACAATATAACGTATTCCTAAATCTTTTACGGCTTTACGTTTCTCTGGGCTGTCGCCGTCGCTGTTGACAAAGAAAATATCCGGCTTAATTTCTGCCAGCTCTTGCAAAAAGTCGAGCTTGCCGCTTCCTTTGGCGATAAAAGCCTGATGAACATACCGGATAGCCCCGACCATATACAGGCGTTCCTTTTCGTTATAAAGTGTTTTGCGTTTCTTCAGTTCTTCCACCGTCTTGTCTGAACCGATGGAAACATATAAGTCACCGTACTGGCTTGCCTCTTCGAAAAAACGGATATGCCCGCTGTGCAGAACATCAAAACAACCGGAAACAAAAACTTTAACCATGATTACTTTTCCTTACTTTGGTTTTTATGCAAAAATCTGCAAGATAATATTTGATTACACCGTTAACGCGTACCACTTTGTATAAGCCGTAACCCCATTTGATTTTCAGTTTATTGTGTTCGGCCAGTTCTGCCGAAAAAATGCCTTGCCATCTTATGCGGTAGTGCGGGCGAATCTGCGTAATCAGCCGCAAAGCTGAGAGCGAACTGATAATATAATCAGCAAGTGCCAGTTGGTATTTTTTCCCGGAAAAATGCTGCGTATCCCTGTATTTGAATTTTTGTTGTACAACATGAAAATACAGGTTTATAGTTTGGAAAGCGAGAGTTTCACTTACCTGTGTTTGGATTTTATTGCGCGAACATATTTCTTTGTTTACATTGTCGTCAAATTTTTTTAAGTTATCAACTCGGACGTTTGGAGTTGTCGTCAGTATGACGATATTCGGCGTATGAGAATACAGATAACCGAGAAATTTTTGATATGCCTGTTCATATCGCTCCGCATCTTCAGCATTATCTGCTGTGTGCAAATACATACCATGCTTTCCTCCGATATTGACAAGTATAAGGGAGTAGTTGTATTCCTTATTTTTGAAAAATATATCGCAGACATCATAAAGTAAATCGTCTTCAATGGATGCGGACGAACCAACAAAATCAACAGCATATTTGGGAAGAAGTTTTCCTAAGCTGCTTCGGAATTCGCGGGAAACGCTGTCGCCGACTAAAAGAATACGCGGGCAGCCAAAATTTTTGGCATTGTCAATCCACGTATTGCTCCATTCAACATTTTCCCGGTCTTTTTCTTTATTAAAGCCAGTCATAACTTTATCCAGTCGTTAGGAACGATATCACCGGAATATTCGGCAGCGTCCGGCCTGAACCATTGCTTAGGCGCAACGACAATCTTGTCTGGATTTGTATTTAGCCAGGCTCCCCACCACGAAAATGTGCTGTTGGCGATAATGTTATGGCGGCAGTTCCGCATCAGTTCCAAGTCAAAATAGCCGTGTTTTTCATCATTAATTTCAACGATAGTTTGCGGATAGGCTGTTTGTATATTAGTCCGAACCCAGTCTGTATCACTGGAAAAAATAAAGAAATGCGGTTTATCAACGCGTTTCCCGATATAATCCATCGCATTCAGAAAATAATCCTTATCCAAATAAGTAAAAGGGCTGCGCGGATTAAGATAGTCGCCGCGACGGATATGAACGGCAACGGCATCGGCAGCCCGGATTTTGGCAAGCATATCAAGATTCGCTGCATCAAGAGGTTTTGTCAGCGTAAAATCATGCAACAGCCTTTCTCGCAGCGGTTTAAAATATTTTTCGGTCTGGAAAACTCCGTCATAATAAACGTCGCCATCTTTGCTTAGAAGTTCCGGCTCGTAACGGTTAATCTGTCTTTCGCAGACGCGGTTGGTTTTCAGGTAAATAAATTTTCCCAGATTAAATTTTTTGCGGATGGAACGGGGAAGAATGTTTTTAAATCTGATTTCGTTTTTACATTTTTTTATTTGTTCATTTGAGGCAAAATCTCCGCTGATGTTATACAATCCCAAATCAAAACTGCGGTAATGGTTGGTCAAAAAGCTGGTATTGTCCCACAAAACATCACCGGCAGCCAGTCCGAAGGCATATTGAAACATCTGATTGCCGAGCCCTCCGCCCAGCCTGACGATACGCAGCGGTTTATCTGGGGAAACATGGGCGGAATATTTGCTTTCTTGAGGTGAAACAGCCATAAAAATCTCCTTTGGCAGATAAATCTGACCTTTTGTTTATAAAAAACCAACCTTTTAAATATATACCTGAGTAGACATTCAATAGCAAGAATAAGTTATTCTAATCCATTATAATTAAATAATTAATTGAAAAGACGAAAATCTTGTTGTGAATAAAAAACTGCTTATTTAAAAGGTTGGTTTAAATTCAGCAGGTTTCTAACGTGGAAAAAACGCACACAGACAAAGGAAACTGTGGCCTTCAAGGGCGGAAAGATATAAGAAAAAGCGATGCTCTGATATGCAATCTTCAGGCATAACAAAAGCGCCTGTTTGTTCAACAGGCGCCAAATATGGTCGGAACGGGTGGATTCGAACCACTGACCTCTGCGACCCGAACGCAGCGTTCTACCAGGCTGAACTACGTTCCGTTGTTCAACGAACATATATCTACACAAAAAAAAATTAGATTACAAGCTTTTTTTTCATCTGTGCGCAAAAAAATTATCTGTACGCAAAAATGATTGGTATACAAATAATCTTATATGTATAAAAATAATATTTGCATAAAAAAATTGACGCTTTTGCAAATCAATTGTAAAACAAATCGGTCAGAAATTGTGCAAGGAGAGTAAAATGTTGTATTTGGGGTGTCATCTGTCATCAGCTGCCGGTTTTGCCGCAATGGGAAAAACGGCTTTGAAAATTAATGCCAATACGTTTCAGTTCTTTTTGCGCAATCCCCGCGGCGGTGCTGCCAAAGACATAAAGCCGGCCGATGTTTCTGAATTTCTGGCATTGGCAAAACAGAACGGGTTTGGCAAAATTTTGGCTCATGCGCCGTATACGCTCAATCCCTGTTCAAAAGATACATCGGTTCGGGAATTTGCCGGCGAGGTTTTTGCCGATGATTTGAAACGGATGGAAAATCTTCCCGGAAACCTGTATAATTTCCATCCCGGTTCACACGTAGGGCAGGGAATTGCCGCCGCTATTCCGCAAATCGTCGAGATTTTGGATGCCGTAATGCCGGAAGCGCGCCATACAACGGTATTATTGGAAACCATGTCCGGCAAAGGCAGCGAAGTAGGCTCCCGTTTTGAGGAGCTGGCAGAAATAATTTCCCGTGCCAGCTCTAATGCGCCGGAACGTCTCGGTGTATGCTTGGATACCTGCCATGTCTATTCTGCCGGCTACGATATTGTCAACCGTCTGGACGAAGTATTGGAAGAATTTGACCGTGTCATCGGGCTGAATCGTTTGCATGCGATTCATTTAAACGACAGTATGACGGAGTTTGCGTCGCATAAAGACCGCCACGAGCGGCTGGGGCATGGGACAATAGGAAAAGACGCTCTGATTCGGTTTATCAATCATTCTGCGCTCAAAGGTATTCCCGTTAATTTGGAAACGCCGAACGAAATTCCCGGATATGAGGAAGAAATAGCCCTTCTGCGTCAAAGCTATACGCAGGGATAGCCGCACATTTCGTTGAGACCTGAGGCCTTAGGTTCCGTTTGAGCGTTTAAAGCAAAATTTCCGCAACGATGCCGAATACAACACCCAAACCGTACAATAGTGCGAGTATGCGCAGATTCTCTTTCCGATTCGGGTTAACCCGGTATAAAACCAGATATCCCAGTCCTGCATTGCTGAGCGTTCCCGCCAGCATTGTGCCCAAGGTAATCGCATTGTCAAGATACAGCTGCGTCAGCAATACCGATGGATAACAGCTGGGAATAAGCCCCACGCCTGCCGCAATGAATTTGCTGAGTATCGGCATTCCCGTCAACAGCAGCTGCACGGTCTCTCTGCCGCCAAATGCAAAAACGGCGTTGACGATAAGAGAGAAAATAAAGATGAAAATGCTGATTTTTTCAGTATGCTTGTATGCGGAATGCCATATGTTTTCCTTGTCGTCGCATTTGCATTTTTCCCGTTGGCAAAATGCCTCAATGTCCGGTTCCTGTTTGTGCCTGATAAATTTTTGCGGTAGGAAAATATCCAACAGTACACCGCTGGCAATCGCAAAAATAACCTTAATTCCCAAAATCTGTACAATCAAAGCCGCTCCTGCGCCGCCGGAAATCAAAATCGGCAGCATCTCATCGGAAGTGGAGAGAAAAATGGCCATCAGCGTGCCGAGCGTAATAATGCCTGTCGCATAGAGGTTGGCTGCCGCGACCGAAAAACCGCATTGTGGTATCAACCCCAGCAATCCGCCGGCAACCGGACCATAAGAACCTGATTTTTTTATATAGGATAGAGTTTTCCGCGATGTCTTATGTTCCAGAAATTCAAGCGCCAGATATGTCAGAAACAGGTATGGAAACAACGCCAGCGTTTCGTATAGGGAATCAATCAGAATATCCATGCCGATGTTAAACATTGCCGCCTCTTGGAAAATTTATTGCAAAACTAACAACATATCTAACAAAACTATTGTATTTTTGCAACAAAAAAAGCCCATGTTCATAAAAAAGCTGTTGCTGGTACAAACATATTAAAAAAGACGCCTCATACGAAGCGTCTTAAAATTTTCCGGGTTCAAACAAACCGTCTTTTCAAAAACTTAAATTTTAATCCTCAGCCGAAAGCATTTTCCCTTTCATCTTGGCGAGCATTAAGATTTTTGCCTGCTCTTTGGTAAAAGGCAGGATAACATCTGATTTTTTAAAAAACAAGACCTCACCGCTTGATAATAACACATACGCCACACTTGAACTTGTTCGGCGTCGGCCATCTCCACCAATCGCTATTAACGTGGCAACAACAGAGTCCGAACTAAGTTCAGATGCATCTTCCGGCACATTGAGCTCTTGCGGAGGAGTGGGCAACAGTCGGTTGTATTCACTATATTCATACGACGGCTCACCGGAACATGATGCCAAAAACAAATAACAGATTGCAACTGCAATCATAAATAATAATTTTTTCATAAAGTTATATTTTAATGATTAATATTTGATATTATTATCAGCTAAATTTGTCTTTTTGTCAATATATTTTTCATCTGACTAAAAAATAAGATTTCTTTATATCTTTACTGTTTTCCAAACATAAGAAAAAGAGCCGCAAAAGTGCGGCTCTTTTTTCCGGACAGACATAATGCCTGACTTTGCAAAGTCTGATTATGCTGCCTTTTCGTCAAAGTTATACAAGTCTTCAACCGAAACTTTCTTTTCTTTGGTCTGGACTTTGGAAAGGACATAGTCAATGACCTTTTCTTCATAAACGGAAGTACGCAGACGTTCAACCGCTTCTTTGTTCTTCAGATAAAAGTCAAAAATGGCCTTTGCCTGCATCGGATAACGCTGAGCTTCGCTCATAATCGCCTTGTTGAGGTCTTCCTGTGTTACTTCTACTTTGGCGTCATTGCCGACTTCGGCCAGCAACAGACCGAGCTTAACACGTCGAACGGCGATTTCCTTGTATTCTTTCAGCAGGTCTTCTTCCTTTTTCTTCTTTTCGTCTTCGTCAAGCTGATTGTTTTTCTTGGCGTTTTCATACTGCTTGACAATCGCTTCATACTCCATGTCAACGAGCTTGGCCGGAACGTCAAACTTGTAAGCCTTGTCCAAAGCATCCAGCAGAGAACGTTTCTGTTTCATCTTGGAAGCGGTTTCATAATCTTGTGCGATTCTCTTCTTGACGGTCTCTTTGAGCTTGTCAAGGTTTTCTTCGCCCATGGATTTTGCGAATTCGTCATTGATTTCCGCTTTTTTGATTTCTCTGATTTCTTTGATTGTCGTTACAAACAGGGCTTCTTTGCCGGCCAGATCTTTGGCATGGTAGTTTTCCGGGAAAGTTGCTTTTACTTCTACGACTTCGCCGGCTTTCTTGCCGATAAGCTGGTCTTCATAACCCGGAATAAAGGAGTTGGAACCGATTTCCAGCGGATAAGCTTCGCCTTTGCCGCCCGGAAATTCTACGCCGTCAATGGAACCGACAAAATCGATAACCGCAATATCGCCTTTGGCCGTAACGCGGTCTTCTTCAACCTTAATCGTGTCGCGGCGGCTCTCAGCCATATAGTTCAGCGCTTTTTCAACTTCCTCGTCGGGAACTTCTGCTACCGGCTTTTCGATTTTGATTGCGGAGAAATCCTTTAGTTCAATCGTCGGCATAATGTCCATGGATACCTTGAATTCAACGTCTTTACCTTCTTCAAACTTCTTCAGGTCGACATCCGGCGTGAATACCGGGCGCAATTCCTTTTCTTTCAGGACTTCGTTGACGCCGTTGCGGACAACTTCATCCAGCGCATCGCTCATTGCGTTGCCCTGGTATTTTTTCTTAACCATCGCAAACGGAACCTTTCCCGCTCTGAAACCGGCCATGCTGACCGTCTTGGCAATCTCGTGAAGTTTCTTGTCAACTTCCGCGGTGAAATCCGCAGCGCTGACGGTAACGTTATATTCGCGGCTCAAGCCTTCTGATTTTACTTCTTTAATCTTCATTATATTTATCTCTTCCAAAAAGCCCATTTCGGCAGTACCCGAAATGGTGCGGACGGAGAGACTCGAACTCTCACAGCAAAGCCACCAGATCCTAAGTCTGGCGTGTCTACCAATTTCACCACGCCCGCGGATTACAACAACAAATTTGCCCCGAGTATATACAACATTTTTATATAATCAAGCAAAAAAATTATAAAATCACGCCCTTTTCAAAACGAAAGCCCTTCAGCAGTTCGGCCGTTTCCATCGGCTGTTTGCCTTCCCGTTGCAGCCTTTCGATACAAAGTGCCTTGCCTTCGCATCCGGCTATCGTCAGAGCCTTTTCGCCTTCAATAATTTCTCCCGGTGCGCCCTGTCCGTCGCATATCTGAGCCCGGTAAACCTTAAAACGTTCGCCTTTGTAGGTAAAATATGTCGCAGGGTAGGGGGAAAACGCTCTGATTTTGTCAGCCAGCGCATTCGTGTTTCCGGCAAAATCCAGTCGGCATTCGGCTTTGTCCAGCTTTTCCGCATAAGTTACCAGACTTTCGTCCTGCTTTGTCGGAACAATATTGTCCAGCTGCCGCAAGGTACTGACCAGCAAATCAGCCCCGACCGCAGACAATTCGTCATGCAAATCGCCTCCCGTCATTTCGGGTGTAATAACAACCTCTTCCTGGCTGAGAATGTCGCCGGCATCAAGCGCCGCCGCCATTTGCATGATGGAAATGCCGCTTTTCTTGTCTCCGGCTTCAATTGCCCGCTGTATCGGTGCCGCCCCGCGCCAGCGCGGCAACAAAGAAGCATGGACGTTAATACATCCTTTGGGAAAAATGTCCAGAACAGTCTGCGGCAAAATTAAACCATACGCGGCGACAATCGCCATATCCGCCCCCAGTGCTTTCAGGCTCAGCTGCTCGTCTTCGTTTCTGAGAGACTTCGGCGTCCTGACTTCAATGCCTTTTGCTTCTGCTAAAAGGTGTACCGGTGTCTTATTGACCTTCTTGCCGCGACCGCTTTCTTTCGGCGCCCGGGTATAAACGGCGACGATGTTATGCTCTTTCGCCAGTGCTTCCAAAACCGGAACGGCAAAATCCGGCGTTCCCATAAATACAATTTTCATTATTCGGAAAATCCTGCGCGTTTATAGTCAATTTTAATATCCATGCCTTCCGCGTAAGCATTCAATGCGCTTTGAGCCATATCCGAGCCCATTGAAACCGCCGCCCGGGTTTTTACTTCCGCCAGAGCATCTTTGTCCAGCTCGTCGGCATAATTGACCGTTTCATACGGGGTAACGATGACAAAGTTGTTTCCCGGGTGTTCATAAAGTTTGACCGCGCCGTCTTCTGTTACGAACAGGTCGTTTATTTCCTGTGCGCTCAAACCGGCAAATGTTTCATTGCGGTTGATTGGTTCGGAACGGAAAACTTCCAAATTCCGTGCTTTCGCCGCATCGGCGAGCTGTTCGCCGTTTTCGGCATCGGCAATGATGTTGTCGGCAGTTTCCTTAGCCAGCGCATCTTTTTCCTGAACCTCCCACATTGCTGTGATTTTGTCTTTGACTTCATCAATCTCGGGCAGATGGGCATCTTTGACTGCGGTAACCTTGATAGCGGCAATACCGTCGTCAAATTCTTCGGCCGAGCTTATCTCGTTCAGCCCGTACGAAAAGACCAGTTCGTTAAAATCAAGCGAAGTTGTCAGAGATTTAAGCTGTGCCGGGGCGTTTTCAACCGGAGACGTTTCGCTGATACCGGAAATCCGTACCGGTTCAATACCGAACATTTTTCCGGTTTCTGCCAAATCTTTGCCGCCGTTGACGGCATCGTCAATTTCAGCTCTGGCATCACGCAGGGCATCATACAGATTGTCATTGTTCAAAATCTCTTCAATCTGCGGCTTAACTTCTTCAAACGTCATTTTTTTTGCCGGAACAATCTGTTTGACGCTGACAACCTGCCATGTGTCGGCAACCTGCAACAGGCGGGGCTCGTTCAACGGCATTTCAAAAGTGTCGTACGCCAAATCTTCCGCCAGTTCATCCTGAGCAACCAGCCCCAATGTCGGCTCGTCAGCATTTTCCGCCTGCATATCTTTTGCCGCGGCAGCAAAATCTTTGCCGCCTTTTACTTCGTTCAGCGCCTTTTCTGCCTGCGCCTTGTCGGTAAAGACCATCTGCAATACTTCCCTTTTCTCCGGCAGGTCAAATTCCTTCTCGTGCTGCTTGTAATAATCCGCAACCATCTCGTCGCTTGCGGCATATTTCTTCAAAACCGTTTCATTGGGAACAAAAAGAACCTCTGCTTCCCTTGTCTCCGGAATCATAAAATTTTCCGAAAAGTCTTCAAAATACTGTTTGACTTCGTCGTCGCTGATTTTGCGTTCAATTCGAACGTCGGCCGGCGATACCGTAACATATTTAAAGGACTTGCGCTGATTGTCCATTTTGTGGATGGCTCTGCTGAGAGCTTCGGGAACACCAAAACCTTCTACCAGATCGGTAACCAGCATTTTGCGTGCCATAAGGCGCTTAACCATGGCTACATATTCGTCTTCGTTCAGGCCGGCGGAAGACAGGTAGCGTTTGAATATCTCAGGGTTAAACTGCCCGTTGGCCGGATTTATAAATTCCGGCTGGCTGAAAATAATCTGCTGAACATAGGCTTTAGGGAAATAAATATCGTTTTCGGCCATGGTCTGGTCAAGAACGCTCTCGTCGACAATCTGTCTCAATACGCCTTCGGTAATGGCGTTGCGCATATCGTCGGTCAGTTCAAAATCGTCGCTGGTCAGATTTTTTAGTGCATTCAGCTCTTTTTGTAATCTGTAGGAAAATTCGCTTTGCGTCGTTTTTTTGCCGTCAACATCGACCACGGTCTGGTTCTGGCTGGCACTGTCAATATAGCCCGTAACGCCGAAAAGCGAAACAAAACTGACGGCTACCGCTGCGGAAATAATTTTGAAAACCCAACTTTCATGTGCTTTAGCTAATTTACTTATCATTTTTTTCCATCCCAAAAATAACCTGATTGTTGCCCATTATAAAAGCCAAAAAAATTTATGCAATTGCAAATATAAATATGTTCAACGTTTTTTTTTACAAAGCGGGAAAGCATTCGCCTTGTTTTGAACCGGCGCTTTTTCATCCGGTCTTTTCCTCTATCCGGTCTTTTCTTTCATTCAGCCTTTTTCTTCATCCGGCGGTTTCCTCCGGGCGGGGGAATTTTTCTGTAAACAACTTTTTTTTTAGCTGGAAAATAAAAAAGCCTGTGCTAAAAAAGAACAAGTTATAATTTATGGAATGAGGATTAAGAACATGGTGAGAAAAACTTTAATTGCCGGCAACTGGAAAATGAACTGTCTTTTGGAAGACGGCGTTGCTTTGGCCAAAGGCGTCGCCCAGGAAGCCAAAAAGGCTGCCCGCAAAGATTGCGAATTCCTGATTTGTCCTCCGTTTACCCTGTTGGCTTCGGCAAAGAAGGCAATTAAAGGGTCCCGGGTTATGCTTGGGGCGCAGGACTGCCATTTTGCGGCGTCTGGAGCGCATACCGGCGACATCAGCCCGGTTATGCTCAAGGACCTCGGATGCCAGTATGTGATTGTCGGGCACTCCGAACGCCGTACCGACCACTATGAAAGCGATGAACTGGTCAGAAAAAAAGCCGAGGCGGCGATTAATGCCGGGCTGAAAGTTATTATCTGTATCGGCGAAACCGAGGCGGAGCGTGATGCTGGTCATGCCATAGATGTCTGCACGTCGCAGATTAACGGTTCCGTTCCGGACGTTTCCACGGCGCAGAATACGGTAATTGCCTATGAGCCGGTTTGGGCGATAGGGACGGGACGTACGCCGACAACCGATGATGTTGAAGAAGTCCATGCCGCAATCCGCAAGGCGGTAAGCAAGAAGCTCGGCCGCGCCAATGCCAACAAAATGCGCATTTTGTACGGCGGCAGCATGAAACCGGCAAATGCCAAAGCGCTTTTGGCTCTTCCAGATGTCGATGGCGGTTTGATTGGCGGAGCCAGCCTCAAGGTGGCGGACTTTATGGCTATTGCCGAAGCAAGCAAACAATAATCAATAAAGGAAATAAAAATGGGATCTGTATTGTTAGTCATTCATTTAATGGTAGCCATCCTGCTGGTTGTGCTGATTTTGATGCAGCGCAATTCCGGCAATGCCCTGAGCGGGCTGGGCGGGGGCAACGGAGCGGACAGCTTTTTGTCTGCACGCGGCAAAGGAAACCTGCTGACCCGTACCACGGCAGTTCTGGCAACCGTATTTTTTATTACTTCGATTTTGCTTTCGCTGTATTATAAAGGCGAAACCAGAAAGCCGGAGTCAATTACCGACGTTGCGCCTCTGGTGCAGACCGAACCGGCGGTTCCGAGCGTTCCTGATGCAGCGGCGCAAAATCAGAGCACAGCTCCGGCAGCCTCTGATACAGCTCAAAATCCGGCACCGGCGCCTGCTTCGGCGGCAGCACCTGAAACTCCGTCCGTTCCGGCAGCGGAATAGCGATATGTCGTCAATAAGGACTGAAAATAAAGGCACCTTTTCAGGGAGGTGCCTTTTTCACTGCAAAATTTAACCAAAAAGGATAGAAAAATGTCTGAATTAAACCCGAAAACCAAATTTATTTTTATCACCGGCGGCGTTGTTTCTTCACTGGGAAAAGGTTTGGCCTCCGCCTCTCTTGCCTCAATTTTGCAATGCCGGGGCTTTAAAGTGCGGTTGAGAAAGCTTGACCCATATCTGAACGTCGACCCAGGTACGATGAGCCCGTTTCAGCACGGTGAAGTTTTCGTAACCGATGACGGAACCGAGGCCGATCTTGACCTGGGGCACTATGAGCGGTTTTCGGGCGTTGCAGCTAAGAAAAGCGATAGCACGACCACCGGTAAAATCTATCAGCGCGTTATAGATAAGGAGCGCCACGGGGATTATCTCGGATCTACCATTCAGGTCATTCCCCATGTAACCAATGAGATTAAAAATTTTATCGTCAGTGATTTGGAAGATGAAGACTTTGTACTGTGCGAAATCGGCGGTACGGTGGGCGATATTGAAGGGCAGCCTTATCTTGAAGCCATCCGCCAGCTGGCGTACGACCTCGGCCGTAATCGTACAATGTTTTTGCATCTGACGCTTTTGCCGTATATTCCGACTGCCGGCGAGCTGAAAACCAAACCGACGCAGCATTCGGTCAAGCAGCTGCAGGAATATGGTATTCAGCCGGATATGCTTTTGTGCCGTTCCCAGATGCCAATCCCGGAAAACGAACGCAAAAAGATTGCGCTGTTTTGCAATATTCGTGAGGAAAACGTTATCCCGGCACTGGACGTCAGCAACATTTATCAGGTGCCGCTGGCTTATTCCAAAGAGGGTATGGATAAAGCCGTATGCCGCTATTTCAATCTGCCGTGCCCCGATGCCGATTTGAGCCGGTGGGAAAAAATCGTTGAAACGCTCAAGGCGCCCGAGGGAGAAGTTAAAATTGCTGTGGTCGGCAAATATGTCAAATTGCTTGAGGCATACAAGTCCTTGGGCGAAGCTCTGACGCACGGCGGCATTGCCAACAAATACAAAGTGCGGATTAAATGGATTGATGCCGAAGACTTGGAACGTGAAGAGCCCTCAGCCCTGCTTTCCGACGTCAGCGGAATTTTGGTCCCCGGCGGGTTTGGTCTGCGCGGGACGGCCGGGAAAATTGCCGCCGTCAAATATGCGCGTGAACATAATATTCCGTTTTTGGGAATTTGTTTTGGAATGCAGATGGCCGTTATTGAAACTATGCGCAATATTCTCGGCGTCAAAAACGCCAATACGACCGAACTGGATGAAAACTGCGAAGCTGTTGTCGGCCTGATGACGGAATGGGATAAAGACGGAGCGAAACAGATACGTCATAAAGACGGAGATTTGGGCGGAACCATGCGTCTGGGCGCGTATGAAGCCGTTTTGAAACCCGGTTCCAAAGCGGCGGCAGTTTATGGCACGGAACACATCTCCGAACGTCATCGTCACCGTTATGAAGTCAATATTAAGTATAAAGAGCAACTGGAGCGGGCCGGTATGGTTATCTCCGGAACTTCGCCGGACGGTAAACTTCCGGAAATTGTCGAGCGCCCGGATCATCCGTGGTTTGTTGCCGTACAGTTTCACCCCGAGCTGAAGTCAAAGCCTTTTGCGCCGCATCCGCTGTTCGTGGAATTCGTCCGCGCCGCAATCAGGCAGAGCCGGTTGGTTTGAATGTATTGGGAACTGGTTTGCCAGGGGAAATAAAACAAACTTGAGCAGTAAAATTATTATTAGGATACAGCAAAGCCGCGACAGAAAATGTCGCGGCTTCGTTAAAATTGCCCTGTTCTCAAAGATTAAGCATGTTTCAGTGCGATATCAAGAATATCTTTGGCATTTCGGGCCTTTTTGATGCAGGTATTGTCAATGCCCTGCCATAAAAACAAATGATGTTTGTTTTCAAGCCAAATCGGGCAGGTAACAATACCGATACTCTCAAACAAATGCCGGGGATTATCGTCAACAAAGAAAACTTCGTCATACCCGGAAGCCACTTGGCGTAAAGCTTCTTCCTTTGTTTGCTTCATTCCGACACAAATAATCTTTTCAAAACAATCGGCGTAATGCTCTTTAATGTTTTGGCGGCGTTGTTCTATATACGCAGGATCGGCAGAGCTGACTATTGCTAAATCAAAACAATGGTTGGACAAGCTAAAGACCAATTCGGGCATTCCTTTTACCGGGAGCAGGTTTTTGAAAGTTTGCGATTGGCTGAAATACTCGCCAAATTCCAGATAAGGCTGGGGATTGTGAAGGAAATCATCAATAATGTCGTCCCAGTCTTTATCACTTAATGACATGTTATAATAACAGGCAAATACAGATCTCATAGCCGGCCACAAATCTAACAGAACGCCGTCAACATCAAAAATAAATAATCGTTTCATACATAAATATTATAAAAATGACACAATAAATATTAAATTTGTCCAAAATTATATAAAATGTAGAAGGAATGTCAAGAATATTTTGTCGCCATTAAAAATAGGTTCTTTAAAATAAGGGTTGAAAAAAGCAATTTTATTGCTTACAATTCTCCTTAGTTTATTTTAAGAAAGGGAGAAAATTTTATGGAAGAGAAAAATAATACGAAACAGTGGGTAGTCGCCGCTATAATTTTGGTGGTTGCCGTCTTGCTGTTTATGCTGGTGTTCTCCGGCAAAAAGGAACCGGCTCCGACAGTAACGGCGCCTGAAACGAAGGCGGAGGCGACAGCGCCGGCGGCAGAACAGGATAAGCCCTCTGCTGTTGAAAAGGCGGCCGAACAGCAGAAACAGCCGGAAGAAAAGCAGAAGCCTGCGAAAGAAAGCCAGGCTGTATCCGAAGAAGCTTCTGGTGCCGTTGCCGCAGCAGCCGGGAGCGAAACGCCGAAACCTCAGAAAAAAGCGATAAAAGTTGAACCGCAGAATGTGGTGCTGACCTTCACGGCGACTTCGGAAAAAGACTTTAATTACGAAGTGTTTTATACTGTAGAGCGCGAAGTCTGGTTTGATGCCGGGCATATGGTCGAATATCCGGGAAAAGCGGGAACCCACAGATACAGCATAGTTATTCCGTCAGATGAAGTGTACCGCATTCGTTTGGATTTTGCATCCAATCCGGGAACCGTAACCGTCAAAGATATTTATCTGATGGGGGCGCAGCGGGCTGACCTGAATCAGTTTGGCGAATATGAACTGAATCAGATTGACAAGGCTGTTGTCAATGAAGACGGAAGCTTCACCATAATTTCGGCTCAGGATGATCCGTATATGGCATACCGTTCCCCTCTGTTGCCGGAATAGGCAGCGCGGCGGTCTGCCTTCCGGCAGACAGTATGTCGCAAAAGTTGCTGAAATTCAAAAACCGCTTGCCAACAAGCGGTTTTTTGTTGCAAATAATCAGCCGCCGCATTGCATTTGGGAAATGGCTTACTCATAATGCCGATACCTTTGTGCCGCAGCACATATTGCGTCAGCTATGGTTTTATCAGTTCCTGCAATGCCGGGTTGCGGCTTAAATCGCCGAGAACCGCAGCCGCATCGCCGTCCTCTCCGCCAGTATTGAAAATATCCTTTTCCGTTTCGGCAAAGCTCATATATCGGGCGTATGATTGTACAGATGCGACCGAGTCAAAAACCGGAGCATCCGCGCGGGCAAAAATATCGCCCTCAATTTCTTCGATTTTGATTGGCTGTATATTTTCCCCCGGTTCGTTGACGGCTTGCGGAATATCAATCGGAAAATCATTGTTGCGGTATTCCTGATGGTTAAAGCCGCGTTCATGCTCTTCTTCATGCTGCAATAGCTGTTTTTCGCTGTCATTTTCGGCAAAAAACGCCGCCGCTCTGGTATCAAGTTTTATTTCATCTTGGATGTAAACCGATACGTCGTCAATCTTAACGTCTTGCAGTTCGGCCAGCTCATGCCCGTCTTTTGACACGATGATTTTATATGTGCCGTATGGTATGGAATCCAAAATGAAAAATCCGTCCACATCGGCAAACGTCATCCCTTGTTCCTTACCGGCGTAATCAAACGCTGTAACCTGATAGCCGAACATACGGATGTTGTCGTCATTGGCAAGTTTGCCTTCAACCGCACCGCGATGGATGAACGGAATGGCGACGGTTCGTACGGTACCCGGCCGCAGCACCAGCTTTTTCTCTTCGTTTTTAGGCTGCAGGGCAATATCCAGCAGCGTTTCCGTGTCAACATTCAAAATTGTTTTCTCGTATGTCTGCAGGTCGGTTAAGACCGCCACGCCGTTTTCGTCGGTATAGACTTCTTTTTCCAGCCCGTTGGCATTCAGCCCGATTCCCTCAAGAGGATTGCCGCTTTCGTCAGCAAGTTTGACATACATCGTGCCCGTATCGCTGAGCTTGGAATTTGCCGAGGTGATAATGCCCATTCTGTCCGGCGTCTTGGCAAAGCTGATGTTATAAGTCAGATATGAACTGATGTTGAAATCGCGGTCAACTTCGAGCGTCGCCGTCAATCCGCCGAACGGGAAGACCTGTCCGCCGGAAAATGAGAAATAATCCATGTCTTCAATCAGGTTGCGCGTATATTTTCCGGAAAGATATGTATTGCGTCCGGTGCGCCAGTCCAGCCGGGTAGAAAATTCCGTGAACCGGCTTTCCGGCGACGTTTCGTATGTCAGCCATGTCTCGGAAGAAAAATTTCCCCACCATTTGTAGGCGCCGCCGCGTACCGTATTATACGGTTTTTCCGAATGGGCATAATCGTAGTAATTGTCCTCAAGGGTAAGGTTCAGTCCGTTTATCAGCTGTTTGGACAATCGCGCCGTCATGTTGTTAAACGATGTCTGGTCGCTCTCAAGCGTCCCCTGCCGCCAGCTCAGATAATACGGTACCCGCCAGGGCAGCATGCCCGACAGTCTGGCTTCAAACTGTTCGTCAAGATATTCATCGCCGTAGAACGAAACCGGCGAGTGGATATTGTTAAACTTGTCATAACCGGCATAAACCGTTCCGATATAAACGTCGCCCTGCCATTCCGCGTGGTGTCCGAATTCCTGCGTATCCAGGTTTTGCTCCAGATTATATTGGATAGAACTTCCCTTAATCGCATACTGGGCGCCAGCCATGCCGAAATGCTGCGTCTCAATGCCCGTATCCGCATCCGGCGTCTGCGTAAAACCGCCCATTAAAGTCAGGTTGTCGGTCGCGCCGTAATAACCGGTAAGGTCAATAATAGGCGTGTCTTTGCCTTCGTATTCAAATGGCTCGTTGTCTTCTATCAGATAGCGGTACGGTTGGTATGCCGCCGCCGTATAGCCGAACTCGCCTTTTTTGACCGGGCTGGTACCGGAATAGTAGCGTTCATACTCGGTGCGTGTTTCGCCGTACGGGCCGTAAAAGACCAGCTTAAACGTATTCAGGCCATACGAAACCGGCATATTCGGAAAGTTGTACTGTCCGTTGACGCCGTTTTGCCTGTAACCGACCAGCTGTTCGTTCCAGTACAGCTCAACCTGCCACCCGTCGAGCAGCGGACCGGTAATGTCAATCGTCTTGTTGGCGGACATCACCAGATTCTTAAAGCTGCTGACTGCCGCCCCGCGTCCGTAGCTGGCATCGGCAAAGTAAGAAGAACTGAGCCCGCTGATATCGCCGACTTTCAGAGTCTTAAGGTTAAACTTATTTTCGGGTTCGTCCAGAAACGTCCTGCTGCCGGAAATTCTGACCCTCGGGTTGCGGTCGGAATATGAGTCGCCGTAAATATAGGTGTTGACGTCCAGCCCGCCGGCAATCATTGCCAGATTAACCGAATATGCGTCGCTGTTAAAACTCTTTCCCGTATCATTGGAACGTCCCCAGCCTTTGCCCAGCGTAATGTCCACCACTGGTTCGCCAAACCAGCGGTTGTCAAATTCGTAGTTGCTGAAACTGTCCTGTTGGAAATTATAAGAACCCTTGCCGCGTTTTTTCTCGGCTTTCAGCTTTGCCGTTGTCGGAAAGTCCTTTTCCCGGTCGAGCGTCATCTGCATATTGAGTTTATCGATTTTAATCTGCATCTTGAGCAGGCGTATATAAAAGTCTGCGGCAAAAAAGACCGTCCCGTCAATAACTGTCATTTCGTCGGCCGCAAAGGAAGAAATGCTTCCGTATGCCGTTACCGTTCGCTGCGCCATATCAATTATAATGGTAGCGTCTTCGTCGTCAGCCATCTGTGCCGTAATCATGTTGCCGTCGATTTTGTATTTCAGGCCGAGGTACGCCGACATCTGCGGCAAAGAAATGTATTCCTTGCCGTTTTTGGCATAAACGTAAGCATAGTCGCTCAGGTTAAACCCTTGAACCACCGGTTCCAAAATCAGCGGTTCATCGCCGTAGTCCGTCAAGTCTTCGGCTCGGGCGGCACTGCCGTTTAGGAAGAGGGCGGCCGCCAACAGCCAAGCCGGGCTAAAGCTGCAGCGCCTGCCTGAATATTTCTTCTTTCGTCTTAGCATCTTCCAGTTTCAAAATTGCGTTATGGATGTTTGCATTCTTGTCCAGAGGCAGGTTAACGTTAAGCGTATCGGTTGACATATATATCTTGACGCCGTTCATCCGGCCGATATCCTTGTCTTTGCCGTCGGCAACGGCAATATTAAAGCGCGACGACTTGTTGCCCAAGCGTTTGAAAACCAGTTCGAGTTTTCCGTCCGGCAGCAGCTTGTAGCTTGAAAGTTCGGTTTTGCTGTACAGATTGTCGCCTTTGGTAATTGTAACCGGCAGTGTAATTGCAAACAACGCCTTGAGTTGCATGGAAAGGGTATTCGACTTTGCGCCTGGCTTGGCCTTCGGCTTCGGGGCGCCGAGCATAACCTCGCTGATTTTAAGGTGTGAAACGAATTCGCCGTCCGGAGCCTGCGCCAGGCTTTTGCGGGCGATATTGATTGTCTGCACTTCATTCGGTTTTAGCGTAAACTGCCGCGGCGACCAGCTGAGATATTTGTCGGCATAAAAGCCGTTTTTGTCTGTGGTTTCTTTCAGCGCGCCGTTTTCGTCCTGTATGAAGTTGACGAAGCTGACCCGGTAAGTCTGCGTTTCGCTGGACGTATTGATAATCCGTACGCTTTGCACACGTTTGCTCGAGGCGGCATCAAAGTCGATGCTGTACGGAAAAACGGAAATGTTGGCGTCTGCCGTTCCCGCTGCCGTACAGAGCAGCAGCACCGTGGCACACAGCAGCATCGTGGCATACCGCAGCTTTCCTGCCGTTGCCGATAAATGGTTCAAGAAAATATGCGTATTCATTATATAAAGACCTCTCCTGTTAATAAGAAACCGTAACCGTGTAAGTTCCGCTGTAATCGCCTTCCGGCGCATTTGCAGGTACGTTTAATGTTGCGCCGATGTGCATGTCTGCCATATCTGACGCTAATGTAAATTGTGTTCCCGTACTGGCCGTGAAGTTGTTGACGCTAAGGGAATTTCCGCCGCTGTAAATGAAAACCTCGCTCGGCAGCGATACATAAACGGTTCTCCCCGCCGTGCCGTCAATCGTAAAAATTCCCTGCGAAACGTCCGCGTTGTTCATCAGGTAAATCCCGCCCGTTGCCGACCTTTGCCCGTTGTAAGATAATGTAACGGTTCCGTCAGAGGAAGGGGACATCATTGCTCCGAAATTTATGTCTTGCTTTGCCGAAATGCCGAGTTTTTCAGCAATCGTAACGGAAAAGGTAAGTTGGACGTCATTGGGGGCACACATATATGTGCTTGCAGAAACAGTCATCGTACCGGTATAAGTTCCTGCTTTACAATAACCGTCAATAGTCAGTTCTGCTCCGACATTGATATCCTGCGAACGGTTGCCCAATACACCCAATGGCGCAAGCCAGAAACTGCTCGGATTAAACTGAAGATTATTTAAGGAAAATTCGCAATTCTCGCCGCTTTGTCCGCCGGATATGCCGTTAGGCATCTGGAGTTCATGCGTTACGCCGCAGTTTACATCATACCGGATAATTCCCTGTCGGGCAGAACCCGAACCGCTGCCGCCGTCCCATGTAACGACGCCGTCGGTTCCCAGTCTGGCAACGGTTCTTTCTGCCGTCTGGATAACAGTTCCGAAGTCAGCAGTTTGCGTTACGCTGGCAGAATCTGCATACGTATTTTCGGCTGCAAATATTAAAAAGAAAAGAATTGCCCGATAAAATTTCATATATACCTGCGTATAAAAAACGACCCTTTTTTATACGCAATTTGGCGAGATGTCCGATTGGGCAGAATATTGAAATAAGTCTTTATAAATGTTGATAAATTGAGATAGTCTCTTGCCTAAGAAATATTCATTGCTATTGTTGATTTAAAGGGGTCGTTTAAATTCTACAACGAAAGTATATAATTTAAATAAATCAAAATAATAAGTTATCTGTTTTTTTATACAGCTTTGTTCTAGTAGCTTACGGTTACCTGATAAGTTCCGGTATAGTCGCCTTCATCTTGTCCCTGATTAACCGTCAAATCCGCTCCGACTTTGATTTGTCCGCTGGTTCCGTTCAAAGTCAGTTTGCTGGCCGGCTCGGTAACAAAATTGTCAACTGTCATCGAATCTCCTGTACCAGTTAATTCAACGGAATCCGACACTTGGATTGTCATACTTTGATTTTCGGCTCCTGTTACATTAAACAATCCGGCTTCGCCTTTATTGGTGCTGACCAATATACCATTATCACCGCCATCAACACTGCGTGAACCGTCCGTCGCCGAGATTTTTACTTTCTTTGTACCACTGGTCGGAGCCAGAATGGTGCCGAAATCCAATGCCTGAGCTTCCGTAACGGTTACCGGTGCAACAATCTTCGCACTGATATTTCCTTGGCCGGTAGCTTCGGCAGCCCAAACTTCCGCACAACCTAATGTCAGCACGGAAACTGCTGCCAGTAAATAAATCTTTTTCATATTTCTATCCCCTTAAAAATAGCAATAAATTTTATCAACATCTCAACTTTAAGGTATAAAAAATTAATTTTGAGTTTAAAATCGTCTGCCCATTGTTAAAAAACAACACCAAATTTGTAATTTGCCTTTTCTTTAATACAAGTCAGTTCCTTTCTTTTTCTAAATAAAAATTGCCCGGCTTTATTGAAAGCTGCCGCAGTATTTTACTCCGGACAAAACATATTTGAGATGCTGTCCGGGATGATAAAAAATTGGCTGATAAAAAGTTAATTGATAAAAGGTTAATCGCTAAAAAAAAGCTAATAAGATGTTTGCAGAATATAAACGCCGTTTCTGCTTCCTCCTTGCGTTTTTTTGTCTTTGATGTTCAGTGTTGCTCCGACGTCAACCCTCGCTTCGCCGTTCTGCCTGTCCAGCGCGACGATATTTCCCTTTCCGGCGTCTGTCGTAAATGAATGGATATCAATGCTTTTGTCTTCATTGTTGTAAATGCGCGCATCAGGAATATCCACCGTAACTGCCTGAGCTTTTGGGCCTTTCAGTTTGACAGAACCGGCTGAATAGGAACTGGTTGCCAGTCCGGGGCCGGTTGTCGTACGGTTGCCGTCCTCGTCAACGGTAACTTTTCCCTGATTGTTTTTAACCATCATCCCGAACGTTAAATCATTTGCGGATTCGGCTGATACCGGTGCGACAATCGTTGCACTGACCCGCCCGGTTGCCGTCGTTTCAATCTTGTTGCTCGGCCGCCGCTCCAGCTTTTGTGCGGCTTCTGCACTTCCCGTAATTGCCGCGCAAACCGCGCAAAATATCAGTCCGGTTTGCCAAATTCTCGCTTTGCGGCAGCTCTTTTTCATAAAACTTTCCGTCCTTTCTGTATGCGCTATTCGGCACTGGCCGTCTCATATTGCGGCTGCTTGACTGTTGTTTTTATCCGGGTAATCCGCATATTGTCGACCTGCATAACTTCATATACGCAATAATCGTCTTCGGTTTTGTCTCCGGCAACCGGTTCGCGCCCGAGCAGATTAAAGACATAGCCGCCCATGGTGCTCTCTTCATGCTCGTTATCGTCGTAAGGGAGCCCCAGACAGTCATAGGCGTCTTCAACCAGATACAACCCGTCAAATTCGCAGACTGTATCATTGATTTTCTTGACTGGTTCCTCGGTGATGTCATCGTGTTCGTCCCGGATGTCTCCGACCAGTTCTTCCAGAATATCTTCCATCGACAGCAGACCGGCTGTCCCACCGTATTCGTCAACCACAACCGCCAGATGAATGCGTTTTTTCATCATCTCGTGCAGAATTTCCGAAATGGACTTGTTTTCCGGAACAAACAGGATGTTGCGTACGATTTTGCTTAAAATGTCTTTATGCGGCGAATTTTTGCATTCCAGCAAATCGCGGATGTGTATCATGCCGATAATCTGATCCTTATCGCCGTTGCAGAGCGGAAAACGCGTGTGCTTATGCTGCTTGACGAACTCCATGACTTCGTTGTAGCTGCTGTTTTGATAAATACATTTCATTTCCTGCCGAGGAATCATAATCTCATGCGCGGAAATTTCCGAAAAGCAAATAGCGTTCTGAATAATTTCGCTTTCCGTATCGTCAATGACTCCGCCCTTTTGCGAGGCGTCAATAATCAGTTTGATTTCCTCTTCGGAATGCGCGTCTTCGTTTTCGTCCGCCTGTTTGACGCCCATCAGTTTCAAAATCCACATCGTAACGTGGTCAAATACCCAGATAAACGGAGCAAAAATCTTATTAAACGTATACAGCGGCGGCGCAATAATCAGCGCATAGCGTTCAGTATCCTGTATGGCCATGGACTTCGGCACCAGTTCGCCGAAAACAACGTGCAGCAGCGTGATAAAGGTAAAGGCAATACCAAAACTCAAAGAATGGAGCAGGATTTTGTTGTCGGCAAAAAAGCCTGAGAAAAGGTCTTCCAAAAGCCTGGAAACGGCAGGTTCGCCAAGCCAGCCCAAACCGAGGGAAGCGAGTGTAATGCCGAGCTGGATGGCGCTCAGGTAAGTATTCATGTGTTCATTGATTTTCAGGGCGATTTTAGCGCGCTTGCTCCCCGCATGCGCCAGTTCCTCAAGCTTGGTGCGGCGGATTTTTACGATTGCGAATTCTGAAACAACGAAAAAAGCATTGCAAAAAACTAATACTAAAACTAAAAATAAATTAAAAACATACCCGTATACAGGACTCATGGTTATTATTTTTGAACTACCTCAATACATTAAACATATCCCTTATTCTATAATATGTATTTCGGGGTTGTCAACAATTCTTTTCCGTTGGCTGCAATTTTTTTATGCTTTATCAAATATATCCGAAATTATCTTCAGGAAGGTTCAAAACCGGTGCCTGAAATCAGAGGAAGCGGCTTTGTTTCGGCATTTTCAGTTTTGAACAGTCAATTCCCTCAAGTTCAAGCAGTTTGACCTTGTATGCCAGACCTCCGCCGTATCCGGTCAGGCTGCCGCTGCCGCCGATGACGCGGTGGCAGGGAATAATGATGCCGACGGGATTGGCTCCGACCGCTCCGCCGACTGCTTGCGCCGACATTTTGCCGCATCCCCTGCTGCGGGCAATTGTATCAGCGATTTTACCGTATGTCGTCAGAGTTCCGTATGGAATATCCTGCAAAAGGCGCCAGACCGTCCGTTGGAAATCCGAACCGTATAATTTAAGCGGCGGCAGAAAATCCGGGATATTGCCGCCGAAATAAATGTCCAGCCATTTCGCCGCCTGTTGCAGGCAGGGCAGGGACGAGCCGTCGGTTTCGCTTTCCCCTTTCGGGCAAAGCCCTTTGTTGTCAGCCCGACCCTGCCAGAATTCTGTTCTCGCGTTGGTCAGGAATTCTCCGTCGCTTGTCAGGCGGATATTTCCGAACGGTGATGCATAATTGAATATATATATCATAATTCCGGCCTTAGACGTTTAAATTGCTCTTTTTTATTATAAAATGAAATTTATAAATGCCAAGCATAAAATATATGTTTGGAAAAGTAAATAAATATCCGGAGCAAAAATTACATTCCGCAGCGCAAAATACGCTATCCGCAACAAAAAATACTTGACTTAGAGCAAACTCTAAATGTTACACTTGAAACAGAATCGCATTTAACCGAGAGAAATAGGGAGACAATCAATGTCAAATGAAAACTTAAACGAGAAAATTTTTTATTACCGCTTTAATAAACTCAATGCCTGGCTTATCTTAAACCTCGCATTGACGATAACGCTGGTCTACTGGGGAGTTCGCTGCCCATGCCTGTTGTTTTGGGTGCAAACACAGGTTCTTTTGGGCGTCTGTCTGCTTTCCTGGCTCGCCTGGGGCTGGAAATATGTTTTGAAGCATAAGGCCGTTGTCGTTGATGATGAGGGCATAAAAATTGACTATTGCCAAAAGCTGCCGTGGAAAGATATTGCCCGGACGGAAGAAAAGGATGTCCGCTGCTGTTTTCGCAACTGCCGCGTTTTGACGCTTGTCCCGAAAGACGGCATCAGCTACCGGTACAATTTCCTGCAGAAGCATAACGGAGACTTTACGCCGTTTGCCATCCCTATGTACGGATTGCTGAGTCCCGAAGACGAGAAGGAAATCGCCGAAATCGTAGCCGAAAAGGCAGGAAAAAGGAGATAAAATATGCTGAAAGGGATAATGGGCGTTGCAGTTGCCGTGTTATTTTCGGTTAGTGCCGCGTCTGCTGCTGTAATTGAACAGGGAGGAGAAAATATGTCGCGAACCGAAATCTGCAAACAAAATTACCGCCGGTTGTTTAAAGGCGAGGCTTTAACCGATGCCGGAAACGACCCGGAAATGATGAAAATGTTACAGAAATATATTTTCGGCGAAGTGTTTGCCGTAGGCAGTCTGGATATAAAAACCCGGGAAATGCTGACGGTTGTATCCCTGTCGGCTCAACAAGCATTGCCGCAGCTGAAAGCGCATGCCAATGCGGCGCTGAATGTAGGGGTAACGCCGATTGAGTTGAGGGAAACGGTATATCTGTGTGCGCCGTTTGTCGGTTTTCCGAAAACCCTTAACGCGCTCGGAGTAATCAATGAAGTGTTTGCCGAACGCGGAATTAAGCTTCCTCTGGAAAGTCAGGGGAAAACAGCCGAAGAGGAGAGATTTGCAGCGGGCTCTGCCATACAACAGCCGTTATATGGCAACGAGATAAAAGAAGCGCTGGCCGGGCTTCCCGGAAATATGGGCGAGGATGCCGCGCGTTTTCTGACGGAATTCTGTTTTGGCGATATTTATACCCGCGGCGGTCTTGATGTCAAAACCAGAGAGCTTCTGGCGATAGGGATTCTTGTAACGACGGGAAATATGCAGACACTGCAAAGCCATATAGCCGGCAGTATCAGAGCGGGAAATTCGCCGGAAACCGTTACCGCGGCGATTATCCAGTGTATGCCGTATGTCGGCTTTCCGAATGCGCTGAACGCTTTGAAAGTGCTGAAGGATACATTGAAATAAATATGTATTCCGGCCGCCATTTTTTGCCGGTACAGGATATAATACCGCCTGCATATCGGTCTTGAAAGCCTCAGATATTGCAGGCGGTTTGCTTTTTTCATCAGGTTATAATATGTCCAGCGCCGAAGCCATCTGCCGCCGCTTGAATGCCGAACGCGCTACAAGCCGGCGCACCTGTTCGACTGTTGCCGGGGCAAATCCGGCGGCGCAGGCTTCTTCCGGTGTTTTTTGTTCGTCGGTAAGCAGCCGCAGAACAGCGTCCAGAACCGGATACGGCGGCAGCGAGTTTTCATCTTTCTGTCCTTCTGCCAGTTCTGCTGACGGCGCCCGCGTGATGACTTCTTCCGGCAGGGCCCTGCTTTGGGTATTGCGCCATCTTGCCAGTTCAAACACCGTCGTCTTGTAAAGGTTGCCGATAGGCATCAGCCCGCCGCAGGTATCGCCGTACAGCGTGCAGTACCCGGTCAGCGCTTCCGATTTGTTTCCGCAGGCGAGAACCAGCCCGCCGTTTTGGTTGGAAAACGCCATCAGCAGCTGCCCGCGGATACGAGCCTGCAAGTTCTCCGCCGTAATCCCTTTGACGCTTTCACCGAACGCCCGTTGCAGAAAATCTGTTTCTGCCGTTACCAGCGGTTCAATGTCAAGTTCCTGATAGTCAAGCCCGTTAAGCTTGGCAATCTCACGCGCAATTTTAATGCTTAAATCAGATGTATAGCGCGTTTTCATCATAATCGCCTTAACGTTTTTGCCGCCGAGGGCATCCGCTGCCAGCACAGCAGTCAGTGCCGAGTCTAATCCGCCCGAAAGTCCAAGGATAACCTTGTCAAATCTGTTTGCCGCACAAAAGTCTTTTAAGCCGTTTTGCAAAGTATGCCATGTATGTTTCATTGTCTTATCTCCCCGAATGAACCCTGATTAAATCCTGTTGCAGGGTAAACAGCCCGGCTTCCAATCCTACGCCGTAAAGGTGCGGGTTGGCAAGCCTTTTATATGCGCTGTCCAACATCTTGAGGTTGTCCTTGCCCCGCTGCTGCAAAACGTGCAGGTCAAGTTCCGGCACATTGACGATTTTGCCTTTTTCCACAACCGGATGCAGCAGGAATTTTGCCTGTTCGCCGCGTTGAAAGGTTGCCCGCGCGCCGTTCTGGCTGCCGAGGGCGTATGAGGTTATATTGCGTGTCAACCTGCCGTCGCGGATAAGATCCGTATCTTCAGCCCGACAGATAACATCGCCCTCAAATTTGCCGTTGCGGATAATTCGTAACGTATCGGTCATTCCCGGAATGGTCGTTTTTCCCTCGGCGATTTTGATTTTCGGCTGCCCCATGTACGATTTTGTCTTAAAGACGCCGCCCAGTGCCGGGGTATCGTAGGCGGTAACCAGTTTTGTTCCCGCCGCAAGGATGTCGTAAGGCGCTTTTTGTACCATAATGAGGTTTTCAATCAGATATTCGTCAAGGTCGTTGGAAGCCGCCAGCCTGACGTCCGGCATTTCCGCCTCGCATAATAAGCGCCTGGCCTCATTGCCCCAGTAGGCGAGATCGCCGGAGTCAATGCGTATGCCCATGAGCTTAATTCCGGTTTCCTTTGCTGCCCGGATGGCATTTTTAATTCCCTCGCGCGTATCGTATGTGTCAACGAGCAGCGTCGTATTGTGCGGATTGCCGCGCATAAAGGCCTTAAACGCGTCAACTTCCCGCTCATAGCTCATCACAAAGGAGTGTGCCATCGTTCCCGCCGCCCGGATGCCGTAGTGCTTTGCCGCTGCTTTGTTGGAAGTTCCTGCCGCACCGCCGATGAACGCCGCCCGCGTTTCCGAAAAGCCGCCGAGCTCGTGTCCGCGCCGCACGCCGAATTCCAACAGCGGGCGTTTTTTGCCGTCAAGGTTTGCGGCGTAAGCCATGCGCGACGCTTTGGTTGCAATCAGGCTCTGAGCGTTAAAGATGTTCAAAAGTGCGGCTTCTGCGAGTTCAACCTGCCAGTTCGGCCCAGATACCGAATAGACCGGTTCGTTCGGGAACACCAGTTCGCCTTCCGGTACTGCACGAATGGTTACTTTTAATTCCTGTCCCTCCAGAAATTGCAGAAATTCATCGTTAAATATCCGGCTGCCGTCTTCGTTACGGTCGTTTTTGAGCGATTCTATGTCTTCTTTGCTGAAATGCCACCTTTCCAGCCATTGCATAAATTCGCCGAGGCCGGCCGCCATCAGGTAGCTGCCGCCGAACGGGCATTTGCGGAAAAAGGCTTCCGAAACCTTGTAATCTTCCGCCTTGCCGTCCAAAAACCATGCCTGCGCCATCGTCAGGTGATAAAGGTCGCAAAACAGCGGCGTGCCGGTTTCCAGAATATTGGGTCTGGTTTTCATCGTATATGTATTGTTCATGGCTATTCTCCGAAACTTCTGTTGACTAAATTGCGCTGGATTTTCTTGTCTAAAAGGGCGGCGCGAAAAAACTGCGCCGAGGTGATGCTCTTAAGCTTTCCCTGTTCAATAAACGGCAGGTATTTGTCATCGCGCAGGATTTCTCCCGTCTGCCGCTTAATCCCCTGGCACAAATCTTCAAGAATGACAACGTTCGCGCCGCGTTTTAAAAGGCCGTGCATTGCCTGTAAGACGCAGATGTCGCTTAACACGCCGCAGAGATAGACCTCTTTGTCAGCCCAGTTTGCCGCCAAATCGCGGTAAGCATGGGCTTCGTTCCAGATGTTGGTGGTAGATTTGTACATTTTGGTAACGCCGAGTTTCGGTTTGAACGGTGCCGCCTGTTGCCAGCCCCAGCTTCCGAAAACGCAGTGCAGGGGAAAATTCGCCGCTTCAGACGTTTCGCCGTACGTTTCGGCAAAATGGGTGTCGTAAGTGTCTATAATTTTATCAAAACTTGTCGGAAACAGGCTGTCGGCAAACTTTTGCTGCCGTTCAATCAGTTCGGGGGAGTTGATGCTCAACGCCCCGTGCGGATGAACAAAATCGTTCTGAAAATCTATCCGCATCAAAATACGGTTATTCATTTTAAATTCCCTTCAGGCTTATTCGGGTTAGGAACCGCCTGTCTTCTATAAGCCCTTCAGAAGACGCAGGCGCTTATGTAAAATGCGGCAGCCGCAAAGGCTGTTTTTCGGCGCGTTATGAACGGGACAAGGCCGTAAAACGGAACAATGCCGTAAATCTGCCCGCCGTCCGCTGGTTTCGTTATATAATCCCTTTCTTTTTGTTAAAATACTCCTCAATCAGGTGGTGGTTTTCCGGCGCGATAAAGTTTTTCCAGCGCGCATCGCCGAACTTTATCATATCCCGTACCATCGTTCCTGTAACGAACGGAAAATCCGGGTCGGTCCTGTCTTCAAGCTCAATGTTTTGAAAACATTCCCGAAACCAGTGCGCGTCGTAGCTGGAACCGGCATAGTACGCATCCGGCCGCGGCAGGTCTGGAAAACTCTCGGCGATAAAATCAAGAACATACTCGCCCCATTCCGCCGGGTTGTTGATGTCAAACAGCCCGATGATTTTCAGCCGTTCGTATTCCGGACGGGAGCGGTAAATGTTTTGAATCATCTTTTTGCGTGTGGTGTAGTTTAGGGGATTGCGCGCCGTACCCTGTTCCTGAATGGAACCGAGGACGATGGTAACGCGTTCGCATTCCTTAAGCATCCGGTCAACCAGCTTTTGATGGCCGATATGGAAAGGCTGCGCCCGCATAATGCTCAAACCGTGTTGGTATTTATATTCAGACATTAAAAAAACTCCTTTACAAGGAGCCGCCAACGAAAATTTAAATAGACTTCGTCTGTCTTAAAATCTCATCAAACCGGCTCAGTTTTTATCCGTTCCCTGCTTATAAGCCCTGCAAGCACCGGGAACAGCTTAAGAATAATACCAAAGGTGCCGAAGTCAAGCGAAAAATGAAAGTGTCTTGCACAAAAAACATTTCAGAATATTTCGTTTGGAGGTCGTATCGGGTTTTAGGGGAAATTTTTAAGACAAATTTAAGTACTGTTACGCTATATAAAATCCGAACTAACGGAACTGGAAACGAATGAACAAGTTTTTACTGCTTTTTGGCAGTGCCATAGGATTTACCGATGCCGCTTTTGCCGGCAGTTTTGAATTTTCCGGCTCGGGAATGGCCGGGGAATATTTCGGCATAATGGAAACGCGCCGCGGCAATAATCTGGACAATATGCCTAGTCGAGCGGTTTTTCGTGCCGACGGCAAATTTGAAGGCGCTTACCGCGCGGTTTCAGGCAGCCGTGTCGGTATTCATGCGGATTATACCGTTGTCGACCGCCAACATGACAAAAATTACCCCGACGGGGACTGGCGTTTTTTCCCGTATTTGTTGGGCGAGGATGACCGTTTTGGAAAATTGACCGCCGGTTATACCTATAATGCCGCGCTTTTGCTGCATACCGGCGCGCATGATATTACCTGGCTGGGGATACGGGACAGCAATCTGACCTATTTTTTAAGCAGCGCGAATTGGAAAAACGGCCGTAAGCAGGTAAAATTCGCCACGCCGAAATCGACGGCGATAATGGATGACGGCCGGGCATTTAAAATCAGTTATTTTACGCCGGAAATCGGCAATACGACATTCGGTTTCAGCTATACGCCGGACAATGCGTCGCGCCGCGGTATGGTCAGCCGTTACGTTGATTACGAAAAGCCGGAAGACGGCTATACGGCGGGAGCCCGCAGCCGGTGGAAACTCGGCGCCGGGAAATTATACACATCTGTGGCATACGGAATTTTTAACCGCACCGATAATGAATGGACGGCAGGCGCTCGCTGGGAATATGCCGGGTTTGACATCGGCTTTTCCTATAAAAAGGCCTGGGTGGACGGGAATAAAAATCCTGTTGCGACGGCTGCTGCCGGGTTTGGGCTGCCTGCATACTTTGACAACTACCGCGAAGGGCAGGCATGGGACATCAGCCTGGGGTACGATTTCGGCAGATTTAAGACGAATATCGCTTATTTGCATACCGAAGCGGAAAACACGCGCCATCGGGATGACCTTTGGGTGCAGTCCAACCGGTTTGCTTATAATGAATATATCGAATTGTATTGGATAAACGGATATCTCAATTCCAAAGGACCCGAGCGCCAAAGTTCCGAAAACAACCGCGGATATGCATTCATAACCGGTGTTGCGCTGAAATATTGACCCCGCTCAGCCGTCTGGGCTAGTTTTTTCTCACGGCGGCTTTAAAACCGTCGTCTGTATTGGCAAAATCAAGGCTGCAGCCGTAAAGTCCTGCAATGCGTTTGACAATCGCCAGCCCGAGGCCGCTGCCGGTTTCTTTTTGCCCGGCCGGTCGGAAAAAGCGTTCGCTCAACCGCGCCAGTACCGCCTCGTCGACGATGGTTCCGGAGTTGACGACCGCAATCTCTTCATTGTCAACCGTTGCGGTAATCTTTGCTCCGTTAGGGCTGTATTTGACGGCATTGTCGAGCAGGTTGCGCAGCAGCAAAGCGGCAAGAATGTGGTTTCCTCGCACAATCGGTGAAGTTGCGCCGATATAAGACGATAAGGTTATGTTTTTCTTCTTTGCCGTTTCGGCATAATTGTCGAACAAAGCGGCGCTGATATCTTTCCAGTCCAAAAGTTCTGTATTGTCATAATGCCCGTTGTCGGCTTCCAGACGCGACAGGGCAAGCAACTGCTCGACCAGATGTTCCGCCCGTTCAATCCCCAGTGAAAGTTTGGCTAGAGCCTGCGTCCGCATCTGGCTGTCGTCGCCGGACATTTCGGCTATTTCAAGCTGGATTTTGAGCGCAGTCAGCGGTGTGCGCAGTTCGTGTGCTGAATCTGAGATAAAACTGCGTTCCCGTGCCAGCAGAGCCTCTATTTTGGCAAACATCCGGTTCATCGCCTTCAGCAGCGGTTTGATTTCCGTTGGCGCTTTTTCTGCGTTGAGCGGGGAGAAATCGTCCGCCGGGCGGCTTTCAATTTCGCTGGCCAGTTTTTTTAACGGGCGGAATTCAATGAAAGTCAATCCGGAAATTGCCAACAGCAGAACGATAAAGCCGGCCAGCCAGGGCAGCATAAATTCTTCAAGAATATCCATAGCCAGATCTTCACGGTATTCCAGCTCCTGACCGACAGCAATGATAAATTTTCCGTCTGCCGATTTCAGGCGCACCATACGCCATTTGTCCCGGTCTTCGCCTATCCGTTCGTTGGCAAAGCTTCCGGCTGCTTCCGCCGCGGTAAAATATTTGCCGTTTTCGTTGTCGTGAAAAATCATTTCGCCCTGCGGCGAGAAAATGGCAAAACCGACCGCATCGTCATCATCATCGGCGTTTTCAATGCCTTTTATCAGCTTATCCGTCGCTTTCTGCGTTTTCAGCGAAACTCCGCTCCAGTCCGCTGCTGCCAGCTGTCGTCCCAACGCCATTTGATAAGTGTCGAAAAATTCATCAATGCTTTCCCGGGTTTCTTTATAGGAGATATAGCCGGCAATTCCCCATACAACGCCCGAAACCAATGCAAAAAAAATCATCAGCCGGAAACTGAGGCTGAATTTCATCGCCTCGCCGTTGAACTTTTGCCAAAACGCCGCAGCTTCTTTTTTCATCCGAAATGCTGCGGCGGCAAACTTGCCCTTCCGTTGGCCGGCAGAAGCGGATGTCTTTGCCTTTTTTGCTCTTTTATCGATTGTATCTGTTCGGGCCATTTTGTTTACTCCGGCGGAAAAGGTTAGTCTTCCAGCGTATATCCGATTTTGTTGATGGTTTTGACAATGTCTTTGCCGAGTTTTTTCCGCAGATGGTGAATGTGCACTTCTACGGCATTGCTGGCAACGTCTTCATCCCATGAATAGAGTTTGTTTTCAATGGTTTCTTTGGACAAGACTTTGTTTTTGTTTAACAACAGAAGTTCCAAAAGCGCAGTTTCCCGCGGCGAGAGGATTACCTTTTCGCCGTTCAGGAGAACGCCTTTGGTTTCGGGGTTGAACGTAATGTCGCGGAAGCGGATAAGCGGTTTCGCCACGCCGCACCGCCGTCGGATAAGGGCATTCAGGCGCGCTTGTACTTCTTTAAGGGCAAAAGGCTTGCCGAGATAATCGTCTGCGCCGCTGTTCAGTCCTTTAATCCGTTCATCCACGTCGCCGCGGGCAGTTAAAATCAGAACCGGCGTATCAAGTCCGGCATCCCGCCAGGCGCGCAGGATGGAAAGGCCGTCAATGCCCGGAAGTCCCAAATCAAGCACTACTGCATCATACGGCGTTTGCAACAGGGCTTCTTTTCCGTCCGTGCCGTCGTCAAACCAGTCGACGGTAAAGCCGAGCTTGGAAAGCCCGACTTTTATCCCGTCGCCGATAAGGCTGTCGTCTTCAATCAGAAGAATACGCATATCAGGCCGTTTCAGTTAATTATTTCAAAATGATAACGTCAACATCGACTTCCGGCGTTCCCAGCAGCTCTTTGTCGATTTCACCGCGGATTTCAACCGTATTTTCCGGTTTGACAACCTGTCCTCTCCAATCTTCATCATCAATTTCGACGACGATGGAACCGGTTTTGTCGCTGAACTGATATTTTTCGTTACCGAGGTTTTTCTCAATCTTTCCTACCAGAACAACCGGCGTGTCGTCATTCATCTTCAGCGCTTCGGCAACCGTCGAGGAAGAAATTGTCGGTCCCTGAAAACCGCCGCCAAATCCCTGTGCATTGGCCTGCGAAGCCACGGCAAAAGTCAAAACCATCGCGGAAACAGCTAAAATCTTATTCATCGTTTTTCTCCTAAATAAAAGTTGTTAAATAAAGGTTGTTTATCAGAACATCTTTTATTCTGCATTCTAATCTTAAGAAACGCTTAAGGCAAAATAATTTTTTTATTTTTTTTGCTTTTAAATAAAAAATATATATTTCAATAGGTTAATGTGAGATAAAATGCAAGGGGAGATATCATGGAACGTTTTAGGGCAGTCAGAGATAGCCTCTTTGTCAGTCCGAGATAGTTTTTTCGGTCAGTCAGAGGCCGTTTCTTCGGTCAGTCAGAGGCCGTTTCTTCGGTCAGTCGGCGGCACTTTCTTCCAGCGAACGCACCACCCGCTGCGGAAACGGGATATTAATCCCTTCTTTTCGGAATTCATTGATAATCTTTTCGCGTATACGGAAAGATATGCCGCTGCTGTTGGCTATGTTTGCCGTGTAGCAGTTAAGCTGGAAGTTCAGACTGCTGTCGCCAAAGTCGAGAAAAGACAGCGCCGGAGCCGGATTGCTCAAAACCTCTTCGTCTTCTCCGGCGATTCGGAGTAGGATTTTCTTAACCTTATCGATATCGCTGTCATAGTCCACCCCGACATTGATGTCCACTCGTGCCATTCTGTTGTCGTAGGTCTTGTTAACAACACTGCCGGCGATAATGGCAGAGTTTGGGATGATAACGTTGGATTTGTTGCCCGTTTCCAGAGTCGTCGAGCGCATGCTGATCTGTTTGACCACGCCTTCATAACCGTTGATGACGACCAAATCGCCGAGCTTTATCGGTCGTTCAAACAAAATGGTAATGCCGGCAACCAGATTGCTGACGACGTTTTGCAGACCTAAACCGGCGCCGAAAGACAGCGCTCCGGCCATCAATGCCAGGCTTTTGAAGCTTCCGCCTGCAACGGCAATGCCGAGGATGACGGAAAGGATAAATCCGAAAAAGCCGATTCCCGAAATAATGGAACTTTTCATCCCCTCGTCAAAGTCCAGCCGGCTTAAGCTGCCGTCCTGCAAGCTGCTCTTCAGCATTTTGACCAACAGCATTGCCACCCAGAAACTGACCAGCCCGAGAATAATTGACGTAATGGATACATGAACTTCGCCGATGTTGAAACCGGTAAGGAAACCTTTGGTCCGCGCCACCAGAATATCGACCGATACGCCCCATACCGCCAGCAGCACCAAGGCCCCGAACAGATACAATACTGGCGTCAGGATAATGCCGAACCATACTTCGCTTTTGACCAGCGTCCGGGGACTGATGCGAAAAGTCGTAATCCAAAACCGCCGCCGCACAATCAGATGGTAAAACATTTTGAGCAGATTATGGAGAATATATAAAATACAGATGACGGCAACAGATACGATAAAACGGTTGATAAGGTATTCGGACAGGCTGATGTAGCCGAACAGGGAGAATGTAAAACTGCCAATCATAAAAAACGTAATCAGCAGAGCGGTTTGTGCCGAAGCCGAAAGTTTTTGGATATTGCCGCTTTTAACGTCTTCGTCCGATAAATCCTTAACATCGTACATGACGCGCAGCGCCGCCCAGATGACGGCAAATGCTTTTATGCCGTTGGCGAAAATCTGCATGGAATAGACGATTTCCGGTTCGTGCGACATTTCCGTCGCCAGCTTCTGAAAAAAGGAAACCGCCGCAATCGCCGCCGCTGCCGTAATCAGGGCATTGGAAGCTCTGCGTACTTTTCGCGCTTCAATGTTAAAAATCCGCCAGTCGGGATTATTGGGGGCAAACGCAGCCAGGATTGCTGCGCGCAGAATCAGAAAATAAAGCAGGTATATTGCGGCATTGCGCAAAAGTGCGGCAAATTCGCTTCCTTTCATCAGGTCAAACCCGTTAATCCAAACCCACAGTGCCGCGATAATTGCCGCCGGAATAGCGCCCAGCGCCACGAAAATCCATGCCGCTGCTTTCAGGCGTTGGATATAGGTCGGAGTGCATATCTCCAAATTGTAACCGTAATGCTTTTTGATGTATCCTCTGATGACGACTGCCAAAATTAATGCCGCGCCCAGCATCAGGGTGAGGATAATAAGGCTCTTGGCCGCGTTTTGCTGTTGTTCGGGTTTAAGCTGGCGGTACCAGTTGAATGGCGAAACCAGAATTTCTTTTAAAAAGCTGCCGAAGCTGAGCAGTGACTGCCAAAATTGTTCGGGTTGAAAAATAGAGCTTTGTTTGGCCAGAACGCTGGTCAGCAGTTCTTTGTTGCGCGCTTTGAAGATAAGGGCGTTGATTTCGTCGATTTTAGCAAGAGCCAGCGCTTCCTGTGCCAGCAGGGATTTATATTTAGCCGCGCTGTCTTCAAGCGTTTTTCTTTCTTTGGCAACTTCCGGTACGTCTTTGCCGTTTTCGTCGGCCAATCCGTTAAGCGCGCTGATTTTTTGCGTCATGCTCTGCAGTGTGGCCGTATCCTGTTTTTGTTCGTTAAGAATTTGGTTTTGCAGGGAATTGAGCGTCGCAATATAGTCGTCGCTCTCTTCGCGGGAGACGGAACCCCCGTTTATTTTTTTTGTAATGCCGTCCAGTGTCTTATTGATGTCGGAAAAATTAAGCTGGATTTCGGCTGTGTCTTTTTCCGGCTCGGCGGCAAAGCCGGCAGCTCCGGTCAGAAACAGAAGTACGGCAATGGTTGTAAACAGTTTTTTTGCTGCAGGCATGTAAACCTCGTGTTTAATTTTTACGTTAGGCGGTTCAGATATTTTTTATAAGGCCGGCAGTATCGGCGGCAGATTTTATCTCCGGTCGTTGTGTATGCGCGGCCGCGTTCTGTGTTTCGCCTTCAATATAATGCATAAAGAGCTCCTTGCAAGGAAACGTCGGAAATATTTGAGTTTGCTCTTGCATATTCTTTCAGGGCGGTTAAGTTAAAACAAACCCCAAAGGAGGATGTGATGATAAAAGCAAAATATATATATGCCGCCTGTTTTTGCCTGATGGCCGCAAATGTATGCGCGGGAAATAAAACCTGTGCGCAGAAAAAGGCAGAAATCGAAAGCCGAATAGCCATAGCCGAAAATTACGGGCGGACCATGAAAGTTCATGGATTGAAAAAGGCGTTGTCCAAACTGGAAAAGAATTGCACTGACGAAGAATTGTTGCAAAAGCATCAGAACAAAATAAAAGATAAGGAAAACGATGTAAGAAAAGCGGAAGCAGAGCTGGCGGAGGCCAAAGCTTCCGGCAAAGAGCATAAGATTGTCAAAAAGCAAAACAAGCTTGCCGAACAAAAACGCGAATTGGAAAAAGCCGTTTCGGGAAATTAAGCTATCGCACTGCTGACTGTTCTGTTTTTAAGTTTCGTAGGGGGATTGTCTTCTTAACCGCGACAAGATAAATTATTGTTTTTATTTTTCAAAAATTAGGGGCGTGTTTTCTGTGAAACTGACCGGCTGCGTAAAACTTATAAAAAAAATTGTATTTGAAAATAAGTGAATATATAATCCTTTATGTAACTAAATTATCTATAGGTGAAAAATGAAAAAAATTGTAGCAATAGCTTTTGTTGCTCTTTTGGGAGCATGCACAAACGCCGGTCCGTTTGTAACCAATATTTCTGCCGACGGCAATAACGGTTTGGTCATTGAGAAATGTCAGGTACATATGAACGCGTTTATGGGAACGGTATCGAACGATAACTGTACGACAACGGCGATTAAAGTAAGGTAAGGCATTTTCTTCCCACAGATGCGGTGGAGGCCTTTTCGAAAGCCGCTGTCGTCAAAAGATAACAGCGGCTTTTTGAAACAGGAAAAGCGGCCGTCAGAATAAAAGATTAATCCGATAAAAATGATATCTTAATACCAACGTCCGCTTTCTTCAATCATCGCAAAATTAAATATTTCATTTTTTGCTGTAAATGTTTTTGTAACCGGTAATTCACGAGCGCCCGAACTATTAGTAATGAGGACGGTTTTCCTGATGTCCTGCCGGTTGTCCGGGATTATGCCGGTAAGAAGGATGCTCCGTATTCGTAACATTTGCATCATGAGAGTTTTCTGTAACGGCCTCCTTGGCTTTTGCTGCGCCTTCTTTTGTTTTCTCCCAAGCGTTGCCGCTGACTTCTTTAGTCTTGTCCCAGGCTTTTTCAGAGCCTTCCTTTGTGGCATCCCAGGCATCGCCGGACTTCTCCGCTATGGCATCGCCGGCTTTGGCCGTTCCTTCTTTAGTGGCATCCCAAGCGTTGCCGCTGACTTCCTTGGTCTTGTCCCAGGCCTTTGCTGTTCCTTCTTTTGTAGCTTCCCAAGCTTTGCTGGTCGTTTCTTTGGTCGCTTCCCAGGCGTTGGCACTGGCCTCTTTGGTCTTTTCCCAGAGGCTGTCGGTATCGTTGGTTGTATTTTCTGACATTTTAAATTCTCCTTGCTGTATAAACGTATGATTAATGGTGGTAGTATTTTGATGAGCCGAAAGCAAAGCGGCTGAATCGTCCGCCGTTTTCGCATTGAGTTCTGTTCCCGCTAGACAGACGGAGGCAGCCAATGCAAAAGAGGAAATATATTTCCGCGTAGGTTTCATCAGATTATCTCCTAAATAATTGTTGCACGGAAAAAATAAGCGTCGTAACCGGCTTTTTCAAATAATACTTGTGGCGAGAAAACAGGAAAAATATCTTAAAGCTTGGAAAAAATGTCGGGGTAAAACTTTTAGCCAGAAAAAAAAGACATTTCAGGCAATTGCAACTTTTAAGGAAACAATTATTTAAAAGCCGTATTAGATAAAGCCGTAAAAATCAAAAGGGGGAGAAGCAGATGGTCAGTGAAAATAATAAAATAGGCCTGGTTCCGGCCATATTGATGGTTGCCGGCAATATGATGGGGTCGGGTGTCTTTATGCTTCCGGCAAACCTTGCGGGAATTGGCAGCATTGCTATCATCGGGTGGCTGGTTACCGTTGTCGGGGCGATAGCCCTTGGGCTGGTTTTTGCCAAACTGACAGAGATCAGTACGGCAGCCGGAGGGCCGTATGCTTATGCCCGTAAGGCGTTTGGCGACTATATGGGGTACCAGACAAACCTTGTTTATTGGCTGGCCAATGTTATCGGCAATGTAGGGCTGGCAGTTGCCGGGCTGGGATATTTGACGCCGTTTTTTCCGGCATTGCGGGATCCGCTGGTGATGGCTCTGGCACAGATTGCGGTTATTTGGTTTTTTACTTATGCCAATATCCTCGGGCCGAAAATTGTCGGCAGGATGCAGGGTGTTACGACGACCATCGCTTTATTTCCGATAATCGGCGTTGCCTTGCTGGGGTGGTTTTGGTTTAATCCGGAAACATATATGCAGGGATGGAATGTATCCGGCGAGAGCAGCCTTTCCGCTATCGGTATGACGTTGAATTTCACGCTCTGGGCATTTATCGGTGTAGAAAGCGCTTCGGTATCCACCGCTGTCGTCAAAAATCCAACCCGCAATGTTCCGATAGCGACGGTTGTAGGGGTTCTGCTTGCCGCCGTGTGTTATGTTCTGAGTTCTTCGGCAATTATGGGGATTATTCCCAATAAGGAATTGATAGTATCGTCAGCGCCGTTTTCACAGGCCGTGAGCATCGCGCTGGGGCCGGTGGCAGGAAAAGTCGTCGCAGTGTGCGCGGCCATCGGGTGCCTGGGATCTTTGGCAGGTTGGACGTTATTGGTCGGACAAACGGCGCAGGCCGCTGCCAAAGACGGATTGTTCGCCAATATTTTTGCGCGGGTCAACCGCCGCGGCGTTCCTTCGGCCGGCTTGGCGATTGTTGCGGCAATAATGACGCTGCAGGTTTTGGCAACCATGTCGCCGACAGCATCCGAACAGTTCGGTAAGATTGCTTCAATTGCGGTTATTATGACATTGCTGCCGTATATTTATTCTTCCGTGGCGATAAAAATTCTCGGTCGTGAAAAGATGAGCGACAGGGAAGGGCTGTTTTATACAATCGTCGGACTGATTGCTGCCGTTTACAGCCTTGCTGCCATGATAGGTTCCAACAGTGAGCAGACGCGGTGGGCGCTGATATTTGTCATCTCGACGATTATTTTTTACGAATTGTCGGTTAACCGGAAAATTGAGATTAAGGAGAAACATTTGAAGCCGGGCGGCTGCTGCGTGCCGCGTTGGGTTCGCTATATGACGCTGGCCATAACCATTCTGGCACTTATTGCCATGTTCTGGGTTTCGGTTGGCGACTACAGTTCTCAAAAACTCAACGAATACATTAACGAACCGGATTCTCCGTCAGTATCGGTGCAGGCACCGGCGGATTGAAATGCCAAATGGCCTGACGCACAGGTTGGGTCGGTTTCTTTCTAGGTCCACAACCCAGGTGCATAGGTAGAGCCGGTCTCTTTCCAGGTCCACAACCCAGATGCATAGGTTGGATCGGTTTCTTCTCAAATCACAATCAAAAGGAGACAGTGTAGATGAAAGAATGTATGAAAAATCAGGAAAATAGCCCTCTGGGCATAAAAATACTGCTTGTGTATAACGGTATCAACGACAATACGGCAGCAGCCAGAGCCGTACGCGGGCTGAAATGCGGGCTGGAGGCACAAGATGTAAGCGTTATCGTGTCTGAAAGCGAAGAAGATGCCAAGGCAGTATTGGTATCAGACCCGACGGTTCAATGTATTTTGCTCAAACTGAACAATCAGGATGACAAAGATTATCTGAAAATCGTCGATTTACTGCACGTTTTGCGCGAACATAACCGTGATGTGCCGGTATTTCTGCTTGCCGGCCGTACTGCCGCCTCAAAAGTGTCCACGGAAATTCTCGAGAATGTCAGCGACTTTATTTGGATACTGGAAGATACATCGGATTTTATAGCCGGGCGGGTATTGGCAGCGGTGGAACGTTACCGGCAGTTTATTCTGCCGCCGATGTTTAAGGCGCTGGCAAAGTTTTCCAAAGTGCACGAATATTCGTGGCATACGCCGGGGCATACCGGAGGAACTGGTTTTCTCCGTTCTCCGGCCGGCCGGGCTTTTTTCAACTTTTTTCGGGAACCGGTATTCCGTTCCGATTTGTCCATATCCGTTGGTGAACTGGGCTCGCTCTTAGACCATTCCGGACCGATAGGGGAGAGCGAAAAATATGCCGCAAGAGTATTTGGTGCTGACCGGACATATCATGTAACCAACGGTTCGTCCACATCCAACAGGGTTATCCTGATGGCCAGCGTTACCCGCAATCAGATTGCGCTCTGCGACCGTAATTGTCATAAGTCGGTCGAACACGCTATCACCATGTCTGGCGCGATACCGGTGTATATGGTGCCGACCCGCAACCGGTACGGCATTATCGGGCCGATTACGCCTGACCGCCTGGAACCTGAAGCCGTAAAAGAGAGCATTGCTGAAAATCCGCTCGTTAAAGACGGGATTGATACCAAGCCGGTGCATGCGATTATCACCAACTCAACGTATGACGGCTTATGTTATAATGTCAACCGGGTCAAGGAGTTGTTGGGCAAAAGTGTCGACCGGCTGCATTTTGACGAAGCCTGGTACGGATATGCGCGTTTTAATCCGATGTACAAGGGGCGTTTTGCGATGTGTTGCGATCCGAAAGACGACGACCGCAAAGGGCCTACTATGTTTGCCACGCAGTCGACGCATAAGCTGCTCGCAGCTTTTTCCCAGGCATCGATGATACACGTTCGTGACGGGCGCAACCCGATTGACCACCAACGCTTTAACGAAGCGTTTATGATGCATGCGTCAACCTCGCCGTTTTATCCGATTATTGCTTCCAATGACATCAGTGCTGCCATGATGGACGGACCGGGCGGCAAGACACTGACCGATGCGTCCATTCGCGAAGCGGTTTCGTTCCGCAAAACGATGGCGCGGCTGTATGCTGAATTTACCGCTGCCGGAAAAGACTGGTTTTTCAATGTCTGGCAGCCGGATTTTGTCAAAGATGCAGAAAGCGGGAAAAAAGTTCCGCTGTATGAGGCGTCCGAGGAACAGTTGGCCTCGGATCCCGGATGCTGGCTACTTAATCCCGATGAAGAATGGCATGGTTTCGGCAACGTAGAACAGGGTTATTGCATGCTGGATCCGATTAAGGTGTCGATTGTAACGCCGGGTGTCAAATCGGATGCGGAATTAGAGGATTGGGGTATTCCCGCCGCTGTCGTCAGCGCATATCTGGACAATAAAGGGATTGTGGTGGAAAAAACGACCGATTTTACAATTCTTTTTCTGTTTTCTCTTGGCGTAACCAATGGCAAATGGGGAACGCTGCTTAATACGTTGTTTGAGTTTAAACGCGATTATGACAATAACGAGCCGTTGGAGCGCGTTCTGCCGAAACTGGTCAGAGAAACGGAACACGCGTATCATGGCATGGGGCTGAAAGACCTCTGTACCAAAATGTTTACGGCGATGAAAAAGCTCGGAACGACTAAAGCGCTGTCCGCCGGATTCTCTGTTTTGCCGCACCCTGATATGACGCCGGTGGAAGCTTATGAAAATCTGGTTCATAACAATGTTGAAGCCGTAAGCATTGACGATATGGCAGCGCGGACGGTCGCAACCGGTGTTGTTCCTTATCCGCCGGGAATTCCGCTTTTGATGCCGGGTGAAAATGCCGGCGCAGCCGACGGGCCGATACTTGGTTATTTGAAGGCACTTCAGGCCTTTGACAGGGATTTCCCCGGCTTTGGCCACGACACCCATGGTGTGGAAATCCGCGACGGAACGTATTATGTCTTATGCATAAAAAAGGCGTAATTCCAAGCTGTCCTTGGTAAATAGCTTGAATGAAACCCCGGCTGTCGTTTAGCCGGGGCTTTCTCATAGAAGCCGGACATCCTCGCCGCGATCCGGCCAAACCGGCGGCAGGGAAACCGTTTCTTCCTATTGTTCGCCAGTTGCCCCTTTGCCGATAAACCGGTTATTTCCTTTACGGCGGGAGCGGCGGACTGTCCTGTCAGACAATAAACAGCTTGACATTTTCGGTAAAACACCGTATAAAAACGGAAGTTTTTTGATTATTTTGTCTAACTAAAAGTTATGTCGTATGAAAAAGTTTAATTATTTTTTTGCAGCTGGTTTTTTATTGTTTGTATCATGTGTCGCCAAAGACAAACTTCCTGAAAATCCGAAAGACAAACAGGAATATCGGGACAGTCAGGGAAATTCATGGATATGGAATGCAATGCTGATGCGCTGGGCGCTGACGCCTCCGGCGGAGGTTCTCCCTCGTATTTTTATTATCCCGGGAACGGTTCCTGGACAAATTCCGGAGGGGTAAAAGTTGATCCTCCCGCGGGAGTCCGCAACGTATCCTATGGCTCTGCAAAACCGAATTCTGTCGGTTCCAAGGCTCCGGCTTCGGGCAGTAAGTCAACATCGGGAAAGGGCTTTGGCAGCAGTTTCAGCAGTAAACCTATTGGCGCATGATTAATTTTGTCGGATATGGAAAGAATTAGTTGTACGCCTCGTGAGAATTACCGGGAAATTGTGGAAAAGCAGGGGTTCGGGTTTCACGAGTCCTATTGGATGGAAGATGCCTGCTATTGTTTTACGTCAGCTGAAATTGAAGCGCTTGAAAAAGCGACGGCTGAATGTTACGAAATGTATTGCAAGGCTGTGGAAGCCTGTCTGTATGACAACCGCCGGCTTGATGCGCTTTGCATTCCCGCCGCGGTTCGCGAGGCGATAGTCCGCAGCTGGGAAGAGGATGATTATTCCCTGTACGGGCGCTTTGACTTTGCATTTGTCAACGGCGTGCCGAAATTGCTGGAATTTAACGCCGATACGCCGACTTCTCTGGTAGAGGCCGCCGTTATCCAGTGGTTATGGAAAGAGGATGTTTTTCCGTCGCACGACCAGTTCAATTCCATTCATGAAAAAATGGTGGAATCCTGGAAATATATCCACGAACGTTATCAATGCGGCCGGTATTACTTTGCATCAATTTCCGATTGTCTGGAAGACAATGCCACTCTGGGCTATATCATTTCAACGGCCTTTGAGGCGGGGCTTGTTCCTTACGAACTGGATATTCGCAGCATAAGGCATGAAAACGGCTCATTGTTTGCGCCCGACGGTATGCCGATAGACTGTATGTTCAAGCTTTATCCGTGGGAGTTTATGTTTGCAGAGGATTTGACCGGTTGTATGACGGAGATGTGCTGGATAGAACCGCTGTGGAAAGCTTTGATGTCTGACAAGGCCATGCTTCCGGTGCTTTACGAAATGTTCCCCCGGTCTCCCTATATCCTGCCGGCCTATGCCGAACCCGGAAAATTGGGAGCTTATTGTAAAAAGCCGGTATTCTCCCGCGAAGGAGCCAATGTTGAGCTGGTAAAAAACGGTACGATACTGGAAAGCTCTTCCGGTGGGTACGGCAAAGAAGGATACATATATCAGCAGCTTGTTGATATCCCCTGTTTTGATGGCAGATATCCGGTGCTGGGAAGCTGGGTTATCGGCGGTGAGGCGGCCGGAATGGGAATTCGGGAAAACACGTCCAGAATTACCGATGACATGAGCCATTTTGTGCCGCATATCATTGTCTGATTTGTACCGCAAATCATCGTCTGATGATGAAACAAAGACAGTCCGCTCCTTACGGAACGGGCTGTTTTTTTGTATCTGTCAGACTGTTTTTTTTGTATTTATGCGGAAAATAAGGCTATCGGGCTTTTATTCCGGGGATTTACGATTATATGTGAGCTTAAAGTGCGATTACGGAAAATGCCGTCATCTGAAAAATGCGGCTGCTTTGTCGTAAAATTGGGGAGATAACCGTTATGAACAAACATTTGCGAAAGTTTTTGCTGCTTTTGCCGTGCCTGTTGTTGCATCCGGAAGGTTCCCGGGCGATAACCGTCGATATTCCTGCCGGAGAAGTTGTCAGCGGTGGCGACGTTCATTCGGTTGTAACCCAGCGTGTTTATGGCGAGGCTGATAATTTTACCGTTTCGGGAAAGCAGCAGGTTATGTCCGGAGGCGTAACCCGTAACAGCAATATTTATCCGTATGGGCAGCAGGATGTATTGCAGAACGGCATATCATACGGTACTGTTGTGCAGCAATATGCCGTGCAGAATGTCGACGGCCGGGCATATTCTTCCAGTGTCGGTTCGTATGGAACCATAGACGTCAATGCCGGCGGTTATGCTGAAGATACGTCTGTAGACGGCGGCAGCTTTTTTGTTTCATCGGGAGGCACGGCGGAGGGGACGGTTATCGCTTCAGGACACGAATATATATCAGGAACGGACAATAATGCGAAAGTTTCCGGCGGAATTCAGGAAATAAGGGATGGCGGCGTCGCTTTCGGTGCTCAGGTCAGCGGTGGCCGGCAGCAGGTTAATGCCGGTGGAACGGTGCAGGATACAACGGTTTCCGGCCGGGGAACGCTGGAAGTTGCCGGCAAAGCCGTGGCGACAACCGTACAAAACGGCGGTGAAATGACGGTTAAAGACGGCGGAGCCGCAGAGAAGACGACGGTTTCGGGAGGAACAATGACTGTTGATGAAGAAGGCATTGCTCAAAACACAACCGTTTTATCTGGCACTCAGTATGTTTACGGGAGGGACGTCAACGGCAGGGTCAGCGGCGGGGAGCAGATTATAGAAGGCGGCGGCAGTGCCGAAAATGCCGTCGTGTCGGAAAACGGCATTCAGCTGGTCGGATTTTACGGAACGTCGGAGAATACCATGGTAGATGCCGGCGGTGTGCAGACTGTCGGTTGGGAAGGAACTGCTACCAATACGACGCTAAACGGCGGGACAATGAATGTTGAATCCGGAGGAACATCTCTGCAGGCCAAAATAGTTTCCGGCACTCAGAATGTTTTTGGTACAGACCGCGAAAGCGCTGTTTCCGGCGGCATCCAGATTGTAAAAGAGCAGGGATATGTACATAATGCAGTTATATCAGGTACCGGGATACAACAGGTTGACGCCGGCGGAACTGCAGAAAACTCCGTAATCGAAAATGGCGGCCGCCTTACTGTCGCCGGAGATATTAACGGTGCTGTTGTCAAAAAAGGCGGTCAGGCAGAAATACAAAACGGCGGCAAAACGTCAGGAATGTCCATAAACGGCGGAAACTCTTATATCAAATCAGGAGGAGAAGCCGTTTCAAGCATCATCAGCCTGGGCACAGAGTATGTGGAAGGGAAAAGCGAAAATGCCCGGATTTATATCGGAGGCAGCCAGATTGTCGAAAACGGGGGGATTGCCTCGGGAAGTACCGTAAACCTTTTCGGCGTACAACAGGTTGCCGACGGCGGGCAGGCGGCGGAAAGCAGAATTATCGGCGGGACTCAGATTGTCCGCGGCACTGCCGATGGAACGGAATTGTTTGCCGGGCTGCAGAATATTGAAACCGGCGGACTTGCTTCGGATACTAAAATCCATGGCGGCATACAGACTGTATTCTCAGGCGGAATTTCGCGGAATACGGAGGCCGACGGCGGATTAATCGTATTGCATTCGGGCGGAATTATGTCCGGAATTACAAAAATAACCGACGGCATTCTAAATATCGCCGGAACAAACAATATTTCAAATTTAGAGTTGAAAAATGCCTTGGTAACCATAATAAAGGAACCGGGCTTTTCGCAGCTGCAGATAGACAAGCTCGACGGCAGCGGCATTTTCAGTATCAGCAGCAATTTGGCGCAAAATGAAGCCGATCACTTGGATATCGGGGGCGGCAACGGAAATTTCGGGCTGATTGTGCACGATTACAGTGCTGACGGAAATCTGCCTGCAGAATTTAAGCTCATAGACGAAACGTCGTCGGCAGCGGACAACTTTTACTTGGTTGGCAACGCCGTTGATGTTGGTGCTTTCAGATATAATCTGCAGCATGACGGCGATGACTGGGTACTGCATCGGACGCAGGAACATACAGACAGTTCGCTGATTGCCAAAAATACGTACAGTTCGCTGGCCTCGTTATTTTATACGCACCTTAATCCGTTGTACAACCGTTTTCGCATGAAACATAAACGAACCGGAAAAGATGATGGACTATGGATTAAGGGGATTGGCCGCGAAATTAAATTCCGCTACAAAGACCAGACGAAAAGCAATATGAAAATTTATGGAGCGGAAATCGGTTATGACCGTGAAATCTGGTATAATGGCGGAAAGGGCCTGCAGTTGGGGCTGTATGGCGGAACAAGCGATTCAAGACAGAAATACGACCGCGGTGGGCATGGCGACGGCGAAACGCAGAGCCTCGGAGTATATTCAACCCTGAGTACGGCAGATAACTGGTTTGTAGATGTTGTCGGAACATATTTCTGGCACACGCAGAAAATAAAAAGCTATACGCCTTCGGGTTCCGATGTCAACGGCAAGTATGATGCAAACGCATGGCAGGTTTCGGCTTTTATCGGAAAGAGATGGGATATTGCCGAAAGCTGGTTTGTCGAACCATATATGGGACTGAACTATATGCGCGTAGACGGAATAGATTACCGGACAAATTTTAATACGCGGGTCAGTGCGTCGGCTGCGGATTATTTGGGAGGCAGTATCGGGGTATCGGGAGGAAAAGAGTTTGTTTTGGCTGATGGAACCGTTTTTGATGCTTACGGACGCTTTAGCCTGATGCACGATTGGGACGGCAAAAGTCCGGTTACCGTGGCAGACGAAATCTTTGCCGAAGATACGTCCTCGCTGCGTTATGAATTGGGGGCGGGAATAGCCGCCGCGTGGAACGAGACAAATTCCGCCTATTTTGAAGCGTCAACCCAGCTTGGCAGCAGCGTCCGTTTTCCGTGGGAAATCAATATCGGCATTCAGTTTAATTTCTGAAAAGCAACAGGCTCGGTATAAGCAGTTCTCCCTAAATGAGAAGTATAGTCCGCAAAGTCATAAAATCATAAAGATTAAAATCCTTCCTCTTTGTAAGGACGGGACATCAGCTCGTCCATAGCCTCATTTATTGATAAACCGCTGAACAGAACTTTGTTGACCGTTTCGCATATCGGCATTTCTATGCCCAGCTCATGTGCACGTTTGACAACGGCTTTGGCCGTATAAATTCCTTCTACCGTACGCGTATTTTCCTCCAGCAGTTTCTCTGCGTGGCCGCAGGCGCCGACCTCATATCCGAAACTGAAATTGCGGGAGGTTGCACAGTTTGCCGTCAGAACGAGGTCACCCATGCCGCTCATCCCCATCATCGTGCGCAAGGTTCCGCCCAAAGCTTTGGACAGCCGTACCATTTCGTTAAAGCCGCGTGTAATCAGCGCCGCTCGCGCCCCGTCGCCGAGTTTAGCCCCTTCAACAACGCCCGAAGCGATGGCAATGACGTTTTTGACGCTCCCGCCGATTTGCGGCGAAATCATGTCAGCGGTCAGATATGGGCGGAAATAAGGCGTTCCGAGCATGTTGGCAAGTTCGGAGGCAATTCCCTCTTTGGCACAGGCAATCGTAACGGAGGCCAGCTTCTGTTTGGCGACATCGACTGCAAAACCCGGACCGGACAAAATGGCAACCGTAGCATAAGGAATTTCTTCCTGCAATACTTCCGAGAGCATCTTTCCCGTTTCCACTTCAATTCCTTTGGCGCATAAAACGATAACCGTGTCTTCTTTGACATAGGATTTCATCTGTTTCAGCATCAAACGTGTCCATTGTGCCGAAGTTGTCAGCAGAATAACCTTGGCAAATGCGAAAACATCGGCGATATCGGCAGAGGCTCTGATGGCATCGGGCAGGGGAATATCCGGCAGAAACATTTTATTGACGTGCTTCTGGTTGACGGAGTCGACAACTTCCTGTTCGCGTGCCCAGCACAAAACGTCGTTTCCGGCACGTGCAGCAGTTAAAGCCAGCGCCGTTCCCCAAATTCCCGTTCCTATAATGCCGATTCTTTTCATAAATTTCTCCTTAAACAATATTCAAAAACTGCCGCAACGCATAGCATCAGGCTGTTCTCCGCTTATAAGCGGAATTTACAGAATTATAGTTAATAAAATATAAATATTGCCCGGGTAACCATTTCATCATTACGCGGTTGTTTAAGGAATTTTCGATTGGCACCTATAATCTTGAGCAGATAACGCGGAAAGCCGCTGATTTCGGGCTTAAGATGAAGACCAGTAAGAAGCTTCATAAACAAACTATCCGCGGAATATTAAGCAACCGTTTTTATATCGGGGAAATGTACAGCGGCGGACATTATTATTCGCATTGTTATCCGCGGCTGACGGACAGTTATACATTTGAACGGTGTCAGGAAATTTTGGAAGGTAAGGCAAATCATAAAGTACAAAAGCATGAATATGTATTTAAAGGACTGGTTCGTTGTAAAAACTGCGGTGGTGTTGTTTCAACCGATATCAATGTACATTCGGCGAAAAAGAAGGGCGGAGAAAAAATCGTTTATAAATACCTTTTTTGTCCGCAATGCGGCGGCTATCGGACGAGAGAGGAAAATGGGGTTGAAAAAGTGAGAGAGGCATTAAAAACGCTTAAAAACATGCCTAAAAGCGTTGTCGAAAAATTGGTTGCCTGTTTGGATGAAGAAATTTACAAAGACCATAAAATGGAAATAGAAGCCAAGAAAGCATTGGACAGGCAGATTGCCGGTTTTGCCGAAAAGGAAAGCCGATTGATAGACTTGTTTACGGGAGGCAGTATTACACAGGATTTATATACCAAAAAACTAACCGAGTACAGACAGGATAAGAAAAAACTGGAAGAGCGATTAACCGACTATAGTCATCTGACTAAGCAAGGTCTGATAACGCTCAAATACTTGGCTGGCTTGCTTTTGATGTCAGATCAGATATGGAATTTTCTGAACAACGACAAAAAACAGCAGGTTTTAAAATTACTTTGTTCGGAAATTTTATTAGACGGTAAAAATGTAGATATTTCAATAAGAAAGCCTATCTTAGCACTGGCTAAAATAGGCTCTTGTCAAGTTTGGCTGGAGACGGCGTGCGGTGTTCGAGCTAAAGTTAGTTAATAATACTTTGTTATTAAGGAAAAATATGTGTATGTTATTTATATTGTAATTGCTATATAATTATTTGCACGTTATAACTGTTAAAAAATTGATGGATTTTTGACGAAATGGTTAATAGTAAGATATTTACTATACATAAGTGTGATGCTCGTAAATTAGATAAAATAATTAAAGAGCCAATAGTGGACGTTACTGTAACTTCTCCACCATATTTTGATATGAAAGACTATGGTTATGAAAATCAAATAGGATTTGGTCAATCTTATGAGAAATATTTAGATGATTTGGGGCTAGTGTTTAAAAAAGTCTATAATTGTACTAAATCAACGGGAACTCTTTGGGTTATAGTAGATGCATTACGAAAAAATGGTGAAATAGTAGCTCTTCCATTTGATATTGCTAATAAGATAAAAGCTTCTGGTTGGATATTCAAAGAAATTATTATATGGGAGAAAGATAAGACAGTACCTTGGACTCATAAAGGACAAATGAGGAATTCATTTGAATATATTCTTCTGTTCTCGAAAACTAATGATTATAAATTTTTTATTGATAAAATTAGAGACTATGAGGTTTTAAAATCTTGGTGGATAAAGTATCCTGAGCGCTATAATCCTAAAGGAAAAGCTCCTGATGGAATTTGGCATTATCCAATACCAATACAAGGTTCATGGGGAAATGGGTATATTCGTCATTTTTGTCCATTGCCAGAAGAATTAGTATCTAGAATATTGACACTGTCTACGGAAGAAAATGATGTGGTATTAGATCCATTTAGTGGTAGCGGAACAGTCTTAGCTAAAGCACTAAATATGAATAGAAAATACATAGGTACTGAACTAAACCCTAAGTATATTTCGATGTTTAAGAATTATATTAAAAATACTAATACAAAAAAAAATATAATGTATGAAAATGAAAAAAAATATTTGTATAATCAAATGGACTTTCAAAATACTATTATACAGCTTCGGGCATTGAAGTATGCTAGAATTCTTTATAAAAAATTGTTAGACAAACATATCAATATTATACGTAGTATAAAAGTTGAAAAATCTTCTATGCCTTTGTTAAAGAAAAATAGTGTGGATAGTTATCAATATGTTATATTGTTATCAAAAATAGATGAACAAGGTGAAATAGACGATATTGTCAGTAAGTTTATCTCAAAAGCTCCTTTATCAAAGTTTGGTATAGAAGCTCATTTTGTTTATACTGATAATATGGATGATATAATAAAAGAAGATAGTCCACTTTATACGTATTCAAGTAAGATAACTCATAGATTTATTAGAAAAATAAAAACAAATGATAATTTAGGTGAGAACGAAAAAATTATTAGTCCAATAAGACTTTCTATTGATGAAAATGAATTTAAGGAACTATAATATGGGCAAAAAGAAGACTAATAAGAGAAAAAAATTAACAGACCAAGAAAAAGAACAAAAAGCATTTAGAAAAGAAATAAAAGATGTTTTGATGAATCTTGGATTTGTTTCTGTGCCTCGAATTAATGGAACGGATTTTGCGTATGAACAGAGAACCGGTGAGTTAGATGCAATTTATGTTTATGAAAATGTAATTCTACTTATCGAGGATACGATAGGCGACACCTCCACCCATTTACTGAAAAAGAGTGTACTATATGGTAAAATAAATGAAAATCCCCGAAAATTTATAGATTTTTTAAGAAATCATCCCAAATTCTCTAGTTTTAATGAATATATGAAACATAATTTTGATATCAAATATTCTTTAGCTCAGGCTCAAATTAGGATAGTTTATATATCTAAACAAAAAATATCGGAAGAACATAAGTCGGTGGTAGAGAATGTGCGATATATAGAATATCCGACCTTATTGTATTTTAAAAAAATAGTAGCAGTAATAAAGAAATCTGCGAGACATGAGTTTTTCAAATTTTTAACTATAGATGATTGTTATATAGGAGAAAAAGTTCTAACCTCATCGGTATCTTGTAGCAATATATTTAGGGGTAATATTCTTCCAGAGTGCCATTCTTCATTTAATAATGGTTTTAAGATTATTTCTTTTTATATAGATGCGGCCTCTTTATTAAGAAGAGCTCAAGTTTTAAGAAAGGATGGATGGAAAGATGATGATACTATTTTTTATCAAAGAATGTTGCATCCATCAAAAATTAAGGCCATGCGAAAGTTTTTATATGAAAATGATAGGGTTTTTATAAATAATATTATAGTAACAATCCCTGTTGATGAGATTACATTGTATAACCAAGATAAAGAAAAGTTAGAAATAGATGATAATGGAGAGATTAAGTGTAATGGAACAATAAAAACAGATCCTATTTCTGTAGAAATAAAAGATAATACAAATATAATAGGAATAATTGACGGACAACATCGGGTATATACATATCATGAAGGCACAGATATTTATGAAAATAAAATTAAAGATTTGAGAATTAAACAAAATCTTCTAGTGACAGCTATTTTGTTTCCTCGTAATTTACAAAAACAAGATTGTTTAAAATTTGAAGCTACAATATTCAAAGAGATTAATTCAAATCAAAGAAAAGTTAGTTCTGAGTTATTACAAATTATAGAAGAAGTGCAAAAGCCTTTTTCTGTTGTTGCTATTGCAAGAAAGGTTTTATTGAAATTAAATGAATCAGGCCCATTGTGTGATACGTTTGAAACTTTGGCTTTTGAGAAAGAAAAAATTAAAACAGCAACAATTATTAGTTATGCATTGAAACAAATAGTGAAGTTTGATGGAACTGATAGTTTATTTTCTCTATGGAGTAATGGAAATAAACATACATTAAAAGATGCTAGTAAGGCTAATAAGGATTGTTATGAAACATATGAATATGAACTGCTAGATTTATATAAGGCTTTTTGTACAGAAAAAATCAGAGATATTTTTATCGCATTCAAAGACTGTATTGGTCATACAAAATGGAAATATAGAAGGAAAAATACTGATAATTTATTAAATGTCACATTTATTAATGGGATTATCAATTGCTTAAGAAAATTGATTGAAAACAACAAAGTAGGGGATATTCCTTATTATAAAACAAAATTAAAAAATATTTCTGATTTTGATTTTTTAAGCTATAAAGCTAGCCATTATGCAGAAATGGGAAAAGATTTGTATGAAAAATTTTTTAGTGATTAGATATTTATATGATTTTTTAATGTCAGCTTTTTATAATCTTGACATACATTTGATTTTGTTACAAGCATCTAAATTGTCTACAACGAATTTCGTTAAACTTTTATAGTTTGGGAGTTTTAGCTGTATGACTTACAACTTCCGTATCATAAACATCCTATCTTTAAAATCTTTTAAGTGTTTGATTATTATATCTTTCCATTTTTTATGATCTGGGCAGGCTAGCAAATGGTTGAAAGGTTTGTTGATGGTGTAGGTTATTCTCTTGTCTTGCAAGGTACAATCTGAGAGTAAAAGACCGAGCAAGATGTTTTTCGCATTATTATCTGATTGTTGCATAAATAATGAGAGATTGCCAAGGATGCCGACAATTTTCAAAATAGCATCTCTTAGTTCAGTATCTTTTATTTTTCTCTCATCAAATTGTTTATTCAAAGAGACTTGCAAGTGTTTAATCGTTTGGTTTGAAAAGCTAATTTTTGAGAAAACTTCTTCTTCAAGCTGTTGCAAAATCATATTTTCATTAACCGATGAACCTTTGCAATGGTAACATCTCAAATATATGTATCTATTACGTTTTGCACTATAATCTGAAAAAACATTGTGTCCACAACATCCACAAGTTATTAAACCTCTGAAAATATAGATGTGTTTGGATAATTGTTGCTGCTTGGCTTGTTTATGTTTGGAATTTAATATTTCTTGAACGCGGTCAAATAAATCTTTGCTGATGATATTGCCATGAATATGAGGCATGAGCTTGCCTTTAATAGACATCATGCCATAATAAAAAGGGTTTCTTAAAATGTTAAGAATGGTGTTACGATTGAGTAAACTCTTTTTTTGGTAATTAGCTGATTCTTTATGATAATTGGGTTGTTTTGAAACTAACCCCATATCGCAAGCCAATTTCAAAAGACTGGTACCTGAATGTAAACCTGTTGCATATTCTTCAAATAACTTCTTGATAATTGGAGCACGTTTTTTATCTATAATAACCTGTGATTTGCCGTTTTTATCTTTAACATTGAGATAAATGATATTTTTTAGAATTTAACTTAAAATTTTGCATTAAAACACAGACTTTCTGAAAAAAAGAAATCAGTCGGTTACAATTTGTAGCCGACTGAAAATGAAAACCACTGATGGCAAGATATAGGTGTCGGCCGGATTATGCCGTGAAAACTTTGGAAGTATTGAAGCATTTCTTCGATGTGTCAGGATTGGCTGCAATGCTATATTAAATAATCAAAGAATAGCGCTGATAACACATTCAAAGAGAGATGCTCAATGGGAAAATCCCAAACCAGATATAAATACTGTAGATGCCTTTGATTTGGATAAATTTAAACAGTCATATTTTGCTAAAATGGATTTCATTTCTCATTTTGAATAAACTTAAAATGTTTTTATAATTCATTAAACCATTTTTCATTTATTTCGACTTGTTCAATAATTTTGACACCTAAATTGAATTCTTTTAATTTATTGGCTAGATCATGCCCATCAATTAGGTCGATAATTAAAGCACCATCCCTTCGGGCTTCATCTTTGGCATCTTTAGAAAACACGCCAGTTGTAATAATTAAACCTTTGTCTGCCCGTCCCATTATAGCACCACGAAAATCTCTAATTACAGATGAAGGAACAGTTCCTTCATATCGTTTGCATTGAAAATAAATATTGAAGGAGACGAAGCCAGCAATTTTGAATACGCCTTTACCATCAATTCCTCCGTCACCTGATTTCTTCGTTACTTCAACATTGTCAAAACCAGCTTCTCTTAATAATCTCTGAGCGAGTCTCTCAAATGCAAAGGGATTCATTTTTTTCAAGGTCGCAATAAGCTTATCTTCCCATTTTATTTCTTCTGTGGTTTCTTCAATAAAATTACAAGCACTATCCTTTTCTTGTAAAGGGATATTTGTAGGCTCCTCTGCATTTGAGGAATGCTCGCAGCTTTTTACAAATTTTTTTACCTCATTAATGTTGACCTTATCTGTTTTTAATCCTTTAGGTGTTAATGCCCAAACGCCCCGAGTAGAATTGGATAAGATACCATATACTTTAAGGTATGACTTGGCCCAAGCAACGCGATAATCTAAAACAGAACGGTTTCCTCCATTATAAAGTTCAGATGCCTCTTCATCGGTAAGTTTAAGAATTTTGCTGATTTCTGAAAGTATTTCATCATTTTTTGCAGATCCGCCCAAGTTTTTAATTGCTTCAATAACGGGATTGAAGAGCTTATCATATGTAGGTATTGGCATTTAAGAACTCCGATAAATCAAGAATGATCTCAGTATATTTTATTAGATTTTAAAATACAATAAAAAAGAAATAAATGCAAAACCCAATGCTCAATATTTTTATTATATAACCAACATCAGAAGGAAATAATAAAAATGATAAAGGACTTTTATATTTGTCTGGACAATACGGCATTAAATTATGCACTAAAGCATTTCAGTAATCCGTTTACGCGGATAATGCGTTGTTATACCGGCCTTGAAGTTGAAATGATTGTCAAAACTATGGAATCAAATAAAAGCAAAAATTTTTATACGCTCCGGGCAATGCAAAACAAGATATTAAAAGGCACTATTAAAAACCTTGAAGTCTTGGGTACTATTTTTGAAAGGGCGGATAACGGCGAATAACTTATTTTTAATGTTGATTTAATATTTAAATAATGTTATTTTAATGTTGAAATAATGTTAAGGAAATCGTTATGGCTTTTAATCCAAAATATACGGTAACGGCTCAAATGCTTGCAAATTTGGCAAAAATTGAGGTTATTAAACAGCAATTTGAAAATCAGCCGATATCGCCGCAGCTTTTATTATCGTTGCGGGAAAGTGCCAAAGTAGCAACAATTCATTATTCCACGCAAATTGAGGGCAATCGTCTGACCGGAAAAGAAGTAGCAGAGGCTCTAAGAGGGCGAAAATTACCGCAAAGAGAAAAAGACGAGCAGGAAGTTAAAGCTTATTACAAGGCTTGGAATGCTATGGAAGAGGCTGTTGTTGCCAATCGTCCTTTTGATGAGAAATTGATTGCCAATATTCACAGTTTGGTAGAAGCCAGTAAAAGTATAATTCCATATCGGGATAATCAGAATGCAATTTATGACAGCGAAACCGGTGCTAAAATTTATTTGCCGCCGGAAGCTAAAGATGTGCCGGGTATGATGACAGATTTTTGCCAATGGGTGCAAAATGCCGGAAATTTGCCGGTGCCGTTAGTGGCGGGAATTGTACATTATCAGTTTGTAACGATACACCCTTATTATGACGGAAACGGAAGAACGGCCAGACTTTTGACTAGTTTCATTATGCGCAAAGGCGGCTACGGGCTAAAAGGTATTTACTCACTGGAAGAATATTATGCAAAAGATTTAATCCGTTATTATGATGCTTTGCAGACACATCCGCATCATAATTATTATTACGGACGGCATGAGGCGGATATAACGTCATGGCTGGAGTATTTTATTGCCGGTGTCGCTGATGCTTTTGACAAGGTTAATGAACATGCTAAAGATGAAAAGACAAAAGGATTTACGACGGACAAAAGTCCTTTACTGCGTGAGCTTGATATAAAGCAACGGAAAGTCTTGGAACTGTTTGCTGAATTTAAGGAAGTCAATAGTACGCAAATTGCGGATATATTAGGCATTTCTGCCCAATCTGCCAGAACCTTGCTCCGTCAATGGATTGCCGAAGGTTTTCTGCAATATGCCAATGAATCAAAAAAGGCAAGGACTTATAGACTGGCGGAGAGATTTGAGAAATTGGTATAAAGTTGAAATGTAAATAAAGTTTAAGCTTTTAATTTAATGTTGTGGGTGTAAGATATATAGGAACTAAAGTTAAAAATTTTCGGGTTTATAAAAATATTAAATTGACAACTTTAGCTCAGAAGGCAGGCGTTGATTATCGGACATTAAAAGCCATTGAAACAGGAAAAGTAAATCCTACAATTTTAGTTTTGAATAAGATTGCTAAAGCTTTAGAAACCAATGTAACAATTTTGACCGATGTAAATTATAATACTAATACCATAGACACTAGAAAATCTTTAATCGATTTAGTTTATAGCCTAAATCAAAAACAATTTAAGATTCTGAATAATGCTGTGTCTTTGCTCTGCGAACATCCGTATCAATTTTGGAAGAGGATAAGGGATGTAGTGATGAAAGATTATGAAGAACGAATTAATGAAATTGAGCTGTGGGAGTTTTATTCAAAGAAAAATAAACAATAATTTTTTCCGCCGACATTAAAATGACTATAATTTTTAATACCTGCATTTTAATGTAGGTATTTTTTTTGTGTGTAAATATTTTGTAACATATTGATTTGCAACAAAATATTTTCTTTATTTTTGCCTTTGAATGCGAAAAAACAAATTTTGGTAAAGAGCCCCCGTAAATAACATCAACGGAGAGCTTTGTCTTGAATTACCAAGCATTAAATGACGAGATTTTGAAATGTTGTCCTGTCTGATATAAAAGAAAAGGACAAAGCAAAAATCGGAAGAGGTAAGCAAGATATTTTTGGCCAGCAACTTATAGAGCTGTTTATATTGGCAAAAGATGCTGGCATTGAAAAATTGACTGTCAATCAGGTTACTGTTGCTTATTATCGTCGGTATGTTGAAAAAAATGGTTGCAAAGTAAAAACCAATATTCAAATTATGAATAAGTTGTTTGCTATGGCGACCAGCGGTAAATATCCGCTTGAAAAGGTTGAGGGAGAACAAGGAACATATCGCTTAAAATAAGTTAACTTTTGAACCCTAAGGGGAAGAGGTTAAAACTTCTTTGTTTAGGCTTTAAATGTTACAAGTTATGGGACGTTTCGTCTGAAAATGCCTGTCTAGCTTACTGAAAAAGGCTCAGGCATTTTTTATCTCACGCGTTATAAGGGGCTAGTTAAAAAATATACACAAAAATCAATAGTAATTTTGAAAAAATTAGCACAAGATGCTAGAAGAAGGAAAGCTCTTGATTTGCATTAGAGATGAAAATCTTTAAAAGTTAATAGCTTAAACAATAAGATACACATCATTCTTTGCAATAAGGACGATGATTTATTAAAGAAGATAACAGAGGTAAAAGATTAATTTCAATATTTTTATTTATATAATTAATAGCTAAAGGAAATAATAAAAATGATTAAGGACTTTTACATCTGTCTGGATGACAAGGCATTAAATTATGCACTAAAGCATTTCAGCAATTCTTTTACAAAGATACTGCATTGTTATACTGGGCTGGAAGTTGAAATGATTGTCAAAACGATGGAAGCAAATAAAAGCAAGAACTTCTATACGCTTCGAGCTACACAGAATAGAATATTAAAAGCAACCATTAAAAACCTTGAAGTCTTAGGTGCCATTTTTGAAAGAGCGGATAAAAATCGAATTGATTGCACAGAATAATTGATATATAAAAATATTGTTACTTTACGAATATTTAATTTTGACAAATTATAGTTAAATAAATAGTCTTAAATAAAAGCTTTATTAAGGATATATAAAATGAAAAGAATAACGTCATTAGAGGTAAAGAAACTATTTGGACGATATGATTATAGTATTGATAATATTAGTCAGCAAGATTTGCGGATATTGTTTGGCGCGAATGGTTGTGGAAAGACTACATTATTAAAAATTCTGGATGATGCTGCAAAATTAAAAATTTCAGATATTTTGGAAATTAATTTTGAGAATTTAAAAATTTCATACGATGACAGCTGTTATTTAGAATTTGTTAAAGATAAAGAGAAAACCCTTTTTAATATTAAATCAGCTAAGAAAAAAATAAAAAGTTATGATCTTTCAGATAAGGATAAGGTTTTTATAGATTATATAAGAAAAAGTTCAGAACGCAGATATCATGAGTACATACATATTCCATCATCGGGTATGGTTCGGCGTAGATTGATAGAAGAGAAACCTATACATTATATCCTTTATAGTCCAGAAAATGATATAGAATATTTGGAAAAGATCTTTGCCGATGATCCAAATAATAAAGCGATGGAATTTTTAAATTTGCTTAAAGAATTTAAATCCTCGTGTAAATTTATTTCAGCAGACCGTTTAATATCTTTAAAAAACAATAAACATCATAGTGATAATGAGCAATCCATTGTCTCAGGTATTGAAAATATTATTAAACAAATTGATAAGGAAATTTCAGATGCGGCGGAGCGATATAGTCAACTTTCTCAGGAAAAAGATAGTTCGTATGTTAAACGTCTAATTAGAAATTATAGTGATAAGGATAAAGAAAGAGAGCTTGTTTTTAAGAAAATTGAAGAATTGAAAAAAAGGATTGATAAATTAGTTTCGTTGGGAATATCTACAGATAATTTTAATGAGGATTATTCTACAGCCAAAATCAATAAAGGTATTTTGCATGCTTTAGATATATATTGTGATGATACAAATGAAAAATTGAATGTTTACAAAGAGTTGGAAACAAAACTTTCAAGTTTTTTTGAACTAATGAATTTAATTTTTGATGAAACGCAAAAAAAAATAAGAGTTAATAACAATAAGATAGAAATTTATGATAACATACGTAAATGTAAATTAGATGTAAATATGCTTTCGTCTGGAGAAAAGCATCAAATTATTTTACTAGGAGATATAATATTTAGCAGTGCAAACTCAAATTTAATTATTATTGATGAACCAGAAATCTCTTTACATGTAAAATGGCAAGAAAGTTTTATTGATAATATAATTGATATTTTGAGACGGAATAAAGTAAATTTAATAATAGCTACACATTCACCCTTTATTATTAATAAATATTGGGATTATACACAGAAATTAGGAAGCATAGAGGAATAGAATGCTAAAATACATATCTGAGGAATCATTGCAAAATATTCCTAAAATGCTAGAAAATCCAGTTATTTTTGTGGAAGGTAATTTTGATAACAAATTGTATTCTAAGTATTTTAATAATATATTTATAGTTTCAAATGATACCAATTTTGGGGTAAAAAATAAAATAATTCATTTAGCACAAAATAATGATAATATCATGGGAATCGTTGATGCTGATTTTGATAAGTTAGAAAATACATGTTGTAATTGTCCAAGGGTTTTTTATACAGATTTATGTGATGCTGAAACGATGGTACTTTTTTCACCTTCAGTATTAGAAGCAGTGAATGAGTTTTTTCAGATAGATAAAAGTTATTTTGAAAATATTTTGGATGAATATAAAGTTATTACGGCAATTAGAATTTTGGATAAAAGATATAATTTAGGAATACCATTTAAGAAATTTACTACACTACTTAAAAGTAAAGGAGAAAATTTTGATCAAAGCTTACCTATAGTGTTAAACAGTGCTTCTGAGGAACAATTAAAGCAATATTGTACAGAATGTCAGCGGATCTTATCTAAAAACAATTTCAAGCAATTAAAGATATGTCGATGGCATGATATTGAAAATAAAATTATATCTAAGATATATAAAGTTAACAATAGAAGTACCAAAATATCTTTTGAGTATATCATTTTGACCAGATATAAAAATTTTCTTGAAACAGATTTGTATAAAGAAGTTTGTGCTTTTTTAAGAGATAACAATATTTCTAATCTTATAAAGCCAGAGGAATAGACTACCTCTAAACCATCTCAATAATTTTCTTTTGCGCATCAGTGTTGTATTCAATATAGCGTTGAGTCGTGGCAAGGGTAGAATGTCCGGCAAGCATACGGATGTCGTTTAAGGTTCCGCCAGCCAAGCTGATATTTTTTGCTGCGGTGGTGATAAAGGTTCTACGTCCACTATGTGAGGAGCAGCCTTCAAAACCGATTTCTTTATATAAATTATAAAAGAAATTGACAATTGCCTGCGGGCTGGTCTTATTGTCGCGTTCTGTTGTAATAATCCGATTCGTCAAATTAAAATGCTCATCCTTCTGCTGCTTGCTTAGTAATTCCGTTAATAAAGCCACCAAATCTTTATGCAGAGGAATAATCCGGCCGGATTGTTTGCCCTTGGATGCCTTATTAATGAGGTTAATTTCGCGGCTTAATTGCCCTTCCGAGTCGCAAACCATCAGCCAGCTCAGATTCGCTATTTCCTTTGCCCGCAATCCGGCCTTGTAACTAAGCATAAAAATAATTTTATTGCGGAGCGGATATCGTGTCCGTTCCAGATAACTCAATGCCAGTTCCTGCTGTTTCGGGGTAAGGATTTTTGCCTGTTTGTTAAGTGCCATTTTTATTTAAAACTCATTATGCTATTGAATCTATGTAATAAATTATAATGAGTATAAAATAAAAGTCCAGGCTCAAAGTCTTGTAATGCTTGAAAAATAAGGACTCATTATAAAACTTAGATTATATAATGAGTTTATCCGCCGCAAACTTTGCAAGGTCTGGCACCTTGTGATTTTGCTTTGTCTTTGGTGGTTTTTATACAGTTTTTGATACAACGTTTTGCCCATTTACAGCTTGGGCTATGATAAATATAAGTCTTGGTATTCATAACTACGGTTGAGCTGTCGGAAGCCAAAACAGGTGCGGATAAAAGCAGGAAAATTAATAAACATACGGTTCTTTTCATCTTTCATTCCAGACTTTATTATAAATTTTTCCCCAGCCTTCATTATGGCTCGCTTCATCAACTTCAACAACCAAATCATCATTACCGACAAATTCGCGTGCCAATATCGGCGGCATGATTTCATCATCGCTGCCAACATAGTGGATTTGCGGAATTTTTGCAAATTGTTTACGGTAACTTTCCAAATTCATTGATTCATTAAGCGGCGGCAGGTTGTGATATTGCGTCCATGCCAAGTGATCGAGATTTCCGGCAATGGTAATAATTTTTTTGACATTCAGCCCCGGTTTGGCAGTTGCCACCAGTCCGGCAACTTGTGCACCTCCGGAAAATCCTACCAAAATGACCGGATTGTTGCCGACAATATTTTTAATTGCCTCATATTCGGCATTAATAACTTCCGGTGCAAAACGGGCAGTTGTCCAATGTCTTTTTGAACAAATCGGACTTTTAACATATTGGCATGGTCGGGCTAAGTATATGACATTCGGACTGTTGTCGCCAAAAGCCAGTTCACGGACTAAAGTTCCGCGAGGTGTCGGGTCTTGGGTTGCTTTGCCTCGGGCATTAAAGGCATAACCGTCGCCTTCTATATATATTTTATAAGGAGCCGCCGGATTTGTGAGCTTTTGCCAACTGGCAAGGATAAAATTCCGGGTTTCAATCTCTTTATACACAAAATCAGCCGGCACCTTGATTGCTGTGCATCCGGTCAGAAACAGTAATGTTACTAATACTTTTATCATACGTTAAACCCCTTATAAAAAGACTATATCGGCTTATTTATAAAAATTCCAGAGGGTTTTTGACTTTTAGCTTGATTGTCTTCAAAAGGCTTTATAATATAAATCCGAGCAGTTCGCTGCTTAGGGCGTCGAAAACCCTAAAATAGAGATAGTCGTGTGCACACGACTTAAAATATTGTGCCGACTAATCTTGTCTGCAATGGACGGATGTCGGCGAATAAGGCTCAGCCAAATAAGCCGAGCCGTCTATCTCTATACGGTTTTCGAACATCCGCCCGCCTTTCTTTATGAACGGTGGGTTTTGTTTAACTAGTTAACAAGGATGTTTAATCGTATGAAAAATAAACTTTTAATTACAACAGCATTGGTGGCGCTGACTTGCGGCCATAATGCTTATGCAGATGTAACTATTAATTCAGACACAGTTCTGGAAAGTGAATATACCGACAATGTAATAATTTCCGGAGGCAATGTTACAACCAAAGACAGTTCTACCGTTAGCCTGAATTATCCTGACGGAAAAAATTTAACAGTTAACGGCGGAAACTTATCCTTAAACGATTCCACCATTTACACTTTTAACGGCAATACGGAAATCAGCGGAGATGCTGTTCTTAATTTAAATAATGACAGCGATATCGACACCAACAAATTAACCATCAGCGGAGGAACAATCAACCTTAATAAGGGTGAACTTCGTCAGAATAATAGTTTTACCATGACAGGCGGTACAATTAACGCAAACGGCCAAACGCAAATAGGTTCTGTCGGAAGAGATACTGAAAAAGTTGAAGGCACCGTAACAAGCTATGCCGGAGGAACAACGGATATCAGCGGCGGCGTGATAAATGTTAAAGGCGGTGTAGGTCTTGGCAGTTCGGCAAATGACATTTACGATAATGGTAATGTTATTTTTGGTACCTCTATTAAATTAAGAGGTGATGCAACTCTGGACATTAAAGAGGGAGCAACCTTATTTGCTTATGAAAATTACAAAATTGATGAGCCGGATTTAGATAACTCTGACCTTGATGTTGTAACCTTTGGTAATAAAGCCACAATTACAATGAATGACAACACTTCAAAAATTAATCTGGCCGGAACGTTAAGTGCCAATATTAATGGTGATGATCGCGGTAAAATTCATTTTCAAAATTCCGGTGCTCAGATTGATGGTGATGTTGAAGCTGCCAGCCTGATATTTGAAGACAGCCACACCCTGAGCAAAGCTGTGACCAGTACCGTCGGCGGCTTGGATATTTTTGAAATTAAAAAAGGCACCATGGTTTATGATAAGGAAATCAGCGGCGGCGCTTCCAGCGTTATTGTCGGCGAAGGTGCAACGCTTGATATAGGAACAAATGCTTTGCATTCCGGCGGTGAAAAAGGTGTTGACAGTGAAGGTGTTCACTTCAAAGACAATTCGACTTTAGCCTTTACTGTAACCGATAAAGACACTTATGGTAAAATCCATGCCAATTACGTTAATATCAGCGAAAACGGTACAAATTTGAATATGACCTTAAACGGTGCCGCTTTGGCCAAAGGTGAAACAACAACCTTAAAATTATTTAATGGTGAAGATTCCGATACGGTAGAAATCGAAGGTAAGTTTGCCAACCTGAGCCAAAATTCCCGTTATGAATTTACGGACAATGGCGACGGAACTTTTAATGTTACTTCTGTCGGTTCTGCCACAGATGCTGTTGTTGATGCCGGTGGTTCCGCCAACAATGCCGGAACAGCCGAGGCATGGGACAGCGTCAGTGCTTCAACCAGCTCTCCGGTTGCTGCCGCAGTTACGGAAAAACTGGCACAGCTTTCCAACAGCACAAATGCTGCCGAGCAGAAAGCCTATGTTGACGCTTTGACGGCTGTAGCTCCGGAAGTTGCGCCGATGGTTCAAAAAACACAGACAGAAACAGCCAATCAGGTCTTTGGTGCCGTATCAACCCGTTTAACCGGGGGTTCAATCTCAACCAGTGGCGAAGGTATGGCTTCCGGCGATAATATCTTCAAAAGTGGTGCAATGTGGGTTCAGGGCTTGTTCAACAAATCCAAACTGGACGATACATCCAAAGCCAAAGGTTTTGATGCAGATTCTAACGGTATTGCCTTCGGTGCCGAGAAGTTTGTAACCGATGATACTAAGGTCGGTATTGGTTACGCTTATACCAACACCGATATTGATGGTTTCATGCGAGATACTGATGTTGATACACATACTGCCATCTTGTATGGTGAATATAAACCATCCAACTGGTATGTAAATGGTATTGCGACCTATGGCTGGTCTGATTATGAAGAAAGCAAGAGTGTCGCCGGAGTTGGTGTCAAAGCTGACTACGATGTCGAAACCTTTGGCTTACAGGCAATGACCGGTTACGATATGAACATCAACGGCTTAGGCATTACGCCGGAAGCCGGTTTGCGTTATGTCCATATCAAGCAGGACACTTACAAAGATTCTGCTGACCAACGTGTTTCTGCCAATGACAGCGATATTTTGACTGGTGTTATCGGAGCCAAAGTCAGCAAGAGTTTTGAGCTGTCTAACGGTATGAATATTAAGCCGGAAGCCAGAATTGCTGCGACTTACGACCTGTTTAACGATGACGTTAATTCAGTCGTAACCTTGGCTAATGGTTCTGCTTATGCAGTTGAAGGCGAAGCTCTTGACCGTTTCGGAATGGAATTTGGTGCCGGTGTAACAGCGGAAGTCAACGATAGTGTCGAACTTTCGCTTGGTTATGAAGGAAAATTCCGTCAGGATTACCAAGACCATACAGGCTTGATTAACGCTAAATATAAATTTTAAGCGTTAAACCGCCAAAACAAAACAGCCCCGGATATTTTGTGTTCGGGGTTGTTTTGTTTACAAAAACGCTCTTGACAATGAAATTTTTTTATTATACTCAATAAACGTCATCGAGAATTTGGTATGTTTTTACCAATCTCGGTGAGCCGAGCACCTTAGTTCTTACTGCTCGTTAAGTTCCTGAAGAACACCGAATATGATTATAATGGGGTGTTACAGGAATTTTTTTTGATATCTCCCAAATAATCACTTTATAAGAAGCTTATGCAGCATAGCCGCAATAGAATTTTCAGCCGTGAAGCATAGCAAGTTTTAAAAAGGAGAAGATTTCAGGTAGTTGGTTTGATGATGTAGGCAGGTTAAATAAAAATACAATAAGATAAAAGGCACCTTTTAGGTGCCTTTTTGTGTTTAAAATCTGTCAGCTGATTTTTGCTAATATATTGTAATTCAATACTTTTGCTTTCATCGCCATCCTGAATCTGTGCCTAAGCTTATAAAAGTTATTCGGTTTTAGCTAATGGTTGTTTGTGTGCGGTAATGGTCAAAACGAATGGTGAATCAAAATTTTGAAGCATATTGGAGAGAAATCCACAATGTCTGCCCCGAGCTTACCGAAGAGGAAGTCATCGAGGCGGGTACTTCTCTGCTTCAAATCGCCAAGCTGTTGTCAGATGCCGTTCAGGAAAATACTGAGTTACAAACATTAATTTCAGCTCAAATAAAAGGAGATTTTTAAATGAGCACAAATAACAAGAAAAACGTCTGTGATACCTGCGTTTTGCTGGTTGATTACACAGACATCACAATAACAGAGCTTGGGCGTTTTAAGCCTAATCCGCAAATCCTCTGGGATATGCAAGGGGCGGAGGCTGTGACCTGCTATAACTTCGCAACGCGTGAAGAGCAGCAACAGCATTACTACCCTAGGCTGTCATTAAGCAGCGTGCTGCGGCACGGAGGTTTCAGCGTTAAGTTGAAAATTGAGTTTTCCGCACCGAAGCTTCTGCATTTTCCGCCCAACAATCTGGAAGAAGTTTGCGATGCCGATTTTGAAGATATCATCAGCATTTTGGCATTACGGATTCACGAGATGGGTGTTGAGGTTTCGCCGCAAGTGTTGAGGTCGGCACAAGTTGTAAGGATTGATTATGGTAAGAATGTTCTGGTTAAAGTCGCACCCTGTGTGATTTTACAATACTTGAACAAAGCCGACATCAGCCGCCGGCTCGATTGTACCAAGGTGTCATACCGAAATGAAGGGCATTCGCTGCATTTCTTAGCCCGGCACCGGAATGTCGTTATTTACGACAAACTCAGGGATATTCAAAAAGCCCGGTATTGTAAAAGTCGAGCTGTCAGTTCCGAAAATGCTCAGGCGATTGATTTGGCAGCCTTAGGATCAAAACAATATTTACGGGTTGAAATTCAGTTGGGCAATTCTGAGAATATCCGTCAAGCCATCAGCAAAGCAGGGCTTCCAGTTTCGGAGCTGACATTCCAAAATCTTTTCAGCAGCCAAATTTGCCGAGCTGTTACGCTGGTTTATTGGAATGAAATTTTGGCAGCAGCCAGATACCAGCAGTTAAGCGAAGAAAATGCGGCAGATTTATTCAAACGTCTGCTGGATGCCAAATATAAGTTTCTAAAAGCCCTACAGCTTGTCGGTTTGGTAACGATACTGAAGACGATGGGCAAACGAGAACTGCGGCTACATGCGGGGAACTCTTTTTCACCGGCAATTTATGAGCTGTTTCGGCTGATTAACCGGCTCGAACCGCAAAACAATTGGCTGCAGCCAGATTTGGACGGCATAACCGTAGCTATTAATGAAAATCAAATCATAACTTTAACAAAAGGAAATAGAGATGAACTTTGCTAGAGATGCAATAATTATGTGTCGAATTTCTTCTGTAAAGCAGAATATCGGTAACTCTCTCTCTGAACAGGAAGCTATCTGTAAAGAGTATTGCCGAAGTAAGAATTTTGAAGTCATACAAAATAAGCAAGCAATTGAAAGCGCCTTTACTAAAAGACGTCCCAAATTTAATGAGATATTGAATTTAATCCAGCAAGTAAAAGTGGCGCCAGTAGCTTTGGTTCTGTCGGAATCTAATCGTCTGGCACGAAGCTTTAACCATATAAGTGTATTGGACGATTTAGTGAAAACGGGCAAGATAGAAATTCATTTTGTTAAAGAAGGCATGATAATTACTCCGTTTTCTACGGCGGATGATGTATATGATTACCGGATGCTTATAGCAGAAGCCGAACGTTTCTCTGCAGAATTATCAAACATGACAAAAAAGGCAATGCAAACGATGCGAGAGAATGGCTTTTACCCTGGCAAGGCACCGATAGGATATAAAAATTGCCGTCCAAGTTGGTGCCCTTGGATTCTGCCGGATGAACAGGCTGGCAAAGTTCAGTTTTTATTTGATACCTACTTGCAGTCAGAAATCAGCATCAAAAAGTTGCTTGAAATTGCTCAATCATTACCTCTGTATACAACGACTGGTAGTTTAATCAGTCGAAGAACATTAATTCATATGCTGCGCAATTCTTTCTATTGTGGACAGATGAAAAGCGGTGGAAAGTTATATCGACATGGTTATGAAAGGTTGGTGAATGAAGATGTTTTTGCTGAGGTGCAAAAAAAATTAGACAGGGAACTTGGTAGAGTTGCCAACAAGGAAATGGAGGTGCAGGTCGCAGCATAAAGCAAATTAGGCCAGCGAAGGCTGGATAAGAAATCTGGCCTTCCTTGACCTGTCAGAATGATGAATCTTAAAATAAAGCATAATTTTAATATAGAAAGGTAAGAAGATGGGAAGAAAAATAGTAAAAGCGATAGACAATGAAGCGGCCAAGAAAGCCGTTATTTGGACACGTGTTTCCAGCAGAGAGCAAGAAGAAGGATATTCGCTGGATGCTCAGGAAGACCGGGTGAAGAATTATTGTATTAGGAAAGGGCTGACAGTTATCAAACAGTTTACTATTGTTGAAAGTTCGACCAGAGGTGAGCGGAAAGAATTTTATAATATGATAAATTTCATAAAAAAATATAAAGATCCGATCGCGTTAGTTTGTGACAAAGTTGATAGGCTGCAAAGAAGCTTTAAGGAATATAATGTTTTGAATGAGCTTATTGAAAAAGAAAAAATGGTAATTCATTTTCAGACGGAACAAGCAATTATGGCGAAAAATGCCAAAGCTCATGATAAGATGATGTGGAACTTTCGGGTTACAGTTGCGCAGTCGCAAACAGACACGATGAGTGATAATGTAATACGCAGTTTTGAAAAAATGCGCAAAGAGGGAAAATGGGCACATCATGCACCAGTCGGCTATAAAAATGTAAGGGATGCCAATGGTAACAGCGATATTGTGTTGGATGAGGACAACCATTTCATTATTACGCGGTTGTTTAAGGAATTTTCGATTGGCACCTATAATCTTGAGCAAATAACGCGGAAAGCTGCTGATTTCGGGCTTAAGATGAAGACCAGTAAGAAGCTTCATAAACAAACTATCCGCGGAATATTAAGCAACCGTTTTTATATCGGGGAAATGTACAGCGGCGGACATTATTATTCGCATTGTTATCCGCGGCTGACGGACAGTTATACATTTGAACGGTGTCAGGAAATTTTGGAAGGTAAGGCAAATCATAAAGTACAAAAGCATGAATATGTATTTAAAGGACTGGTTCGTTGTAAAAACTGCGGTGGTGTTGTTTCAACCGATATCAATGTACATTCGGCGAAAAAGAAGGGCGGAGAAAAAATCGTTTATAAATACCTTTTTTGTCCGCAATGCGGCGGCTATCGGACGAGAGAGGAAAATGGGGTTGAAAAAGTGAGAGAGGCATTAAAAACGCTTAAAAACATGCCTAAAAGCGTTGTCGAAAAATTGGTTGCCTGTTTGGATGAAGAAATTTACAAAGACCATAAAATGGAAATAGAAGCCAAGAAAGCATTGGACAGGCAGATTGCCGGTTTTGCCGAAAAGGAAAGCCGATTGATAGACTTGTTTACGGGAGGCAGTATTACACAGGATTTATATACCAAAAAACTAACCGAGTACAGACAGGATAAGAAAAAACTGGAAGAGCGATTAACCGACTATAGTCATCTGACTAAGCAAGGTCTGATAACGCTCAAATACTTGGCTGGCTTGCTTTTGATGTCAGATCAGATATGGAATTTTCTGAACAACGACAAAAAACAGCAGGTTTTAAAATTACTTTGTTCGGAAATTTTATTAGACGGTAAAAATGTAGATATTTCAATAAGAAAGCCTATCTTAGCACTGGCTAAAATAGGCTCTTCTCCAGTCTGGCTGGGGTGAACTTGCAATTCGCGGACTAATCTTTTCTTTGTATAAGTTTTGCAGATTCTGCTAACATATGAGCAATATGCCTCTTTTTTGATATATCATTATGAGGGATATTAACAATATTAATATGTAATTTGTGCGGGCATGGATAAGATATCAATTTTAAATTTAAATTAGTTAGAACTTCAAACGTAAGCTCCCCCGCAGCGATAGTTTCTTTGGGAGGAATATGACATGAACCTACAAAGCTATCTCCAATTTTAAACATTTTATCTTCTGAAACTTTTTTATCATAAACAGACAAATCATTATCCCGCTTATCAAAAAATGCAGTATATTTAACTGATTTCTTTTGAGGCGAGATATCTCTATGACTAAAAATGAAACGCCAAACGTATGTAGTCTTAATCTCCTTTTTTAAAATACTAGCTTTTAGATGACAAATTTTTAATTTTATATTTTTTAATAGTCCAAACATTATCGTCCTTATTTTATTTTTGAAAGATAAAATAAAATATCCTCCAAGCAACTCAGAATACCAAAGCTACTATCATGGTTTTCACAAAGCATAGAGTATTCTTTTTGTTTAAGTTCCCCATTAAAAGCAAGAATAAAACTTCCTTTTTTACCATACCATATCATGCTTAAAGTTCCATCATTTTCTACAGCAAATTCAGGAATTGGAACCTGAGCGTTAAATTGACTTACTTGTGTTAGAAGCATAGATTGAGAATTGCTATTGATATCACATGCTTCTTCATCAGATTTAAGAAAATCAATAAAGGTCGAAATATATTTATCTTGTGTTTGCTCTGTTAAAGATGGAGTTTCTGACAAATTATTAGAAAAGTAGTGGGGATTATCTTTATAGTTAGGCCTAGCAGTATCTATATTTATAACCTCAGCTAGTGTTTTTTTATGAAGAACATTCATCAGTTAAACACCTCTTCATACGTTTTTATATAGCTAAAAAATATTTTATTTTTTAACTCCGTAATCTTTGATATAATCTCATTTATCTGTTGTGTATTAATTTGCTCTGATTTAGAAACATCAATGTCTAAAGTTATATTTAGTATATCATTATTTTGCACTATATTATTAATTAGTATGACATCAAAACTATCTATTTTAGATACTTCTCTTTTGAAAATTTGTTGCTTTAAACTTGAAGTTTCTTCATAAATAGAAAGATTATAGAACTTAGCAGGAAGTAAATCCTTTTTTATTGAAAATACATTAATGTATCTACATCCAATCCGAGAAATATCTTCTATAATATTCTCATGAAACACCGCCTGTATATATTTATTGATATTATCAAAAGATTCATATTCTTTAATTCTTGAAAAAAGGATGGCATCTTTTTTTATTTGTATAATGTCTGTTTCTGTTCTAGCCTCAATTCCTATGGTTGTAGGAGCAGGAATAGATAAATCGCCTTTTAAAGGATTAAATGATATACTTTGTGTTTTTAATTCAGAAAAATTTAACTTAAACTGTTTTTCAAAAAGAGTTTTTAATTTATCAACAGCTATATTACATCTGATTTCAAAAGTGGCTTCAACAATCGGTGCTTTTTTTAAATGTGGAAAATCTACCATAATAACCTCCATACATATTATATAGAAATCTAATTCTTAAAAAGCAATAAATTTTTATTAGATTTCCATTTATATTTTTGATTGTTAGTATCAATCAAAAGGTAGATATTGGAAAGATAAGTACCTATTTTATGATAAATGATGTTAAAGCAGATTATAGTAATTGGCTAGAGCAGAAAGGATGCTCTAAAAGTTTTATTTCTTATAAGAATTTTCTATCCCAAATTAGTAATTGGAATGAAATACAGTAAAGTCTGTAGCTATAAATACTCCAAGCTTGCAAACAAGGAATATTATTTAGATAATATAGCTTTATAAATTTTGTATACTCAACATATCCTATTGCTACAAGTCCGAGGTATCAAAGTTAAATTTAAGAGAAAAAGCCCATGAATATAAAAAAGGATGCTAAATAACTACAAATCAGTTTTCTACCAAAACCAGTTGCTTAACCATTTTTACTTCATCAGCAATATTAGCGTATGTTTCTATATCTTGAGTAGGATTTTTAAACCATTGAGCCGGGCTGTCGCATTGAATAAACTTGTCAAAAGGTGCTCTAACAGTATATTTCAATTCTTTATCATGCAATGAGCAATCTTTTGTAAGAAGTCTCAGAAGTTTGTTTTGCTTATCTGCTGAAGCATTATGTATGATTTGTGAGAGATTGCCGGCAATATCAAGCAAGTTCTCAACGGTTGCTTTTATGTCTTTGGTAATTTCTTTATACTTTGCGATTGAGTCTTGCAAACGTGTTCTTTCAGTATCAATCTCATTGATTTGACGGTTATAAATTGTTTCTTTGATCTTGCCGGATACATATAAATCAGTTAAATTATCTTCCTTATTCTCTAAAATTCTGAGTTCTGTTTGTAAATTGCCTTTAATATTAGCATTCATGACAGCTTCTTCTTCCAAATTATTTAAAACATTTTTCTTTAATGCCTCAAAAACTTTGGTTGGTATTTGTATTTTACTAAACAATTCATTATCCAACTGTTCAAACAATGTATTTTCATTAACTAAACCTTGTTTGCAATTTCCGCGTAAATGACTGCATTTGAGATATACATACCTTTTGCCATTTTTTTTAATTTTATGTTCTGAAGTAATGGCACAACCGCAAGTCTCACATTTAATCAAGCCTCTGAATGCAAAAGGAATAGCTTTATATTCTTGTTGATGACTGAAAACTTCGCGACTTTTGGATTGAAAGACTTCTTGAACCTTATCAAACAAAGCTTTTGAAATGATTGGCTTGTATATATGAGGAAGAAGATTACCTTTTATTTTCATCATTCCATAGTAAAATGGATTTTTTAATATGTCTTCAATTTTATTGCGACTGATAAAGGTGCGTTTACCAAATTTAGGAGATTTTTTATAATGATTTTTTTCTTTAGATGTCAAACCTAATTCTCTTGCTTTATACCAAAGACTTTGCAAAGAATGTAAACCGGTTGCATATTCTTCAAATAATATTTTAATGATTGGCGCGCGTTCAGTATCAATAATAAGTGTAGCTTTTCTGTCTTCATCTTTGGCGTTTAAATATCCAATAGGGGCTAATCCTTGCCATTTTCCGGCCGCCCAGTTTTCTTTTTGGCTAGATTTGACCTTGTCAATCATAGTGTTTACTTGGAAGTTAGCCATTAAGACGTGCATATACCAAACAGTTAAATCCATTGCCGGAGAGTCTTTAGTCATAATAAGATTTTCTCTTAAAGCATGAATTTCAATTTTACCGGAACTGCGTAATCTTTCAAGTTCGGGTGTGTCTGTATAAGTTCTTTGGAGTCTGTCAACATAATTTACAACAATGGCGACCTTGCCTTGACATGTTTCAGCTAGCTCAAGCATTTCATGAAATTTTTTCCTATTTCCTTGAGTGCTACTTTCATCAATACTAATAGTATCTAATATTTTGAAATTTTTATCCAGACAGTACTGTGTAATAGTTTTTTCCTGCACATCAAGAGATACGCCTTCGTCTTTTTGACGTTTGCTAGATACGCGAGCAAATATAATGGCTTGTTTACATTTCTCACAAGGGTCAAAGTTTAATTTCTTAGCCATTTTTAATAATCCTCTTCTTCATCATCAAAATCTTCATTTTCAGCATAAAAATCATCTGCATTCATGGTTTCGATAAAGTTTCCGGTTTTGTTGTCATGGATTTTTACAACAGTCCAAGAAGTATCCGATATGTCAAAATCAATGTTAATATCATCGGAACCTTCAAAAACTGCCGCGCTATGCGAATAAATATCCGGGTATTCTTCTGCAAAATGCTTTTCAATTTCTGATGTTAATCGACAAACGCAAACCATACCGGAATCAGCGCAAAATTCTTTATGGATAATATAACTTCCATAGATTTTATTACTCCAATCACCAAAACCGGTATCGCAAGCAAAAGCAGGAAAGCCGGTTAAATCCGTCAAAGCCTCAGAAACTGCGTTATTAAATGCTTTCGGACTGTCATCTAAAAATTTGCAACATTCGTCCCATTTGTCATTTGAAAGAATATAACAAGGGTCAGTTACGACATATTTTATAAGTGTATTCATTTTTTGTTACTCCTTTGTTTTTACACTATATTTATTATGTCGTGTTATTTTGGGAATGTACGCAAAAAAATGAGTTCGTGTGTAACTTTTTTACTAATATTTTACTGATTTTTCAAAATGTTAAATAAAAATATGGCGCCAGATATTCTAAAAAAATATTTGACGCCGATGTTTAGAGATTATTTGCCGCCTTTTCGGGATTTTATGATTGTTTGGACAGTATCAAAAAGAGATTTTTCAATAAGTTTTGGGTGTTTATGAGGATAAATTTTCCCCTTAATGCAAAATTCTCCATAATAAAATGGATTTTTTAACATATTACTTATACAACTCTCGGAAACAGATTTTCCTTGTCTACTTGATAAACCTAAAGAAACAGCCAATTTAGTTAGTTGCTTTATTGTATATTGTCCGGTTGCAAAAGCATTAAACAATTCTACAACAATGGGAGCTTGCTTGGTATCTGCAATAATTTCAAGTCTATTTTGTTTATTCCGAATGTTTTTGTAACCAATGGGAGCCAGTTCAGTATATTCTCCTTGATATCTTTTATATTCAAGACTTCTAAAAATATTATTTTTTAACATTTCAATATACATTCTAGAAGTTAACAATTCTAAATAGTCTTTATTTGTCATCTTAATTTTTCCTTTTAATATTAAAAACAATTTTGTATTGTCGTGTTTGAAAATAAATGTAAAGCCAAACTTCTTTATTTTTTCTGTTTGTTTAATGTCGGTATTTCAAATGATTAACCTAATTTATAAAATAAATAAGGTTGATTATTAACTTCTTCACCTTTAGGGGAACAGGTTGTTTTTAAAGTTTTTGTCATCAACGACAAATTCTTTTGAGTCTTGATTTTCATTTTCTAAAACGACTTTTACAGCTGTTGTATAAAAAGCAATCAGATTGTTTGTCATTTCGATTAGTTCAATATCCGTAACATCGGGATAGAGAACTGATAACTCATCTTTGAGTTGGTTGTATGTATTAGTCATATATTATAGAAGTATATGACTTGGTATTTTCTACTAAATTTTTTGAAATTAATTTTCCATTTCTTTCGTAGAAAAAAACAACCTATGATATTGCGATGTCATTACGTTACAACATTCTATCAATAAATCGCCGCAACGTGCTTCTTTGAACACCGAGGATTTTAGCAATTTGGGATTTAGAAATGCCTTTGGTGAGTAAATTTCGCACTTTTTTAGCATTTTTAGAAAGTTTAAGCTTTTTTGATTCTGCGGAGAATGGACGACCGAGTTTTTTGCCTGAGGCTTTAAGATTGGCGAGTGATGATTTTGTGCGTTGGGATATTAGGTTTCTTTCAATTTCAGCTGCCAATCCAAAAGCGAAAGCCAAGACCTTTGATTGTATGTCATTGCCGAGACGGTAATTTTCTTTCAAAGTCCAGACCTGACAGTTTTTAGATAAACAAGTCTCCAAAATCCGCATGACTTCAAGCAACGAACGTCCGAGCCGGGATATTTCGCAAGAGATAAGGATGTCATTTTCCTGCAAATTCTCTAATAATTCACCAAGTTTGCGGTTTTTCAGTGCTTTTCTTGAAGATATTTTTTCCTCAACCCATTCATCAACCGTCAATTTATGCTTTCTTGCATATTCTTCAATCTCAAAGCGTTGGTGTTCAAGGGTTTGCTTGTTGGAACTTACCCGAATATAACCGATTACAGTCATTGTTTTCTCCTTAAAATTTCTTAAAAATACCGGTCACTTTATTAGAACGATAAAATCAACCGCTTTTTGCAAGTTTCGCACTTAAATTTTCAAAATAAAAATTAAGGAAAAATAATGGCTTGTTTTCTTTTGCTCCGGGACACATCTGTCTTTTAGACAACCGGTCACAATCGTTGGTTTGTGTATAGTGAAATAGTCCAATAAGACAAATTACAAACTTTAATTGCAATTAAAGATAAGGAATTGAAACTTATGAAGAAAAAACTTTTATTTACAACGGCTTTAGTGGCTCTGGTCAGTGCTTCTAATGTCTACGCAGCAGATGAAATCGTCATAAATACGGATAAAAGCATTGCAGGTATAGATGTGGGAGATAAAGTTAACGACAACTCTCAAAATACACAAAAACTTACTGTTACAAATGGTGCCCGTTTGGATATTTTTAAAACTGGTGAAACTAAAAACCTATTTAACGTTAACGGCGGAAAAGTTGAAATTAATGACGGTGAAATCCATAGTGAAGGTGCTGCCAATATTTCTGGTGGCGAAATAACGATAAACGGTGGTGAACTTACGATTGAAAATCAGGGAGCGGAAATGAATATCTCTGGTGGCACAATTAATATCAGCAGCCATCCATCTCAGTTCAGCGGGTTCGGTGTTGAAATTTCTGATGACAATCCGACAGACGGCCTTGTTGAAACCTCATGGGGACCTGTCGAAATGACCGGAGGCACCATAAATGTTAGTGGAAAGACTGGGGACTTATTTTTTACTCCAGATTCTCCGGGGAATTACATCACAGGAACAGAGGTTAATATCAGCGGCGGTGAACTAAATATTAATGAAAACAGTGGAATTTCTGTAATTAAAGGTTATAAAAGCGTTGATAATGATATAGCTTCTTTAGAAAAAGGCATTATAAACCTGACAGACGCAGGAACAATTAACCTCTCTGGTACACTTGTTTCTGACGTTTCTGGCAATGGTAACTTAAATGTTAAGTCTTCAAGCGCGTTGGTTGATGGTAACGTTTCCGGCTCTAACCTGACTTTTGAAGCCGACCATTCTTTAAGCAAAGCATTTTCGGGTACAATCGGCGATTTGGCTTCTCTGAATGTCAACAAAGGCACTTTGACTTATGACAAGCAGACCGGTAAAATCGGCAATCTGAATATCGCCGGCGATTTAGATATAGGCACAAATACCGTAAATGCCACGAATGTTGACTTCAAAGATAATTCCACTCTGAAATTTACCGTTGCTGGTAAAGAAGACGGTAGTTATGGTAAAATTAAAGCTGATACAATTAATGTCAGTACGATAGGCACAAAACTTGACCTGACCTTAAATAGCAGCGTTTTGGGTAAAGACGAAACCAAAGAATTTACCATTCTTGATGGTACGGTTACCAATGATTTTGCTGAATTAAGCCAGAACAGCCGCTACAAATTTGAAAAAGTCGGCAATGGTGTTTATAAAATTACCGGTACAGCTACCGCAACAGATACGGTTGTGGAAGCTGGAGGTACGGCTAATAATGCAGGAACCGCAACTGCTTGGGATAGTGTTTCTTTGGATAATCCGTCCGGTTCTGTTCAGGGCAGAGTTGCAAATGTATTAGCAGACCTTGCCGGCAAAACCGATACGACAGCAGGTAAAAAAGCCTATGTTGATGCTTTGACAGCGGTTGCTCCGGAAGTTGCACCGGCTATTCAACAGACCTCAACCGAAACTGCCAACCAGGTATTCGGAGCAGTCAGCACTCGTTTAACCGGCGGTTCAATCTCAACAGGTTCTGAGGGTATGTCATCCGGCGATAGCAATCCTGATGCTGCTGTCTGGGTTCAGGGGATGTTTAACAAATCCAAGCTGGACGACACATCCAAAGCCAAGGGTTTTGACGCAGATTCTAACGGTGTTGCCCTCGGTATTGAAAAATTCATCAACAAAGACGTTAAAGTCGGTGCCGGTTATGCTTACACCAATACCGATATTGACGGTTTTATGAGAAGCACGGATGTTGATACACACACCGCTATCTTGTACGGAGAATATAAACCGTCCAACTGGTATGTTAACGGTATCGCAACCTATGGCTGGTCTGATTATTCCGAAGACAAAAACGTTGCAGATGTTGGTGTAAAAGCCGACTATGATGTTGAAACCTTCGGTTTGCAGGCTATGACCGGTTACGATATGAATGTCAACGGTTTAGGTATTACACCGGAAGCCGGACTGCGTTATGTTCACATCAAACAAGATGCTTACAAAGATTCTGCCGACCAGAGAATTTCTGCCAATGACAGCGACATCTTGACCGGTGTTATCGGTGCTAAGGTTAGTAAGAATTTTGAATTGTCTAACGGTATGAACATCAAACCGGAAGCCAGAATTGCTGCGACTTATGACTTGTTTAACGATGATGTTAATTCAGTCGTAACCTTGGCTAACGGTTCGGCTTATGCTGTTGAGGGTGAAGCTCTTGACCGTTTCGGAATGGAGTTTGGCGCCGGTGTAACTGCGGAAGTTAACTCTCAGGTTGAACTCTCGCTTGGTTATGAAGGTAAATTCCGTGAGGATTACCAGGACCACACCGGTTTGATTAATGCTAAATATAAGTTTTAGTATTTAACATTCCTTTGCTTAAAAGCGCTTCGGGAGAAATTCCGGAGCGTTTTTTTATTGTTTCCGTCCGTAAATTAGCAATCCCGTCCAAATCGTAACAAAATGTCATCCCAAAGTAGAAAATAAGGGGCTCGCGGATGTGATTTTTCCCGACATAATAAAATTGTAAATGAGTAAACAACTAGTTATGAAAGGAAAATGCTATGTATCAGATTAAAGTCAATGGTGTGTTAATGCCGACACTTTATTACCAATTGGGTGAGGCAATCGATGCTTGCGAAGCTGAAAAAGCTCGTGGTTGTGCTGTTTTTACCGAGATTGTTAAGTTATAAGGAGTTAGTGTTATGTTAAAAAATTTTGAAAATTGGCTTTTGGAAAATAATTACAGCGCAAGTACCTCCGCCGATTACTCTGGAAGAATTGAAAGACTTTGCAGAAACGAACAGTTCACGCTTGCACACTTAGTTGAAAATCTTTCCTCTATCCTTCCGCAATATGAAACAACCGGCGAAAAATCAAGCTATGGAAAGAGAAGTCATACATCCGTTCGACAGGCTTTGAGACGTTTCAAGATGTTTCTTGCTTCTGAAAAACTGGCTTAGAGGTATGTCATGACAAATATTAAAACCTTAAATGACAATCTTAGAAAAACGCTTATCGGCGGCAGAGTTATCTTAACCCAAGGTATCAATGCCAAAATGCCAAGAGATATTGCAAGAATTTTAGCAAAAGTCAGGAATTTTAACAAATTTACCAAAGCTAACGATCCGTATAACGAACACGACTTCGGAAGTTTTGATTATAAAGGCGAAAAAATATATTGGAAAATTGATTATTATGACAAGAGTTATCAATACCTGTCAGAGAATCCTGCAAATCCAGATGTTACAAACAGAGTTTTAACAGTTATGCTTGCAGATGAGTATTAAGATATAAAACCTCAAAATTCAGCCCGGTTTGATTGGTTTCGGGTCGGGCTTATGTTTTAC
>OJMI01000036.1_pt1 | contig 163750 bp, 168 predicted proteins | sample 1597131 | NCBI WGS metagenome assembly OJMI01 (sample SAMEA2452116, study PRJEB22498) | human gut metagenome | reverse complement strand
CGCTACCTTATACTTAAGCACGGGCGCAAGCCCGGGCGTTGGCGGACGGGCCGTAAGGCCCGGCCCGCGTCCATATTCCCGGACCGGAATGAGCGAGCATCAGCGAGTGAATGACGGGACGGCGCGGATTTTTCAGTAATTACTCTTAGTCTTTACTTACTTCAAAATTTATGATTTTTTTTTTTAAAAAAAAATATAAATAGGTGTTGACATTAATCAAACTACCTGTTATAATAATAAATGTCAGGAGGGTAAAGGCCTCCAACCTCACCCCCGGAGGTTAACTGGGGCTTGAAACACCAGCTCTGGGAATCAGGCTCAGTAAGCGCTTTCTTATCCTTTCTTATTACTAAGCCTGGTGCCACGGCAGTCATGTTCTCACTCCTTTTTCTAAATGGAGGTCTAAATTCTCCTGACATCTCCCCCGCTTGTTCTTTTTTAACTTCGCTTACAAGATGTAGTAGCATGTAAGTGACCTAGTTAGGAAGGCCCAGTACCACGTAAAACACCCAACCGAGATGCAAGTTTCCAATGGGCCGTATTCACCTACCGAGGGGTTGCAATACTTAACCGGGATTACCGTGGATTCACTACTCGACTTCTCCTAATTTGGCCACTGCTATAACATCTTTAAGATATACGCTAACCGAAAACCCTAGTTAAACAAACTGCTGTAGAAATGATAACCCAGACTAGTGGCTAACGCTGCTACTACTGAGAGTCGTAGCCTTGGCAAGCTACTGTTATCAAAGTACATAGACGTAAACAGTCAGGTTTAGCAGGGAGGTTAGTAAGAGGAGTCTAGAGCGCAATCCGGCCCACTTTGGCGGGAACTGGAATAACAGTTCTTATTGTGGTTCTCGTTCTGTTAATTGGAATAACTCGGGTGTGAATTTGAACAACAATAACTCCGCGCGTGGCGTGGCCCCGAGTATCAACTGTAAGGCTTTGCCAGGCTGTGTACAAGAAAGAATAGTCAGCGTCTTTTACGGATGTTACTGTTCTCTACACGTTACATTTGAGGGTATTTTAGTAATTACAGCATAAAACGGTTACAACATGTAACGGGCTCTGAGCCACAGAATGGCTAAACAAAGCTTTCAGTGATACTCCAAAGAGCCATGTAACCGAGTTTATGGTGTATTAAGCAGCAGGGCTATCGCTCCGCGTTAATATTTTGCCATGATTGAGGCTTCGTATTTACTAAAGTAAAACATACTCAAGACCTTTACGGTATGACCCTGGCTCTCTACTCCTGGGCGAAGGACGTAAGTCCGACGGTCGAACACCCAACAAGGGGAGGGGTATTGCTAGTAGGTTCACGAACTCACCGGCGACATAGTCGCCAGCTGGAACCGAAGAACAATACCTCTTTTTTTTATACTCATTTTTAAATATGTACAAACTTCTATTCTGAAAGGACTGGTATTAATATGAAACGATATAGTCATTTATTTGAGCAAGTAGTAGATATGGACAATTTAAAATTAGCACTACAAAAAGCAAAAAATGGTAAGATGAATTTAGCAAAAACACGGGAAGTCGTAGCTAAAGCCGATTACTATTTACCGCTTTTACAAAAGATGCTAATTGACGGGACGTTTAAGACCTCTAAGTATAAAACTAAAATCATTAGAGAGCCTAAAGAACGTCTTATTTATATATTGCCATTCTTTCCTGACCGTATCGTGCACCATGCAATCATGAATATCGTAGAACCTATTTGGGAGAAACAAATGATTGAGCATAGTTTTGCCTGCAGAAAAGGCAAAGGCCAACACAAAGGTAGTGCTCTGTGTATAAAATATGCGAAGTCGTACAAATGGTGTTTAAAATGTGGTATCTCTAAGTTTTACCCAAGTATTAACCACGAAGTATTAAAGAAGATTGTACGGAATAAAATTAAAGATAAGAAGCTTCTGTGGTTACTCGATGATATTATTGACAGTATTGAAGGCGAATCTAACTTACCCATAGGTAACTACATCAGCCAATGGCTTGGTAATTTGTACTTAAACGAGCTTGATAAGTGGATGTTAGAGAGCCAGAAATTGCCAAAATACATACGGTACTGTGATGATTTCGTCGTTTTCTCAAACGATAAAAATAGGCTGCTCGAACTTCAGCGTACATTACCCCAATATTTACACGATACACTGCGTTTACGCATGAGCAAAAATACACTCCTTTCTACAACCCAGGGCATCAATTTCCTGGGCTATCGCCATTTCCATTCAGGTAAAATATTACTTAGGAAATCAACCGCACGTAAAATTAGAAAGGCCATCCGTAAGGGTATTGTAAAACTGGCAACTCTCGATAGTAAGTCGTGGAAAGGCTACCGTACACTACAGAATTATCATGGCAAGATGATGAGTTACAGAGGCTGGCTCAGTTTTGCCAATACTCATAACTTCGAGGAGGCCGTACATTTTAGTACGGTGACGGATTACTTTCAAACGGAATTTCTGAAAATAAGTAAGGGAGGTTACTCTATGAAAGGGTTTCCGAAACATTTGAATACAAAAGCTGACTATGAATACATAAGAAGAGCGTTCCCAGAATCACAGTGGAAACCGTGCTGGCAGGCGTTACTCGACAGTGCATATGACTGGTTCACAGTATTTGAACTGGAAAGTAAAGAAATCGGAGAAGAGGTTGAAGGCAAGGCAAGGGTGCTGACTGAGACTGATGATGCTACGGGCAAAGAAAGATACTTTCAGAGCTATATGCAGATGAACCCTAACTGTAAGTTGTTAAAACTTGGATTTACCGAAGACGAAGTCAAGAAAGTGTTGGGTTTACTTGATAAAGAAGGGAATGAAGTCTGATATACGTAAATGAAGAAACAGGACGTGGGGAAGTAGGTAGTGGCTATGGGGTAGCTGAGGTGCGACCGAGTACATGGGCTAACGCCTATCCTAACGCATGGGCTGAAATATACAGTGCAGCTATTGCCGAATCCCAAGGTAAATGTGGCTATGCTGACGCTAGCCGGTTTATAAAAAGAGACAATAGGAGGAGCAGTGAAGATTCATGAGTGATATTACTTTAAATACACAGAGCATTACAGGGAATCATAATTTTGTACCACCAGGAACAGATTGGAACCTCGGCAGTGGTAGCAAGAAATGGAATGGTGGGTACTTCGGCACGATTATCGCTGATAATGGTATCCCCGCAGGTACTGCCGCCACAGGCGGTGATAAAATTGGCCAAATCCGCTTTAGTATCAATCCGAACATAGAGCCCGGGTATTTAGCACTGAATGGCCAAGAGGTCAACAGAGAAGACTACCCGAATCTCTGGGCCTGGGTACAGCAGCAGGTAGGGTTCTTGATTGAGGAGAGCGAGTGGCAGAGCCTCAGCACCGTGCATAACGGGAATGTTGGTAAGTACAGTGTAGGCAACGGTAGTACGACGTTTAGGCTGCCGAATCTGGGTTGCTGGGTTAGAGGTGGCGGTACAGCGGGTACTGCGGCTGGTGTAGGTGGAAACCTGGATGCTGGGTTGCCGAATATTGAAGATTTAGTGAATAATGTAGCTAAGTACGGAGACCGAGATAGTGAAACGATAGGTGCAATGATTTTTACAAAAAGTACTCCTAAGACAAACGTTTTAGGCAATGAAGGGCAATGGTCAAGTCAAGGAACTATATCGATTGACGCTTCTTTATCTAATCCCATCTACGGCTCTTCCGAAACAGTACAACCTGAGTCCATCATTGGTATCTGGCTCGTTAAAGCATACCATGTGCCTGTAACAGATATGGGCCAGGATATCACAGTGAATGGCACTTCTGCTGACTCTGCTACCGGTGATATCACCTTAGGGTACTCCATTTATTCTCCCACAGATTTCAATGCTTACCCCCACAATGGTATTTACCGCGGTAAAAATTTGGGTACTTTTACCTCTACGGCAGAACTTGAAACTTTCTTGTCTAACCACGAAGTCGCCACTGGCAACTTTACTGACCTCTACTTAGGTGACTACTTCATTATCCAAGACGGTACCTACAACGCCAACTGGATGATTGCAGGGTTTGATACTGAGTTCCACAAAGGCTGGCTCGTAAATGGCTCCTCTGATGTACAATGGATTAATCAGCATCACATAACTCTCATCCCCCGAGTACCTCTCTTTAACGCTCAGATGAACTCTACTAATACTACTTCTGGCGGTTATAAAGGTTCTGCAATGCATACATCCACCTTACCTACCGTAGTATCTAATCTCCAAACTGTCTTAGGTTCCCATCTCCTCAAACGCTATGCTCTGCTCTCTACTGCTGTCGATACCAAACGTTCTAACATGTATGGTATCGACGGAGGCACATCGTCTTCCTGGGAGTGGACCGAAGTTTATGCAACACTGCCCTCTGAAATGCAAATCTATGGCTCTACTGTTTGGAGCTCCTCTGGTTATGATACAGGCGAAGCCTGCATGAAGCTTCCAGTATTTAACTTTATTAACCATACCCAGTTTGCTCGTTGGGGCTTCTGGCTCCGTGGTGTTGCTTCTTCCAGCGGCTTCTGCCTTGCTGACAGCAGTGGCATTGTTGATGTGTGGGGTGCGTCCGCCTCGGTTGGGGTGCGCCCGGTTATCTGCATCGGCTAGGCGGCGGAGCCACCGCAGCCGGGCAGGTCTTAGGGGCAATTCGCCGCCCTTGTGGTGGCGTGCCCCGTAGACCTGACTGTCTATTACCAGCAATTACATAAATTTTATAATTGAAAGGGGACATCTGGGATGTCGGTGCCTAAAAATAAACGCTCTGTTTCTAAAACTGAATTCTTTGAAAAAATTTACAAGATGAATGACGCTATTACTCAATTTGTAGTTAAAGACTTTGGAATTAAGCGTGTTACACGAGACCTTAGAGCTTTTACCTTCCAGGCGAAGATGACACCTACAGACCGAGCTACTTTTAAAGAGTTATGTTCTAGGTATAATATAGACGTAGAGGCAGAGTATCCATTGTGGCTCCTTGACTATTACAGAGACCATATCCTTCGGATTTTGAGTGACCTGATAGACAATGTGACTCAAGGTAATACTTTGTATCCTACAAACACATGGGAATTTAACCTGCGCCGTTCGTACCAGTCGAAGGCAATAGCTAACTGCTTTCAGGTTAAACAGGTCATGCAGACGGCTATACGTAACCTGCCAATTGATGCAGAAAAGTGTATGCCCTATGTGGCCATGATTGAGGCTGCTATCAAGTCTCTAAAAAACTGGAAAAAGTCTGGTAACCGTACTCTTAAGGCTATCCAGGCTAAAGAGGCGACGGCGGCGTTAGCTGCTGAGCCTCGAGAGGTGTAATCTCATAATACACCCTGGCTCGTTGGAACTTCTGGCTCCGTGGTGTTGCTTCTTCCAGCAACTTCTGCAATGCTAACAACAATGGCAATGCTAATACGTGGGGTGCGTCCAACTCGAATGGGGTGCGCCCGATTAACTGCTATGATTCATACGGGCTGTAGTTCCCGGAATTAAATAAGTAATAGCAGAAGCAAACGCTTATCATGTCTATTATGCAGGTAAGGGAGATTAGACCTTGGTTGTAATAGTTGATACACTCGCTGCTACAACTGAATCATAAAGCCGTGACGCATCTACTTACGAGTACTGATGCTATCAGCACGGCTATTCCTTTATAGAATAGGTGGATATAAATTTGGCTAAAGTAAAACCTGTTTATCCTAATGATTTAGAACTGGTTGCCAATGCTAATAATTTAATTGCAGCGTATACCCGCGCCCGTAAATATACGTACTGGAAAGAAAGTGTACAAAGGTATGGTATTGATTTGCTCGGCAATATCCATGTCACCCAAACTGCACTTAGAACCGGTACTTATATGCCTAAGGATATGGTCGAGTTCATCTTACATGAACGTGGACGTATCAGAAGAATTCAGTCCCAGCATATTACAGACCGTGTTATTCAAAGATGCCTTAACGACAATATCATGGTACCGCGCTTTATGCCTCTGCTTATCTATGATAACGGTGCTAGTGTGACAGGTAAAGGCCCGGATTTTGCTAGAGACCGCTTTCGTACTCATTTGCAAAAGGCTTACAAAGAGTACAATGGTAAAGGGTATGTGTTACATTTGGACTTCAGTAAATACTTTGATAATGTCAACCATGTTATTGCTCTTAATATGTTTAGGCCATATTTATCTGAAGCAGAATACAGTCTCGTTGCCAAGTTGTTTAAATCTTTTGAAATTGACTGTTCTGAAATGACGGATGAGGAATACAACGCCTGCATAGGCGATATCTTTAACGCCACACTTTATCATAAGCCTACTCAGATTACTGGTATACGCATGGCGGCTAAAAGTATTGGTATTGGGAACCAGATTTCTCAAATTACAGGTGTTTATTATCCACATAGAATAGATAATTACTGCAAAATAGTAGAAGGTCTTAAATACTACGGAAGATATATGGATGATTCCTATATTATCCTTGATGATAAAAAGAGACTTGAGACTATCTACGAAAACATTAAGAAGATGTGTAAAGAACTTGGCATTTTCGTTAATGAGACTAAGACTTATATTAGTAAACTTATAGACTGGCATACCTTTCTCAAAATTAACTTTAAAGTGCTCCCCAGCACGAAAGTAATTAGAAAAGTTCACTCGACTACAATACGCCGAGAGCGTAACTGCTTACGTAAATTTAAGGTTTTGCTTGACCAAAAGCGCATGAGCTTAGAAGATGTTGTCTCATGCTTTAAAAGTTGGTACGGCGTCTATAAAAAATATGACAGTGGATATAAACTAAAAAATTTAAAAGACTATTTCTATGAATTATTTCCCGCTGCAAGGCAACTTGCGGCGATATAGAGAGGAGTTTTGAAGATGGCCATATATTATCAAACAGACTCTACCGGTAAAATTACGAATGTCATGGATATCCCGCATGAAGAGGATGTCTCTAAGTGGGTACAGGATAACTGTACTTTGGCGACCGAACCTATTGTACAGCTCTCGGATGGCAGTTATGCTTTTGCTAGTGATGTAGATGAAGATGAAGAAGCCGCTGCGTCAGCGGCTAAGGCATTAGCTGAGGCTAAGGCACGTAAGCTTGAAGAAGTCAACGCTTGGACTGAAAATAAAATTATTGGTGGCTTTGTCAGTGCCTGTACCGGCACCAATGTAACTTATGATAGTGATGTCAACACCCAGCTTACAGTATCAAGTGACTTAAACATCATTTACCTCAACCCTGACGCTTTTGCCATTAACTTTCCTACTGGTTACCCAATGCGTGGTTACCCTGACGGTACGGACATTACTGATAAGACAAATAAAGTAATATATAATCTTACTAAAGAACAGCTCCTGCAGTGGAATGTGGACTTAGGGCTACATCGTGGTAACTGTAAACAAAATGGCTGGATAAAGCAAGCAGAGGTAAACGCGGCTACAACAGTCGATGCAGTCGATGCTGTAGTATTAAACTAAAAAAAAAGCAAAAAGCCCTTGACAGGTTTTAATTCCTCGGTTATACTTAAATTATAAAGTTTAACATAGGAAGGAAGAAATTAGTATGATTATTGATTTTAGCAACCTTAACTCCCGTAATCACAAAACATTGAAAGTTATAGGAGAACTCGGAGCTACAGCACCGTTTATCTTAATCCCCATTGTGGGACCGCTTACCGCAGGTATTCAAATAGGGCTCGCTGCTGGGTGTGTTTACGATACCTATAAGACGTTTAAAGCAAAGAAACCAGTTAGGGGCAGAAGCCTAAATGAGTAGCCCATCTAACCTCACTAAAATACCGGGTATCGGGGTCTATCCTGACCCGGTTCTTCTCGTACCCCTAAATATACATGAAATAGACTCCATTATTACCAAGAAAGTCTGTATCGGGGATTTAAACGGAGTTAACCCTTTTACCTACAGGCGGAATGAAGGTGTAGGCTTCTGCACAGTTTATATTGGGCTACCAGAAAACAAAATAGTGGCTGGTATGCTTACACTGAATAATGACTGGCTCACTAAAGGTAAATTCATTGTATTAACATTTCCAGAGCTAGAGACTTTAAACTATATGGCAAACCCAGTGCCTATTGAGTTAGTAAACAAATTTTTAGCTCAAATTTATGAGAAAGAAGTGATAAAAGATGACAAAACCTCATAAATATACCTATACCTGGACTTTTAAAGTACCAGGTGATTATACTGTAGACCTCCCAGAAGAAGTAAGAAAAATAACCATTACTTGTGGTGGCGCAGGAGGCGGGGGAGCGGAGCTTGACCTTCCGTCAATTAAACACAGTGCCCCTGGTGGTTACGGCTCAGAAGTAAAAGAAACCTTTGTACTTCCAAAATTACCATATGATGTAAACTCTGTTACTAAAAAATATCTACGAGTACACGTAGGTAAAGGCGGAGACCCCGCTATTTTAGTACAGAAAGAAGAAGACCATATTCCATTCGTAAGAAAAAATGCTGAAGATGGTGGTAACTCGTCTGTAGTAGCATACGCCTTTTCGGTTCCCAAAAATTCTACTAATGCCATCGACGCATTTACAGCATGTGACTCTATAGAAGCTCATGGTGGCGTTGGAGCATTCCTGGATGTACATAGTGGTTGTGACAACGGCTTTAGTATTGGTAACAACAAAGGTGGCTCCGGTGGCAGTGAACTCTACGACTTTTATGGGCAACCTGGTTATGTAGAAGTACAATACTCTGCTACAACTCTGTAAGAAAGGTTGGGTGTAAACACCAATGTTTAAATTTATTAAAAAATTTTTTAACGCACGTACAGAACTTAAGCGAATACAAGACCGTAACGAATACTTAGAAGGTAGGCTACAAGAACTCTGGAATGAAAACATAAAACTCCGCCAAGCAGTAGCTACACTTATGAGTTTAGATGATTGGCGAAATGGCGTAGACTACTATCTGGATAATGACCGTATTAAAGAAGGCGTTAAGACTATTACCTCGCTTCTTAATGATAATAAGTCACTCGCCTGGAGTAACGTTGAAGCTCTTGCAGAAATCAAAAAGCTCACAGTTCAACTTGATGAATCCTTACAGTCCTCACAGACGTACAAAGAATTATGGCAAAAATCCAAAGCTGATGCCGAACGTCTCACTTCCCGTTGGGAAACAGAGTACACTACACTTGCTGCTAAGAATTTGACGTTGCAAGCTAAAATAGCTGAGCTGGAGGCTGGGGGTCCTATTCAATGATAAATCCTCTCCAAACAAACACTGGTGGGTTTAAACTCTATCAGGAAAAACGCCGTTTAAAAAAGATGATAAAACGCTATCCACTGCTTATTGAGGAGATTAAAAACCTTCACAGTGAAGTTAGTGAGCTTAAGAAAGTAAACGCTAGGCTTCAGGCAGTAAATGAAGCACTAAGCGCAATTATGAAAGACAGCCTGGACTCTGATGAGCTTGATTCTGTAAGGTCATTACGCAGAATAGCAAAGAAACTCAGAACTAAAAAGAAGGGAGACGCAGCTGATGGAAATGTGGCTAGTAAGTAACGGAGCAGTACCTCCATCAATCTTTCAACGTAATAGTAACATAGATTCCTCTAAGAGACCACCTACGTGGCTTTATTATGTAGCACCTAATAACGTACAGATGAATGCTGACCTTGAGAGTATGAACCGCCCCTACAAAACCAGAAAATGCCGTAAACGCCGTAGGTCCTACTAAAATCGTGTTAGGTATAATAAAATATAGGATACAAGACCTCAGTCGTATCTCAGAATTTCCTTTGGATTTGTCATCTTTTCTTCCTCCTTTCATATACACTGAAATACGAATTGAGGTCTTTTGTATTCTTTATTAAACAAAGAGGGAGACCCAAATGGTAACTTCTACTATTACTACTAACCCCTACAAGTTTAACATTGTAGAGGACATGATAATTACTCCGAATATCGCTGCAGACGTACCGACGGGCAGTGTTACCTATAAGTGCACATACCGTAGCACTTGGAATGTTAACTTTACAGTCCCAGCACATATTACCGTTGTGCAATGCCAGTTCACTTGGCACTATAGTGGCGATGAAAGGTCTCGACTAAACGCAGGTATCAGCTACGGCCCCGGATATGGTTGTGGTATTCAAAACACGCGCTCTACAGCTCGTTGGCAGCGTTTTAAAAACGCCCATACATATATCGGTGTTGTTCCCGGACGTACTTATAATTTAACAGTATGGGTTGACGGCTATAAAGGCCGTGACTATGGGTTTATCTTGTCTTGGTCACCGGAGCTTAACGGTTACAGTGTCCATTATCAGGATAATGACTACGCAAGCTAAAGGAGTAACAAATGGTTAACTGGATAAATAGCACTATTGAAAAATTGACAGAGATGTTAAAAGAAGCAGGTATTTATTCTGTAAATCGAGTTGTGCCTGTTGGGCTTATCACTCTTGCAACACTCATCTGGCTCTGCGTTACAATCTGGCTACTGGTATCTGGCGACGGTCTTAAATCGTGGAACCACTATGACCAACTTTGTACCGTCTTCTTGACTCTTGTTGGTATTTGTGCAACATGGCTTACAGGTAACAAATGGACCAACAGTAAGTATAATACTGGTGCAGGGGCTCCTGGCAAACCTCTGGCTCCTATAGAGTACAAACCAATGATGCCTTTAGCACCGACCTTGCCGTCCAAAGAAGTAACTGACACAGCTAAGAAAGTCGCTGATAGCATTGATAATGCTGCTTCTAAATTAGGAGGTAAAAGCTAATGATACTTTGGGTAATCCAGGCTATATTTGAATTATGTGCTATGGTCATTGCCTATCTTACTAACCCCATTGTTGTACTTTTTGCCGATGAGTATGGTAACTTACCAAAGTGCTTACGCTATTGGCAAACTTATGATAACTGCTTAGATGTATCTTGGATGATTTACGAAGACTGTGTGCCTGATATCTTTAAGTACGATTTTAACAAGCACTATACGTACCATTATGAAGATAAAAGTGACCCTTCGGACATTAAACCTGGCTATGTAGAGATTAAAGACCCTAATTTTACTACGGAAGAGAAAATCAAGCGTTACTTCTGTAGATTATGTTGGCTGTACCGTAACAGCAACTACGGCTTTAGCTATGAAGTAAATGGCCGTACTTATAACGGTAAAGACAATAAACCTTATGTAGACATTGACGTTCGCAACGATAACCGCTGGGTAAGCGTAGTAGAAAATGAAAACGATGCTACCTGGCTGAAATGGCTAAAGCTACTCACGGTAGCTACCTGGTCAGTATACACTGAGACCCAATACTGCAAATGGTTTAGATTTAGATTATATATTGGGTGGAAGTTAAAACGCTGCCTTGACCCCGTTGAACAGCGAGCAATGTTAGCAATTGCTGTAAACCCTTTCAAGAGTTTAGAATAAACTCTCGACTACGTTCAAATCACTTGAAACGAAATAAAGGAGTGACAACTCTCATGGAATCCATTAAAAACTTCCTGTACCGCTTTGCTACTGATGCTAAAGAACTCAGTGGCAACATTGCGTTCTGGATTATTTTGGTTCTTGCCTGCACCTTTTGGGCTATGCACGGTCATTACGGTTGGTAAGGCTGAACAAAAGCGATATGAGGCCCTACAAATACTCATGCAAAGACTGGATAGAGCAAAAATTAATTAAAGAAGTACAAGACACCCGCATTTTATGGGGTGTACATTCTTTATTTATATTGCTTTGGTTGTGTTAGGCTGCCTGCTTTGCAAAATCTTTTGTCTGATAGGATGGTGAGCTAACTTATGGCCTTTCCGAATAGTGACTGTGAATGTGTACAAGGGATTGAGTACTTTATTGACCCTCGTCACTATACTCCGTGGGAAGAAAACGGAGGCATAGCTCACATTGAACTCCCCTGGTGGTACCGTAACCAAATTGAAGCCGTAAATAAGAGAGTACAAGAAGAAGTCAATGCTGCTAACGAAAAAGCTAAAACTGAGACTTCTACTTCTCAACGTACTATTACTCTTGTTGTAAAAGGTACGTCTCTTATTAACCACGGCTTTATACACCTTGTGGCCCACCAAATAAAATCTTTTTGGGTATCACTTGAGACTCTCAATGAAGACTGGCTTAAATGTGATATCTCATTGCAATTTACTCATGTAGAATCTGGTAGTTCGGTTCTCGTACCGCTGCTTGGTATAGGACCTCAGTTTAAAGTAGCTATCCCGAGCGAAGTACTCCTTCCGGGTACGCTTCTTATTACGGCGATTGGCACTGTTAAACTGGGCGATTATCAGGTACTATCTACTGAGTCCTTAAAACTCAGGGTCTATGACCCCGTAATTCCACCTATTAAATGGCCTAATCTTAAGTCTTATGACGTCTACTTCGAGTATCAGCGTATGATGAAGTCTATCCTGGCTGAACTGGAATTCTTAACTGATGATGCAGTTAAAGACGTAAGACCTTCAGAGACAGGCATTGAAATTGTGCGTGGCAACACTGACTCTACTGGTGCTGTATGTGAACCAGCGGATGTCACAGTGATTAACCTTGTGCGCACTAAAGATGGGAAGCTGCTAGATGAAGACGGCAATGAAATACTTCCCTTCCCAATTCAAATTACTGTACTAGGTGATAGTGAGGTGTAACCAGATTTATGGCAGCTAAAAATATCATTTTACAGATGAAACTTGAAAATGCTATTGTAGACTTAATGGTACGTGCTGGTGCGGATAACGTTATTGTTGACAGCGACAGTAACGAAACGCTGGCTACCCGCCTTGCTACAATTGCAGCACAAATTACTGCTCTCCAAGAAGGCTCCGGCGGTGCTGGTGACGCAGGTCTTGACCAAGAAGCTGTGCAAGGCCTTATTGACACTTCTATCGCCGCTTTAATAGATTCTGCTCCTGAAACTTATGATACTTTAAAAGAGATTGCCGATTACATTGCGTCTGATAAGTCTGCTATGGAAACTCTGAACACTGCTATTGGCAAGAAAGTTGATAAAGTTTCTGGTAAACAGCTTTCCACTGAAGATTTTACCACTACCCTTAAAAGTAAACTCGATGCTATCGCTGCAGAAGCTACGAAAGTCGAAGCGTCTGCCACTAATGGCAACATTAAAATCAACGGCTCTGAGACTCCCGTGTATACTCACCCGACTGGGAACGGTAATGCTCACCTTCCTTCTGGGGGTACTACGGGCCAGGTACTCCGTGCTGCTGGCTCTGGGGCTGGTACATGGGGCGCTAATGTGCGCAGTGGCGTTAGTGAACCCGGCGATTTAGCTGAGGGAGAACTTTTTATAAAAATTATTGAAGAATAACGCTGGAGGTAAACTATGAGTGTTGTTACCAAAAGCGCTGTTTTAACCTCAAAAGACGCAGAAGGCAATAGCGTTATCTACGCTCCTTTTACGATTGCAGATAATGTTGAAGGCGCTGTAAAATCTATTAACAATCAGTTCCCAAACGATGGTGGTAACGTAACATTACCTATTCCAGACACAAGTGGTCTTGTACAACAGACTACATTCAACCGAGTAAGCAAAGTTAATACGTTTACAGACGTCCCTGACATCTCTGATACTACAGATTACAACAACTTTAAAGCAAATGGCCTCTACTTTTTTACGTCGGATAACGCACCGACAACCAATGCCCCGTCTGATGTACCTATTGGTATGGGTTTTTTACGTGTATGGGCAATCCCAACCAGTGCAGGGGTAGGATGTTGGCAGATTTTGACTATTTTAGTCGACTTTAATCTCCAATTACCCCCTACCATGTACACACGTAGCTATCGCCAAACATCTGTTGATGGCCCCCTTACCGACTACTGGTCTGCGTGGACGAAAATCAATACTACGGATGCTGGAAGTGGCTCCTCTACAGTAGTAGGCTAACCTAATTTTTTAACTAGTTAATGAGAAAATCCGCAGGTATAGATTATTATAGGTGAAACAGTGCATAAAATCGGCAACAGAATGAATGAAATAACTGGCGAGCTGCCCTGTAAGTCTGATTATGCTCCGTTTTACTATAGTGTTTAGCCCTGTAATTTCTCTAAATATCTGTGTGATTCTCTTAAATTTACTTAGGAGATGACCACATATGAAAATGTTGTTAACCGGACCCCAGGCTATTACTATATTTCCCGTTGCAAAGGACGAGGCAGTTCCACAAAGTGCTAAATCGTCTAGCTTTGCTACTCCACAAGGCTACATTGTAGCAGAAACTGGAAATCTTTACCTCTACGTAAAAGGCCAGGAATACAAATTTGTGGATAAAGATACACACGATGCGGCCCTTGCGGGTGCTACTCCCGTTGCTGCTTCTAGCGCTCACGACGGTGAGTACGCTACTTGTGCCGAGTTTAAAGAGCTCGAGGCAAAGGTAGCCTCTATTCATGACAAAGTGGAGTGCCTGGATGCCGTGCTGTACACACCCCTGAAACAAGCGTTTACCGGCGTGGCTTCTACAGAGGGTGAACATAATGGGAAGAACTAAAGATTTTAAGGCAATAGAGTCGATGCTCAGGGAAATCCCGCAGCCGGACTACGAAAATCTCTGTAACTTTCTTGGCCTTGCGGCTCCAGAACTCAGAATTCTTGACCTCCGGTACCGCCAAAACGTATATAAACCTACCAGGGAATACGTTGCTGAGGAAATGGGAATGTCTGTCTCGACTTTAGACCGCAAAATTAAGGCAATTCTGAAAAGAATTGCTAAATATGCTCATAAAGTAATGGCTGAATTGTCACTGAGTAATAATTGATTACTTTTTGGCAATAGTCTGAGCAACTTTTTGAACCTCTTTGTGGTCTACTGAAAGTACAAAAGGTAGAAGAACGCTTCTACTTAGCATACTCTTAGTTACCCCAAGGAGGTTTTTGTTATGCCGGATAACTCTTTAGACCTTGCTAACTTTCTTCAAAATGCTGTTAAAAATAACTCTAGCGATGGCTGGGGCTTTGGCAATAGTGGGGGCTTTCTGTGGCTCTTAGTATTATTGCTGTTTGGCTTTGGCGGTGGCTATGGCTTCGGTGGCCGTGGCTTTGGTGCTGATACCGCTCTTGGCGGGGGTGCGCTGATTAACGACGCTGCTATTACTGGCGCTGTAGATACTGCTATTGCCCGCGCTCGTGCTGCTGGTATCAGTGACGACCTGATGCTGCAAGCAGTGAACGGCAACAAAGAAGCACTGAGCAACATTGCTAACGCTCTCAACTGTGATATGAGCCGTGTGAACGATGCACTGAGCAACATTAAGTGTGCTATCGACAAAGTAGCAGGTGAGGTTGGTATGACTAGCCAGCAGGTAATCACTGCTGTACAGGCAGGTAATGCTTCTATTATCTCCCAAATGCAGTCTTGTTGCTGCGATATTAAGAACGCAATCACTTCCGCTAACTACGAAAACCAGATTGCTGTCCTTAACCAAACCAACGCCATCACTTCCCAGATGCAGAGCCAAACCGCGCTTTTAAGCGCGAAGATTGACGCTCAGACCCAGATTATCAATGATAAATTCTGCCAGCTCGAACTCAGAGACCAGGCACGCATCATTGATACCCAAGGCAACCTCATCCAAGACCTGAAAGGACGCCTCTCTACTCAGGAAATCTTGAATGCTATTGCTAACAAAACCACTACTACGAGTACCCCAGCAGCTTAATCGTAGCTAACAACACTCCTTTCTTGATGTTCTTTTAACAGGAAGCGGCCTCAGCTCCTCACGGAGCCGGGGTCGTTTTTCTATTTACGGCGGGAAGCTTAGTTTAGGTATAATATATCTCAGAGGAAATAAGCCTAATCTACGAATCGGAGGAGTTAAACTAATGGCTTTTGAAGATTTTGAAATTAGTGAGCAAGTTATTTCTGCCACTGACTATGATACAATTAAAATAAAAGAAGGCGAAGGTGCAAATACTGAAAACTTTAACCGTAACGTTGTTGACTCCATTAACCGCGACGCTATGCTTGAAGCAGCACTGACCTACATGGCCAGGTCCTCGTCCCTCTTTACTACTGCTAATACTAAATTCCTATCCCACTGTGAAGGCCAGGGCATCGACGTAGTAAGCGCTGTAGCCCCTGTACTGACCACAAGTGCAGCTGATATCTTTCTGGAAGACAGTAACTTCTTAGGTGCAGCGTGGCCTCAGCGTGCAGCAACTAATATGATGAGCTTCGGTAGCTCCGACTCGTCTTTAAAGACTACTTCTGGCTGGTCTGTAAATAACGACCCTGATATTGGTGCTGTAGTAATTTCAACCACTGACGACTACACCAATATTTCAACTAAAAATAAAACTGATGATATTGTTCCCGGCGACGTCATCTTTACGTCTGCTGAGATTCCCCTTACTGATACTGGTTCGGCAACGCTTAATAAGATTTCCGGTGGTTTTACGTTGCAGACCAATGATAACATGATGAGTACGAGTACCGAAGTGCAATGGACCTTTAACCTCTTATCTGACGATGGTACTACCGTAGGTACCCATACTACTTCCGTTATCCGTGGTAGCTATGACGGCGTTGTAGGCATTGAAAACATTGATATCCCGCAGGGAGCTACCAAATTCCAAGTTGTTATCCGTATTATGTTCAAAGCTGCTAACAGCCGTGCGGAGTTTACTATTAAGAACGTCATGGTGCAATCTGGTGGTATCTTGGCCCCTTATACTGCGACAACGAGACAACAGTGTACCTGCCAATATAACGACGTTATTAACCCTGATAATGGCAATATTACGGTAATGTGCTGGTCGATTTTTAAAGAATATTCGATGTCTACACATGCAGGTCCTATTGGACCCGTATTCATCTCCATGCCTCAACTTAAAGTAGGCGGCGTACATAGGGCACAGGCAGGTACCAACATGGTATTCTCGCTGTATGTCAACGACCTCAGCACGAGTACGGTATCATACGGAACCGAATTCACTGTACCTCGAGAATACCTTGGACAATACTTGCTTAGTGCGCTCCGCATACGGCCCTCTGAAGAAGAGTCCGGTAAATCCATTGTTGAGTTTGCTATGTGTGCAGGGCCTAACATTTATAAATCCCAGCTTACTGTAGACACTACACTTGTTGATGATGCTGACATTATCCTTGGTACTGACCAGGTAGCCACAGACTTTTTTAACGGCCCTGTAACTGAAGTACGCTATGATACTGAATGGGTAAACGATGTAGAGCTTTATATCATCTCCCTTGCTAAAAAGGCATTCAGCTTTAAAACATCTAACGACTTAGGTGCGGCTGATGCGGGTGAAACAGTGCTTGACACACTGGATAAAGTAGGCGTAAATTTACTTCTTAACCCGTCTGGCCGCCTTGCTTATGTTGGCTGGAACAACTACCCGGAAACAAACTTTACAACGGTGCACAATGATGTCTATGCTGGTAACTGCTTTGTTTGGGTAGGTGCTAATGCCCCCGCTGCATACATCGACTCTGACGAAGTTGAAGTAAAGCCAAGTAACTTATATACGCTGCGTGCTGTTATGTACTCAGCAGAAAACTCGACAGGTGAAGCTGGTGTAGGTGTATCGTGGCTGGACTTTGACGGTGAAGAGATTTCTAGTTCCCAGATTAACATTACCCACATCAACCAGCCCCGTTATTATTCCTTGTCAGTAGTAGCCCCTGCAGATGCAGTCAGTGCTAAGGTTTATATGTACACCCTAGAAAACCTAAATACCACTTGCCTTACCTGGAGCCGTATTAAGTTTGAAATGGGTGACGCTACGCAATACACTGATGACTCTGGCGCGGGCTATGCACTCTACTATTAAGAAGGGCAGGCACTAAGTTATGGCTAATATTCCAATTAGAATGACAACACGAGCTGTTGAACCATCTGTAAATGGTACAGTAGTCGTACGTGATAAAATACCGGAACTCAGGGCAGCAATTTCTAACCTTGCGAATGAACTTGGTAATCATATCGGCTCTGTTGGTAGTGATGCTCACGTTATTGGAGACCTCACGCAGCCTGGCTTTATGAGCCCGGAGCTTTACGATTTCCTCATTGGGTTCCAAGACAAAATAGATGCCCTTCAAGACGCAGTTGACCTCGCCGCTCTACCTAATAACTCTATGTTATACTGGGCGGGCAGTGACGATAGCGTTCCTGAGGGCTTTAAAGTTTGTAATGGCAGTGACAATGCTCCTGATGCCCGTGACCGCTTTATTTTAGGGGCAAGCAGTGACTCGGATGTAGGTGAAACAGGTGGACAACGAAACCTGGACCTGAGTAACTTACCAATCCCGAGGCATACTCATACTTTCAACAACTATTGCCAGTGTGAAATCTATACAGAATTACAGTATAACGTAGAACGCTCTCCTGGCGCTTCTATCCGTAATACTGGGGGTGGCTGGTGTGGGTCTTACTCGAACTCAGATGGCTCTACTTACCCGCTCTACTACACTGATACTACAAATAGCTCTGGCAGCTCTATATCTGGCTCAGATGCTAACGTAAACCTTGAGCCTAGCTATTATACCTTAAAGACAATTATGAAGTCTACAGAGGAACCTCAGTATGCTGCTGACGGTGTCGGTACTGTACACATCTCCTTTGGTGCTACTATCCCGGAAGGCTGTCTTGAGCTCAATGGGCAGCAGGTAGATGCTAGTGCCTATAACGCTTTATATAATTATGCAAGAAACTCAGGGCTTATCTTGGACTCCACTATGTGTACGTCGATTCTCAATGAGTATGGTACATGTCCCTATTTTTCCTTTGATAGCTCTAGTAACTTGTTAAAACTGCCTACTATCAGGAATATCGTAGCAGGAACCGCGTTATATGACGTTAAATACAGTGCTGAAACTGCAATGAGCGAACATACTCACGGTCTTGGCAAGATGGGCAGTAATAATACTTATTGGGGTAGACACGACTACGCTGGTGCAACGTATCCCACTGATGCTACTGCGTACCTCTGGCGAAGCACTGAAGATACGACGACTACCCATGGTCCTGATGCTGACGGTGATATTATTGTTTCTTATGGTATCCACGTAGGCTCTACAGGTAATGGCGAGATTTGCCATAGTACGGGTGTAACCTTTTCTATCAGGGCTTATCACCCCGGTGCTGCAGTGCAAAGTGAAGCGATGGCATTAAGTGCAGACGAGCCGGAAACTCTGACCCTTACAGCTGATATCGCTACTAACGTGCTCTCGGAAGACGAAACGGTAGTAGCTGACTATGGCTCTGTAGCTGATGAAGCTGGCTGGCTAAGAGAGACTGATGGTCTCCAAGAAGTCTGGGGTAATGTAGAAGCTGGTGATAATGCTACGCTTACTATTAGTTACCCTCTGAGCTTCAATACCGAAATTTTTTACATAGATGCACACAACCAAGATGGCTCGAAGTCTGAAGTCACTGTAACTGATTTTTCACTTACTTCTATAACTCTTAACCTTGGTGCTAACTTTGAGCCTACTGATGTTATAGAATACCGGATTCTCGGCTACTAAAAAGGAGGAACTTAACTTATGACAAGACAACTTTATGGTACTATTGTCTGGGAAGAAAACCCTCTTTGTAGTGGCCGTACCCCGATTATAGAAAGACATGCGGAAGAAGTTGAAGAATACACTAATAAGGTTCATGATGAGCTGGAGAACCACAAAGCTGAAAACTCTTACGACGCTCACAAAGCTGTGACGCTTACAGAGTCTGGCTTTATTACCCCAGTGATTGTACAAGAGATTAACAACCTCCAAACTACGCTTAACGACTTAACTTCACGTGTAAACTTGCGTATCCCTGATGGTATCATAGTTCCCTGGAACGGTGCACCGAGTGCGCCGCCTACTGGCTGGTACTGGTGTAACGGTACCGGGATTACTCCTGATACAAGAAACAGGTTTGTACTTGGTGGCAGTTCATCTACAACGTACCCGCTCCATTCTGAAGTTGATGCTAATAACGACTGGACCAGTATTTTCGGTACTCTATTTTCGTTAGCAGCGCATACTCATACCTTTTATAATGCATTTTTCGCTGAGCATAATAAATACTACGAACCTGCTAGCCTCGTTAACCGTACACCATTTGGGTTGAATACCCTTGGCTCTAACAACCCTGACGCGGACAACAGCCTGATGTATTATGCTGAGGACACTTTTAAATACACTGGGTCTGATGCGAGCAGTTCTTCTGTTCTTTCCAGTGGGTTACCGCCCTATATTAAGTTTCCCTTTATTATGAAAAACGCTGTTACTACGAGTACAACTTGTAGAGTACAGATACTTTCTGAGTTAGAAAATATCCAAATCTATATCAATGATACTACAACGACTGACCGTACAGTTCCGTGGGGGACCGTTATATCGGTCCGTATTGTAGCACCGACTGACTACCAAATCACGTCATTTACTGTAAATGGTGTAAACCAGACGCCGCCTTTTAACTACTGCGTAATGGAAGATATTACGATTGTAGCAACAGAGAGACAGAAGATTTGTAACCTAAAAATTAACCAGCCTGCCTACGGCTCAACTACTGCTAATGGTGTTAAAATCACGAGCCAGAATTACCCCTTTGGCACGGCTATGAATATCACAACAACCCCAAACTCCGCCTATAAGTTTACTAGCTACACTGTGCAGTTTAATGGGTACACGCCGAAGACTTTGAGCCTCGACGATGTCAATACGTATGGCCTTATGACTGCAGCTCTCAGGGCTTACAGTGAAGACCCGGAGTTTACGCAGGACTTACGTGACTATGAGGCCACTAAAGTTACATATGGCATGGTCCCTGCTGAAGACGAAAACCTCAATAAGCCCATCGTCGAAACGAAGTTTCAACCTGTTACTGTGTCTTCTCGTATTGGACAAAAGAAGTCAGCCATTACGACAGCATATGTAAACACACGTACTGAAAATGACTACCGAGTGTTTGTAAGAAATGTGCTATATTCTAACTTCTACGGAAGTAGAGATAAAAATGCTCAAGTCACTGTGACACTGCTTTTAGACAATGAGGAACTTGGTTCTAAGACATATGGCTACTTTAACGGTGGAGAAATGGCTGTAGAACTCGTTAATAAAAACCTGCACTTCACAGCGGGTAGTCACCGCTTTGACTTTAAGATAGAAACTGCTGCTACATTGGCTAACCTTGACGTGGCACTAACCGATAGTATAATCACCCTAAAGCCAATCGGCTCACAACAGGAAGGAGTATAAAAGTAAATGAGTGTAACAATTCCGCTTTTAACATACACAGACCAAACAATTACAGACGATACTCCTGTCAGGGCCGTCCATATTTCTGAACCGAGGAGCAACGTCCAACTTTGCCTTACGACGCTCGACAAACACATTGGTCAAAGGGGTAATGCTGTGCATGGTAATGTATCGAGTGACGCTGCTGGTTTTATGACGCCTGCGCTGCTTGCTCTTATTGACTCCTATAATGCACAGCTTAACGATATTGCAGCGCAGCTTAACGATGATGAAATACCGACGTATGCTATTGCTATCTGGCATGGTGAAGCGAGCCAGGTACCTACAGGGTGGAAAACATGTGATGGTACTGTTGGCACCCCTGACTTACGTAGCCGCATTCCGGTTAACTGGGGTACTAATCATATACTCTCTGCTGCTGGTGGTTCGATGTCGAAATCTATAAATCTCTCATCGCTTCTCAGAGCCCATACCCATACTTTTAGTAACTGTACATTCCTTTGTGGTGGTGCCACTGGGCCGTATTCACGATACACCAAGTATGGCACTGTTTATGGTGACCAATGGTATTGGGACTGGGATAACTGTACTAAGGCAATACTTGAAACGAGTGGCTCTGCAGGCACAGGGAGTTCCTCGAGCTTCTCTGTTACCATACGGCCTCCGTATGTTGCTAAGTGGTATATTCAAAAACAGCCTACAGAAACACCCGAAGTTGAAACATATATGATTTCTTTTGCTGCAACCGAACATGGCAGTATTACAACTAATATATCTGGACGAGTTACAAAGGGCAGCCGCCTCATAACCTCTAGTGTACCAGATGAAGGTTACTACCCAGCGCATATCTATGTAAATGGGAAAGAAGTAACTAACGACATTATTATGTATGTATATGAGGACATACTAATTAGTGCTACTTTTGAGCCGATACCGTCTAGCGAATATAGCTGGACAAGCGCCGGAACTTATTTATGGACAGTGCCTGCTTACGTTACTAAAGTTGAAGTAGCATTATGTGGTGGTGGCTCAGGTAACTGTGTTATGTCTCTTAGATATACTCGTACAAACTCGAGCTCGCCAGGGGGCGATTCCTCGTTTGGTAATCTCATCTCTGCCCAAGGTGCAGGTGCCGTAACTGTCGGTACTTGTACCACACTCTCTGGCGCTCAGTGGAGTGCCTCTAGGTGGGGCGGTGGCACTGTTCGATGGGAAACACCGTATGCACGTTGTGGCACAGCTATTGCTGGCGACCATGTAACTGCTCAAAATGGTGCGACTGGCTGGGTTGCCAGCTTTACACAAACAGTAGGTGATACCTCATCTCCTGGTGCTGGTGCATATGCGTATACAGGTAACCCTGTCTATAACAACATTGCAGCGTCCGGTAGCTCTGGCTTATATAATCATGGTGTAGTCACTGTTACCCCAGGACAACAAATTACTGTTACAGTAGGTAAAGGCGGCGCGTCTTATAAATATGCACCTGATACGGCGTATAACAGTGCTGCCTACTCTGGGTATGACGGATTTGTTATGATTCGTTATGGCAGTGATATTAGCTAGTAATTCCTGTATAAAATTATAACGAACATTAGAACAACTGTTCGTATTAATTTTCTAAAGTCATTACGCGCTCAAGAAATATTATTACGAACAAATGTTTGGAGGAGATACTCTTTTATAAAATATTTCTATGAGGTGTAATCTATGTTTAATCTAAGAAAGGGTACCAGCGGGAGCCCACGCATCCCGTCTAATTTTACCCTTTTCCTACTAAAGCATTGTGAATTCATTCGTATAATCTGCCATACTATTTTTATTGGTGGTGTAGCCCTCTTAGGGCTTATTATGTTCCATGCTTACCACAACATCTCAGTGATGAATGACTGGTATACGGAATTAGCTGCCCATATTGAGGAGTCTACGGAGTATAGCCGTAGAACTATCATCTCGACAAACTACCAGCTAATGCAGAATCATGCAAAGTCTCTCAGGGACGCTATTGATGAACGCATTGCTAAAGAGTATGGCAATGACAAAACGAGGCTTTACAATGACCTCACTCAGTATTATGAGACCAATAGTCTTGGCAACCCCTTGTTTAAAATATTTGGGGAGGAGGGCTATGGGTATATTAACAAATGGTTCCCACTGCGTGACGATGTGCATGTCATTGTCACCGACAGGCCCCATATTTTATTTGCTTCGTCCCGTAATGAGACAATGCGGCAAGTAGCCGAAATCTCGCCACTCCTGTTTAATTTCACAGAGAACCAGATGCTTTCAGTGTGTCCACGTACAGGCAAACTGACTGCTATTGACCCTAACGAAATGGCTAAAGACCCACTCAGATTTCAGGACAAATATGTTATAAACGTGGCTTACATCTACGACCACGAAGACATCTTTGGTATCCGTGACGTATATCCTGACGGATCTTTGACAGGAAATAACAAACTGGCCATAATTTTAGAGTACAAGCCTTTCAATGCCAGGTCTTTGCAAGCTGAGAAGATGCTTACGGAAAACTTGGAGTCCACAAAGGATTACCAGTTTGCCAAGACCCTCAGTGTTGACCTTACCTGGACTGCAGTAGTCCTCTTGGTAATGGTGATAGCATACCTTGTGTACTCAAAGTTACCGCCAGAATACTAAAAGTAGATGCAATAAATTTTTACATAGGATAGGTGGTGAAGGTGGATTTATTAACCGAGCTTTTGTACGAGCTGGTCAGGCAGGAAGTCCTTAAAATCGGCTCGGTGCAAAACATGGTCATGAGCCTATTTGGTAGCTGCGCCGGGCTCGTCATTTTCTGTGTACTGTACCGGCTTCGGAAGAGTACGCGGACACCCGAAACGTACTACCCCATGAGTTTCCCTTGGGCCGACTTCCTCGCCTGTTTTGCTGTATGTATCTTCATCGCCCCTATCGTTGCAGGCTTTATTAACGCTTTGTACCCCATGCCTAGCTCGCTGTGGTTCGCTTTTGTCCCGCTCATGCTCAGTGCAAACCTCTACAGGATTCCTAACCTGACTATTGAGCAGGCAGCGAAGTTCATTGCTAACCTCTGGATAAGCATTGCCCGGCGTGATAAGCTCAAGGACGAGGAAATATACATCAGAGAACATCGGCAGAGGCCCGAGGTCCCTGCTGATAAATGTGAGACGTGTGAAAAGCGGAATAATTGCCTTAACAGGTATAAATCTGGTAAAGAAAAGGAGATGAACTGTGATGCTGGACAAGATAAGTAAAGGTTTTGACGTACTCGTTAAAATACTGGTTATTATTGCCTGTGTTGCAGCGGTGTACAACTTTTTCTTTAAGGATGATACTGCCCCTGAAATTGTACAGGCCCCGGGGGGCAAGGCTACTGAGGAGTTTGTACAACAGGAAATTAAGGACAAGGATGACGCTGGTCATGTCTACAAAGAGATTGTTACGATTAGGGAAGGTGCTGAGAAACCTCTTTACTCCTTCCCCTCTAATACACCTCAGGAAACTATTGACGCTGCTATCAAGTCTGACGGTGGCGATAAAGTGATTGCTGAGAATGCGCCCGAAGCTGAAGGCGGTGGGACCAATATCTACAGCATTCACACTGACAGTTCCAAGCATGGTATTGGCATCTATGCTGGAGCAAGTACCGACTCTGGACTTGACTCTGTAGCAATGGGCATCCATGTAAGGAACAAGCGCTGGATTTACCAGCTTGGTATGGCAAAGGATGGTGGCGTTGACGCCAGAGTAGCTTACGAGCTTATTCAGTGGTAGTTGCGACGCCTAGCCATTTTTATAAACTAAAGATGTCCTCCTCCGATGTATGGGGCTCCAAGATGCAAATGTGTCTTAGAGCCTCATATTTTGTTTCTGAGAGGTTTTATGCGGTGAGGTATATACTTATATGCGTTCAGTATTAAAAACGATTCTAGCAGTAAATATGGAGCTCTCAGAGGCATGTTTAGGGTTGAGAAATGAATAGCTGAGATGTGTGAGAAGAAGCATTGTTAGGCATTGCTAACCAGAGATGCCGAGTGACTCGGTATTTATATTTGAGACGCATGAGATTCACCTCTGAGGTGATTTTATATTAAAGCCATATAAGTATATACCTAGTACTATAAAAACTCCTCAGGGGTTAAATGTGGAGCTCTCAGAGGTATGTTTGGAGTTGAGAAATGTATTAATTTTGATGCGGATGAAAATAGTGGAGAGGGGAGATATGATGTCACAATGATGTCAATGGAGTTCCAAGGCCTGTACGGGGGATGGTGGCGTAGGGTATAAAAGGTGCAAAAGTAAGGTCATAGTAGGGACAAGGTAGGGACGAAGAGGCACAAAGCCCCTATATTATACCTGGATTTTATGTTTACAATTTTGCGATTTTAGGTACTCAAAGTGTAAAGTGTGGTAAGGATAGTTGGCTACACATCGGCACAAAGAGAGGGTGGTTACACTTTGTCTACACTTTTAAAAAAAAAGTGTAACCGCTGAAACCCGCATGAATACTGGGGTTACGACGGTTTGTCTACAAAAACTACACTTTTTTTGAATAAGTATGCTTATATACGCGCGTATATATACGACGTTATATGTATGCATACACATTAAATTTTATATCGTAAAATCGTGAATTTTATACGATATACTCGGGTGAAATATACGATTTTCGGGGTCGGGGGCCTTGCGCACGTATATAGTATATATATAAAAAAAGTGTAGTATTTGTAGTATATATATAATAAAGCCAGTAACCATGCGGTTTCCGACGGTTACACTTTTTTTTGAAAAGTGTAGACAAAGTGTAACCAGTGGCCAAAATTTGCGACAGGCTCGGTATAAACCTTACCACACTTTTAGTTTACCCCGATGGCGTCGGGAAAAAGTGCGAATTCTTGGTTTTTAAAAAGTTACAATTTCACAAATTTGTCACAATTTTTTGTAAATAATAAACAAGTGTTCGTATTAATATTTATTCTCGTTATGCATTTTGTATAAATCAGTACTCAAAAAATTAGCACTTATAGTCGATATACTCGATTTTAAAAATTCACTAAACAATTTCTTTTTAATCAAAATATGTAGTTAAAAAAGAAAAAATAAATACAAACAAGGATACAAAACTACTGAGAAAATCGGTACGAACAGTGTTCGTATTAATTATTTCAGAGTCTTATATCCTTGTTAATAAATTTTATACTAAATAGTATATAATTTTATTTATACTTATTTCTTAAATATAGACAATCTATGTCTACAATCTTCTTTAAATTGAGACGGAATATTATCAAGTATGCACATCGAATAATGGTTATTGACATCACCTGCTTTTGTCTTAGTATCAATCCATCCTGCTATCTCTGGTCGCTCATTGCCCTGAGAGTGCCTTACAATCGGCATATAGCCACACAGCAGCATTGTGAAGGTATATTCCTTGCGGGTCGCTGCACTAAGACTATTAAACATGCTTCTGCTACGTTTTTCTTTAGCAGCTATATCGTTAAAATATGCCAGTACATAGGCTTCATTTTTAGTAAGACTTTGAGAAGTTGTACACAAATGCACAACTTCCTCTCTCGTAGCAATAGTATACTCTCCATTGTACTCAGTTAAGAACTGGTTAGCCCAAGCTCTCCACGCACTTTCCCGTTTAATAAGCTCAGACTTATAAGCCTTACATTTGTCAATATAACTCTCATAGTCATCAGCAGATGTACCAATGAGGGCTATTTTGTGTACGTCGTAAGTATCAATTTTGTACTTACGTGCCTCCTTGATAAGCTGAGCATTACTTTTATTTGCATGAGTACCCCAGAAATACTTTAAGTACCCTATAAGTACCCGTAGAGGTGTATTGCAGAGGACGTTTGATGCGGACCTTGTTTTACCTTTAGCATCAGGGGTACTATTATCTTTACCCCAACCAATATAATTACCAATGAAGACCCCAGTGCGAGCCCAGAGCTTTAAAAGTACGTCGGTAGGAGTAAGGTTACGTTTATTACCAACCAACTTCTCAGCCTCTACTCTATCATCTGGTAGCACTAATTTCTTCTTTTTACCAGGAAGTACACAAGAGTTATGACTGGGAGCAATTTTGATACAACCACAGACATACTTTTTGTACATCCCATGAGCATCCTTATATAAGTTATTAAAATTGTTTACGCTACATCCATCTAATACCATATCAGCAAATGGTTTATAAACACTTCTGTAGTTAACAGAAGCTGGACTAGCACACTGTGCTGCCCAAAGATGAGCATAGGTCCACAAAGATTGCCAATCGTACTCATTCCAATTGCAGACATTTGTTAGATGCAGTATAAAGCTATTGAGCCTTGTCATGTCTCCTCCCATAACACCGGTACAAATAGCGCCAAACTTAGTAGCACCCCACATCTGTCTTGTATTGTAGGCTGTATTAACAATACGAGTACGAAGTTCACCACTAGGAACTTCATATTCTTCTAGTTTGTACCCATCAATACCTGCAAAGATACCGAAGATGTCTTCAGGGTCATCCTTTTCTCCATCAACCCACAAGGTATCTGCCAGTATATCTGCACCGTCTCTGGAATTTGCGTGTACGCTGTTACAGAGATTAGCCATAAATGACCCAGCTTGGAACTTAGCCATCATTGGTTTAACGTACTGGTTTACAGATTTCTCCATATCTTTTAAATATCTATTTTCTAGATATTTAAAGTCTATGCCTTCACTATCTTTAGCAAAGTCTAGAAGCAGTTGCACATCACCACTGGGTTTCCTATTTGCAAAGTTTTGTAACAGTTCACCAGTATAGGCTATGAGCTCCTTGCCCTGCGGAGAGTTTTCCAAGATGTCCCAAAGGTCCCAATAAATATCTGTAAATTCCGGATTTCCCAGGCTTAAATGTTGAATTGGCCTCAGAAGTATACTCGTAACCCCAGGTAAGAGCGCTGTACCTCTTACAGTAGTACCAAGAATCATGGTACTAAGCAGGATGCTTAAACTACTATAAATGTTCCAATGGGTAGTACCTGCAGCTTGATTGCCCCCCAAATAAAGTATTTCGATATTTCCATAAGAATACATCCAGGGGTAGTCAAAGCACTCTTTACCCAATAAACCGTTTGCAGTGTAAAGCCAGTTTGCCCAGTTTACACTCTCTTCAGAGCTAAGACATTTCATAGTTTTAATAGGAGAAGTCAGAAACTCCTTGATAAGCATAGGAGAAATCATAGCTCCAGCAGCGATACCACTAATAATTTGTTCTAGTTTACGCTGTCGGTATAGACGCCCCGGCATTCTGTAATGTGGTTTTTCACATGCTTCACGAATATTAAGCTCAGGACAACTTAGTGCTTTATACATAACATTAAGCCTAAGGAGATACGGAATGAGCGCTCCAATAGTGTTTGCACTGTAAATTCTTGTGGTATTAACAAGCTTAGCAAGCGCATCTTCCCCAGGTGCCCATTTAATAGCCTTGATAATCTCTGGTGCCAGAGCCGGACACAGTTTTATTGCATTAAACACAGCAACTACTTCTTCCGTTTCCATGGTAAGCCTAGTCGTAACCTTAGTATTAAGGCCGGTGCTTGAGTATGGACCTGGTTCACCAATAGCAAGTGGCGCAGCCATATTATAGCATAAGGCTAGCGCATCCGGGCAGAGTACACCAGGCTCTGTAAATTTAGCCATAGACATACAGCTGGTAGTCGCATGGACCAAGTCCCTGTTATTTACGTCTATAGTATTTTGGGGGTCTCTAAAGAAGGCTAATGAAGTTGACCTGTTATGCATAGCATATAAGGTATTTGCAAGGTTACCGAAAGGTTCAATAGCACAAACCGCAGACAACCCAAATAGTCTTAAAAACCCTGGGTTTAAAATAGCATAGTCACTTGCAATACCGCCCAAGTGTTGTACGCTACTTGAGAAGGGTGTACCTTCTTTACCACATCCAATGCGATATAACAAATAATCGGTAAGTACTGTTACTGCAGCTCTAAGCCCTTTTTCACCATCACCACAAAGTAGTCGTAAAAGACAGGCTAATTGCGGTACAACCCCGGGTAAAAGTATCAGCTCAGAGGCAAGGAGATTCATTGCCACTTCCCTGGGTAACTTTGGGTATTTACGGATGTGCCGATTTTCAGTGTCTTGGTTTAAAGTTTCTTTTATTATCCGATATACTGGACTAAAGATAGCCAGCTTATCACGTTCAGCTAGGTCTCCAAGCCTAAGCCCTGGAATAGTTGCAATAATATCAGGAGTAGTTTCTACGTGGCCAGAACGCGACCCCGCAGTATAATAGCTATCAGAATCACGACGATGTGTATCTCTTCTTTTTTTGTTTAGTTCAAGTTCAGCCATAGTTGTAGCATGAGGCATTGTGTAACCAGGCTTAATTGTTTTCTTAATTTGGTTACCATTTTCTAGCATATCTTTCCTGGCTTTTTGTATCATTGCTTTTTTTACTTCTTCGGGTATTTGCAATCCCGGTGTAATTTGTTTAAGGTATACTGTGGGACGAAGTAATTCTACTCCTGCCCTGTTTGAAAATATATCCATACACACATCCTCCTTTCTTAATTTGTACTAGTTTGCATCCATAGCCAGGTCTGGCCAATAAACGACGAATCCAAGTTAGACTGAGGGTTTAGTGGTAATACCGGTTCTGCCCAAGTCCAGCTCTGAATAGCATTCTCTTCAGTGTATACTCGGCGTTGTATGAGTGGCGCAATGCCTATACTTAACAGGCTTTCATTGCAATCTTTGGGGTTTGCTATTACATGTTTATACATATCACATGCACAGTTATTACAAAGATGGGGGTAGCCATATTTGCCAAAACCCGGTGACTCAAGGCTATCACGCCGAACCCCACAGCAGTCACAAACCTCACCTTCGACATAATCGTAGTGCTGTTTAAACTCTTTAGTTAAGCGCCTAACGCCTTGTGGTAACATCTTTTCATAACATATGTTATAGACTATCTTGCGGACTTGAGGGTTGGAGGTAGAACTACCAATGTTATTCCATGAGGTCCAAGAATATGATACTCGGCCTAATTGAGGCTCTAGATAGTCACCATAATTTATGTTTGTAGGCTTTGCTATATCCATAAGCCTACCTACCCCAGCAAGGCTATCCTCACGTCTACGCCGCCTGGCTTTTACCTCATCCATGTCTGGCCTTAGATAGTCACATCCTGTAATATCAATCATTAGAGTCTACCTCTTTCCTCATTATTTTTTATTAGTTTTTCCAGAGTAAAATTCGTCCATTTTGATATTAGCAATACGCTGTACTCTATCAAGAGGGCTTTCTTCAGGTAAAAGCTTATTCACCTGGTCTACAAAGTTATTCATGGCTTTGACAGGGAGTTTCTGTACTCCATAGTCGCGGGTCAAAGATTCTAAAGTCAAGTCACAGTATTCATCAATCCAGTCGTCAATAAAGTAGAGTCTTTCATACGCATCACCAATAAGAGCTTTTTCTTCTTCAGAGTGAGGGTAGATGACGCCAAAAAGAATCGGGTCTTTTTCTATTTCACGGCGTTTTTCTTCTTCCTCGTTTCTCATGGCATGGTCATCTGTATAATCCGTACAAAGGATAAAGAAGTCATCAAAGATGTCTTTATATTTAAGCATTTCTGCAATGACAGGCCCTGGGATAACCCTTTGGAACTTAGCAAGCGTTGATAAAAGAAGGTTCTTAGCACCTTCTTCATCAATTTCTCTTGCTGCCCAAACTAAGTCTTTACGGTTAATAGCGTATTGGCCACCACGTTCTACGAAAAGCGCTTCAGCCTCGAGCACCCGTGTCATAAAATTAATCTTAATAAGAGCATCAGTCTGTCCTGTAACACGGAACCAGTCTGCTAAAGTCTGGGCTGTAGACTTAGCTTTATCAATATCTTCCTTAGTGAGCTTTGTACAGCTCTTCTTAATCTTCTCAAAATAGTCGCCTATTGTAAGCATTATAGCGGTCGCGTTAGGGCCGGGTTTAAGTTTATTTGTGCTTTCAATAGCTTCTTTATACGTGAATTTTTCCGCCATATAAATAACCTCCTCTAGTTAATATCGTTAGGGTCTATAAAAATTGCAATGTTAAGCCAGAGTTTACTGCAGATAACTGCAGTAGCTCCCGCTAAGATAGTTGTAACTAGTGCTGACATATCTAGCCCTCTCCATATAATAAGTCTAATACTAAGCGGTCGTTACTGGAAGCGCCTATACCCGTATAAATAGCAGTGAGAGCTCCGAGTATAGCTTGATAAGCTTCCATAGGAAGCCAGCTTAGTACATTGTTAATAAGATTAATTCTGGTTGTTACATAGTTTAAAAGTGGCACCGAAGTAGCAGAAAGCGTAGTAACTGAATTTTCTTTATTATGGATATTCCAGCGTTTTACCAGATTCGTTTCCTTTAGCCCTGGTACATTAACAGGAATATTGAACGTAGTTAAAACTAAATCAGAAATATTCTGCGTAATAACATTACCTAAAGACCAGCTACGTGAACTTCCGATAGTCACGCTCCAATCTGAAGCCCAAGTTGGTACTCCCTTAGCATAGGCTATGAGTGGGTCTTGTCCTTTTACAAGATAATCAAAGATGCTAAAGATAAGCTCATCATCTTTTTGGTTACCTAGAACTTCCTTTCCCACCTGTAAAAGCTCAGACGTTATTGACTTATCTAAGATATATTGGCATATTCCCGGTGTACAGGTTAGTTCGAGACTAAGATATACTGCACGTGTAAGTGCTTTTACAAATGCATCCTTACCTACGAGCTTGAGCATTTCCAGTACTTGCCACGGCACCGTACTATCTATTATAAGCTTCATATACAGATTCCCATCAGGTTTTAATGCTGGTACTGTATAGATTCTGAATTCTAAGAATAAATAAAGAAAATATAGTTCTACAAGTTGCTCCAAAGGGGGATTTAGAAGTTCATAGAATACATCTGGGGAAACGTCTTCAAACGGGGAGTCGTTCCTTACTATGGCAAGGCCTGTCTCTTGAGCAACACAGACATCGGTTTCTTCTCCTGGTATACCAGTTGTTATTTCTACGTCTTCTCTTAATTTAGCTGCGAGTTTTAGTAGATAATACATATCTACATGCATAACGCGGTGTAGACCAAAGAAAGCCTGCGGCGTTATTGGCACCACTTTACCTTGTGCTTTAACAGTAGCAGGGGTAGGAAACTCATCAATAGTCCTTGCCCCTACATAATCTGCTAAAGGTTTGACTTGGGAGATGAGTGGTACAAGCTCACCTATCTCCCAGTCTCCACCATAAGTTGGCATCCAGATTGGTGTATCACTTAAATCTAAATGCCAATCGTTACTTACCTCCGGTACTTGATAAAAGCCGGGAGTCGACCAACATCCCAGCTTTTGGTACCGTAAAGATGGCTCGGGCATATTTGGACTATGTAAAAACTTTTTATATACTTCGTCAGAAATAACCCGCATTTAACCATCTCCTTTATTCTTCATCCGGATTTTTACATCCGTATTCTAACAGGTAGTCTACTGTTAGAGGCTCCGGTTTAAACGTATTAGTTGCTACGTTAAATTCTACACCAGCAGTAGTAAGCGGAGTGGATACTTCAATATACGGATAAAGCCCATTTATGATTTGCATAAAATAATTTACTACAAGTTGGGCTGCAGTTTTATTAGTCTGAATGTTTTGTACATTTTGTACTGCACGTTCGGCACAGCTGAGTGCATCTTCTTCCGCATCAATTCTGGGGTCTATAAGAAGCGGGAATTTCTTATATGGCAGTGGTACAGAACAGAAAGTCGAAAGCAACCCTCTCTGGCTATTAATAGAAGAATACCTTAAATCTGGCTTACATGCTCCATGGATGCACCAGTCAGGAGTAAAGGGTAAATTGGGTTCTTCAGCAGCAAGTAATTGGTTGACACTACTTAAGAATTCAGATTGTTCCCCTAATTCTTCACTATTTAAAAGTGTCCAAGGGATATAGAAAGGCTGTACATCGTACCTAAGTATTTCAGAAAACCCCTTTAAATACCAGCCTTGATATTGTCTAAATATTTTCCCAAAAGATTCAATAGCATCTGGCAAAGATACACGCACGTTATAATCTTTGTCCAACTCCTTATAGAGATGATTACCTTTATGCGCCAGACTATCAGTATATTTATGTACTGGGATAAATTTACCCTTTTCAATGCCGGGATACAGATGGGGCAATTCAATATAATCACCCTCTACGTTGATTGCCCTGCCCCAGTACACCTGGCCAGTGTATTTACCGTTCCCAGAAGAAATAAGGTAAATTTCACGGTTGTTCAGGATAGTCGGTTCGCCAGTTGGATTTACGCCCCTAAAGTCATCACTGCTTTGGGGCCCGATTGCCATAGCTGCACCATTCATAAGATACTTACCTCTACCTATGGTTGAAATGTATTGGTTAGCCTTTCGTAGCGTAGTAGCAGCGTCGTCATATTTTACAATATTCAGATTTCTACGTTTATCCCTGATTCCAGCCAGGTCTTTAATTACGTTATTAATTATTCGGCGCGGAGTAGTTCTGTCCACGCAATCAATGATAATAGTTGTGAGATTGCCACGGCTAAAGATATTTGTAGTATCAAGACTGATATTACCCGAACCCGACATAGAAACCATGTCATGCCAATTATTTATATACCGGTCGGTATACCCATTTTCATTAGCAAGCGTAAATCTCAGTGCACCATCTGGAGAACCACAGGTACGAATAATGTGTCTAAGCTGTTCTTCAGATGTAATATACGTAGGAACAGCATGAATATTATCTTTCTTACAGCCAAAGATTTCGCCATACGTATCAACAAGTACTTTCGCTTTGTTCTGGCCAATATCATCTTCGGTACAAAGCTGACGCCCTAAGTTCTTGGGTTCAAAGTTGTCACCATCAACCAGAGTATAAAGAATTCTGGCTTGCAGATAATAAGGCAGCGAGCCGAGGAATCTGAGTATTTCAGCTGCTACATATCCGCCAGTACCGCCAGCACCGATTTGGACGATGCTGAGGGTTTTAGAAGTACAAAGCAAAGTATTTTGGATGCGCCCAGGCATAGTTCTCAGCGCTTCCACATTTTCTTTAATATTTGCAAGAATTGTATTTGGACGAATGTCTATTGGAAATAGATTCATTTGTTATCCTCCTTTTGAGCTTTAACCCAATCATTAAATGCATACACAATGTTGTTACTTTTAGCTACATATTCAGGCAGCTCGTTAGTCAAAGTTTCGCGAATAGCGACACGGCCGTCTTCCGGGGCAAGCAATATTTCGTAGATTTTAAGCGCTGCATCAGCAGTGAGTTCAAATCCTGCAGCGATAGCAGAGGCCATATCAGTAGAAAGTTCAAGCAAGCTTACACCGATAGTATCCGCGAGTAAAGATTTTTCAAAAGGCGTAATTATTTCCCAAAAGATGCTCAGTTTAAATTTGTTTAAAATGCGTGTGTCAGTACTGCCTTCAGAATGCCCAGTGGCTTTAATTACAGCATTGGTAATATTATTAGTAGCATTGAGACGCGCAGAAGTCTGCATTGCTACAGCATTACGGATAGCTTCTTCATTGATATTATGTAAAGAAGTATTGCTGTTATTATTATAGCGACTACCAACAGTAAACGGCCTGTTAACGTCGCCCAAAAAGGAAGGCTCCTCATTGAGGTCATTAGTACCGGTCATATAAGAAGCGGAGCGAGTGCCAAGACCAGACTGGATGTCATCCTGAAGCTCAGCATCACTATAAAGTTCCTCCATTTCTTTAACATACTGTTTTGCTTCACGGTCTACAAGTTCTTCATGAGAAGCTGTGAGTACATCAATAGCACGCCATGCACTGTCAATCCAAACAAAGCCTTCTGCAATATAAGCGCCGACACCCGGGTCCATGGCAGATGCTTTCCAAAGATAGCTATTTGCATAGTTATCACTTACAGCAGTAACAATATCTGCAAATTTTTCGGTAGTTTTGGAACGTTTAAAATTGTCCGGGTTCTTTGCTGCCATTTCACAAAGAGTTTTTACTTTATCTTTAAAATTGCTATTAGACTTAGCCCCATAGAGACCACGATAAGCACTATAACTGCCGCCATAAAAAGCATCATAATCTCCATAATTATAGCCATAGGATTTGTAGTAACTGCCACGGTAACTGGCAGAATAAGTCCTTACACAGCTATCTATAATCGGATTGCCTTCAGTGAAGTTTTCAGCTTTGAAAATTTCGCGTTCTTCATCTTCGGTCATGTCAAAGAGTTCACACGCGCGGAAGTTTACATAAATGCCATTGTATTTTGCCCGTAAGAGATAACTGCCACTAGTAGAACCCAAGGTTCCAATAACCATGTAGAAGCCTACTTCTTTTTCGTTTTTATTATCCGTGCCACTCCAGAATGCCCCCATAGTGTTATGGGAGTGAAGTTCAAGCACCAAGGTACTCTCAGCTCTGTTATCAAGCATACCCTGGTCGTCAGCATATTTTACTGTAGCACCAGATACATCCTGCCCAGGATAATAAACGAAATAGGTACCATCATCTTTTCGATAGATTTGAGCCGCAGCTTCATCATGAGTTTTCTTGCAAACGCGATGGAATGAGCCAATGATTTCCACAAGTAAGTCTTTAGGAATTTTATTATTAATTTCAAATTCCAGGGTACGTTTGTGTTCATCAAGCAGTGGGCACACTTTGGATTGGTCAATAGCAACAATTTTGTTACCATTGATTTCACGCAAATGTGCTACCATCCAACCATTCTTAGCAGGGAAATAGTTATCCTCTTTAATGGTGTCTGCTTTTTCATCAAATGCTTTCTTGAATGCATCATAACTTTCAAAAAGTGCACAATGTTCCCACTTAGCTTTCTCCAGATATTTAGCTACAAGCTCTGCACGTTTAGCAGCTTTTGCTTTTTCTTCAGCTGTCTGCACAGGTTCTTTCTTTTTATTCCACCAGTTAGTACCCCAAGAATAAGCGGTAGAATCCTCTATTGAAGTTTCATAATGAATTCCAAGGTCATGCGTCACGTCCGATACGCTAACTATAACCCCGCTCTTTTTATCTTCAACCTGAGCTCTTGTACGAGTTTCAGCAGGAGGTGCCGTTACTCCAAGTGTTGTATTTTTTACTTCTTTATTTTCTTTAGCCATAATGTATTTCTCCTTCCTATTATTTACCAAAGTTTACGCCAGTGAGACCTTCAATAAAAGACCTATAACTGTTTTTATATGTCCAATATTGCTGAGGGATAAAGCCGGGGCTGCGGGAAGCACGGATTAAAAATTCATAACTTCCTTCACCCTCAATTTTAAGCTCCTCTGGTACAGAGTCCCGTTGGGAAGTTTTAACATTAGCTTTCCAGTTACTTTCCAGGTCCCCATTGTTTACACCATTATAAATGCAAGAGGTAATACCAGTAATATTATTAATATCGTAGTCTCTCTGAATATTACCAATACAAACAGAATCGGTATTATACATATTGCAGAACGGCCAGCTATAGAGTTGCATTTTGTCAAGTGGCTCCATATCGTTTTTTACGGCAAAGCACCAAATGTTTTCAAAGTGGTACTCTTTAGTGCCTTTACTTTGATTTGCACTTACAATAAATTTAGCAATAATACAAGCCGCAGGATATCTAATTTCAAACTGCCGAATAGACCGGCCCGCAGTGTCATCAATAAAAGAGTCAGACGTAAGTCCTAATCTACGTGCCAACCCATCTGGTGCGTCTTTCCAGTCAAACATCATAGCACCTTTAAAACTCGGGATTATAAAGGTGAAATATGCGTCGGACTTGTTTTCTACAATATGTCTACAGTTAGGCGGGATAATAACTGATTGTATTTTAGATTTATTAGCTAAGAGCTGAGTTAACTCGGTCAAGCTAATACGCTTATTATTAAGCTCATCAAATTGACAAGACTCATTAGAGTCATTTGGAGTCCAACCAATGCCATCTTTAATAACTACTGTAGAATCACTGTATACTTCTAATTGACATACTTTAGTTGCCATTATATCACTCCTCTGTTACGGGCCTCATGATAACACGATGACCCCTAATCATTACAACCTGCTCTTCACGAACTGGCAGCGGTTCAGCTCCTACTATTTCTTGCGGTACATTAGTTGCCGGTTCGTCAGCATCGTCGTCAATATCGTCATCATCGTCAATATCGTCATCGTCATCATCATAGTCTTCCCAATCATCATCTGGTTGACGCTGAATATGAATAACACCTTCATTTGGTGGTGTAGGCGGCGCAGTAGGACCATTTTCCTGTTCCCAAATAGTTACAGTACGACCTGCAATTACACGTGTACGACGAACGAGACGATTGCCATTTTCATCAATGCGAACATTTGTTTGTTCATTTGTAGCTTCAGTTGTTCCTGAAGGAGTTGCGGCTTCAGGATTCATAGCAGCTACTGCGTTTGCCTGATTTTGAGTTGTAGCATTTTGTGCCCTCTGGATAGCTTCCAAGTCTACTAAATTCGATGCAACGAGGTCGTCCGGACTATGTATGCCATTTGTTACAGATTGGATAAGTTCCTGGCTACGGGCCGCAATGTGTTCAGCGAGTGCATTATCGTTCGCGCTCATACTCTGGGTGATTGCAACCACGTCGGAGTCATTCAAGCAGATAACGTCTCTAACTTCTCCAGTCTGTGTTTTTATAGATAATTTCGTAATTTCAGGATTAGCTAACGCTAACCTCTGAGGCGCTGATACATCGACAACAGACACAGTTGGCTGGTCAGATGTACTGTCATTAAGATTTACTTTCAGTATTTCACCTTGCTCAGTTACTACAACAGATTTTTGCAGTAAGTTTTCAAGGAGTTCAAGTGTTGTATGCATAAACATATCTCCTTCCATAGGTGTCTTTAGTAAGTTATTAATATAGGTGCTAAGGGGCATCTTTGTAGCCTTTAAGATAGCTTTAGCAGCTTCAATGAGGCCATCGAGGCTTGCTTTAAACTGTATAATGTCCTCCAGCCGGAGTTCTTCTTGCGGAAGATTATCAAGGTGTAAGCTTAAAACTACAACGCCGGGTTTAACACCTGTTTCAACTTCTTTAGCATCCGTAATTGTGTACAACTTAGAAAGCAGTGTTTCTCCATTATTTTGGACAAACCTGATATATTCCATTTTAAGAATATTCCAGAATGTTGGGTTCAGAGTTGCCAAGAGTACCAGTACTCTCTTTGCCTGTTCCCTATAAATCCTGCTGGATTTAGACAGGATATAAGGACGTTCGGTAGGGCCATAGTTACGCACTGCCATTGCTGGGATAACCTCTACAGCATTAAAAGTGTGATAAATATAGAGAAACAATCTCAAATATTCCCAGATAGTGGGCGGGATAGAAATAACAATACTGTACACTGGACCGTTATCACGTCCATTTCGGGATGCGCTCCATTCCGCGATACTGCGGGATTGCACTGCATCCATATCCCTATAAACGCTACCAGGGATACTACCGCGCACAGACGTAGTAAATATTTGATTAGTAAGCCAGAGGTCTACAATTTTCAAGCCAGAGTTACCCGTTGTTAATAAATACATCAGAGAATCTATAGTAATTGGGGCATTTTTGCTCTGCCCATTCTTATAAATCCACTGTGCTATATTCCAACGTGATTTGAGGGCGTCTAAGGTGTGTTGGCCTTCTACCATAACTTGAGGATTACCAGAAGCTAGTTTATTTGTTGCACACTCTAAAATAGCTGTCCACAGGCTAGTTACAAGTGCATTAGCTTCATTGTTCATTAAATCAGCCTCCTCCTTTTTGCAGTAATAACGGTGCTACAGCCAGTGATTGCATCTGCTAAATCCAGGAGCGCACGGCTAGCACTGTTTCTTGAATTACGGGATTCGTTAGTACGTCTTCCGATGTTTACAAGCAAGCGTTCCAAGTCTACAGGGTACGAGACGTTTAAGATATCGCCAACTGTTTCACAATTAGCAAACCGCTCCATAAACAGTTTTTTAATTTCGTCGATGGTCAGAATCCCATCTGCCATATTTAATATATCAAACAAGTCCAAAGTCCCCTGTTCTTGTGCTACTATGTTTGCCATAGCTATCCTCCTTCCTGAATAAAAATTAACTAATTAAAAACAAAATTTTAAAATTAAATAGGCCGTAAGTAAGCTAGATGTTACTCTAACCTACTCACGGCCTATTAGTTTGGGACAGACATTTAGGGGGAAATATAAAGCTTTACCTTTAGTTTTGTTGTATTTACATGTTTGGTCTTCTGATTTTGTAAGTCGATACCCACATCAGTACCAGAGCCTATCGGCTATTTGCAGAGCTCATTGTCACTTCGGCTCAGCCTTTGGACTGTGCACGAGGTACAACAGTTGCTTTGCGATACTGAGAACCGTCAGTGTCGGTTACTACAGTCCAAGCGAGACGAGCGTCTGCCGGAACAGAAGGATACTGTTCATGTACAATTTCCAGGATGCCTTCATCGTCGATTTCATTGCCCGGCTCAAAAGCCATATAGTTTGCTACGCCCTGGATATAAATTCTTCTTTCTAAATCATTCCACATAATTAATTCCTCCAATGTTTCTTGTAAATTTGATAGCTATGTAACCCTGCTCTTTAATTACTTTTTTCTGAAACGAATAATAACTCCGCTCATAATACAAGTAATCGCCTTCTGGCTCGGTACTTGAAGCAGGCAGCGTGACATCAGCCGCTATCTCAAGCTCAATGTCACCCTGTGGGTCTTGAGTAAGAAGAAGACCACCTTTGTTAGTTCGTTCAAATCGAAAAGTTTTAACTGAATTAAAAGGATTCAGATAAATAGTAAAATTTTTAGATACGTATTCGTCTGTCCCAATTTTAATACGTTTTTGACAGCCTTTACTATTTTTGATTCCTAATCTCAAAAACTTTTGTTTGTACTGAAACTGACTCAAAGGTACACTTGTCATCTTTGTTCTCCTTTCTTCTCAAGTTTTAAACTTTTCGTAAAAAAGAAATTACGAAAAGCCGTAGTAGACTATTAAGTAATACTCCACTACAATATACTTATACCATGTCTTTTTGAATTTATTATAGCATACGCTGGTCCTTCTTGCAAGAGCTACGGTATAATATTACTTAGAAAATTTAGGAATAGGAGGGTGTCAGTTAATGACAACTCATTCTCAAAGTAATAAAGCGAAAGGGTACGTATTAACGTATAACCCTCAAACGAATAAAAATGAATTCTTAAAGTATACAGAGCGCAGTGTGCACACTAAGCACGGTAGGATGTATTACGTAGAAACTAGGAGTGGTTATAATATCAAAGTTACGGATGACCACTCTCTGGCAACTGTAGGGACAGACTCTTTTTTTAGCCCCTTACCTCCACAGGATTCGCTCCACAAATTTGTACCAATTGCATACCAGATTTCGTATCCAATAGATAAAGAGGAATCTAGTAGGGCCATTGAAGAGATGACAAAAGATATCATCAAGGAAAGCGGCGGATGTTTTAAAGAGTACATGCTTGAACTTGAGTTACCTTTTGTAGCATCAATCGTGCTCATTCTTTTTACTAATTCTAACACAGAAAAGTTAGAATACACCTGTAAATCTCAAGAAGAACTAGACTTAGCTAAATTAATCTTAGCACGTATAGGGTTAATACCAGAGTTTAAAGGCTTTACTATCAGTGTAGACCCCAAGCGTGAGCCCTTAGTTCCCGAAGACGGAAAGCTTATATCGCGGAGCGAGGCTGAAAAGTTAAACCCTGCTAACCCATATCTTAATTTGCCTTTTACTTGGGATGAAATTATAGAGGTTACAGAAATCCCAAGGGAAGATGTAACGTATGACTTTACTGTACCTGAGTTTCCGCTATTTATAGCTAATGGTATTCTTGTGTACGATACAATGCAGCTTCATGTTCCTGCAACTGAAGAAGCACGTGTCGAGGCTCTTGACAAGATGCTTCCGAGCAAGAACTTGTTTTCACCTCGTACTATGGGGCCGATGATGCTTCCTCAACAGGAATCTGTATTTGGTATTTTCCGGGCAAGCCAACCTGTGAAGACTTTTACAAAGGACACTAAGTTTACAACTGTTATGGACCCTGATAAACTGTACCAAGACGTACGTATGGACATGATTAAACCAAACGCTCCTGTTATTTATAAGGGTCATAAAACTACTGCTGGTCTTGTCCTCGTAAATGAGTTACTCCCTGTTATGATGCGTAAGTATGACCAGGTTTGGGACAAGTCAGTCATGACAAGAACGTTGAGTCAGATTGGTAAGCAGAATGCTCCTGAATATACGAAGATTGCTGACGGACTTAAAGATTTAGGTGCTCTGTTTGCATATAAACTTGGTGTATCTTATAAAGCAACTGACTTTGATTTAGAAGGGCTTAAAAAGAAACGCGATGTTTACTTTAAGAAAGTCGACAAAGAGCTTGCAGATATAGACAAAAAGAATTTACCTGCACATCAAGCAGAGGAAGAAAAGAACAAGGTATTACGCCGCGCTCAAGCTTTCGCTCAGAAACTCACAGACGAGGCTACTGATAATACCTTTCAGCAATGGGCGTACACTGGCTCTAAGGGTTCTAAAAGTCAGGTTATGCAGATTATTACGTCGCCTACCGTTGTAGCTGACCCGAAAAACCGTATGATTCCGCTTCTGATTCATAAGTCGTATACCGAGGGGCTCAGCCCTTCGGATTACTGGATTAGTAGCTATGGCACCCGTAAAGGTACAGTTGGTGCTAAACTTTCTGTAGCTCCTGCAGGTGCGCTCTCTAAAGAGCTCATCGGTAACGTACTTGATGTAGTAGTATCTATGCGCGACTGCGGTACTAGACGCGGCGTAACAAGAGATATTGAGGACGCTCAGAACATTATTAACCGTGTAGAAGTTGGTACAAACAAGTTTATCGACGCTAACTACTACGAGATGCTAAAGAAACGTGGTGTTAAACAGGTCGTAGTACGCAGCCCGGCTACTTGTGAAGCAAGAGATGGCGTATGTCAGTATTGCTATGGGTACAACGAGAAACTCAAGTTCCCTGACATTGGCGAAAACGTAGGCGTTGTAAGTGCTCATGCACTGGCTGAACCGTTTATTCAGTTAGGTCTCTCTGCTAAACATACTGCTGGTACTGCATCTGGCGATACTATTGGCCTTAATACAATCAAATCTTTCCTCAACATGAGTACGAAGTTTAGCGGTGCTGCTGTAATTTCTGAAGTTACCGGCACTGTTACTAGAGTAGAAAAAGCTCCTGCTGGCGGTACTAATGTTTACATAGGGAAGAAAAAGTATTATATTCCTCCTACAAGGACCCTCAAAGTTAAATTGGGTGACCACATTTCTGCCGGTACCCCGTTAACAGACGGTATTCTCAATATGAGTAAAATTGTACCATACAAAGGGATTGACCAAGGCCGCTCCCAGTTTGTCAATAGTATGTCCAAGTTGTATGAAGGTGCAGGTGTAGACGCACTGAAGAAGAACTTTGAAGTTGTATCCCGTGGTCTTATCAACTATGTACAGATTACAGACCCTGGCGACTTTGACGACCTTATTGAGGGTGACGTAGTAGACTATAATCAGCTCATGGCTGACATCCGTAAGAATCCAACAAAGAAAAAGCCGACGTTTATACCGTTCCAGAAAGGTACGAACAAGGCTCCGACATATAAAAAAGACTGGCTGGCTAACTTTGGCTTTAAGTACCTCAAGGGTGAACTTATTGAAAATGCAGCAACTCATGCTACCAGCCCGTTACATTCTTATCATCCGATTCCGTCTTATGCTCGTGGCGTAGGCTTTGGCAGAGGTAAAGACGGTCGTTACTAAGGAGTTGAATTAAATTGGTTAACCCTGATACTTTATTGGCTGGGAAAGGGGAACTGAAGACTGTACTAACGTCTATCGCTAGACAAAACCAAGGTCTTCTTAAAGCAGTAGGCATTGGGACTGCTTTGGCGGTAGCAGCGAGTCTCCTTATCCCTGACCATGCTGTAATGTCTAAACAGGAATTAGACGATAATACTGAACTTTCTAGCACAGAGCTTATGATGCGTAAATCTGCTGTACCCCTTATTGTGGGCTCACTTCTTAACGCACCGAGGAATTTGGTATCTGTAGCCCGTCTCTTGAAAGCCCCGGGCGTTGAAACTAAAGTCAGGGCCACTGCAAGAGCTATGGCTTCTGTGCCTGGTTGGTATGCAGCTTTCCGTGTCATCCAGAAACGTATTGAAAATGAAGAAGGTACTTTGAATCCCCGTGCTATTTTTGATAATCCTACTCATAACAAAGTAGTAGGCGCTATTGGTGCAGCGGGTACTCTTATGCCATCTGCTACTGAAACCTTTATGGACCTTGTAAGAGAGCACGGATTACCTGGTAGAAGCTAAGCTCAGGTATAATATATGACACAGAGAAATAATGCCTTAAATGGAGGGTTTCTTATATGAGTGACAACATGTGGTATCAGTTGCCTCCTGATATGACCACTTGGAATACAGCAGTAATCGGCAATATAGCACGTAAACTCCCTGAGATTACTAACTATATCAGTGCTGTTACCTGGTCCCGCCTTGACCCTGCAACGGGAGACGCGGATGGTCTTATTGAACTTTTGGGTGGCACATGTGCAGCACCAGTTACTATCAGGGCTAACAAAATGGCCCCGATTGACATTTTAGTAACAAGTGCTAACGGTGATACTAAGTTTTATCCGTTGTCTCCTGCATTTTTACAGAAGATTTATGCGGATAATGTACTTGGTAAACCAGTAAGTAACCTTACTGACAGGGACGAAGATTACATTGGTCCTTCTCAGAGGGTACGTAATATTAAAACAGTTGATGCTGTTAAATACGCAAGTAAAGAGGCCGTTGAACATATTTATAACGAAATGACTAAGAGTGCAAGCGTTGTAGACTGGATGTTCACTAATATGCCGGAAGTAATGCTTGCAATTCATGAAAAGGCAACAGCCCCGGAAGAAGTAGAGAAAACTGCAGCACCGGAGATGCCCGACCTTTTAGTAGCATGGAAGGACCATGATACTTATAAATGTAACGGTGAAGTTATTACAGCTGACGTAGTAAACGAACTGTTTAAATTTGCAAATGCAACCGAAGAAGAGCGTATTAACTTTATGAATGGGGTTCCATTTGTAAGGGATAATCGTGAAAAGATTGCTAAACTCGTTATTCCCCGTCAGGAAGATTATATAGCTTCTGAAGTAGTAGACGCTATGACAGGAGATAGCTCTGGTAATTTGGTCTCTGACGGTGAGGCAATGTTTACTTCCATTCAGCTCAAATCTGGCCGCATGGAAGCAGGCATTTTGTTTAGACAAGGTAACGCCCAGAACGATGAGCATGATATTACTAAAAATATGCGCTCTGGTTACACCTCGGATAAATCGTCTATTATATCAGATAGAGACGCCGACGATAGGTATGCTAAATATTTATTCGTATCTAATAACGGGTATGCATTAGCACCTACTTTTGTGCATACTCCGACAGTAACAGTACCTGTCAACTATATCTTTAATAATTCTGAGCCGTCCGAACCGGCACTGGGTATGGTAGGTATTGTACTTAGTAAATACTCTATGTACGCATTTGGTGCTGTAACCGATATTTTTGATGCTGGTAAGTATAAAAAAGTAACGGTTATGAACTATTTAACTAACTTGCCGTACACTTTTAGTTTAGGTATTGACCAGACTTTCTTTGAGGTAAATGGTGACCGCTTAGACCCGGCTGCTGCAGGGGAAATAAACGTACCGACCGTTTCCTTTACCGGTATTAACGGTACTCTTGCCCGTGACAATGAAGGTAACCTCATACTTGAAGGTACCACATATTCTAAGATTAACTGCCCATATGCTCTGATGAGTAAATATGCGGCAAGTTATGAAGATGCAGTTGAAGTAACCGAGCAGGCCCTTAAAACCGGTAAATGCGTATTTGACGCTGTAGAGTCTGACTTGTCTAAAACTGCGGCACGTAATGATAACCAGACTGATAAAACGAAAGTCGATAATAAAAAGACCCGTCAGGGTACCGACGACCAGACTCAGGCTGAACAAGCAGAAGACCAGGCAGCAGTGACTAATCCGTCTCTTGCTTCTGTATCTCCTGAAATGGCTATGAGTATTGACCTTGCGAACGATACTAACATGGGTTTCGGGATTCCTACTGCAGGCCGTATCCGCACTGTAAAACCTGTTACCTCTACGGACCTCGAAAACGTAGTACAGGTAAATAACCCCCAGGTTATGGACGCTTACCTTGTAGGTAACTTGGCGAACGGTTCTGCTACATCTGAATCTCTGATGAAAGCCAGTGACAGTATTGTGGACGCACTGAGTCAATTGAGTCAGCTGTTATTTTTAGTACGCCAGGAGAAGTACGATTTTCTCTCGGAAAATGATATTCAGGCAGCTATGAATAAATTGACAGATGTAGCAAGTGCAATCGGCGTTGGTAACGTACCGGGCGAGATTTAATATACACTGTGAGGATAAGGTGGTGAATTAGTGACGTGGCTATACTCGACAGGTATAAACCGACAGCTACTATACGGCACCCGTCCTGGCGTATTTATAGGGCTCTGGAAGAGATAAAAGCCTCGAATGCAGTCTCGGAGCATATAAAAGATGAGCTAAGCCTCGAACTATTCGGCCTTAAGACTGACGCTAAAGTGTATTATCCGTATAGAAATTTAGATGATGTTACTCTTGAGCTCGTTGCTGCTCTTACACACGCGGATTATGAAGATACAGACTTTTTTATGGACCAGTGTTTATCATTGTTCCTCGACGTAAAAGCAAGGCAGTTACTTGAATGCTCTTTGATGGACGATATGATGCCCGCTGATATTGGCCGCGATTTAGGAATGCCAACGTCAGTAGTTCAGTCATACAAAACCATATTCTTTGATATCTCGGTATGGCGTAATGATGCTGATAAGCTTTATTACATCCGCCGTGGTACAGTAGGGGACGACTCTACCTACAAGAATATGGCACTGGATAAAGGCATTGATTATATGAAGGTCCGTAAATTCAACATGCCTGCTAAGATACACTTAGAGAAATCTCTTGGTACTGTGTTTGGCAAGGCCTATCAGAAGACGATTGACTTTATGGACTCTGATGCCGGTGAAGACCAGAAGGTTGCACAGGATTGGACTAAACAGCTCGTTAATCTGTACCGTGAACTTAAGAGCGCAAGTAGGGCTGAGGGTGGTATTCGTGAACTTACCATTGCTCTTCAGACAAACCCTGCACCTTCTAAGTCAATGGACGATTTGGAAGATGACGATTTGTAATAATAAGGAGTTGACAATAACGTGGCAGTAGTAACTGATAGCTCACTTTTGAGCGCTGCACATGAGATTGTGTCTAATTTTTTAGATAAGAAAGCCTCCTTGAATGACGGAGTTATTAAAAAAGCAAGTGAGCTGGGTCTTAACTCCGACCAGACTTCGAGGCTGATTGAACGTACCAATACTGAGGCGTTCTTACGTATTTATCCAGGTGATACGGAGTTTGAGGTTGCTAGCCCAGAAGTTGTACTCGGCATTAAAACAGCGTCGATTACTCCGAAAGCAAATGTACCGGTAGCTTCTGAAGAAGATGGCCTCTTTAAAGCAGCGTCGGTAGAAAAGAAAGCTAGTGTAGACCCAGCCAAAGAACGTATGCGTGAGAAACTTGCTTCGATTTCTCCTGAAGAAATCTTTGGTATGGATACTGAAGACTTTCAGAAGACTGCAGCTATGTGTACTTATGAACCGGCGATTGACCGAGAATCGGCTATGATGCTCCGTACTATCCATGAGTCCACGAAGCTTGCTTCTGAAATCAATCAGGAAGAAATGGCTAGAAACCTTGCAGTCAACGATGCTATCGAGGACTTTGAAGATTTCGTTAAACAGGCAGCACTCTCTGGTACTCAGCAGCTTCACGAATCTGAGGCTGAGGTACTCAATATGTACCCGCAGGCTGAAGGTATTATTCGTAGTGTATATGATGATATCAGTGAGAAATTTGCCTCTGCAGCTATTGGCGTAGGGTCTACAAGACGCGCCGTATCCCCTGCCTTTACTAAATATGCTAGTGCATCTCCGCTTACGATTAAATTTAACCGTATTTTGACTGCACTGGAGATGTAAGGTTATGGGTATTGCACAAGTAAGATTTCCAAGAAATCCGTATCCCGGATTTAATGTTAAATTAACAGGGAGGGTCGCTCCATTGAAACCGATAAGACCTATTACCAAGGCAGCGTCCGAATATAATGGCCCTATTGAATTTGCCCCTAAAAAAGAGGAAGGCGTAGAGAAAACTGCAGCCAACTTCCTAGGTGGTATTGCTAGCCGTATCCCGCACTCCGCTAGAAATGCGTTTTATGGTACTCTTGGTACTGTAGCTGCTGGTGCTATTGCTCATGGCATTGGTTGGGGTATTGAGTCTGCAAAGGGTCTCGTGGCTAACTCCAAGTATGACGCTGCACTTCGTACTGCAATTCAAATGTCGCCGACTTTGCAGCGCCATGGTTACGATGTACTCAAAGGTTATATGCCGATGATTATTAAAGCATCGCCAACTGTAGCAGAAGAGCCTCGTCTTCTCGCTAACTACTTAGAGTCCATGCTTGACGCCGAAGGACATATGAACTTAACTACTTTTGCAGAGCTCAGCGCGCTTGAAGGCAATGTGCTCCGTAATAAAGATATGCGTAACAGCGTAGCTAATACGATTCTCAATTCTGGCATCAAAGGGATTACTGAAGGTGTTGGCAAAGCTGTTGCAAATGACTTATCTCGTGCGTATACAAGACAATCTGAGTCAAGAACACCAGACCCAAGTGTAGGTGTTCAAGGTACATTGTTTTAAGATAGGAGATACAAAGAATGAGCAAAGAGTATATTCCAGATATGTCTGATTTTCAGTGCATTGGATACATGATTGCTGATGCCGCTACTAAAACTGCTTCGGAAAAAGCAGGTAGCCCTCTGTATCTCGATGCATATTTGGCTGCTGTACAGGATAATTTGGGTGTTACTGAATCTGAACATTCCAAAGTTGCCTGCGACCTTGCTGGCCGTGAAGTAATGGCTGATTTCGTAACCCGAATGATGCTTAACAAATAATTTTAAGGAGGCAGAGCCTAAATGCTTGGTAAAAAGTTTTCTTTAGGCAGTGTCGTTGAAGAAACTGGCGAAGCCCGTATTAAGCTTGCTAACTTTGATGAACTGCGTGAGCAGGGGTCAGACATTGCCTCCTTCATCAGTACCTTTAAGCCCGACCCCGGTTACGTGTATTTACATGTAATTGCTATGGGTGCTGGCGAGTATTATGGCTGTAACATCAATGGTGACTATTTCCCTGAAAAAGACCTTATTGAACGCCATCATACTTTTGTAACTAACGCTAAAGTCTTTAAAGAGCACGACAATAAACCTACGAGTCCGTCGTATGGCCACGTTGTCTTCTCTTGGTACAATCCTAAGATGCATAGGGTCGAACTTATCTTAGCGATTGATAAAGTAAAGGGTAAAGAGTTTATTGACCGTCAAGCTCGTGGTGAACAGCTTGAAGTGTCGATGGGTTGCTTCCCTGCCGGTACTCCGATTTTGATGGAAGGTGGCGGACAGAAACCTATTGAGGATGTACGTGTGGGTGATATGGTTATCACTCATGAAATGCGTCCTAAAAAAGTTACTGCTCTTTTAACTTATCCATTTACAGGTACTATGGTTATCTTTATTTTAGGAGACGGTAGGCACCTTGTATGTACTGGTAATCATCCATTGTACACTTGGCATCCTGAGAGTGATACTACGACCTGGGAACCTGCTATTTCTTTAAAAGCAGGAGACACAGTATGGCAGCATGATAGCGACCATAATCCCATGTCTAAACTCAGTATAGCTCAAGTTTATCATGCCCATGTAGATGGCGTTAAGGTTTATAACTTCTCGGTAGAAGATGATGAATCTTACGTTGCTAATAGTGTTTACGCACACAATTGCAAAGTTGCCTTCGATGTGTGCAGCATCTGCGGAAACAAAGCTCGTAAACGCTCCGACTATTGTGAACATATCCTGCGCGACAAACGTAAGATATACCCTGATGGTCGTCAGCCGTACATGATTAACTACAACCCGACCTTCTTTGATATCAGTATCGTAAGGCGTAGGGCTGATAAGATAGCCTATGTACTCGAAAAGGTGGCAAGTCAAGATACCACGGTATCGTCTCTAAACGCTCAGGCTTTCGATGAACTCGATAGCTTAATCCCATTTGCAGAGCCCCCTCAGGTCTTTGATATTGAAGAAGATTTTGAAAAGACTGCAAACGTAGAGAAAAAAGCTGCAGACCTCGATAAGCTGGCTATGATTAAACGTATTCAGAGCGAAGCTGTCAAAGTACTCAATACTGGTATTGAAGAAGCGATGCCTCTCATTGAGTCTACAGAACCGGACCTTCCTCCTGCACTGCTTGACGCTATGGCTAAGAAGCATCGTCTTGAAGATATTATGACTACGTTTACTGTCAATGCTATCCCTATGAAACCAGAAGAGTTTACGAGGATTATTATTGTTAAACGTGGTATGCCTCTAGATACTTTTGCAGATGTATTAAAAGGTGTAAAATCTGCTGTAGCAGACCGTGACCTTAAAATGGGTGAGTACAAAGACGACATTGGTAAGACCCTCCAGGCATATTTAATCGCCAGGTCTTCGTTCTTACCTGCTGTTATTAGTAGACTTGCTGGTGCGCTTCGTAACCGCGATGCACTTTCTAAGACTGCCGCAACGCTTAAACTTGATGTACCCACTAATTATTGGGAACTCAATCCAGCACTCACTTTTGGTCATGCTAAAAATCCGCCTTCGTATACCAATATTGAAAGTGCTGTAGCTCCTGGTGCTCACGTTATTCAGAGGTACGACTATTCTACGCTCCCTGTTGTGCGTAGCCCGCAAGAGCTTGAAATGGAACGCCGTCGTCCGAAGCTGCGTGAACCAATGAGTCCTCTTACTGTAGGGGCAATACTTGGCGGCTTATATGCAGCTTACCGTAGTAGCTCTGCTGTACGCGCAATTTTGGATAGTCCTAAGAACTTAGCTATCCTGACTGCTTTAGCTGCGCTTATTCATAAAAAAATGGGTGCCCCTACTCCTACAGATATGCAGCAGGTTAAAACTGCAAGCTGGGGCACTGCCGCTGCCAAGGTGGCAATACCGTTTGTAGGTGCCCACTTTGCGTCAGCGCATTTTAGAAATCTTTATAACAACGGAGTTCCTCTAAACTCTGTTGAACGATATATAGCAGAGAATCCTGACATCTTGTCTATTGCAGCTCCTATCGTTGTAAACGCCGCTCTTAAAGGCCATGCTAACGTTAAGACTGCAAGTTGTGATATAGAGAATTCAGAGTTCATGCAAAAATTTGCTGAAGTCTCCGATAGCCTCGCTGAATTCGCAAATAATGCAATGTTAGGTATAATATTACCTAGCAAAAGAAGGTCAATACTTTCTAACGTCATTGACCAAACCATTGACTCCAAACTTATGAATAAATTATTACCTGGTTGATGAAAGCAACTTAGGTATAATATATAATAAGCAAGTAGAGTTCTAACTTATTTTAGGCAATATTACGATTTTAGATAAGGATGGTGTACACCAACATGGAGAACAAAACGATTGCTGACCTTGTAAAAGAGGCAAAAGCAAAAGTTGCAGGTGGCATCGCTTCTTCTGAAGAACTGATGAAAACTGCACATGCACAGGGAATCGAAGATTCCGAAAGACTTACCAAGATTGCCGCCTATACGGGGGATATTTTAGGCAATCAGGCATACGACATTTTCCATGGTCGTTTTGCTGCATCTCTTGGTTTTGACCCGGAGGACGAAGTAGTTAAAGAAGCTTCTATCCAGGACATGCTCACCGTTTGCATGGCTGACTGCCTGGAAAAAATTGCTGAAAATTACTCTCCGCAAACTGGCGGCGCTAACCTCGTGTCTACTCAGCAGGCTGCTGCAGACCAGGTTCGTGAAGCTGGTAAAGGTCATGCCACTATTGCTGTACAGGCTGCACAAGATGCCCTCGCTTCTGTAGCTCAGGGTGACCCGAATACTGCTATTCAGTCCATGAATACCGCAGCTCAGAACATTACCCTTGCTCAGCAGGCTACCTCCGTTGTAGACGACCCGGAGTTGTCCAGCCAGGTTGCTGAAGCTAGCCAGATTGTAGCTCAAGCAGCAGCTTCTATTCAATCTCAGGGCTAATACAGAGAATAGGAGATAGGCAGTTATGAATGATAATCAAGAATTAATCACTGCAATGCGTGACTGCGCTTCCCTGTTAACTAAGTTGGCTAATGATGAATCTCTTGCTATGGAGAAAACCGCCAGTGCTGACGTTCACCCTGCTTCCAGTGCACGCACCGATTATATGATGGGTGTAATGGAAGGGCTTGGGCTTGAATGACCAACCTGGCGTCAACAGATAAAGTTGCAGGAATTATCGACGGTCTTGGAAGGTTTGTCAGAGGGCAAAGGAAACTAGTCAGTGACGAACTAAAACGTACTCGGCCTCATCATATACTGGCGGGGAAAGATTCCGGGTACTCAATCCATAGAATGTTACTTGATACTCTTGCAGAAAGTGGTGCTTTCGGTGCAAACGCTACCAGAAAAGCTATTGGCAAAGCCCAGTACAACATCAGTAAACTTGATACTGCTCTGGGAGCGCTTGCGAGAGGCCACGCTAAACCTGGGTCAATTAGATACTCCATGTTCACTAATATCAAGGACAGTGACATTCCGGTCCGTGTAAGTAAGAGCGGAAAACTTGTTCCTGAGTTTAAGAAAAAAACGGGTGTCACTAGACAACTTGATAGAGCAAGTATCTCAGCACCTATCAAAGCTATATCTGGTCCTGTTGCAACGGGTCTCGCTATTACCAAAGCGGGTGAGTTGTTGCAAGGGGTTCAAAATACGTCAAATAGGGAGGTGCTCAAGCAGAATGAGCAATATTAACACACAGGAAGCTCTGCTGCAGGCAGCATCTTTGCTTGAAAAAGCAGCTAGTTGTCTTGAGTATGGCGACTCTTTGCGTAAAGAAGCGTCTTCCACCGCCACTGAAATGGTAGCACGTGGCATGCTTGCTCAAGACCAGCAGCAGAATTATACCGAGTATCTTGTAGAGAACCCGGAAAAAATCGCTTCTATGAAATCCGTTTTTAACGATTTACCAAGGCACGACCACACCGAAGCATTAGGTGAAGCTAGTGGCGGTGTACTGAGTCCGGCATCTCTGGACGCTTTTGACCGTGCTTGCCTTGGAATGTAACATACATAATTCAAGGAGGGAAATCCCTAATGCTTAACATTTTGAGTGGTTATAAGACCGCCAACATTAAATCTTTTCCTGTAGCCGCAGATGTATTGCTGGAGGAAGGCGATTGGGTTGTTTTCGATACTACTACCGGAAACGTTAAAAAACCGACTGCTGCGTATGTAGCTAAAACTCATGGCATGGCCGCTCCGGTATTCCGTGGCAATAAAATTTTCTACGATACAAAATCTCTGGGCCGCGTAGACGTAGTAACTGCAAATAGCGGCGTACTTGAAACCGATAAATTTGCTGCTGCCGCTATTAAAGCTGGTTCCGCACTGGGTCTCAATGCTACTGGCAAGCTTGACCTGATAGCTACCGATGGTGGTGGCGTCGATATCGTTGCTTACGCTGTTGCAGAACCTGCTAATGGCGTACTCCAGTTTGTATTGGCATAATTTTGTGAGGACGGTGTACGACTAGAATGGAACACATTATTCAAGACGGCAATAGAGCCATGCTTTACAATACTTCCTTCGTACAGCAGATTTCTACCAAAGACGGCCTGGAAAAGATGGCTGGTTTGGCAACTGACTTCTGCCGTATTAAAATTCGTGAAGAAGGTTTTACTCGTAAAATTCTTCCTCCGAAACAGATTACTTCTGCAGACCTGGACCAGGCAGTAGATTCGGATTCCCCGATGCGTATTATCCACAAGGATAAACTCAGCAAGGCTTATCCTGTAACCTTCACCGAACAGTCTCAGCAGAGATACTATATCGGTAACAAATTCCAGGTATTCTACAGCACTATCATGTCTGAAGAATTCTTTAAACCTATTGAAGAACTGCAGACTTACCGTATTCCTATTAAACAGATTATTCAGGAAAACTATCTTAAAGATATTCAGATTGCAGAAGACGAACAGTTCATCAAAACTGTTGATGCAATTATTACCCAGCGTGAAACCGATAAAAACGGCAGCGCTAAATATGAAGTTGCAAGGCCGTTCACTCCGGCGATTCTGGCTGAAGGCCTGAAACTGTTGGTTGCTCAGGAAGTACCTATTGGCACTATTCTGATTAACGAACAGGATTGGATGAGCTTATTGCAACTGCAGCAGCCTGCTGCTGGTTCTGCTATCATGCAGGATATCATCGTTAACGGTTACAGCTACACCAAATTGTTGGGGTACAACTTCATTCGTACCATTAAGAATGACATTGTAAAACCTGGTAATATCTATCTGTTTACCACCCCGGAATATCTTGGTGTATTCGATGTACTGAACGATGTTAAAGCCTTCATGGAAACTGAAGCAAACAAATTCCGCTTCTATCTGTACGAAACTATTGGTATCGCTATTGGTAATACGAGCGGTATTGCAAAAATCTCTTTAACTTGAACTAACCCGGGTGAACCGGGCTCTGGCGAAGGCAACGAGGACGACACTGAAAGCGGTGACGCTGGCGGTGAGGGCTCTCAAACCGGCGGCGGTACTGGCCAGGAAGGTGGCGGTACTGAAGGACAGGGTACTGAACAAGGTGGAAGTGATACAACTACGACCACTCCTGGACAGGACTCTGGTACTGACCCGGGTGTAGGTGCATAACCAGACAGAGGAGCACTAGGGGCTACTCTGAGATTTTTAGGCTAGCCCGATTTACCTCCTTGACGGGGACAATTTAAACTAAGATACGGTGGCGAGGAAGCTACGTAGAGCTAAAGAACAAAAAATACTCGTTGACACAGACATCGCCACCGTTTTATTCTAACTATAGAGAGGACGTAATTACACAATGTTTGTAACGAACTTAACTGGTAAAAAGTTAGGCATTAATGGTCGTATTAACCTTGCTGCTAATGAAGTTAACCGCTTTATTGACAACGAAGATACTGACCTTGTTGCCCGTGTATTACGTTTAGAAGCTGCTCGTTTAGTATCTGTTGTTCGCGAAAACGGCTTGACGAAAACCGGTATTACCGGTAAAGTAGTTAGAACCGTGGGCTTTGACAAAGGCGGGGCATCCACTGCTCCTCGCACTGCTGGTGTAGCAGAAGTTAAAGAAGCTCCGAAAGCAGCAGTGAAGACCAAAGCAGTAGAGACTAAAGCTGTAGCTGCTAAGACTACTACTAAGTCCACTAAACGTAGTACCGCTGCTACTCAGGAGAAAGCTAAGGTAGAAACGGAAACTTCTGAAACTCAGGAGTGATAGCCTATGCCATACTCTGAGGCACAGCCTACTTATATAGGTACAGGCGCGGGGCTTGGGGCTCTCGGATTTACTGGAGCCAATATAGTCAAGCGCGTCTTATCCAAGAAACCTCCTAAAGTAAGCGCATTGAAGTCTTATCCTGCTTCAGCCGCTTACGGACTTCTTCTTGGAGCCTTAACAGGCAATAGTATAACAAAAAAGGCAAACGTAAAGGAGATTGACTATACAATGAATCAAGATTTACTGAAAGCATGTGAACTGGCGAAACTTGCTGCTGACATGACTGTTCCCCTTGAAAAGAAACCGGCTCCTGCTCCTGGCTCCGATGTTGTTCCGGGTATGACTACTAATACCGTTTATGACGAAATGGTAGCTCAGGAAGCCCTGGCAAAAGCTAAAGAAATTGCTGCTTGTGGTGCAAAAACCGCAGGTATCGTTGATATTGATAAATACACCGGTAATCCGGTAGCTCCGGGTAAACGCGATAGCGCCGTTAACTATGTAAAGCAGTTCGGTAAAAACCGCGCTAAAGATGTAGTTGACGCTGCTAACTATGCAAAAACCCATAAAGGCCGTGTAGGTGCTGGCGTAGCTGGTTTGGCTGCTGCTGGCGCTGCAGGTGCTTATGCATACAACAAATTGAAAGAAAAACGTGCTGCTGCTTACGACTATGTATACGGCATGGATGACATTGTTGGCTACACAGATTATGGCTATGATGATGAAATGGCTTATGCAGAAAAATTGGCAGCTGCTGAAGATTACCTGACTGTAGATGATGCAGTTTTGGCTATGGACGCTGCTGAATCCATGTATGCTGATGCTATGGAAAAATTAGCGTTTGCTGAAGACCTTTATGGTGAAGCCGCTGAATTTATTGTAGCTTGTGATGAACTGGAAAAAGAAGCAGCTGAAGAACCTCTGCTTTTACCGATGGGTAAAGGCAACAAAAATAGAGCCATCAAAGCTGGCCGTGATGCTAAAGACGCTGTAGTAAATGCAGGTCGTTATGCAAAACCCCATAAGGGTCGTGTAGGCGCTGGTATTGCTGGTCTGGCTGCTCTCGGCGGTGCAGGTGTTTATGGCTACAATAAACTGAAAGAAAAACGCGCTTCCGAATATGCTCCGTTGGCAGGTACCGCTATGGGTGCTGCTGCTGGTACTACCGCAGGCCTGGCTCTTGGTAGCCGCTTTGGCGGTCCCCGTGCAGGCATGGTAGGCGCTGCTCTCGGTGCTGCTGCAGGTGCTGTAGGTGGTAACGTAGCTGGTGCTGCTGCTCCTGGTGCGCTCCAGCATTTCAAAGCAGCATTGATGGGTTAAAACAGACCGGCGAATCTAAGTTTACTCCAATCTTTAAATAAATATTGGCTATACTAGTAATAAGTAATGGCCTACAAGGCCGTCGCTATTTTCGGCGGCGGTCTTTTTTATTAACGAAAAGGACTGATACTTATGGCTCAAGTTTCGACTTTCAGAAAATGGCCTATTGGGGCTGCCGTCAACAAGTATAAAAAAGATATGGCAAAGAATTTTACTGAGCCTAAGTCTTTACAAAATGGTACTACTGGCATTTCTACTGGTGCTAAGAGTAGCATTCCTCCGACTACAGGCCCAACTAAGTTAATGAAATTCCCATCTATGAATATGACTAATAAATAAGAGAGGTAATTTATGGCAACTGTACAAGAATTAGATACAGCTATGCAGAAAAATTCAGTAGTAACTCCCTTAGATGTTAGGCTTGCACTCATGGATTATGCTGACGTAAATATTCCTTTGTACCAAGAGTTTCTCACGGATGAAATGCTTTGGAAATGTATTGAGTGGTCGGTTTCTAACTTTAATGAAACCCCCCCTGTAATCTATAAAAAGTATACAGCCGCAGATTTCCCTAAAAAGAAACTGTTACTCGATGGTGCAGTTGTAGAGGCGTTAAGACTCACAGCACTAAAAGAATTGCGTGGTGAAATGCAATACAGTGATGGTGGCGTACAGTCTTCTATTAACTACAAATTTCCACAGTATAATGCACTCCGTCAGGAACTTGAACAAAAAGTAGCTCAAGAAACTACAGCAACCAAGCGGTCACTGAATATCAATGATTGCTATGGGGCTCTTTGCTAATAAGGAGGTTCACCATGAGTTTAATTTATGACCCATATGATGAAAACTCCAATATAGCTGCCCGTGCTGGTGGGACGACTGCACTGGGTACACTCTTATTAGATAATCATTTTAACAAAGAGTTACCTCGTTGGAAGCGTTTTGGCCGAGCTGGTGCTGTAGGGCTTGGTACATACGGAGTTTTATCCATGATAAATAATAAGCTCAATAGAGCTTACCGTACTAAATTAGAGGAAAGGGAGCGTTCTCAAATGACTAAATCCGCATCTAATAACTGGTTCCACGGTACAGAGCTGATGGACTTTGTAAAAACTGCAGCAGATTCGATGGGACCAGTAGTTTATAGTATCCCTACTAAAATTGCCCACGATGCCCTCACTCTGTACTCTATGTTACCGAAAGAAAATAAAGCAAGCACTGCTTATGAACTGTATAAAGTAGCTGCTCCCGGTTTTAATAAGATTGCTATGAAAATGGTTGCCGCAAATGTAGTAGCTGATGCTAAAAAAGAGAAACTAGCAGGCGTACTTTCTACTGCTGGCTCTGTAGCAGGGAAGGCCTTCGAGCCTGTTATGGCTGGGATGGAAGGTGTCGGCAAATTTAAAGAACGCCAAAAACGAGACCAGAACTTTTATACTCAGGGTGCAAGCAGTAAATAACAAGGCTAGTTAGGAGAGTTAAAATGTCTGCAAATATTAAATGTTTTGTTGATGAAAATTGTACACAAGAATTAGTGTTTGAGGACGACTCTTCCTATACACTAAATCTTGCTCCTATTGTTGGCCTGAATGGTGACACCGGCGAAACGTATGATACAAAAGTTTGGTTTCAGAACGTTGGTACTCGTGCCGCTTTAAATGTCAGAGTGCTCGTATCAAACGACAGGCTGAGCTTTGTAAATATCATTTTAGACGATGGTACAGAAAGTCAAACTGATGCTTTTGTTGGGGACATGAAGGAACGTGAAAAACGGAGCATGACTATCCGCATTATCGTACCTCGTTGGACTCAGGCGCAGTTATATCTGCCGGTAATTGCGTTTGACTATTATACCTTGCCTGAAATTGATGAAACCTTCTATAACCCGTATACTGACCCGAGGGAGGTAGTAGAATGAGTGCTGATATCAGATGTTACTGGGATGAAGCCTGTACTGATGAGCTCTTCCAGGAAACAACCTCCTACTCTATTTCCTTGGGCCCTAGAACGGGCCTTAACGGCGACACTGGTGAAATTACAGACCAAACAATTTATTTAAAAAATGTGGGCGATGTTACTGCCCAGAATACTCGTATTCAAGAGGTTGGTGACCTTAATAATTACTTTAAGGTTACTACGCCGCTTGTAACGTATGGTGAAGTAAATATTGCTGTAGGTGATATATCTCCGGGCGAAGTTAAAAAAATTACTATTCACAGTATTATTCCGAGACATAGCTCTTATTTGACAGGGATTATCAACTATGTCATTATTTACTATACTTTACCAAGCCCCGGACATGAAGATGAGTACACGGAGTACACATTACCGGAGGCTAAACTTCAGTATAGTGGGGATGAAATCCCGGAAGGTAGCCCTGCAGGTCGTCCTTATGGATATGGGCCATATGGCGAGCCATTATATGGTCAGGAAGGCTTTATTCACAAGGTTACTGCTATTAATGGTAAATTGCCGATTGCAGGTCTTGCCTATACCTACATTCATGCAACATTTACGATTAACGCTCGTTATGATGGCACTGAAGCTACAATAGAGGACGTTCAATCTTATTATACATCGAGATACATGGCAATGGGTGCCTTTGATGGCCCAGCGCTTCCTCTGTATCTCAACAATTCAGATGAGGACGTATTATAAAGGAGGTAACTTATGAGTTCTTTAGACAATACTATTTATACTCGTGAGGAGCCCCTTGACTCTCATATTAGAATAGATGTGCACAGGTTAACGGTACGTAGTGCTGAGATAAACTGGACTCCGATTCCGAGTAATTATTTTAATACTCCGGAATCAGTTGGTTATCTTCAGATTTCAGATTCGCCTACGTCAGAGTTTGAAACTGTGCATGAGATTACTCAGCGTCATCCCCCATTTTACATAGATGACAACTTTATGAGTACGTATTATCGTTCTCCTGTAGTTTATTATAAACTAGTTTTTCCGGATGTTAATAAGGAAAGCCGTGTATTTTCCTCTGAAAAGGAGCCTAACTTCTATGCTGCTGAGATTATCAGGCGGCATCTTATTCAACTCCGAGAAGGACATGCAGGGAACTTGATGTACCTGTTTATACGCAGAAGGCTTAAAGAGCGTTGCCCTGATTGTTGGGATACGCTTAGAGGACAAAGGTCTAAGGCTAATTGCCCAACCTGTTTAAACACTGGGTACATCCAAGGGTACTACAACCCGATTGCTCTTTATATGTCGCTCTCAGCAGAAAATACAGCTGTACGTCAAGCATTTGAGGGTACTGAAATCCAGGGCAATCTTCAGGGTTGGACGGCTGGTTACCCCCGTATCAGCATGGGTGACTGCTTGGTAGACGCAAATACCAGAGAGATTTGGAATGTAGCCCAAATTAGTATGACCACTCATAAACGTGTTGTTACTAAACAAGAAGTTGTATTGCAGCATCAAGATGAAGACCTCGCAATCTTCCAGCTTTTGCAGCGTATACCAATTACACCAGAAAGGAAGGACTTAAGGCATGGGGAAATCTTATTCTAAACTCACACCGCGTATTGTAAATACGTTTTTTGTAATTGCTTTGCAACAGTATTTCATGCTGCACGGTGAGTATAAATGGGACCCAAGAGACAATAAAACTCAAATTGATATTACACCTGACTTTGCTGAAGACGATAATATGCAAAAAGGCTTGCCTCAAATTATTGTCCAAAATGGCCCTGTGTCTTACATCCCGGCAGGCATAGGTACTGGCTACGTACACACATTTCCTCGTAAGATTTATGAAAAGGGGGAGATGCTGACCAAAGAGGGTCTCTGGGATACTGAGTACCAGCTTATGGTACAAAGCTCAACCCAAATTTCTATCTTTACTGTAAGTAAGGACGATGCTGACGAACTTGGATTTGAGATTGCTATGTTTCTCATGATGTTAAAACCTAAAGTTGCTGATATTATCCAAATACAAAACCTCGATAATGCCCAGCAATCACCAGCTCAACTTATAAGTCAAAGCGGATGGACTGGTAAATACAGGTCTGATATTGTAATACCCTATACTTTCACGGTTGTACGGCGGTGGGAACCGAGTGACCAGGGTGTTCTTCTTCGTTGTATTGCAACTGAAATGAAAAATGTTGAGGGTGGTAATCCCAAGGACCCAACCTCAGATGGTATAGATGATAATACTGTAGAGCTTAGATTTAGCACTGGGCGCTTAGAAGGAGAAGAGGCGACGTGCCCTTGCCCTCCTAAGGCTTAGGTATAATATAGAGTAGCAAAAAGATAGCTAATGTATAACACAACTAGCTTTTGAAATAAAACAAGGTGGTGTATCCTAAATGCCTTTTAGAGTACCTTCTGTCCGTGTATACCAGGAACTTGTAACAACGACTGTCAACCCGACTACGCCGTTTATGCAACTTTGTGTTGTAGGTCCTGTATACCAGGTAGAAACGGATGTACCGGTAGCTGACTTTGCACTGTCTGACGAAGATTACACTACTGCATATCTGAATCAGACTTTGGGCTCTGTCGTAGATACCAGCTCCGTAAACATTAAAATGTCTGACGTATATGTAAAAGTATGGCCTGCAGATAATGGTGTTAATTACCGTACTGCAACAGTAAACAACGATGGCCCGATTACTAAAGTAACCGGCGACCAGGAAGGCGATTTCGCTACTGCTACTATTCAAGTTGATGACTACATTGACCTCACGTATACTGACGGCGATACTGTTTTGACTTACAGTTCTGCTATTCAGGAAGTAAGCTCTGACGGTAAAACTTTGACTTTGAAACGCAATCTTCCCTCGCCTGACGGTGATGCTACAGTTACTGCTGTGGTTAAACGCCCAACTAAGGAAGATGCGATTATTGAATCTCAGTTTATTACCGCAAATGAAGATGCAGTAACGATTAAGAAAGATGTTAAAGTATCTACTGCTGTAACTGATACGGCTGCTCAAGTAGTATCTGCTACTGTATATCTGAGCTATCGTGCTTTGCGTCGTGACATTGCAAATGACTTCTTGACTATTACTAGTCAGTCTAACGCTGAAGCTAAGATTGGCAGTGTTAATATCAATAACCCGATGTCTGTAGCTGCAAGCCTTATTGCCAGCGCTGTAAGTGATATGAGCTACCGTATTTTGCCGATTGAAACCGATGATGCTAATGGCTATCGCCAGGCTCTCGATATTTTATCGACCAACGAAGACATCTACGTTATTGTACCTCTTACTAACGATAAAGATGTTGTTAGTGCTTATGCTAGTCATTGCACGACTTTGAGCGAACCTGAAAAGAGTAAGTGGCGCATTATGTATGCAAGTCAGGAAATGCCGTCTACCAAAGTAATGGTAGAAATCAATGATGGTCAGCTTGTTAAAGGCTCTACCGATGCCGAATGCTACATTAAAGATACGGCTAACGGCATGTTTGTCACGAATAATGCCCGTGTAACTGACTTTGTAGATATTTATAATGCATCTAACTCTTATCAGTATTCTCTGCAGATTATTGAAGTACTCAATGAAAGTGTAGTAACTTGCTCTACTACGAAATGGATGCGTACTTCTGAGGGCTACTCGGAACTTGAGGACAAAGTAACTGTAGCCACTCAGGAAGCAGTAAAATACGAAGTAGTGCGTGTATTGGATACTCAGGGTGTAGCTGATGCTATTTCCGGTATTGCAGATTCCTTTAAAAATAAACGTCTGCGTTTGGTATATCCTGACACCATTATGCTTAATATTAACTCTGTAAGTGAGATGGTACCGAGCTATTATCTCTGTGTAACTCTTGGTGCTATGAGAGCTGGTTATCCGCCTCACCAGGGCTTCTCTACGATTGGCCTTAGCGGTATTAGCCGTGTACTCAGAGCTAACAACATGTTCTCTGACGACCAGTTGGCAGACATGGCAGGCAATGGTGTATTCTGGGTAGTGCAAGATACGCCGGAAGAACTGCCGTATGTGTTGTATCAGACCACTACTGATAATACTCAGCTTGAAACTGCAGAAGATAGCTGTGTAGCAGTAGTTGACTATGCATCGAGATACCTCAAAATTAACCTCAAGAATGTTCTTGGCCGTTACAATGTTAATACAATTTCTGTAAACTACGTTAAAACTGTTATTAACAGCGTTCTGGATGATATGACTAGCACTTCTTATCAGTACATTGGGCCTATCTTGACAGGAGCGGAACTTCTCAAGGTGGAAACCGAAGGCGATAAGATTAAACCGACTGTACATATTGAAATCCCGTACCCGGTTAACGGTGTAGACGTAACTTTGCAAGTATAACCTGTTAGGTGATTAAATAATGGATAAATTTCAGCCGCATCAACAGCGGGTTATCAACAAGTTAATAAAGACTCCTGAACATGGTGTTATCGCTTACCACTCCTTAGGGTCTGGTAAAACTTTCACAGCCCTGGGTGCGGCTGATGCTATCCTTAGAGATAACCCTAGAAAGAAAGCACTATTTGTCGTACCTGCATCGCTTAAAACGAATGTATACGACGAACTTAAAAAGCATCGCCTTAATAAACTGAAAAATAAAATTGATGTCATGAGCTATGAAAGAGCAGCTAATATTGCTCCTGAGCTTGCAAAACGTCATTATGCTCTTACAGTGTTTGACGAAGCGCACCGCCTTCGTAATAAAGATACGAAACGTGTAACAGAGCTCAAAAAATGTAGCTGACAAATCTGATAAGCTCTTACTTCTTACTGGTACTGCCGGGTACAACCATCCAGTAGATGTAATGAGTCTTATCTCCATTATAAACCCGAAAGAACGTGTACCAAAAACTCGTAGTGAGTTTGAGGGCCTTTATGTAGATAGTGAAGCTTGGAAGCTTAAAAACAAAGATAGGCTAGCTAAGCTTCTTAATAGATACATAGATAAGTATGATACCCCGAGCAATACATCAGATTTTCCCTCTGTGACTCGTAAGACTATCAAAGTTGAAATGAGTCCTGAGCAAGCCTCAATGTATAAATCGGTTGAGAAAGATATCCCCGCAGAACTTCGCCGTAAGCTGAAAGATAATGCATCTATGAGTTTACAAGAAGCTTCAAGGCTTAACGTCTTTTCTCAAGGTGTACGCCAGGTGTCAGATTCTATGGCTCATCATGATATTTCTGCGGACTATACTTCAAGTCCAAAAATGCAGGTAGCAGCCCAGCATATGATTAGTGCAGCAAAAAATACTCCTGGGTTCCGTGGAGTAGCGTACTCTAACTATATTGACGCCGGGCTTGTACCATATGCTAAGGCACTTGAAGACCATGGTATAAAACCTCTCGTATTTACGGGTAAACTTAATGCTAAAGAAAAAGCAGCACTGATTGATGAGTATAATTCAAAAAGTTCTAAACCTAAAGTATTACTACTTAGTAGTAGTGGTAGTGAAGGCATTAACCTAAAACGGACCAGGCTTATGCAAGTCTTAGAGCCGCATTTCAATGCATCTAAGATTAAACAAGCTGAAGGCCGTGCAATTCGCTTTAAATCTCATGAGGACCTGCCAAAGGCTGAACGTAATGTAGTTGTTGAGAACTATCAATCTACGTTACCTAAAACTCGTTGGCAGAAATTCTGGGGCCTAAAAGCAAATACGTCTATTGACCCGTATCTCGCTGACCTATCGGCGAAGAAACAGGGTATTGTTGATGAAATGAACAAACTATTAACGTCTAAATGACTATTTTAGAATAGGATGGTGAATTCCGTGCCTTCTAGCGATTACAGTTATTCTCCTATTAAAGCAATGGGCGGCGTTGTTCAGGAACAGAGTCTCAATGAGATTCTGAGTAATGAGGGTGCACCTCATTATAACTGGATTGAACAGCTTAGACTCGCCGTTGACTTTATTACTCCTGATAATACTCTGATTTGCATTGCCGACCACTGGCTTGCAGACCAAGTAACGACCGTAACCCCGCTTGGTTTAACTCAGAGCTTTAACTATAATGAAACTTTACCGGTAGCTCTTGCCCGTGAAATTGGTTCCCGTCGTGCCCGTTCTATGGTAGGCTCTTCGATGGGTGGCAGCATCAATATTTCTAAGATGTTAGTACGTGGCAATAGCCCGATTCACTTACTGTCTAAATATGGCAGTACACTTGGTATTGATAAAAACTACTGGACAGAAAAAGAATGGGGCGCTGCTGTGGGACTCAACCTTGATAAACTTCGTACTCCTATGGGTATTGTAGTTGTAGAAGGTGACCCTGCTGGACGTACCTTCTCCTGTCACATGTTTGAACAGTGCTTGTGCCAGGGTATTTCCCGTGGGTATCAGGCAGGTAGCTTCCTTGTAGTTGACAACTTTAATCTCATTTACGAACAGATTGTTCCGATTTGGGAAGACGATAGCATCCTCAATTCCCATGTTACTGGATATTAATAAGGAGATGAGTATAAATGGCACAACCTACTAATTACATCTTGTCCCCTGAGCAGTTGGATGCTACCGATTACAGAAAACAATTTGTCGAAGTTGGTACTCATGCTACTGACTTTGTCACTGGGGATACTACTCTTATTCTCTCTACTGTACCTTTCTATCCGGTAGGCGACTCTTTTAGTGAAATGCCTTTGTACGCTGTTGGTATTGCTCAGCAGTTTTCCTACAATGAGGGCCTGCCTGCACAGCCTGTACCGGAAGTTGGCTCCTCCCGTCGTATTATTGCATCTGGCACAGCTAGTGGCAATGGTATGATTAGCCGTCTGGCGTTTCATGGTAATTCTCTTGTAGCTGCCTTATATCGTCCGGTATTGGCATTTATCCAGTCTACTGATTCTTTGAACGACATTGCTGACCGTATTGTTGGTACTGATAAACAGTGGATTCAGGCATTAAATGCTCAGAATCTTGATTTGTACTCTGCTGACATGGATGCTTACGTGGACCGCGTTATCGCTGCTGGTGGTATGAACGCACTGCTTTATAAAGTACCGTTTGGCCTTGTAATTGTTAAACGTGACCCGCGTCAGCGTGCAACTTCTATTAACTTCTTGGAGCAGTGCATTCTTGCAGGTAATCAAGACGGTCTTTCTTCTGGTCAGTTCCAAGTAGTAGATTCTTTTAGTTTCCAGTTTGAACGTATGCGTCCGCTCAAGGCTATTGGTCCTTTCTCTCTTAGTGACGATACTACTGTTGGTATGTAAGAAAGGAGGATTCAGCTATGACACCTGCCTTTCGAGAGAATCTTGGTCTTGGACTTGGAGTATTAGGGACTGGATTAGCAGCGTATGGTGCGTTTGCAGGACCGGGTAAACCAAAAAACCCAAAACGTTGGCAAGATTTCCGTAAGGAATACGAGGATAAGAATAAAGCCCTAGACGCCCAGCGTGACTTGGAGATAAAACAAAAATTCCCGAAGTATTATCGCCTGGGTCAGCAACTGGATGATGCTAGAGCTGAAAAATATACATATTTAGATATGGATTATATAGGTGAAGGTCACCCTCTTTGGCCTAAATACGAGAAGGCGTATGATAAAGTACGTGACCTTGAAGTAAAATATTGGAATGCAGAGGACAAATATGGACCGCAGGGCTTAACTGCTATTAAGGATAAGTACCAAAAGCTTAAAGACGAAAATCACCAAGCTTATTTAAAAGGAGTAGACACTTTTAATGGTCTAGGTGAAGCTAAGTCTATTGGAGCAATGCTTGGTGGCCTTGGGTTGATTGGAGTGGGTGGAAAATTGCTAAGCAAAACAGCAGCAGAAAAGAAATATGAAGAACTCTCTAATACTCAAATGGGCTTACCTGTGGGCAGCGGTATTGGTAGTGCATTTGCTGTTCGTAATCATTATGTTAACAAAGCTAAGACTTTTACAAAGAATTTAGCTAATGTTGAAGACCAACTTCAGTTTCAGGCAGCTTGGAATCAAAAAAGTCGTAATGCCAGTTCTTTAGGACAGGCACTGTCTAAACTTGAGCGTAGTTCACTTAACAAAGAAAAAGCATTGTTAGAATCTAAGTTATTCAAGGCTTATCAAAATCAACGTAAAATACCTAAACGCATTTTAGGAGCAACTGCTGCAGCTGCTGCCGGTATGGGGTTATATAATGCAGTTCAGCGTGCTAAACAGAAAGGCTATGAACAACGTCAGACTTGGTATGCTAAACAAAAAGAAAAAACTGCCAGTAAACAAACAGACGCTCGTAAACAAGCATTAACTTACAGTGTAGCTGGAATGGGTACAGCGGTATATGGGATGAATGCTTTGGCTAAGGCTCGCCAAACATTAGAAGCTGCACGTCTTAGAGAGAAGCTAGTCAACGCCAAAATTGTTGGAGACGCAGCAGCTGAAGCAGCACGTACCGGTAGCCCAAGTAACCCTGTTATTTATGCAAAGGATGGTACCCTTGCTGTTCAAAGTGCTAAACAAGCTTTAGCTAAACACAGAAAACGTAATTTAGCTATCACTGCTGCTGGGTTGGGATTATTAGCTTACGGCAACCATATTAATCCTGATAATCGAGTATATATAAAGACAAGTGCAGAAAACCCAAGACCTCTTAATGTTGACGAACGTATTAATGCTGCTATCGGTGGGGCATCTGGTGGTTTAGCTATTGGCAGTGGCCTTGCTAATCTTTATGCCCGTAAAGCCTTGGGTGTAAATACAAACGATACTGACATGTCCGGTGGTCATTCAGCACGTAGTTTTGCGCCTCCTAATAAAGATACTTTAAAAAACTTTAGCGAAGACCAGCTACATGATAAAAAAGTTGGACGTAGAGTGTCATCCGTAGCGAAACGTATGGGGTATAAACAGTCAGTAGACGATGCTTATACGTTTACAAGCAAAAGCGGAAAAACTGTACATTTCAACCCAGTAAAAACGGTTAAAGATAATGCTTAGATAAATGATATTGAGGAGACGATGTCAACAGCAAAAGCTGACCTTAAAGCATCAAATAAAAGTGAAGTTTATAAGAAGGGTATTAAAGACTTTATATCTAGTAGTAAACAAACTGGGCGTAATTTAACATTAGGGTCCAAGCCTCAATTTACCGATAGAGCAACTATTGCTCATGAATTAGGTCACGGTCAACAATCTAAAAGGTTCTTGCGCTTAGCTGGGCGTACAGCTAAATGGCCTTTATATGGTATGGGATTAGGTGCAGCACAAGCCGCGTTAAGTGACGAAAGCAACGGCAGTGAAGGTTATGCCTTGGCAACTATAGGGTCGCTCCCTCGCTTAGCTAATGAGTTTGATGCATCGCGTCGAGGAGCTAAAGCGTTCCGGTCTACTGCCGGTAAACTTCGAGCGTTTAAAGGACTTCCTACTTATGCACTTATGGCTGCTGCCCCTGCTGCTGCTTGGGGGGTAACTAAAGCGTTTAAATCGGTTACTCGACGTACTGACCCAGTTAGATAGGAGGACTAAAGAATGACAACCATGATGAAACTTGCTGCTGAGGCAGCTAAACACGTAGATTCGGGGATTTCGGACTCTGAATTTCAAGATTATGACACTCTAAGATATCGTGCTAATGCTCTTAAAAAAGGTGCTCTTGGTCTAACAGCAGCGTCTATGGGGTCTCGTGCTTTTGTACAAAATGCTGATGTTATTAACTTAGCAATGGGTGGCACTCCTGGCCGTTTCGTAATGAACAGAGTAACCCCTGAAGCAGTAAAAAATATTGCAGGTTTTAACCAGAGCGCTGGGGATGTTGTAAGCCCTAAGACTATAAAGCAAGTAAAACGCTTTGGCCGTCTTGCTCGTTATGGGGCTATTGGTGCGGGTATTGGTTCTTTGGCGATGCACTTGCGAGCTAAAAAAATGGACCCTGAATACAAAAACAGTAACCCCTTGCGTAGAGCGGTATCGGATATTACTAATCCGCGTACCCAACTTGAACGCTATTACCAAGCCTACGCTGCACCGTTTGCTAATAAAACTACCATTCAGTATTCTGCTACTAGATAGTGAGGTGCTATAATGGATAGAGATGATATGGTTGACACCGGTGCTACCGTAGCAACTGCTGCTGGTATTCGCCAAGCCAGGCGTAAAGTGTACCGAAAAATATATAGGACTCTTTATGCCGGTGTGCCTAAACGTGTAGGTCCTATAGTTGCATTGGGTAGCATTTTAAGTAGATTTACTAAAACTGCTGCACCCTATGACTATACTCAAATTGGCTATGAAGGAGTAATACCCTCTATGATATCAAAAGAATACTATGAAAAAACTGCTGGTATTGGTAGCAACTTAATGAACTTTGTACGAGGCATGAGGTCTCGTTATAATGCTGCTAAAGCAGTGAAATCTGTTGCTAAAAATAATTTAGAAGCTAATTTAAGCCGTCAAAACATGCTGTCTAAAAGCATTAAACGTGACTATGCTGATTTAGAAGCCTTGAAAAACCCCGCTATGCGCCGTAATCTCGGTGCGGGGTATGATATGTACGCTAAGAAAAATATAGATAACTTAGCTACTCGTACATATTCTAATGCTGCAGAACTTAATAAATTGCGCTCGGAACAAGCCGGACTTCAAGCCCGTGTAAAAGAAACCTCTAGTCCGCTTTATGCATTTAAGGCTGCTTTGGGACGTAATAAAACTGCAGCAGCTTTAGCACCTATTCGTAAAATACATAAGGGTGTGCTACGAGATATGCTTGACTATAAACGTATGGCTACGGCAGGTTGGGAAAAACAGGTAGCACGCAATAACATCCATGATATTATTGGTGGTATCCGTGCAGGCGAAGCTGCCCAGCGAGCTTCTAAGGCTATGCCTACCGCAACCAACTATAAAGCTATGATGGATGCAAGTGGTATCCGCAACATGGACTCTACCTTGCATAAGAAATTACGTCACAGATACGGCAATATCTAAGCAATTCAGGAGGTAACGTAAATGTCTTTTGTATCACAGGTAAATACGTTTTTATCGGGTGTATCGCAAGTTACCTCCGATGCTGATTCTTTAAAAGACAGTTATCAATATTTACGTAACTCTATTCGCTCCGCTACCTTAGGCCTTGTACAACTACCACAGGTCCCGAGTTCACTGAATAATATTTTTAGACTCGGCAATAACGTAAATAATATTCTGAATATTCTGGGCCTTACCAATACTGGTGTAGTTGGGGTAGCTTCAAATACACAAACTTCCAGTGCAAATGTTAACAGGGGGTCTTTTAAATGGGTTGAAATGGAAACTACCCCAGACTCATTTGCAACAGCGGACTCAATGTTACTCTTTGCTGGAGACGCACTATATTCAAACATGCAGTTAGGAGCAGAGCTCGTTCCTATCGGTCTATGCCAGCAGTTCTCCTTTTCTGTTGGACTCAATGTACTCCCAGTGCGTGAATTAAGATGTGAGGAAAATCTCATTATACCTGGTAAATCCCAGCCAGGTACAATAAATATTAGCAGGTTGTGTGGGGCCTACTCCAGCCTGTCTAATAGGCTTCATATCTTACCGGGTTGGAACTATAGCACTCAGTCCAGCACCTTTAAGGAGCTATTTGGACTAATGGCTATGTATCTTACTCCGAGCCGCCAAAATTCTATCTCCACTTTATACTTTGAAAGATGTGCAATACAGAGTTGTAACATTGGAGTAACTGCGGGCTCCTTCCAACTCTTGGATAACGTCAATATTATCTTTGGTAGATGCATAGGTGTAGGTGAGTTAACTACAATTAGCAACTCCGGTGAAACAACGAGGACCGAAGATGCTAGTCAGAACGTTCCTGAGGGTAAAGATGAATCTGTTAAGACCAACTATACCGGTTCGGTTTATATTGCAGAGACTCCATATGGTGTTAAGAAAGAGGGTAATTAGTTTATATGTTAGGAACTACAGCCAAACTTAATAGGGGTATTATTACAAGTTATGACCCCACAACTTTAACAGCTACTATTACCCCCTATAACAATTCCGGAACCATTTCTAACGCCGCCTGTCCTGTTACACGCTATGACCCCATGAGTGGTGCTTTCAGTATTACTCCTCCTAACATTGGGGCTCCGTGTGTATTTGTGGAAGTTGGTGATAACGAAGCATATATCTTGAGTATGTTTCCGCCCCCGAATATTAACGGTATGGACAACCAGAACGTAAAGAGTCCACTCAATGCCACAGTTAATAGAACTCCAACTGGTATGTGTAATAACAATACGCTCCCGGGAAACCCCTCTGCTACGAATGCTATGGGGTCAGAAGAAACATTTACAGACATGGTAAAAAAGATTATCATGAGCCCAGGTAAGTTGTCTTCTATTTGGAACTTGTTAAACTGTGTCTGGGAGAATGTCTGCAGCATCTTCAGGCTCAGAGCTGGCGGTGTGGACGTCTTTTGCGAAGTTGATGAAAACAATAACACAAATACTACAATCAATGTCCGCCGTACTGTTAGTGAACGTCAAGGGACCAATGTCATCAACTTAGAGATGGGACAGTCTGCGGGTATTATTACCCTCAATATCAATGGAAATGAGTTTCTTCACATAGACGCAGATAGAAATACGACTATTACTGCTGCGAATGTTACACTAAATGCTAGAAATATTGTGTACAACGCAGATAACTTCAACTGTCTAAATGTTGGTCAAGTTGAGTTACCGTAATATAGAAAGGCGGTGCAACTAATGGGAGCAGTTTGTGTAGTAGGTGACCCGGACTCTCACGGCGGGGCTGTTACGTCAGGCTCTAGCCGTACAACGGTAGCAGGAATTCCAGTAGCTCATGTAGGCTCGTCAGTATCTCCTGACCCAATTCCAGGTCACTCCGGCAAGTCAATTACTGGCCATGCGGCAACAGGTCGAACAACAGTAGGTGGTCAGGCAGTTGCAGGTAACGGGGCTCCAGTAAGCTGTGGAGCATCAGTTAATGCAACTCACAATCGTACGTTTGTTGGCTAAAAAAAAAGAATAGAGATGTATAACGCCCAGTTAAGAGCTTTGTTACTCTTAGCTGGGCGCTTTTTTTTATTTAGTCAATAAATTTTTAAGTACGACTCTTTTGAGTCCATCAGGAAGGTTGCAATCAAGGATTGTTCTGATATCTGTTAAGATATCTACGACTTCGTCTTGCGATTCGGCAATACTACCATTCAAAACCCTAGTGCTAACCGGGTTTACATAGGAAGTGCGGTTAACATTGTTACTACGGAGTTTCTCCATGAGTTGCTCTCGTACTTCCAGGTGCTTCAGTTCGGCTAATGTCTTCGAGCGTTGCCCCCTCCCATAATCAGGTTCCACTTCTGGGGGTACAAAGTCACATGTAGGCCAAACGTCTTTCACATTCAGTTTTGGCTTTTCATTAATCTCAGACATGCCATTCTCGTCTATGAGATTCTCCTCAGAGGTGTTTTTATCATCTTCAGGACTAATTACATGCCCTTTATCTTTACTCTCCTCAGAGGCTAATTGTGACGATACATGTTCAAACGCGCTCCGAACTTTCATGAGGCCACTGACAATTCGATTCTCTTCTTTAGTTACTCGCAGTTCAGGAGTTGGAGTGCTGAAAGCAGGTTTATTGACTTCTTCTTTAAACTGCGCGTCAGATTCTTCTTTAATCGCTTTTACGGTAGACACAACATCCTTGTTGGCAGTAGTTACTCCTTTTAACTTTGCTAAACTAGCGAGAGGAGTAGCTAATGGAGCGCTTATAGAAGCACGAAGCGGACTTCCAAATTTTACAGAAGAATATATAGCAAACCTATCTTCATCTGTAGTTTCGGGGCCATAAAAATCAGGTGGAAATTCTTCCCATTTAGGAGTCTTTGTCCCTTCATAAGCAATAGCATTACATTGAGCAATAAATCCAGGTGTACAAGTTTCCCAAAAATCGGTCTTTAATACTTCAAACTTATTGGGAAGTCGTTTTACGTCATTCATTGCCAAGTATACAGCTTTCAATTTATAATGGTCTCTATTAGTAGAAAAATAAGCCATTACATCTGTATCCCAGGACCAATCAGCTTGTGCAATGTATTTATCATATTTATACCCAAGCATTAAATAAGCTGACTCTAAGCTCCCGGTATCTGGCAAAATTCCAAGGTTTTTAATTTCTTGCGAATGTGCATTAAGACGCTGCATATTACAAGGACTTGTTAAGAGGTAAGCTTTGCTACTTAATGCCCCTAAAGGAATATACACAGGTGGTTTAATAGTATCACGTGCGTCTGTAATAAAATTATAATACACGCTGCGTCCCTCGTGGGTGACATCAAGTAGGTTATTCTCTACGAGTATTCGTGCATAATTCGTAACCGCTGTGGATAACCCCATGTTACACATTGCTGCACACTCTTCACGGCTAATAGTAATACTATTACCATAACTTTTTAAAATAGCGTGAACTAATAAAATTTTGCCAATAGCTGAGGCCGGAAGTTGGTCTTCAGTCATAAATTTAGAATTGCGGGATGTTACCAAAAAGAAGACACCCCTATTGGCCAATTTGCTAATTACATCAGTAACCATGGTTAATATTTGCTCCTTTAAATAAAATAATAATTGGCATTGTTATTATATCATAATATCACCTTCTTTACAATAATAAAAAAGAGGTATTGTAGTCCGGACCTACAACACCTCTATACTTTACTTATACCGTTTTTTTTTACTCGGCGGGTTTATCTTCTGCCGGAGCTTCGTTAACAGTGCCAGTATTAATAGCTTCTTCAACATCAACTGGTACCTTGCCAGCTTCAGCAAACTCGGTTAAAATCTTGTTGTCAGACACTGTTGCAGTCATCCACAAGAACATCATGTAGTCGTGTACTTTATTGAAGATACGCTGAATAAGAATATCTTTAGCAACCTTCTCGTCTACTACATGAGGGTCAGACGCCGTAACAGTTTCTGCAATGATGAAGTTGTTACGAAGCCTTGCAGTCATAACATGAGTACGTCTATCATCAAGAAGTGTCATGTTAGCTTCCATGATGAAGTCACGGATGCACTCAGGGTCTAAGTTTCCGTTAGCCATCATATTGAGTTTCAAACCTTGCACGTCTTTGATATCTGCAATAGCAGGCTGATTCGGTTTCACCAAAGCACACAGAATATAAGGCCGATTATTACCATTAATTTCAGCCGGGTTAGTTTTTTCTGCAACGATTTCAGCATCCTGGATTTGTAATTCGTTTTTGTTGTCCATAATTATTTCGTCCTTTCACTTTGTATTTCAGGGTTTGCTACAGGCACCGGAAGTGTAATGCCTTCGATTTTTGCACGGTCCATAAGTATTTGCACATAGTCAGACATTGCCTTAGCTTGCTGTACCAAGATATGCTTGCTACAAGTAGGTTCAAAGTCAAGTAACCCTTTATCCCACTTTTCAAGCATATCGAGCAACTTTTCAAGCCTGATAGCAAGTTGCAAAAACTCGCCAAGAAACCTGTTTTTGTAGTCAGGGCTTGTCATGTACACTATAGTGTCTGCTAAATCGTACTTATAGCTGTACAAAAACTTAGTGTCTGCTGTCTTAATAGTTGCCATTTGTTTCTTCCTCACTTTCTTTAATTCGGCATTGTGTACCCTTGAGTCTCACCGTAAGATGGGCCAAACTCAAATTCAGCTACAAACGGAATGATGTTTGTAAGGGGTACTTCTTTGTTGCCAAGATACGGATGAGACAAGCACTCACTCGAAATCTTAGCAAATTCATCTATGTAATCCTCCCTGACCTCACATACTACGGAGTCATGTACAGTAGCTAAGAACTTAACTTTAGTAAGGTCAAGCCTCTTGTACATATTGATGACCCCAAGCATCATGAAGTCAGAACCGGCTGATTGTACAGGGGTATTGATAGCCTGACGTTCTGCACGGTTACGATTCTTAAAATCGTTTTTATCATTAATTGCAGGGAGGTACCTTTTGCGGCCAAAGTAGGTTGTGATGTAACCATGCTTCTTAGCAAATTTTACCATATCTCTTTGCCATTCTGCAAGTACTGGGTATCCACTTTTAAACTTCTTAATCAAACTGTCGCATTCTTCAGGATACCAAATCTTATCACTCCCAGAATCACGGCTTTTTTCATTGAGATTCTGTGCAAGGCCCCATTTACTCATGCCGTACAGGATACCAAACGAGACAGTCTTTGCAGCTTGGCGTTCATCAGGATAATTCTTTTTAATGAACTTTGTCATCAGCCGCTCTACATAGACGTCAAACTCTTCAGTACCTCTTTGTAGTCCTTTACTTAACGCTTCAGCTTCCCATTCTGATTTATCAAGGTTCATACCAAAGGATACGTAAGCGTTACGGCTATGCATATCAATGAGATTCTTGTAAGACTTGATAAACCCAGGTTCACCAGAGATACCTCCAGCAATACGGAGTTCCAACTGTGATTGGTCAGCGTTACAGATAACCCAACCGGGCCGTGCAATAAATGCCTTTTTAACCTTAAACTCGTGAAGGTCTTCGTATCCCGGAGCTGTATGAGGCATACCTGAAGGAATATTTTGCATATTAGCATCCCCTGAAGAAGATAGGCGACCCGTTGATGTACCCGTTAAGTTAAAGTTAGCACGGAGATGATTATCCATAGCGGTATTTAAGAAATAACCGCTAAATTTTTTAGTCATCTCTTTAGTACGCTTACCTTCAAAACCTTTAGCTTCAGGGTCGTACTTACCACGTCTCTTTTGCTCAAGATAATCTTCCGTACGACCGAAAAAGGTTTTAATAAGTATAGACGCCTTTCTGTACTTGCGGAGAGTTTGCGTAAAGGGAGTATTGATAATAGAAAGAGCCGCGTCGCCTGTCGTTGCGTCTTCGTCCCCGTCATCTTTACCCCCTATCTGAAAGCCCATAATATTGGGTTTCGGGTACTTAAACTCCTGGTACAACAAATATTCAATCTGTTTAGGCGATTCCCAATCATAAGACTTGCCACCACAAAGCTGTACGAGTTCATCTTCATACTTCTTTAAAATGGATTCAATCTTCTTACGGGATTCATTGACCCAGTTTACATTTACGAGGAACCCGTTGTGCTCCATTTCAGCAAGGGGATACAGCGCATTCGTCATAATCCAGTGAGCTATCAGCATATCTTCTTCAGTAAACTTCTGTAAGAAGATTTTAAAGATTTGGAGCGTGGCGTCGGCGTCAGCACAGTTGTACGGAGCCATAACATCTAAGCTCGTTACTTCCCATTTAGACTGAATAATGTTGCCATATTCGTCAATAACATCTGGCGTAGACTTCATATCAGTCTCGTAGCCACCTAGGTCAGTATACTCAGCAGCCAATGGTTTTAAGCCATAGCCGTAAGCGCCTTTCCCCGGATTTTGCATTCCCGCCATGAGCATCGTATCACCCGCAAGGTTTGTACAAAAGATATTGTTAACAAGTTTCAAGAAGTAAATATCAAATGCTACATTATGACCTGTAAACTTAATTACCTTCGATTCTAAGAATCGCTTTAGGTCATCGTAATAGCCTTCAGGGTCCTCTTCAAACGGTACACAAAGTGCTGTACCCTTAGCCCAGGCAAAGCTTACACAGCGTAATTTCGGCGGGTGTTTAAGAGAAAATTCTGTTTTTGGATGTACCTCACGACCATTGGTCTCAATATCAAATGCGTGTACAAGTTTATTAAGCCGGGGGTCGTTTAAATGCCTGTCTACCCACTGTTTAAACTCAGCAGGAGATTCGCACATATAATAACGTCCAGGAGGCTCAATATTACCACCTTTAGAAAAGCGTTCTGCTTGGCGTATTGCTGCTTCTACAGAGCTACGCACTTTAATATCTTCGACATACTTTGATGGAGCATAGGTTACAATAAGTTTAGACGCCCTTGTATGCTCACCAGTAAGACTACCGGTATCAGGGTCTCGCTTTGCAATTGGGTCGACCTCATAGACCCTATTAAAAATCTCTGTAGCTGTACCTCTAAGCCCAAACGGTACAGATGCTGCTTTACCTAAACAAAGAATTACGTCTGGTTCAATACGGGAAATCTCTGCTTGTAGGAACATTTCACAGCACTGTACAGTATGTTTAGTAGGGTCAGATTTACTTACACATTTTGCGACAGGTGTAATGTAAATCTTATTTGCAGTAACGTATTTATTGCACCATTCGGTAAGTAGTCTCCGAGCTTCTGGGTCCATCAGCTCTGTTGTAGAGTACGGACTAGGAACCAATATCATAATGATACGTTCTGTATCCGACTCTCTACGTTTATTGCCGATTTCCAATTTCTCCTCAGTAAAATGGGGACTGCACTCGTCTCTTAATTTACACTTACTGCAATTAAACTCAGCCGCCTTTTTGCGGACAGTCCGCTTTTTTTTAGCAAGCGTACCCATAGGCTGATTAGGGTCGACAGGAGGTAGCGCCGGAGTACCCATACCGGGAAGAGGTACTTGCTGACCGCTACTGTTCAATGCCAGGACACTCTTTGCTATCCCGAACGACACACGATGTAGGTTTGAAGCTATTTCCAGGTGTTTCATCGTATTGTTCTAATACTCCTCTCCTAAATTCTAAGATGCGGACACTTTGCCGCTCTATTTTAACGACCTTTGTTGCCTTGCCTTTCCCATCAGGAACAACGGCTCCACAAGCAATTAGCTGCTCGTAGATGGTATTAGCTGTATACTTGATACCCTGACCAGTAATCTGTGTACGCATACGGTTAACTTCAGCTAAAGCCTGGGTGCCAAGTAAGTAAACTCTCTTCGGAGTTATCCAGCCAATACGTTTAGCTGTCTCAGAATGTTCTGTAGACATACAACCGCTTACACCTTCCAGGTAAAAATTGCGAGAAGCTAAGAGGTCAGCTACAGTTTCAATAAAGATGTACCCGGCTTGTTCCTGCTTGGTAGTAAGGTTCATAGTAGCCAAGATATTATCAATACCTTGATAGTATTTCGGCGTTAAATCTTCGAGCCCTAAGAACTCGGCTACTAAATCCCAGGCAATAGAGTTAGCTGCAAGGGACTCACATACACGCCCATGTGCAGCATTGAATTTCATGCGCCGTTCAGCAAGTAACTGGTCGTATTCATGACGCCGTATTTTCTTCTGTGCTAAAAACTGAATGAACTTACTCATTACGCCAGGCAGATGCTTAGCATAACTTTGAGCTACAGTGAGATGTGCTGAGTCGCCGCGCCCCGGAATTTTAAGCAACATGATACGAGAAATTACGGAAGCTTCACCTTGGGGTACATCTTCAGCAGTTGCAATCATATTACCTCGGATATACCAAGTTTTACGTGCGTTTAAATCTGCTCCCATACGGCCACGGCCATGTCTATCACCGTAATTCTGTATACAACTGGTAAGAGCTTTAGGATTAACGTCAATACCCTTGTAGTCATCTACTACATATATCATGTCTTTTAAATAGTACCCATTTTTTTCAATCGCATTTGTAGTAGAGCGCCAGGTTTCAAAGTCACCCGTCTCAAAGTCACCAAAGAAACTTGCCATGAGGCCGGTGTAACTGGTCTTGAACGAACCGGTTAAACCGACTACCCACAGACATACAGGTTTTGCCATGGGAATGAAGTGAGCAAGTGGCGTCCAAAATACGTGAGCAAGGAACGGTAGAGTAATCTCATACGGGAATACCTGAAGCATCTCATTCCTGATAATCTCTTTAATAAAAGTTAAGTCAGAAGGAGGGGCGCCCAAGTGATAATTCTGCATATATGCTGGATTTGCTGGAAGCTCTACTTTTACATCTTCGAGTTCATGGAATCCCTCGGCATCAATATACCCAGTAGGAGAGTAAAACTTGCCATCCCTCCACCCGGTATGTGCATAAATGTGTTCCTCAACAGTCCTGCCACTCCGGTATTTAGAGCTGAGTAAAATACACGCTTCACGAAGATACGATTCACATTTATTTTTAATCCAGATACCAGAACCTAAGGCGTTGGTAATAGCAATACCAAGTTTTTTGTCATCCCTAAATTCATCTGTTTTCATCTCAATCATAGCTGACCTGTATGCTGTAGACGCACGGAGTAAAATGTGTCTTTCAACATCGCCGCCATAGTCATCTATGAGAAGGTCACGCTCAATTTCGAGAATAACGTCTGAAATTGGTTCCCACTCGGAGTACCCCTTGGCTTCTACTTTCATCTGAATACCGAAATTAGAAGTCGGGCTTACTACCTTCCTATACTTAATTTGAGACTTATCTTCAACTTCTTCGAGCAAGGCCTCAAATGATACACCTGCAATAGCACCGTAGCTCTTTAAGAACATCTCCCTGTCAGTAGCGGGAAGCTTCTTAGCATACTCAATGAGTTTAATCTTAAGCGCTGCCTGTTCTTCAATAGTAGCATCTGCTGCTTGGTTTGCCAACATCTGCCCAATCCAGGAGAAAGCAGGACGGCGGGAATTAAAAACTTCATTGAGGTCAGCAGCGTTATGGTCCGCTGCCCAATCTGCCGGGTCTGCACCTACTTTGTAGTCAGACGGCATAATGATGAAAGTTTGTGGATGTTCTTCAGCAATCTTGTATGAGTAGTCAATGCCTCTATCATCGTTGTCAGGGAAGAGATAGACGTCTGTTTTACCCATGTCAAGCAATACACTTACACCAGAGCCTAAGTTTGTACCGCCACTAAAGCAGTAAATAGGCGTCCGGGCGGTCTCGTCGGCTTTAAAACAAAGACTTGACAGAGCACCAACGTCAAACTCTCCCTCAACAAGGATAGCTACATCATTCATAGCTCCTTCCATATTCCAGCTAAAGTAGCCGAGTCTATCATTTTTACTCAGTTTTTTGCCGAGAAACATAGTACATTTTTCACCATTACGTTCACGGCTGATATTACGGAGTTTAAGCCTTGTAAACTCAGAGTAGCTGGAGCGATAAAAGAAGATGATAGCCCCTACTGCAAGAGGTTCGGAGCGTCTATTTGGCAAGAAGTCGTCAGCATATTGTTCATAGTAATTATTATCCATGAGCCAGTTTTCAACTTCTTTAATCGTCGGGTAGTACCCGATAGGTGCAGTCGAAATAGTGCGTACATCAATATGCCTTGATGCCAAATAAGTACGAAGCCCTGCTGCATCTGGTGACTCTTCTAAGAGTTTATTGGTCCACTGATAAAATTTAGTGATAGCTTCATTTTTATTTCTGTCTTTAACTTGTTGTTCTGTTTCTTGTAAAAAGCCTTTTTGTACTAACCAATAATTAGCTTCGGTACGAGTATGGGTATTCGGAAGCCCAGAGTTCATAACAAGTTCTACCAGGCCACCACCTATACCTTCAGCGAAGCAGTACCAGCGTTCACGCCCTTTGGCATCTAAGTAAATACCCAAAGATTTCTGGTGCCTATCTTGATGGAATGGACAGAATCCAACTGCGCCAGCTCCGCTTATACGCCAATCAAATGTATGGTTAGGAAATACGGCTTCAAAAGCTTCTAAGAGCATAGTCATTTATCCTTTCTTGTCAGATTTAGCTGCATTGTTTATCAACTCCCCAGCTATTAGGATAATATGTGTTTACTTAAATTTTACTTATTTTACTAAGCTCTTTAAGTATACCACAAATTATCTTGCAGGGCAAGAGTCTTTAAACGTGCACCACTGACATTTGTAAGAAGGGGTTGCTGGCCATACTAAAGAGCTGTCGCATTCGTAAAGCTTATTTTCAAGGTACCGCAGAGTATTATTGTAAAGCATCATAAAATGCCATACCTCATACGGCGTTAATTTTGCCCAAACGATTTTTTTGCGCCTAATAAAATTAAGAGCTATATATGTTTGCTTAACCGGCATCTTATATATAGCTTGGAGCATTACAGCATAAAGGTTTAGCTGAATATTCTCTTTTACTTTATGAGAAGAAGATGCAGACTTATTAGTCTTATGGTCAATTACATATAAAGTCTGGGTATTTTTATCGTAGGCCCAAAGGTCAATTGCTGAGCGTAAAAATGTTTCACGGGTACCAATCGGGGTAAAAGAAGAACGCCCAAAAAGCCTCGTTACTCCATATTGTTTCTCTGTCCTAAACTTCGTAATTCCATGGTCAGCTAAGAAGCTCTGCCACTTATAGGCAAAGTCTAACATGTAATAACCGAAGCTCAAGAGTTCATCCTTTATTATACCTTTTGGGTCTTTAACTGAAAATTTCGGATAATACTTGTTTACAAGGTCCTCAAAGGTAGAAAAGTCAGGCTCTGGTAAATGCAGGAGGTCCGCCATAATTAAATGGGTAAGGCTTCCGAGTACCAAAGAATTAGTAGACTCTTTCTCACCGTCTAAGTATACAATCTTAAATTTATGCAAACAAGTTAGAGCTGTCTCAACACGAGAACAAGACCAGGGGAGGTACTTATCCTCCCCTAGTGTGCTGTCAAGCCCCGTATCAACGGTATGGATTGTTTTATCCGTACTCATTTCTTTTCTACATCCGGTTTTACCAGTTTATCATACTCGATATCCAAGTATTTACGACTGGCAATAAAATCAGCCACATGTACCAGGAACTGTTCTCTGTTGCCTGGCTTCTGGTTCCCCCATTGGCCCATATGACTAATAACAAGGCGAGCAATAATGTTGCCCATCTTTTCCTGTCCAATCTCTTTGCCAAACTTAGCAATCTCTTGAGCAGCTATGTTCGGATGTGTACGGAGCGTTGTGCCTGCTTCGTCTACGCCCTGTTTAAAAGTGTCATGTAAAAGTGCTGCTGCAAATAACAAGTCTTTTTCTGTGCTCTTGAGCTGTAAATACTCAAGCTCACTAATATCATGGACTAACGTTGCTACTGCCATAGTATGACGGAGAAGACCACCATATCCTTGAGAGAATTCGGGATGATACTTGCCGGAAGCACTTGCCGGAATCCTTGCGAAATAATCCGGCACTTTTGTTTTTACGAAGCCCTCTACGAAGCTTTTTACTAGAGGATTCCGTATCGTTTCAATGAATTTCAGGTAGCTTACCCAATCTTCATTTTGTTCGACCATGGCGGGGTCGACTACTTCCTCTCTGCTCATACAGTACCCCCTTTAACATCTGCGCCCTGAGTGCTCTGTTTTTGCATCTCATAACGAATAGCGTCATCTTGAAACTTTGCAATAAACAAAGAGTATACAAGGCAATCTACTACACGAGAATCAGACTCATTGCACAAAAAGTCTTTAGAAAGTGCTATTTCGTGCTTATCTTTTAAAGTCATGCAGACTTTAGCTGCTGCTTTATAAGGATTAGTTTTATATAAGTCTGGAAACTGACGCCTTGCAATTTGCATAATATTGTAATCCCAAGTATCACTATCCCCGTAAGCCTCGTTTTTATAAGTAAACATCGGGTATACTTTAGAATCCATAAATTCTTTCATCCAAGTAACTAAGGGGTGTTCAGCTAGTCCTACAAGATTTTTTGTAGCTCGTTCCATAAGATTACTCCTCTCTAGCTAAAAATTTAGTAATTTAATAAAAAGCCCGTATAGGCTATATTTATTTGTACAGCAACTATACGGGCTAATTAAACTGAAATTAGAACGGTACTTCTTCCGGTGCTAAATCAGAGCTTGAACCGAAGCTTTCCATGATATCCGAGCTCATAGATGCCATTGAGGACCCCAGGGCACCAGCTACAGGAGAAACCTGCGAAGCTTTACTTGCTACCTGAGCTTTGTGGTATTCCATAGTTTCACGACGAAGGTCACGTACTTCGAGGAATACATCCTTGAACTCCTGTTCCAGTTCAGGAGGAAGCAAGGGTTCACCCTCTACCGGCGGAATCACATCTAATTTATAAACGAAGTATTTTACACCAATTCTTGGGTTAGTTACTTCCTCAGCAGAGAGCAGAACTTTGAACATGTATACCGGTTTACCACGATATTTGCTACCCAATGCTCTCAACGCACGGTCAAGTTTAGAACCCGCACGGTAACTGGTTTTAGAAAGGATGATGCGTACAAGGTCATACGGATTGTCTCCAATAGCAGCTACAATTTGATACTGAGGCATGCAACGATTTGGTACATCAAAATTATTGAATTCACAGCTGTCGCATCTGCCATAATTTGTACCGCATTCGCCCGGTTCATTGTAGGTTGGGCAGGAGCATTCAATGTTGCTACCGCCTTCTTCACGAGGCGGGAATTTTACGCGGGAGCGCCAAGTACGCATAATACGGATTTCAACTTTTTCGCCAAGACAAGCTTTTGTTACATCGTTTACCAGAGTGCCTGCATAAATATCAGGGAAACTACGGTCCTGAACTTCAGGACTCAAGGATTGCATTAATTTCAGTAACGGATACTGGCTCAAACTGCGTCTTTCATTTTCAAGACCGAAATCAAGCTCGGAGTCGTCAAAGCTGCTATCCAAGAATTCAGTAACCGGAGTAGCGGCGGGTGCATCAGCACTTTTCAAAACTTCTTTTTCTTTTGCCATTTTTCTTAACCTCACTTTACCATTCTGCAGTATTAATACCGCTTATTTGTTTATAGTATATCACAAACCGTTACTTAGTGTCAACTACTTTTTAAGATAAAAAATCAGCGTGCCCACTAAGAGACACGCTGAATCTATGTATAAGGCCTACAATGCAGCCTAATCCTCAACCCCTGCGGTAATTCCGGTTGAGCCCCGCTCGGTTTAATTTCTTAAATCGATAAGTCAGAGTTAGGATTTCGTAACTAACATTAGGGACTAGAAACTTAGAATCTGAGATTTGCTAATAAACTGAGAGACTAGAAACTTATCTACTCACGTGCTAATCTTTTTAGCATAATGCCAATCTCTTGTTCATCTATCAGAGACGGATTATACCTACAGATTCATATATTATTAGTTTTACCGGACTTAATTTAGGGTTACTACGCCTTGCAGGCCATTATAGGCTATTAAATAATTTTATCGAGGTTTACGAAGCCATCGTCTACCTCAACCATCGTAATAGCATTGCTCTCATTAATCAGCGGGTTAAGCTCCGACATTAAAAAGAGGCTAATATTGCTTACCCTCTCAGGTACGGAAGCATCAACCAAGAAGAGTGGTTGTGCTTGAAGTTTCTGCAAATCTTCTGGAGGAGTAGAGTTTGTGATATTAGCAGTCAAGTTTTTGCTGTTATAATTTGTGGCTGCTTTAGATGCAGCGGCGATAACACGTGTTAGCGCTGAATCATAGTTTACGAAAATGGTGTTAATGTCACGGGAGAGCACCAAAGCATCGGCTACAGTGATTTTTCCAAAGTAATCACCGGTGTCGATGTAAGTTTCCGTATTAGATTTATTAACAGCTTGTTTAACCTGCCGATAATATTTAATCAAATCATTAATTGCCTGTACATCACTTGCAATGACTTTAGCTGCATCTTTTTGGTTGGTGGCGAGGTCTTTACTGTTGCTTAAAGGAGACAGCGTTTTAGTATGAGTCCCACCATAGGTTTCAATGTGTGTAATCGCCTTAGTAATGCGGAGTTCCAGGGTTTTAAGTTTTGTCAAAGCTCTTGCTACAGATATAATTGCCATACTATGCACAACCTTTCATTTCTTGATATTCTGATTACTTAAGTCACTGATTAAGGGAGGCTAGTAGCAGTCAGGTACGGCTCCCGACTGCTACAAAACCTAGAGGTCAATCTTCAGAAGTCACAGATTATTCTGCGTCTTCAACCGGGGTGTAACGAGATACCAGAGCAACTTTTTTGCTGCGCGGTACAGTTACAGTGCGGGTGTCGTTCGGAACGCGGAATTCACGTTCTTCACGTTCTACCATTTTCAAAGTACCGATATCCGGGATGCGTACGCTTTTGCCTTCTTTAACAGCTTCAGCAACAGCAGCGAATACTACGTTGATTACAGCTTCGGCTTCATAGCGTTTTACGCCCAGTTCTTCAGCTACTTTAGATACGAATTCCTTCTTAGTTAACATATTTGCCATTATTAGGTTCCTCCTCGGTATTTACTGCAAGTCTCGGTCCAGTAATTGGAAACGGCTTGCAACTTAATCTGTACCGATACCGCTCCGGTAACTCTCGTTTAGGATTGGCCGGTACTGTGTGAGTAAAGATGACACCTACTTGTGGTAGGTACACCCTATTGTCTGGGGAGAGTCTAAGCAGTTCGCTCAGCTGTCCAAAGACTCTATCATACATTATACCTGCCTCATCGAGAGTTAGGGGAGTTTCAGAGGATTCCACCATCTTTTTACAAAATGGGGGCTTCGTGATGACAAATGGGTAAGGCTCCCAGGATAAGCCTTGGTCTACTGATGTAGTTTGTTCTCTCATACTACTACCTCTTTGCCCTTTCTCGTGATTTCTTTGGTACTTTCTTGCTGATAGGTTTGGCTCCCTTGGCAATCTGTGCCATAGCATAAGCGTCAGTAATGTCATTACAGATGTGGGAGAATCCCCATCTTTGTTTTACACCTTCCATTACTTTCTTCTTATCTGCAGCACCGCTGCCCGTTGCTACTTTCTTGACGTACGTCGGGGCAACTAAACTATAGTCAATACCGAGCGTACCCAAGTGGTATTCGATGACGCCACTGAGCTTTCCTAGCTTAAACGCTGCAAACTCAGATGCAAAAGCTGCACCTTCCATAACAACATAGGTATCATCTATAGGATATGATAACACAACTTCATCCAACTTGTCAAGTAATTTTTTTAATCTTTTATAAAAAAATTCATGTGGTGCTCCAGCTTTAATGGAGATAGCGACAAGCGGTTCATCAGAGTCTGAGCGTAGCACCACAAGACCAGTCGAAGAATACGATGGGTCGATACCGACGAAGTACGTGTAATTCTCTACATTGATTTCACTTTCTTCAGTTAAGTATTCGGGTGTTGCGTTTCGATTTTTTTTGCGCATCTATCCACAGCCTCCGCTAAGTCTGAAGCATTACGGTCGTACCAGCCGTCCTCAATCATCTGTGTCCTTAAATACCGGTTTCCTGTCTGTTTAAGCTGCTCGTACTCTTTTGACGTAAGTTGCATTTTGTTACAGATTTCTGCTTTTTCCATCTGGTGGCTTCCGTTTAAACCAAGTTCCATATTAAGAAACTCAGCGAGACCGGCGTCAGTCTCACCTAGCGTTTTAATACAGTTCTCCAAATATTCAAAAAACTCCTGAGTCAAAAACTCAGCCTCCGCACTAGGTTTAGTCGGTACGCCTTTTTCATTGTATGGCTCCAGGTCGTCTTCATCATCATTTGGGGTCTGGTTTAAACTTTTAATACGTGACACTGCTCTGTTAAGTATTTGTAGTTCTACCAACACTTTGTGGCTGATATGTAACTTCTCCATAATCTCTTCGTCCGTCAAACCAAACATAGAGTATTTAATGTAATTGAAGAGTCGCTCTTTAGCGTCCCTACCAATCCCCATGCCTGCCATCGGTAAAAGTTCATTACGAATTTCAATATACACCATTTTTACTATCCAAGAATGGGCGTATGTCAAAAACTTAACCTTACGAGTCTCATCAAAACGGATAGCCGCTTCATAGAGTCCCACTGCACCTGCTTGTAAGATGTCATCCGAGTACCAGTTTCCCTGCGTAATATCACCAATTTTTTTTAAAATATATTTATAGTGTTTACACAAAAGCAAGAAGTTGCCGGTACGGTCGCCAGACCTTATCATACGGATAATTTCTTCGTCTGAAATGTCAGGTACCTTGAATTTACGAAGCGCTTGAGCAAGAGGGCTACAAAATCCCAGACCTCGGCGTTTAGCCTCTCCTGTATCAAGAACGTCAAAATCCTTATGGTTTTTAACCAAAAACTTGGATACGTTAAACGGTGTATGCGAGATGTCCACGTCTTTCGGAATCACGTCAGTACGGCGAGACCTACGTACTGCCCCTGGAGGAGTAGAGGCATCTACTTCACCCGTCTCTGTTACGTCATCGTTTTTAAGGGAGTCCCTAAGAGCCTTAGGAAGTACCTCTTTATTCTTGAAATTGAACTTCATGATTACCTGCCAATTTGGTTATATTTCCATTTCTTGGTAGATATTATACCATATTTAGTTCAATTTGTCAAGCATAATTTCTTAGTAATTTTCTGTAATTAGTTGTAATTACTAAAAATCAAAAGCAAAGAAAACAGGAGAGCTCACGCAGTAGTTTACTACGCTAACTCTCCTATAATATACTTATACCTCTTTTGGCTCTGTATCGCCTTCAAGATATTTTTCTTGTTCGTTTTTAAAATCGTAAACCATTTTTTGAAGTTTATGGCGTACAAGTGCATCTAAGTTTGTCATTGTATACCCATTATTTTCAAGGCTTATCAGATAGTACAAACTGTACGGCTCTGAAAGCTCCAGGGTATTATTATGTAAGTGCCCATGAATATTGATGTCATGCTCATGAAAGATTTTAGGCTCGTGAGTAAAGAGAATATCGAGCCCTCTGTATGTCATCGACAGGCTATCGACTGCAAGGTCAAACCCATGCTTCATGTAGTACATTAAAGATTTCTCATCGTGGTTGCCACGGACGAGAATCTTCTTACCGGGAAGCTTAGCTACAACATTGTCAAGATAATCTTTAACATGCCAAGTTACATCTCCTAAATGGATAACAATATCCTCTGGTTGTACTACTTGATACCAATTATCAATAATCCTCTTTTCAAAATCTTCAGGTCGGTGACAAAGTTTAACCATGTTTGCATGGCCAAAGTGAGTATCTGTAGTGAGCCAGATTTGCTGAGGCTGTTTAACTTCTTCGCACATACCCTAGTCCTCCCATCCCTTGATTTTATAAGTACCAGCATCAGTATAACCAGATGCTAAAGCAATGAGCATATAGCTAGTAAGAAAGAAATAATAGTATAATACCCAGGTAATGTCAAATACCTTAAATACCCCTGCAAATAGGATAATAGTAGATAGTGCTTGCACCCCAAAAATAGTTTTATAGCCTTTAAACAGCGAACAATAAAACTCACTTAAAGTATGAAATGCAGCACACGCTGTAATTATATAGAAAAATAAAGCTACAGTCTGCATTACAACTACGTCTTCTTCCACAATAATCCCAAAGAATTTATCGCCAACAAACATGACAGACGCCGATACATATAGCATAAACAAAAGCCATAACAAGACCTGCATAAAGGGTTTTACTGTGTATGCGCTTGGCATTTTACGATTATATGTATATAACATTCTTACTCACTCCTTATAATGTTTCCATACCGTCAATAAAGTCGAGGTAATCAACCTCTTCCGCTGCTTGAGCTGCTTGTCGTGCCTCAACTTCTGCCGGAGTTTTAGGTTTCTTTTTACTTTTAGTTTTGTGTACAACTACGGACCCACCTTTGCCTAACAAGATGTTAAGGTTCTGCTCTCTGATGTACGTAGAGATTTTACCTTTTTCCCGCTGCAATAACTGGATGCCTTCGTCGTACGTATCTTCACATACGAGGTCAATATAAAGAGCTGTACCGTTCATACCAATTCGATGTTGACGGTCTTCAGCCTGCATACGTTCTTCAATACTTGGTGTGTTCTCGAAGAAAATAGAGTTTACTGGACCTGTCTCACAAGTAAAGTCATTTCCTCTACACTCTGATGAAATTTGACAAATGATGATTTTACGCTTACCCTCTTTGAACTCACGCTTAATCATAGCCCTGCGGGCGTCATCCACCCGTCTATCAAGCACTGTAGCCTCGATGCCCTTCTGGTACAGGTACTCTTTAATCTTTTTAAGCACGTATGTATGCTTTGCCCAAATGAGGAAGGAATCGTTAGAGCCTTTAAGTATATCCCACATCTCTTCATACTTCGGACTATTAAGCCAGATGTACTCACCATCGTCAGTTCTAATAAACCCAGCTGTGACTTGTTGAAACTTTTCTAACATTGTCACTACATAATCCACTGTAACTTTTGGGTTTCCATCAATGTCATACATACCGCTCTCGCTTACGAGATTCGTTTCTGAGAGGGTTTTAGACATCTGCCCTAGTAAGTTATCATACCACATATATTGAGCCTCGTAAAGAGGCAATTTTCTGGTCTGGTACACCTTGGGTGGAAGGTCTAAACACTGCCATTTGGTGCAGGAAAACGCATAAAAATACGCCCTTTGTTTAAGCTCATCCATATGTTTATAACCTTTTATATATTTACCAAAAGGCGCGACACCATAGTCAATATACTGGTTTGCAAACACATATTGATTCGTACCAAATAGTGTTGGGTCTATAGCTAAGAACTGAGAATACAGGTCTAAAGGATTTCCAACGTATGCCATACCCGTGAGGGCAACACCATAAGGTATCGACTGGCAGAGGCCTGCCGTAGCTTGTGTACGTTGTGCTTTAGGGTTTTTAATTTTAGTAGCTTCGTCTAAGATAAACATATCAAAGGCTGCGTCCTCTAAATCTCCATAGAGGGAATGCAGCCCTTCATATGTAATCAGTGCAAACGAAAACTTATCATGCGGTACAGACGCTATCTGCATTCTTTTCTGACTAGGTGTACCACTGATAAGATAGACCTCAGCATCTGGGGCTAGCGTTTTAATTTCCGCTGACCATTGATACAAAAGAGACCTTGGTGCTACTACTAAAACCTTGTGAATACCACCGAGCTTTGCGTCTGCATGACGCAGTTTTGCAAGTGTGATGGAAGTGTACGTTTTCCCCAAACCCATGTCAAGCCACAAAGCACACTTTGGTAAATTAAGTGCAAAAGCGAGAGCCTCTTTCTGATGCTGGAACGGCTCCCATACGTAATCAATAGTAGTAGGCAACGTAACATCGCGTTTCCCATCTTTAATACCTTGTTGAAGCTCTAGAAGCCTTCTTGCTACTACTGACATGTGACTTACCCAGGTAGCAGTTTCTGTATCCTGCATAGCTAAATAATCTTTATAATTATGCCATACATCGACAAACGTGGCCATAGTCGCTGGGACCGTCCAATAGTTTTTAGAAGGATAATATTGTGTTTTATGTAACACTTTTTTAACTTGTTGAATCTCAGCGGCACCCCCGTTAAATACAAGGTACTCACCGCGTTTGTAAAACTGCATAATGTCACTCCTTAACTGCAAAATAAAAATTTAATACTTTGTCTAACCAATAGTCTTCATAGCTTACAAGGAGCTGAAATAGTAAGAAAAGAAGAGCGAGGATTATTAGGAGTACGGTTTGCTTACTCATAGGCGGCACACTACCCTATAAATGATATCCCTTTGGCCTCCTGTAAGCCCCTCCATACACTCAGTCCACCGTTCTTCTTTGTTTAACTGGTACCGTTTTGCAAAGCTAACGATGTAGTTAGGCCTTGGTTTATTAGGCACTTCCAAAACCTTTACTACCCTCTTACCTATAGTTAGGCTATCGAGTATCTCTTTGAAACTCTTAGGTAAAACAGGTTTATACTCCTCAAGTTCTGATGGAATACGATTTTTAAGAATAAGCTTAATATCTGGGTAATCTTGGTCAGTTATTACCTGATAAAATGCAAGTAATCCTAAAAGGAAACGCTCAGGCGTAAGCCTTTTAAGACTACTAGCTTTAGATTCGTCAACCACAACCGTATACTCCTCCTGCCTAATCTCTTCCATCTGTACCAACTCCTTCTGCAGCTCGAATTTTACAAAGTTTATTACATTCCTTTGCCATTTTAATAGCAGATGCTACATAAGCTGAAATACCTGGATTTTCAACAGCGAGGATGTCCTCCACCTTTTTGAGCCTCCTAATAGCTGCTTCAATTTGAACCGAAGCTTGCTTTAATACAACAGAGCTACTCATACTCTCATATCCTTTCTTTCTCTTAATTTAATCTCAGAAACCCTAAGATACACTCTTCGATATACCTAAATAAATCCCCAACAAATAAGGCGTCCCAAAACCAGGTAAAGGCTAAAAGCACAACGCCTATCAAGACTAATTGCCAAGTCTTCATAAACAGCCTCCCATATTAATGGCTAGGTGGCCTTACAATTACTTCTACGGTACGCCTTCCCCAGTTAAAGGCGTCTTCACGAGAAGGCATCGCAATATCAATAATGTTTTCATTGATAGCACTGCCAGTATCGTGAGCAATGCACCAACCAATGCCTGGTACGTATACTTCACTTTGCCACGGGATAATATTCGGGTCTACTGCAATAGTACGGTATGCTATCGCAGGGTTCCCATCCGCAGCAATACCAGTGCCAGATGCATCAATCGGGTCATGAGTCCAGTATGCCGTAGCCTCTACAACCATTTTGTAATCATTGGCTGCATTGTATCCACGTTGCGGGGTTGGCTGGCCCGGAATCGAGCGAGGTTCTGATAACGGTGCTACAGGTTCAGGTGCTGGCTCTGGCTCTGCTACTTCAGGAATTGCACTTTCCTGAGGCATTGTTGTAAGCTTAATTGCTATATTTGATACTGGAGACCCGTATTTTGCTATTAAAGTCTCAGATGTAATTGTAGGATGCTCTGGTACAGGCTCTGTACTCAAAATGCCATTTGCTGAGTACACGATGATTCCCAGAGATACACCGAGTAGAGATGCGTAAATATAATTTTTAATTTTCTGCTTCATTTAAACCCTCCTTTTGTTATATACGTCAATAATTTCAAGCTCCTCCCCTGCTTTGGTCGGTATTTTAATAAAATTGTCTATCTGACAATAATACGGTTTATGGTGCCAAGTCGTCTGATGGTCAATATGAAAATGACCAAATATCCAAGCTTTGAAGTCCCCTACGAGTGCAAATGGTGTAAGTCTGATAGCAGTCGGGTCATCTGTTTTCTGACCCCAAGTAGCTGTATCGTATGCCGGTAGGCACTCTGCCTCTAGCCGGTTTACAACTGGTTGAGGGCAAGTATGGCTCAAGATATAGTCAACTTTTAGGTTGTGATTCTCAAAGTTTTTCATAGCGTAGTCCGCTTCATCCTGACTTAATTCTTCTTGAGGCCACCAGGTCTTACCCTTAGTGCGATATTTTTTATCGACCGAAAGCCCACCACCAATCGTTAAAAATGTAAGCCCATCTAACGTATAAATCTCACCGCGCATTAAATGATATACATGTGCTGCCACTTGCTGTACATAGCCACCCCACTTAACAGATTTCTTGACAGCGTTAAGCATATCAAAGTTCTCGTGATTACCATCTAAGAACAGGAAAGTAATCGTCGTGCCTTCAGCTAAACTATTAAAACAGTCTTGAAGTTCTGACGAATCCTCTTTAGCTACACCAAAACCGTCCTTTTTCTTGTACCCCTTGGCATTATTCCAAATAAAACCGAAGTCACCGGTACAAATAATGTAAATCGGTTCATTGTCTTTAAGGCACCTGTCAATAGTGCCATCTTCATTAAGCTGGCGTACCAAGAGCGGTACTTTGTAGTAATCGTATGCTCTATGAATATCACCACACACAAAAATCATTATCCATCAACCTTTCTATACATCCAGAAGCCCATTGTCACGCCAAGGCACGAGGCTTCCGTCTTTTTTAACTTCGTATAATTCTTGATTAGAACTTCCATAATAAGGGATAACTGAGCTACGCAGTTCTTCAATATACGGGCCGACCTTAACGTAATCGAAATAAACTGCATAATCCGGTACTATCTCTTTAAATCTATCTAAGGTATTACCTGTATAGAGGGTCACCGTGAGCCCTAATTCGTGGGCACGTCTTGCAACCCATTTTACTGCATCAAGTTGTAACGTCGGCTCCCCACCACTTAAAGTAATACCGGTAGTAGACGCTGTACGCATCTTCAGGAGCGGCTCAAGACGACACTCCCTCCCACCGTTTAAATCGTGTGTTCCAGGGTTATGACAATTCTTACAGTTAAACTTACAACCTTGGAATACCAATACCAGGTTGACCCCTGGCCCGTCCGTGATGCTATCCAATAAAACTGTGTTTAACCTTGCCGTAACTTCTTTACTCATAATACTACCTCCCGAACCAATGTGGTACTTAATATTATACCTCTTGTGAAATTTGCTGTCAACTTGCAGTTATGCCACCTTGTCTGGGGTGCTCGATATATTCACCATGAAAGCTAGAAGAAGGTGTGGTTGGCTCTTCTTGTTTTTCAAATTTAGGATTCCGAGTTACTGCACCAGTTATTGGGTCACAATATCCTAAATAATCTGGTGGCAACTCCTCTTCTGGTTCTGGGTCTTCCAGTGTATCAAAAAAGCCAGCTTTAGCCATTTTGCCAATATTATGAGGTATGGAAAAATGCTTTTTAAACCGCTTATCATTATTACGCAAAAGCCTATCTACCTGTACAGGCCGCCCATGTCTATTTACAAAAAAGATGTTAAATATATCTAAATAATCAAAATTTAAAAAGTACAAATTGTAAGTATGGAAGTCGTCTATGTTATCACACGGAACATAGCGAGTTTTACGGTCTGCACAGTAAATCTTAGCAAACTCAATATAGGATTCAATTACCCTATTGGAATCGGATTCGATACCCTTAGGCATTGTCCCGCCATACACATAAAGTGTAACTTTAGCACAATCAGACGTAATAGCTTTAGCCCTTTCCAGTTCTCGTTCGTTATTATAGTTTTCATGCCAAATTTCATCATTTTTATACATTATTTGTCTTCCTCCTTATTTTAAAGTTAAACATTGCTGTAACTCTGGAAACTTAGCCCAAACTTTTTCAGCATTAATATGCCAGTCAAATACTAATATCTTCTCAATCGCGCCGTCATCATTTGCTGCAATATGAATACCGTCCTCAACATCATCCTCATCAAAGATATACGGCTCGTTACCGCTTATATAAAAATGCATAATATCATGTCTTTTATCATACTTGCATTCTATTTTTGTGTCTTCTGGGATATAATATTTGTTATCTCCTGTATTTAAACTAGGATACATAGTGAAAAACGGAGCTTGTTCAACCTCACCTCTACCATTTAAGGAGAGCAGTCTAAGTTGACTTAAATTTCCCTCTAAAATCTCAAATTTTACCCAGTTGGTAGTCTTTTTATAAATACGTTTATATTCACTGGCTACTTTTTTATACTCCGACTTGGGTACCACGAAGACCTCCTCTTTAAACGTGGATTTTCCTCCTTCTAAGCCTTTAACACACATGTAGCATCTTACAAGCACAAAGCTATTTGCAGATACATAATTTGGGTTACCCATACTCATTATACACCACTCCTTTGTAAAAATAAAGATATAAATTAGAGGCCCTCCCAGTTAATATCTGAGAGGACCTTGTGAAACTTATTTACGCAGTGGGAATCTGTCATCACCATCTACAAAATTTGGGGTAACAACTGCCAAATTATATGCGCCTAAATCTTTTAAGATAAAGGTAGTCTCTGTGTTAACAACGCGACTAAATAAGTAAAGCTGTTCATACGTCTCTTTTACACGAGCCAGCTCTTTTTCTACTTGAGACTCACGGACTACCCTACGCACGGATTGAACTTCAAACACTGTCTCCATCACTTGGAGAGTAAGTTTATACTCTACTAGGTGGAGGGGCTCATGCGCTGCAACCATTTCTATCAGAGGTTCTTTTTTACTGTTAGTATTTTGTCGTGCCTTACACGCTTGTTTAATTCGGCGATAAACTAAATCATTCGTTAGTATAGAATACATGATTTAATCCTCCTCTCTTAAATCATACAAATGGATGTAATATGTTTGGCCCGGTTTTAATTCTTCGTTAGCCACTATTATACCACCTACATTAACTTTTACACCATTTAATAAATAGGCATCAGAAAGTATATCTTGGACTGACCTCGGGTCTTTATACTCATTTTTTAATTCAATAACTGTAGAAGTAAGTCGGATATCCTCGTTGTATACTTGAGGTATTAAGATTTCTTTAGGCTGCACACCAAAAGCTATACCAAATGTTGGTATATAACCTAACGCATATAGTACACCTACAAAGAAAATATAAGTTGCTATCCCTATTAAGGCCATCTACGACCCAAATTTTAAATAATCAGATGCTCTTTTCATTAATAGTCACTCCTCTACACATCTGCTTTTGTAAGGTGAATACCCCTGCCAGGTTCATCACAAATACGGTTATATTTGTTTTCACCCGGTTCGCCATACCCTTTATCGTTGGGACCAATGTAGGCAAGGCCAATGTCAAAAATGTTTGAAATTATAACCTCAGCTGAAATAGACTCAATCTCATAGTCCTCGCCGTCTTGTGGAGTACACCAGTCTTTACCAAAATCTTCTAAGTCTTTAAACATGTCATCTGGCGTTCCTACGCGGAGGTCAGAAACATATCGCTGAGTTGCATTATCCTCATTAATAGTAGCCGTGAGCTTATATAGGCTTAATCTTTCATGCTCTGGCCCTACCGTGAGAATAACGTGAGCCTTCTTATGTGCCTCCTTTAAATCATTGTAACATTTTTGTGGCACTGTAATTTTCATAACCAATTCTCCTTTCTAAAAACTAAAAAATTTGTTCTGTAGAGTTTAATATTTCTCTACATAATACTTATACCACATAAAGAAAACGCCCCAGTATCCATGTTGGACGCTGAGGCGTACTCGGGACTAGCCCTTTTTATTTAGTTGTTTATTCAGTGGCGGCAGGGAGGTCTATTACTCCGTACTCGCACAAGTCATCGAGTCCAATAGGAATCCCGAGGTGGGTAGTGCGGTCATGGAGCTCAGACAGTTTACCGAGGTTAAAGTTTTGTACGGAGCTAAAATAACCAGTTATCCTACGTACACGTCTGATATCAGTAGAGCCACAATTCTGGCATCCCTCCAAGGGGATGATTCCAAGGTGACCACAGTTATTGCAGAAGTCAATCGGGAAGTTTAGAGCAATGTAGCCTGCATCTGCGTCACATGCTTCATTTACAATTCTCTCGATAGACTCAATGTTACCGATGGGGGATGCACCTAATTCAAGGTACAAAATTGCACCCCCAAGTGCATATTTGTGATACGGACCTTCAAGTTTAATCTTCTCTTCTGCTGTAACTCTTGCAAACGGTGCTACATGACAAGAGTTTACAAAGTAATCCTTATCCGTTACGTGAGGTACAACACCAAATGCACGGCGAGTTGCTTTGAGAAGAGTATGGCAAGCGCTCTCTGCCGGAGTTGCAATTACGCTAAAATTAAGATGATACTTTTCAGTACATTCTTTAGCATAGTCTGCCATAAACTTAGCGATTTTAAGGCCAAGTTCTTGTGCTGCAGGGTCTTCGTGCTGGCCTTTGCCCATAAGTTCCATCAAAGTTTCATAAATACCAATGTAGCCAAAGGCTAAAGTGCCATTTTTGAGGGATTCTTCGATGGTTTCGTCACCAGGACGATACTTAGAATTAAGCCATAAACCCTGCATATTCATTGGTACATCTTTGCGGCGTAAGTTTCTCAAGATGTTATATCTGTGAATAAGCTGACGTTCACAAAGCTGCATTGTTTCATGGAGTTTATCAAAGAAGGTGTCTACGTTACCCTGTGCCTCTAATGCTAAATACGGAAGATTGATAGTAACAAAAGCAATGTTGCCACGGCCATTTGCTACTTCTGGGCCATTAACATTAGATGCAATGCGGGTTCTACATCCCATGTAGGATACTTCTTTGCCGTAAGGAGCGTTAAAAGAGCTATCCATGTTAACTATCGTAGGAAACATGCGTTTAGCCATGACTTTTAGCGCTAATTTGAATAAATCATAGTTAGGGTCTCCAGGATATCTGTTGACACCTGTTTTAACTTTAAACAAAATATTTGGGAACCAATTACACCGTGACTTTCGCCATATTTTAAACGGATTAGACTATCTCATTACGTGTTCTACGTACAGTGCACTTCGCGCGGTGGAGTTTCACCACCGAGCTACTCCCTCGCGGGATAGTCGTTACACCCCATTGTGAAACAGGGCACGGTATTGGCTGCTATCCATTGCTGGACCGTAGCGTCTCTTAAGAAGCGGCTTCGCCGGATAATATCCGCTTATTCAACTTCGACCGTTAGCCTGGCGCTATAAGCGCTGACACCTCATATGTATGAGTTCACACTGTTTTTCATCTCCACATCCCTGCGGAAAGCCCCGCGTAATCCAGGGGTTGTTCGCCATGACCTAAACCTGCGTCATAAGCGTTTAAAATTCCTTTGGTAATTCTACGCGCTTTTTCAGACGTATCCATACCAAGTGTTACTGAAGTGAAGGGTACTTGATTCGCTTGCGTGTCCAAACAGTTCGCTACTTCTGTTTGCGTTCTCTTATGAACTGCTATGTGTCTCCACATAGGTAAGACTATATCTTCTAAGTGCTCCATTTCGGACTGCTTAGCCCTACTCTACTACTGGTAAAAACGAATCTTTACCAGCCTCGATAGTCGTTGAACCTTGCTTATACTTGTAAACAATGGCTCTCCAAGAATGACCTCGGCGTAAGTCATCAACCAAATGTTTAGGTATCCCAAACTCTTGCATAACTTCACCGCTGGTCTTTTTATCTACAAAAAGCGCTTTACAAATAGCATGGATTTCTTCGTTGGTATGCTTTGCATGAACACTACGCTCACAATAACAAGTGTCGTATAGCCCATGACGACGTGCATGTCGCATATTTCCATCGCATGTTACCCATTCTAAATTGTTTAATGCATTATTATTCTTGTTGCCATCAATGTGATTTACTTGTAACTTCTCCATGCCATCAACGGGATTAAAAGTACAAAGGACCAGTCTGTGAACAAGACAAGTATATTGTTTGTGGTCAATAACCAAACCACAAGTCCAGTATTTGTTGTTACGACATCTCTGCTTCATAACTTTTCCGTCTTCTACTCTTGTAATAGTAGAATCAGGATAAATTAAATAGTTAGTATAATGTTTATACCCGTCAAATGGTGTTTTTCCAGAAGAAGCCATTAGTATCACTCACTTTCTAAGCCTTGGCTGCGGATTTTCTCTATTACAATGCTTGTTACTCAAACTATCGGCATTACCCTTAAGCTCGATATAAATTTATTATATCGGAGTACATTGTACTTGTCAAGCTTTCCCCGCAATTAGAAGCATTTAAAGCCGGCAATCACTGCCCCTACCGGCTCTGGCATGCAAGGTATTCAGGTTTCCAATAAATCCTTCACATGCCTGATAAATTTCATCATCAGTTGTGTCATCTGTTACAAATTCCGCCATTTCGGAATCTATGTCGTTTACGCCTATTCCCGAAGTATAAATATATTTCTATAATTCATACATTCTGACTATATCATTAAGTATCCATCTCTCCGAGACGTCTACTCTGCTCTGCGCTTCGCTTCAAGATTTTCACTCTCCGCTACTCTACTCACTTGTTCTCGGTAGTATCACTACTACCGATATGCTTTCGATAGTCGATTGACGCTCAGCGATTACATCGCCGCTCGCACCGGATTCCCTCTAAGTACGGCGTAGTTTCTCTTAGAGTATCCCCGGTTAGCCTGGATGCTAACTGTCATTTCCTACAGTTCCTAAATCGTCATCCAGACACCGTACATGTGTACGTTCACAGAGTTTTAGTTCGGCAGCGGTTACTCACCGAACTGGCTATTAGCAGCACTCTGAAGTGCGATTGCAGCCAACGCAAACGCAGTGCCAATACGTTTTGGACGACGCAGATACCCATGAGGCATCTTCATATCGTTCAAGAGTTCACTAACTGCAAAGTTTAAACAGTTATAGGTAATCTGGTAGAATCCTAAGTCGTGGATATAGATTTTACCAGAACGGTGAGCGTCAGCAATATCCGGCGGGACAATTTGATTAAGCACGTAAAACTTATTTACGGCTTCTGCAATCTGTGCCATCTTAGACGCCGGAGAAAGCAGCGTGTTTGCATTGTCCTTATTGGTCTCTTTCGAGATTTCGCGAATCTGACCTAAGATGTCGCCTAACTGGTTCTTAGATTGTTTACGGGTATTACGGTACTCAATGTAACTCCTTGCAGCATCCTTGCTTACTTCCATGAGCTCGTCTTCTACATACTTGTGGATAACCTCATACGAGATAAGCGAGTTTTTCTGGCCAAACTCGTCAATGCGGTCTTTAACCTTGTCAGCAATGACCTTCGCTTCTGCGTCCGCGTCATCACGGCTGTACCCTGCGCTACGCAGTGCTGCCCATGCTGCACGCACGATTTTCATGATGTTAAAATCAACGACCTTACCATACTTGTTGAGAACTTTTACTGTGTCCATACAACTACCTCCTTTTTGTTAACTAAAAAAAATATAGTGCAGAAACGCCGGACAGTACCACAATATCTTGTAATACTGTCTCTCGCTGTCTGCACTATAAATTATACCTTAGTAACTCTTATTTGTCAAGTAGCTGTATTTTGCTTATTTTTGCGAGCTGCTCGCTTTGCCTCCTTTTTCGCTACCATGTATTGTTCTACACGCTCATCAATAGTTTGCCGAGCTCGTCTGCGTTTTGGCGGTTGTGTTACAATTTTATCTTCAGAAAAATTATTTTTGTCTACACTAGATATAGTTGTTTCTGATTCTACTACTATATCTTGTGTTTGAACTGCTTTAGATTTACGTGACGCCCTCTTTTTAGTGGGTGTAGGTTTTTCTAAACTGAAATTAAAAGGCGGATACAGAAACTTACGATTGAATGATTCTTTAGGTACATTAAATGCTAAATGGATAGCACCCGCTAAGAAATTAGGAATCTGAGTAACGCACTCTTTGCAAATTGCCCCTTCTTTAAGCTCTATAACTCTCTCACCAATCGTAATTTTAATAGCTGACTGTACAACACTCTTGGAACGCTTAGGAAACTCTCTGCCACAAATACGGCATACCTGGGCTCCTTCGTCGCAGTCAGTTTCCAGTGGTTTTTCTACTGTATTCTTCGATGGCACGCTCTTCGTCTCTGTCGCCGTCGCCGCTGCCGCTTCTTTCTTCTTTCGAGGCATCTCTTTTTAGCCTCCTTTCTTTTATAAAAGCGTCTATATCCTCTAACAATTTATCTGTACTAATAGCTGTAATCGGGTTTTTAGCCGTTTTCATATCCTTTGCCTTTTTATCTTTTGCTTTCAGCATCAGATACTTTTTAGTCTTCATAAGTTCCCTGTATACTTCGTTTACCGGGGAACCTTTTTGATACACATATAACTCGATAGACTGGATAAATTTTTGTAAATCATTACGTGCTTGTAACTGTTGAGCTTTGCTTAACTTACGTCCAGGCGAATCTGCCCACTGATTACCAATATGAGCACTGCCTTTCCTGGAAAAACCTCGCTGCTCTAAGAAGTACACAAGGTACGCACTCAGCGTATCTAAACAATGATTACAAAGTGGGAAAATAGGATACAGCTCGATGCCATTAATCGTAATCGTACCGTTATAGTCCGGTAAGAAAATGTTAGGAGTTACTGACCTGTGTCCATCCAGAGCACAATACTTCCTAACCTGTGGCATGGCACCAAGCTGTACTAATTTAGATTCAATCTCACGCAACCTCTTGCCTGCACATATCGGACACTCTCCATCAACAAGTAAGGCTTCTGTGATTTGGCGATGGCAAGTCTTGCAAGCACGAATCGAGACTGAGATGGTCTCTCGTTCTTTAAACTCCGGGTCAACATCTGCAATGTCGATATCTTCGTTACTGTGCTTCGCATCTGCAATATGCTCTCTATCTTCCGTTTCCATATCTTCGAGTAAAGACTCGATATCGGAGTCGGTTTCGCCTACTTCCATACTACCATCTACCCTAGCTTCACCTGCATCCGATACCTCTCCAAGTGTATATGTTTCATCTTTACTCATCTTAATTTCTCCCTTATTTAGACTGCCGTTCTAACGGGTCTGCACAAGGTGCGTTACTGAGACCCATAGCCGCTACATACTTAGCCCAGAGGCCACAAGATACTGCTTCGTTACAACCGTGCAGTCTGTAACATTTCGGTTTTAAGAAGTACCCCCACTCTGGGTCTTCTGCTTTTACCAGTTCACACATCTGCTGAACGATGGACCTGATTTCCCACTGAGCCTTAGTACATAAACGCTCGTTTGCAATGTGCATTAATGCTTCAGGCGTAAGCCCGATGTTCATGTGTGTAACACGAGCAAGAGGCATGAAGTACCTGGCATCAGACTTAGACGTACCTAAATCTGTTAAGCGTTTATAGATTTTATCGGCGAGCACATTCAGTTTTTCAATATCATCTGTAAGTTCCTCATGATTACTCATATGTGCAAGTACAGAATCTGGTACTACTATATCTTCCGTAGCTCCAGCAAAGACACCCGATGCTTGATTAATTGCTACACCTACATGATGACGTACAAGTTGATGCGACGCTACTCTACTCATATTTTCAATTTTAAAAAGCCACATAATCCCTCGGCTAGCACTGAAGTGCCCCGCTTTTACACAGCTAAACCCAATTATTTGGGCTTTTTTATCGGGCAATTCTGCTTCAACGTCCGTCGATTTACAGATGCTAGCGAAGCGACCGATATCACGAAACGCAGTTTTTACCGCTTCTGGATTTAAAAGTGTGACTTTAGGTCGCACGATATTATTTTCCATTTGTACTCCCCCAAATCTGTTTTAACCACTGAATACCTGTACCGATAAGAGCTATAAAGTCATCGCTAACTTCTGCCTTAGCTCCTTTTCCTTCGGTACGTTCCACCTTTAAGGACAGCTCTAATGAGCTGGTTGACTTTGGCTTTGTTTCGGTTGTTTCTGTTGTGCTTAATTGCTTCTCTAAGTTTGACATTATACGGCACCTCCTGTTTCTTTCTTGTATCAAAATAAGGCTTCATAAGGTCAATGTAGGTATCGTTAACATGTACGTATTTATCGTGGATATCCTGTTTGACCTTAGTGAAGTCGATAAACCCTGAGTCTGCTTCCTGCATCACATCCTGAAAAATCCTGGCGTAGCCTACAAAAAGTAAATACTCTGTAAGTGTCAGCTCCTTACGCGCTTCTTGTTCCTCATTCCACGCTTGGAGTTCAGATGAAGACATTAAGCTGCTTGATGTGTCCCTATCTTTAAAAAACGCCAAGGTTTGAGGAAGCCATTTATCTAAGAGGAAACTATAGTGGTAAAGTTTAGCACTCATACCAGTATCCCATACAGCGTTAAGCGCAGCTACTGTTGCTGACGTCAACCCACTTAAGTAAATATGTACCCGCTGAATACCCTCGGCTTTCCACTTCAAACACTTTTCTTTTGCCAAATCCTGAAGCTGCTTAATATCAAGCGGGTTATACCCATTCTTACGTTCATCGAAAAACCAGTCCTTAACATAGCTTGGCACCCGGTGCCTATTTTGAAACAAAGCTACATTTTTTATCCTAAGCATACAAGCTGCGGCACCTCCCTCCATATTAATACCGAGCAAACTATCTAGTTGAATTAGGATATTCAAGCGTTGATGTCCTAAAGGGGTCTCTATACGGTACACCGTCCACCATCATAGTAACATACTCTTTAGCAAATGTTATATCTGGCAGCAGTTCCTTTTTTAAGCATGACGAAGAATCCGTTATTCTGGCTGCTGAAGCTTGGTTATACTCAGAGTTATCGTCTTTAAAAGTTATTTCTGCTGCATCCATTAGATTACCAATAATGCCAGAGATTATATCGTTGGGATTTGCCTCACAATAGGTAGGAATACCATAAAACTTTGCGGTAAGATACTCTACTAAGCAGTCCTTAGCTTTCTCGAAGCCTGGTGCGAATACAGCTAAATCAGCTTCTGATAAAAACTCAAGAGATTTACCTAAATACCAAGAACCCCTATGTTTACGGTTTGTAGGACAGGCTTCTGGTATGTAGGAATCAATGAGCTCTATGGATTCGGTAGGATACTTCGCCTGCACTTTTTGAAACATTTTAGCTCTTTCGTCTAAAATTGTTTTTTCGTCTCTACCATTCATCGGCTGAGAGATAAATACCTTCATGCTTTAGCCTCCTCTTTTTCACCTAAACCAATCCCTAAAATAGCATTTAGATTTAGCTGCTCTTTAAATTTAAGCTCAGCTAAATCTTCATCACTACTTACATCAGGTGTAACTGCGTTATCAAGTGTAACTTCAGTATCAAGAGTCGTAAACTCAGGCATTAAATCATACTTTTTTAGTATCTCTTCACCATACTTTTTCATATAATTACGGATGTATACCTGATACACTGGAAATTCATCAAGCTTATTTAGCATATCGGCAGATACAGTGCTTGTGCTAAACTGTACTAAGATATCCTGGTCATAAGGTACGCTAATCACAGACCCTGAGCCAGCTCCGGGCATCGTGATAGCCAACATGTCGTACTTTTTAATGTACCGGTACTCACCATATTTACGAAGGTCTTTAGTTTTCTTCGGCCTCAGAAGGTTCATCGTCGTCATTAAGGCTTCCTCCTTCCGTATCAAGCTGGGAGAGTGCAGCTACAAGACTGCTTAAGTTAATATCGGCATTAGCCGCTATAATCGCTGCCATATCCTGTTCAAGCATCGAGAACCGATGACATTTGCGGAATTCTGGCAAACTAAGCGGTGATGGTACAGCCAAGAACTTAATTACGTTTAAAAGCTCACCGTACGCATTTTTAGTCATTGTTAACAAAGCTGATGCCATGCCAATTACAAAAGTGTAATTTTTATAGACAGTGCCTTCTGGGTTGTCCTGAAATTCCGACTGGTCATTCGTTGCCTGCACCTGGAGTTTCGCTGCTGTAATCATTACATAATACAGATATCCCAGTAGACAAATAGTATAACTAAGTGCCAAGCTATACACTGCTACACCCGGTAGTTCTAGCGCGCCCTTATCAGAGTCAATATTCGGGCTCACAATACTAATCTTGGTGTTGGCTTTTCTCGTTACGAACATATCCTTGGTGCTGCTTTCATACTTATCGTAAGCCTTCGTAAACCATAACATCTCGTCAAACGTAAGCTGAAGAGCTGTAAGCAATGAATTCAATTCACGAATTACTGCTGCTGTATCCTCGCTTATAAGACTCGGCTCCTTAAACGGAACCACCATTGCTTTCCAGATTAACGCCGGGAGCTTGTATTCAACGTATTTACCTTGGTTTAAATCAAAGTATCGCCAGATAAAACCATTGTTAACGCTGCATAAAGGTGACGTGCACAAAAACTTAGCAAGAGCTCCAGAGATAGGCTTTGATGTACTGGTAAAGCCCAGGTTTAATACATCTATCAAATATGAAGTATGCGGATAGTAAGCACTATCACTATTGGGTGTATATTTACCAAGCTCATTATCTGTAAATGTAATACCCTGTATATAATAGGGCTGGTGAAGAGTGCTATTATCTGCAGCCATGATGGCAATATATTCAATGGTACCTGGTGCGGGTCCCACCGTATCTACTGCAGAGCTACCCTTATCGCCCCCTAGTCCATACCCTTTGTTGATATACCTTTTAGTAATATCTGCTGAGACTGTGGCTACACTGTTTAATAACCTTGGGAATAAAGTAAAATCACCCAAGAATAAAAATTGATGTCTTTCAGACTCTGAGCGCCTGCTCATTTTTATCTGGGCTTCAGGAAATAAAACTGCCATTAAAAATCCCTCCAATCTTTTATTATTATAGCATAAATTTAAAGTAATGTCAATCTCTATTTAGCTGCCTTATAATAATATTTAGATGAGTAATACGGTGCTAAATAAAAATCTAGCAGGTCCTGATGTTTGTGACCTCTTGTCAGTTCATAGAACCGATACAAGTCGTCTTCAGATACTTCAGATTCTGGCGTGGCCCCGGCTCTTGAACAATCTGTATAAATATTCACAAACTTTGAATAATTATGCAATAGATAGTATAACTCATAATACCCCATAAAAAGCTTTAGTGTATCACCTGATTCAGCTGTAACCTGCTCACCTAAATGAGTAGTATTACAGGGATTATAATGCAGCCACATAGACAGAATTGGGTTTATGGTGTCGCACTGCCTTGTAATCTGAAGCACCTCTTCATCGGCTAATAATTGCCCAATAATAATTTTACCTACAGAGCTTTTTGCTATCTCTGGGTTACTAAAGGTCTCAGCTAAGAAATCTTTTTGTTCCCTGAATAATTTCTTTAGCTCCCATAAAGACGCCAGGACAAGTGCCTGGAACATGCAAATATTGTAAGAGTTTGTAGGTATGGAGTAAGTAATGAGAGGATTGGGGTCAGTAGGCGATGCATAAAGGACAAGTCCTCCAAACTGCCTACCTCCCGCAAATTTAGGGCAAATACTGTACCAGAATTTATACAGCTCCTGGTGCAGAGAATAAAGGAGAGACGCTGCCTGGCAATGCCCGTTTATTTTATAAATCTCTTCGTTTTCACTTAAGCTTTGCCCAGATGGTGCTGCATATAAATTATCTGTACCCTCAGGAGTCACATGAAGTGGGTTACATACGAGATGAGTGCAAGTGCTGAGCAATCGACAGAACCGGTTAAGCTTATCTTTGTACGGCGCAAGTGTGCGTTCAAAGCAGCCTTGAATTCCTCTAGCTAAATACTCAACTTCACTCCTTGCTTCTCCAGATGCTACTTTATCTGCTAAGAATTTTGCCCTACTTTTTTCCATGTCAGCAAATAGTAGTAACAACTTCCTGCTTTCTTGAGAAGTGCAATTATCTGTACAGTCTAATACACCCAGCTCCATATCGCCTTCATAATTCTCCCCCAAAAATGTATAATCCATACTGCCTTCTGTATCTTTATAAGCACAAAATTCGAGAGGCTTACCAGAATTAGCCCACCTAGAGTCATCGTCATCGTCGTCCTCAAAGCCCCAATAAAAATAAGTATCGAGAGCTTCAGTAACAGAGCCTGATTTTTTCTCTAAATAGTTTAATACCTGAGTAATGCTGGTGCCTTCACTGTAGTAATCAATGTTCTTTGTCATTTTAAGTATAGTAGTAGCCATTTTATCAATTACAGACTCTATCTTACTTATGAGCTCTGTAAGAGAATACTGGGCGTTACCATGCTTTTCATTGACATACGTTGCTACCCCTAAGAACATCTTCTCATATGAATTGAGTTCTGCCCATGGCTTTGACTTCAGCTCTATTAACATGTCAATATTAGAAGTCCAGCCACATGCACCCGGGATTAAATTAGATTTAGATGATGTGTCAATTCTAAAATTGAGCTCATCCAGTACAGACGTATACGCCCCCTTTTCTATCAGTTCACTTGTCTGAGCCACTACCTGAGCATGAAGAGGCATCTGGAGTCTCTTTGTATACTCAGGCAAGTTATTATAATCGCTTAGCGTTTCGGAGATACTCAAGTTATCATCATGAGCAGTATAGTTGCCACGTCGACGGTTAATAGCACTGGGAGGTAACTCTGCTAAATAACTATGGTTATGTATTCTAAAACTTTGCCCAACGCTTGGTGCAACAGATGCCTCAGATTTAATACAAATAGGAATCAAAGGTTCAGCCCTGTTTAAATGGTCCCAATCTTTTCTGCTCATTAAATGCATAGTATTTAGCTGATTAGGTCCGTGATTATCCCAGGTGCATGGATTATAACTTGGTGAATTAATACTCAGTAGCCATTTTTGTTCTCCCCTGGCATAATAATAACGTGCTGCCCCGATACTACCAATATTACCCAAAAAAGGTGTCATCTTAGTTAAAATGGTTTTCTTACTCATAATGTATAATTATTCACTCCTTTCTGTATATTTATACAATACGGGATACATCTACTGTATTACCCAGTTGCATCTGGCCTAACATTGCATAAATATTCACATTTTTTGTATACTTATGCATAAGACCTGCAATTTTATGCAAGATACTTTCATATCTTCCGGCTGTGAGATTATTGAGTTCGAGCCAGTTAAAATAATCGCATAAAATAGAGTATCCTAAGTTTAGCATGTTAATAGTTTCTTTAATAATATCAGGCGCATTTTTAACCATGAAATCAGTATCCATACCATAAACCACATCGCCATTTTCCGTAGTACAGGGATTCAAGTCAAAAGAGGTTAAAGGGTTGTTGCTGCTACCATATGGGTTACAGAGCACAGCTTCCCAGAACCTGTTTGTAGCACTTAATAAATGCTTAGAAGTTGCCGTATGCCACAGGCTATAATCTTTACAATACACATAATTCATGGGCAGTTCATCGTTATAACTGAGATTAGGGAAGAATGGAGCTAAGTCCGGCATTAAGTTAGCGACGCTGCTATTTTCAAAATTTGTATATGCATAGATTGTTACGGATGGGTCTCGGTCCTCGCTGCCAATATAAGATGGTGACCTGTCGAACATTAAAGTCGGCTGCGCTCTATCTATAAAAGCTCGATTACCTACCGGCCAGATGTTACCGTTAGAAAAGGTGCTAAGGGTTGAATCTATAGACTTATAACCTGCTATATCAAGCTGACTATAGGTATTAAAAAGTGAAGGTACACCATTTGTCTCATATGGCCTAAAGTCTGTTGCACGATGCCGCTGGTTTTGTACTGTGAAGGTGTCACCATTCTCTGTCATTTCAAGGTTTGTAGTAGAAAACCGAGGCCCTCTTACAATATTACGCTCATCATAAGTACGTATTGGTACTAAACGTCCAGTATCCTGAGAATATGGGGGAGTCAAGCTATTCCCCTGTAAAGCACCCGTCTCTAAGGTTGTAAGGTCATAAGCATTCGTATTCTCCATGCGTAAACCCTCAGGCACGATGTCCGGTATACGGGTAAATACAGAAACTACGTTGTCATTCCTGACTACCCGAGAACTTGCTACCTGAGATAGTACGGTACGGGCAGTGTTATATGCTATGGCACCCATGTACGGCTTTGAAAGCTCATCAAAATTATTACGGGAAGGCAAAAGAAGCGTATCTTGAGCTAAGCAGTTTATAAAGTGTAGCTCTGCAGTCATTTTATCATACTGGGAAACTGATGTAATGTTAACGTCACGAGCTGAGTTGGCTGTAAATGCTTTGTAGTACACTCCCGCCTTACTAAGAGCATGACGGAGTGGCTGCTTTATTTCTAGATGTAATTGCAGCTTACTTCCGCTACCTTCGTCATGGGCTCGAGTGAATACATCTTTTGATAAGTCAGAAAGCCTGTAGCTGTTGTTTACTGCAGGCCAGTCTCCAAATTCCTGCCAAGAGTTAATACCGCTCATTTGGAACCCAAAGAATTTAAACTTTGGTGTATCAAGCCATTCCTTCTGGTTTATAGGAATGCATACAGGTGTCTTAAAGAATGGGAAGAACAAGCCTGCATGCTCCGTAAGAATATGTTCCGCTGCGCGTTTAGAAGCTAACCGCTTTTGATTAGCGTACAAAGACTTTAAGAACGGGGTATCTTTGTTATACAGGGCTAAAGCGTGCCCAAATCTCTTTAAAATCTTAGAATGAAGTATGGGCATACGGAATGCTAATGCACTATAATCATGGCAGTTAACGAAGGGGCGCTGCCAGATATCAACGTACTTAAGGTTTGATACTAGAGCTGCATGGGTAAGCGTGTGGCCGTCATTAAGTATCTCTGTAATCTTGTTCCTTTCCCGGTCTGCTGGATTAGTCCAAGGACCTGGCCTCCGTGTACCGGGGCCTGGCCTCCGTGTACCGGTGGGATTATCGAGATACCGCGCGAGCAAATTGTATGTGTACTTATACGACCTACCCCCATCAAAGGAGGAGGACTCACGCCTAATTATGTTATGAATGATACTCATAGTAAGCGGAGATAAATTATTGCCTAAATCCTTGCCTCTCAGATGATTGTGATACGAATACTGATAATATTCGCCACTTTTATACTCTTTTGAAAAACGCCCATCGTCTACAAAATGTATCTTTTCACAGTAGGCTGGCAGTGCATCTGACGTGCTTAGATTGGTTTTATATGCTCTAGAATTCGTTCTGACGATATTTGATAACCGGTCCATATAATTTATCTCGCCCCAAAATAAAAACGCGTACAGAGGATTCTCATGCGTCTCAGGGGTATGTTTGTAATAAAGATTGGGGTTAATTTTATGGTCGTGATACAGTGATAATAAAGTTTCAGACATTTGCCTGAATAACCACGATGCCGTACGAAGATACTTAAGGTATGGCTTAAGATTCACGTGGGTATATGCTTTAAGGGACTCACTCTGTACCCTTGGATAAAAATCTTTAGGTTCAAAGGGAAGCTTAGCGTCCATTAAGATGGATTCGAGATAATTACCGGAGAACCCATAGTGGCTTTCAAACTCTATGTCATGACATGGACCCATATTGTAAGCATAACAAACAGTTACAGCCTCTGAACTTTCGGTATGTGGTAAATCACGGATATAAAGCGCCGGTTCTGTGACCTGATTAGGCCTGGCCTTGCTAAGCTTCGTGTACACTAATACAGAATCTGGCCCTACTTTTTTATGCATGTCTAATCACCTTCTTTTAGTTTAAACTATTTAATTCCTGCTGCTCTCTAGGTATCTTTTTCACTTCTACGTTAAAATCAGGGCCCATGCCGATATCAAGAAGTGGAATGGGAACCGAATAATTATTACGGGACCAGGGGTTTTCTGGTGTCCTACTAATTTTACCAAATACTTTATCAATGTATTCGTACCTGCTAGCGTTTGGCGCTAAACACACGATATAATCTTTGGTGCTAGTCTCCTGCCTGTGGGACCAGGAATACATATACGAAAATATTTTAGCAAGCTTAAGTAAAGGCCATGATGCTAATGTGTTTAACACTGTAGCCCCTAGTTGAGCAATGAGCAAGTAGTACAGATTAGAACCCTGTGATAAACACTGATGATACCACTCTTTATCGTCAGCATCAAATTCTAAACCATACCAAGATGCGTTGCTAAACGGTATTGCTGCCCATAACATTGTATCATCTTTGGGTTCCTTTGTAAAGTCAAAGGCTGGTACACCATCTAAAGAATACGTAACGCTTGCCTTGGTTGCGTTGTAATTACGGAGCTGGGAGCGACGCCATAAAGTATACATCACATCAAAATTACTAGGGATAGCTCCGTACAGCTTTTTAGAAAGATACTCACTCATATTACGGTCAGCGTTTGGACTGAACAGCAGAGTGTAGTCGTCACCATCAGAAAAATAGTCTTGTACCTCACTGCCTAAAAAGAGACGCTCACTTATCTGCCGGGCTACTTCAATGCAGCTCCCGGCCATTTCTTCAAATATAGCAAAATCACGTAGCCACTCAGGTGTTACAGGGTATATCGTTATGAGCTTTTTAAGTGCTTCCATGCGGTGCTTTAAACGTACGTAAAGTATAGGTATGGCATAGATATAACTTACGGGGTCGGTGACTAAAGCACATGGCTGTTTTAAATCTGTGTACCCATTCCAAAAATTATGGCTAGAGATATAACTAGCACCCCTACCTCGGCCTGCTGCTTCTGACCACCTCTGTATAGTGTAGTACATACACCTGATAACATTCCAGTACATCATGAGACGAACTGTGTCACTTGGCCGCCCGAAGAGAGGCTCAGCATAGAAGATAGACACATTACGCTCAAGCTCCCTGATAAGCTCACATACCTCCCAGATAGCATATGGTAGTACTGCATGAAATTTATATTCACTGTATCTCGGATGAGTGTCTATGAGGTACTTAGGCGCTAAATTCCGTATATAGGAGTTAACTAAAGATACAGGTATTTTACAGGTTGGACCCAAAAAGAATTCTGTAAAAATATGGAGGTCATGGTCGAACCACTGCGAAATGTTGCATCGGTTAGCCTTACCCATAGATTTGATAACTGCACCGTTTAGCGAATTTGACACTCTATCTTCGTTAAGAGCGCTGCAAAACCGAAGAGAATACTCCCCCTCATATTTACGAAAGAAAAATTCTGGCTGGATGCTGGCAGATACTGTTTTTAAGCTTTGAGCCACAAGGTCGGGTGATGTGAGCCTGCCTGAACCTTTTTCTACAAAGATGAGTTTGTTACGAATGCGGGATGCCTGGAAAATATTGTTGAGTGCAGCATTCTCTTTACTACTCCTATCAAAAGTGAAAACCTCCGATTCATTTCTTGGAGTAGTTAAGAATGAATACCTGTAATAACTGGGAGTGACCGTCCCCCACGGAGTTTGTACCAGACGGTCACCATTATAGCGACGACGGTAGAAACTGTAAAGACCAGGCCAAGAAAATTCATACTTCAAAAATTTATGAGACATACAAATCAGCCCCTTTGCTAAAAATTAGGATACAGTGTTGAATCAGATGCGCTTAGCCTGTCGCATTAAACAACACATACATCCTTATTTTACTTATACCAATCTTAAAAATTACCGAGTTTTTCGGGTAGATATAGGGGTGTGGTAAGCTTTTTGCCGAGCCTGTCGGGTTAAAAGCATTGTGGTTACACTTTGTCTACACTTTTAAAAAAAAAGTGTAACCGCCGAAAACCGCATGGTTACTAGGGTTTATATATATATACTACAAATACTACACTTTTTATATATATATAGTACATATACGCGCGTTTAGGGGGTCCCCCTGTTTTGTATGTGTATAAAAATAACACGTACAATTTTACGTATATATATCTACTCATTCAAAAAAAGTGTAGTTTTTGTAGACAACTGCTCGCAACCCCAGTGTTTATGCGGGTTTTCACGGTTACACTTTTTTAAAAAAAGTGTAGACAAAGTGTAACCACCTTCACTAAACCCCGATGTACTCGGCATTCTGCGGTTACACTTTTAGTTTTGCCGAGCCTGTCGGTATAAAACGACGATTTTGCCCTGTAAAAATAGTGGGACAAAATTGCTCCCACAATCTGTTACCGGCGGGAAGTTTTGTAAAATCTGTAAAAATGCCGACACATAGCCATTTCTAGAAATTGTCAGAAAATTCAGATTTTTAATATTACACTTTTGTAAAAATGGCATTTAAAAGTGTAATATGTTACAATTTGTATATCAATTTTTACTATTTTGTAAATATGCTATTGTATATTTATGCAACTTTCTGTATAAATATACAGTGTAAATTCATATAAACCGAGCCCTTCACGATAAAAAATATACAGGTCGTATTGGGACAAATTTGTTCCCACTATCATGTCAATGTGCCTCAAAGCCAGCAACCATGCACATTGCGAGACTTTGGACAAATGTACACTATCAATATTTTTAAACTTTTACACATACTTTATCATAGTAAAGAGTATACACTAAATGATATACTTTATAACAAATAGTATACACTAATTAAAATTACAAATTTGCACAAAATTGACTCAGAAAATTTGCTTTAAAAAATTTTTAAAAATTTTAGTAAAAAGGTGTTGACAAATAGTTGGGGCTTTGTTATAATAATATCAAGAACTGTTGTTCTAGTTCCTGCCGCCTACTTCAGTTCAGTAGGCACGGAGATAACATTGAGACCCAAGGCCTAAATCATAATGACCATCTCCTTTTAAATTTATGATTGTTCTCTCTACCAGGCCTTGGGTCTCTTTGTATCTTTGATGTTGTATCTTTATACACAAAAACCTGTATACATATGCATAACTACTTGCATAAAAATTCTCAACTTTTTCATTGAGACCCCTTGACATACGATGCTGCTCTATGTTATAATAACTACAGTGAATGAATGGTTATATCGTTTCAGCTATTGCTAAGTTTTGTTAGGCTTAGCAAACATTCACAAATCCTTTCTGCATGAGACCTTGGCGTTCTCAGACTACGAGCTCTTTATCCTTTCTACTCGTGGTGCCAAGGTCTATCTTTTTTTTTTACATAATGGTATTGACATAAACATACAACCCTGGTATAATATAATAAGAGATAGTTTACAACATATCTTTAAATCTAATTAGTAAAGGAGATAATAAGTATGACTGACGACAGCCGTGAAAAAGTCCATAGATTTTATAAGCGTAACCCACGTGTAACAGCAGCTATCGTTGAGACTCTTGAAAAGCTCAGTTTTAAGTATGCTATCTTAGCTGTAGAAATTAACGATGATAAGGTTACGTTTCACCTCGGGAGCAAGTATCCCGAAGTAATCACTACTTGTGAACTTAACATTAAAGACATTTTAGAGGAGAATGACAAGGATGGTAATGCATAATGACCGTTTCGCCCCAAACAATCAAGTTTCTTCTAACCTCGGGAGCCAGAGTCCTTTCGCTAGGGCTGGAAATCTTGGAGCTGTATCAGAAGTACCGGACACCAGTGAAGCAGACAATAAAAAAATCGAAGGCATGATTCCTACTCCGGCAGCTCAGCCTTCGACTGACGACGGCTTCAAAAAGATGCTTGGTATTCTCGGGTACTCTGAAGAACAAATTAAAGAAGTTGAGGCTAAAGACAAAGCCCAACAGGAAGAGCGTGCTAAAGAGCACTTAGCTACTACTACTGACCACAAATCTATCTTTGCCAGCATGGATACTAAAGAGGCATCCAAGAATGCAAAGGTAACTGAAGGTGCTAAGTTTACTCACACTTTTGCACCAGCAAACCCTGAGGATAACAAAGCTCCCCAGGATAAGGCAGAGGATGCTTCAGTGAATGATGGTGAGGCTCCTGCTGAACCTACATATACTGACGATGAGGTACTGCCTATCCTCGACTCTATTTTAACTCGTGGGTATGCGTCGGAGTCCTTCTTTGTACGCGGTGCAGAAGTAACTCTGAGGTCTCAATTCTATTGGGAAGACAACCTCGCCTTACGGCTTACAGAATCCCAGATTGGGTATGCTCCGCTCAAAGATGTGGTATCGTCGGTATATAGCCGCTATGTACTGGCATCCAACTTAGAGCGCTTTGGTGGTAATTACTTCCCACCGATTACTAAAGGAGACCCCAAAGACCTTGAAAAGAGTCTCACTGATAGAGCAGAGTTCTTAAATGGCCTCCCGACGCTTCTCATTGCAGTGCTCTGGAACCACAGGGTAGAGTTCTACAATAAGCTTGGGTTTATTGAAAAGAACTTTGACAGACTTGTAAAGGCTTTTTAAATAGCCCACTGTACTTAGCCCGTGCTTCTATGTTTCTCTCTGGTATCCCACTTCCGCCACTTGGTAGTTTCCAAGAGTCTCTTTGTCAGGCAGTGTGGATACGGAGGGAACAATTTAGAATCTTCGAGACTATGATTAACATTTTAGCCAGTGGGCTGTCATTAGACCCGCAGCTCTCCAAGCGTATAGAGAAGCTGACAGATGAGTATATTGACCTCGTAATTCCGGGTGCTAAAGAAGTTCGTAAACGTAGTGACGAGGCGTTCATCGCCAAGACAGCAAATGCCTTGGCGGACGTTGCTGAGCTCTTATCTAAACATCCCGGTAATAAAATGCCTGCAAAAAGGCCACTTAAAGGATTATGAAAAGGAGTACAAGAGTATGAAAAAGATGGATGAAAATATGACTGGTAAAAAACTTGATATTGATGCATTGCGTGCAAAGAGTGATAAGTTCGGCGCTGAGGCAACGGCTAAAGTATTGGCTATGGCCAAGCAGCTCGAAGATGTCATCAAAGCAGCATACCCGCATAAACTGCGTATGAATTCTTCTACCCAGGATGCTATTCGTACTGAAGATAGCTTCAATGATACCGTTGAGTACCTGAATGCAGTAGCTGAGTATCACAAAGCTCAGGGTGAAGCCATTAGCCAGTACGCTAAGCTCATTATGGCAGAGCGTAAAATGGATGAACTGTATGATAAACTCGACGGTGAAGTTCCATACACCGTATGTCTCGACGTAACTGACTGGGACGATGATGATGACGATTGGGACGAAGACGACGATGAAGACTGTGAAGATGACGAAGACTGCGACGGCGATTGCAAAAATTGTGAATTCGCTGTACACATTGTGCATGGTCCTGTAGACGACAAAAACTAAGCAGTGAAAGAAAGAAGGATTTAGTCTATGTTGTACATTGTTTATAAAAATGGTTTAAGTGACAACATCCCCAAAACAGACTACGACGAATTTAACTATGATGGCAAGGTAGTTACTATTTTTAAAAATGGCTCTATGATTGCCCTGATTAACGTCGATAGTATTAGTGGTATCTATTTAAAAGACGAAACTGAAGTTAAGAACTGATACCTCTAATTTAACCTTAGATTTTCCTCTGGTAACTTCCCTAGGTATAATATAAGTACGAAAGTATTGAATCTTTATACCTAGGGAGGGTTTATATATATGCCAAGTTTAAAGAGCGTTTTAACCATGCTCAGAAAGTCTCCCGGTGCAGTATCTGCAAAAGCCCCCAAGGGCCGCGTTGCCCGTGCATGGGACACAATGAAAGGCGATAACGTACGCCGTGTAGCACGCAATCAACAGGAAATGGCCACAATGATGGCTAACCGTTCTACTGTTGGTAAAACGCCGGAGCAGATGCTCGACCGTATGAACAGTTATCATAGCCGTATGAATAAATATGACGCAGCACTTAAACGTGAACGCGCTGCTACTATTGGTACTAACGCTGCAGTTTTAGGTGCTGGTATGTATGGGTTAAGTAAGGGCTTAGAAGATGGCCGTCAAGCTCAGATGCAACAGTATGGGTTTTATAATGAGCCCAAACTTGCCTCTGAACAAGTCAATGACCCACCTAACATCCCCACGACTACCATGGCCCCAGCTGTGAACCACCCGGAAGACTATGCCGATTACTATGATTGGCAGGAATGGGCAACAAGTGACCGTAACTACCCTGACAGAGAGAATCATCCCTCTGTAATTGAAAAGACCAGTGCAGAAGACATCTGTGACGCGCTTGGCGTAGACCTTGATACTCGTATTGAGATGTATAAACTTGCATTTGCAGTGCCCAGCGGAGCTACATCTGTATTAGGCAAAGCTACTGGTGCAGTAGGGGGTATAGCCTCTAAAGCATCCAAGAAAGTGCCGGGTTCCAGGTTACTTGGTACTGCTATCTTAGCTACTGGTGTAGGGGCTGGGGGTTACGCTGCTGGGCGTGCATCAGAAGGTGTTAGAAATTATGTCCCGGATTACTTTAAGTGATTTAATTAAACGTGGTATACATAATCCTCCTGACGGTACACGTACATTAGCCTTGGGTGGCGTTGTAGCTGGCAGTTCTGTAGCTATGTACAACAACTACAACAAGGTGCTTAGCAAGACTGGTGCTATAGATGTTGGAGACTTGACTCAGAAGCTCAAGGAAAAGGCAAGGTCCTATGCAAAAGATAAGCTTTTAAAAAAATATTTTCCTGAGTATGGTCAAAAGGCTTTTGACGTGACTTACGGTGGTGGTCAGGGTCTTAAAGTAGAGCTCAATGGGCCTCATAATCCAATCCTCGAGACTTATGATAACCTCAAGACTCTCGATGATGACCCCGGTAATCACAAAAAGAAAGCACTGGTGGGCATGGCTGGCGTAGGTGCAGGTGCTGCTATCGCATTAGCTGCTAATGCTAGGGCGATGAGAGAAGCAGCAGAAAGTGTCACTACTCCACAAGGCACAGACCCTAAATCGAAAGCTTATATGGCTGCCGGTATGGCAATCCCTGCAGCTCTGTATTATATATATCGTAACACTGATAGGCCAGGCCGTCAAGGTCTAGGCGCAGGTGTACTTGCCGGTGCAATACAGCACCAGGATGAATTCAGGCAACAAGCTGGGTTCAGTGGTATGCAAGATGTACCCCCTGAGATTAGGGCTCAACTTGGCCTTGCTAGTACCGGCGTACTTTTGGCTACTACCTCCGGGGTCTATACTGCGCATCAGCTGCAAGCAGCAGCAGATGAGGCGAAACTCAGGGCGCTAGGCACGTCTGGAGCGAGTGAAGTGGAGAAAGCGAAAGAAATTAACAGAATTCGAGCGAAAAAAGACTTCCTTACTCGTTATCCGGTGTTCCGCCCATCGCCTTACGCAGAAAGATTCCGGGGTTGGTACAATAAATTTCACAAACCTAGTCCTGTGGTTTCCAAAGCCGATTATGACAAATACATCGCACCACATATAAAGGACTAAGTTATACATACTCTCTCCTTTCTTTCTTGGCGGCGGCCACGCGGATTTTATAACCCGCTCTGGCCGTCGTTTCTTTATGACTTCTCTTAGGTATAATATACTTATAAGAAATTCTATACAGATTGGAGCAATCAGTTATGTTAATTTCAGTTAAACCTACAAATTCCGCCCTGACTTTTCAAAGTGACTTAGGGCAATACAACGTGATAAAAAAGCATTTGCAGCTTTGGTTCAATAGCTCCCGTATGGGTAGTGATGGGGTAATTACGATAAAAGAGTTTACCCTGCCTGACGACGTAAAGACACTGGAGCTCATCGACTTGTACAGAGATGAAAGGCTTAGAGTGCCGGTCTCTGCTTTTAAGAAGCTGCACAAAGAAGGAGAGGGGTATAGCTTTATACTCAAAGACCTCCGTAAGAAGTATTTTAACCCGGAACGCTAAATAAACCAACTCTCTAAATTTTGAGAGAAAGGAGGAGTGCCTAGAATATGGCAGATTACCCAATACCGGGCGTCGGTAATGACTTTACTACACAAAATTTCACAACTCAGGCACGACAGTTAAGCTCCGAGAGTTTACGTCCGGCAGGTATGGGGAACGCGTCTGCTGATTTATCTACGACCCTCCGTTCTTTCCGTGATTCTTTAGCGTTTAGTTTCCAAACTCTCAACTTAACTTTAAATTCGTTAAATAATAGTGTCCGCACCGTAGGAACGAAGCTCGGTGCAACGGACATCCATTTATACAACCAGAGCCAATATTTACGTACTAGTCCTCCGGGTGTATGGCTGGGTGCAATGAATCCGGCATATGCTCAGTTTGCAGGTAATCAGTCTCTCGTAGGTATGATGACTGCTAATGTACCGTATAACGTATCTCCTATGGAGTTCTGGCAAAACAGAGCTCAGGAGATGGGTTATCGTTTTAGCTCTGCGGGCATCAACGCTATTGGTACGGGAGCTGAAGTTGGTGCTGGTTTAGCTGGTACTTTACTTGGTGGTCCTGCGCTTGCTAGAGCTATAGGCTTTGGGAGCTCTCGTATGGCTGGGCTTATGCTTGGTGGTCCCGTTGGTATGCTTGCGGGTACCGTTGTAGGTGCAGTTGCAGACCCAATGATTCGCGTTGCACAGGAGCATAACAGAGATGTAGCAGCACTGCAGCGCATGAGTGCCCGCTTTAGTACAGGTGGGTTTAATACCAGACAAGCACAGCAGGCTATGACAGGCATTGAGGATTTAGCATACAATGAAATCTTCAATACCAACAGCTTACAGCCCCGCCTTAACATGTCTGGCTTCCGCGAGCTCACTAATATGGGCCTGCAAGGCGGTCTATTCCATGGCACCAACCCTGACGAACTTGTTAAACAAGTAAGTGCAGCGGCTAACGTAGTCAAATTTTTAACGGGCGTTATGGGCAATAAAGACGTCCAGGAAACGATGCAGCTCGTTAAGCAAATGAAGGATATGGGTGTAAACCTGTTCCACTCGAACTCGTTCGCAATGGGTCTCGGTACGGACGCCTTTAAGTATGGCCGCGCAATGGGCATCAATCCTAATGATATGATGAACATGGCTGCTAACATGAGTACCGTAGCTTTCGGCCAGTACGGCAACCCTGCCTATGTTGGTATGCAGCCTGCTATGCGTAATCTGGCATACATGCAGGAACTTGAAAAACGTGGTGCACTGACTCCCGCTGAAATTGCTGCTGGTGGCGGTGTACAAACAATGGCTACTAGAATGCTCTCTGCACAGGCGGCGATGCTGAACAGTGGTAATATTGGATTACCTATGTTATATGCTGGCGCTACTGCTAGTGGCGGTTTTAACATCGGTCAGTTCCAGAACGCAATGGGCCGTGGCGGCTACTTTGGTACTATTGGTGCAGCAGCTCAGAACCTCTTTAAAGACGGTATCTGGTCTATGTCCAATATCATGGCTAACCAGACTAACGTCATTGACGCTCTTGCTCGTCAGGATTACATGAACGACGCTCTGCTTGGCGTTGTTGGTGCTGGTACTAACATGATGCCGGGTATGAACGAACGTGGTAGGACTGCTAAAGAACGCATGCAGCTCCGTGCTATGTATATTCAGAACTGGATGCGTAATAACGGTGCTGACATTGATATGGGTACTGCAAAAGCAATGGCCATGCGCATCGATATGCCTCAGTATGGAGACATGGTAGATACAGCAGCTAATAATGCTTACCGTACTGGACTCATGGAAGAACAGCGTGCTTACAGAAGCCCTGGACGTACTTTTGAACGTATCGGTGAAAATGTTGAACGCTTTACTAGCAGTATCTGGCGTAATGCTATTCAGCGACCAGCAAGGTCTATCGCTGATGCACTAACCAACGTAGCAGACTTTAGTTATGCTAATAATATGTCTTTGCAGAATACTGGCCTTTCCATGCAGGACTTTGATACATATAGAGCAGCTGGCGCATACTTGAGGTCTTCTAACACAAACCAGACTTCTATGTATTCAGCTAATGATGTTCAAGCAGCATACCGGGCATCAACGCTTGATATTGAAGGGAGCCCCTTAACTTCCGGATTATTCCATGATATTAACAGGGTTGTAAACATGGTTGAAACTCCGTTTAGACGTCGTGACCTCAATGCACTTGAAGATGTAATTGCCACTAACGATAGGCTCGCTAATGCACGTATTTGGAACAGGATTGCTTCTGGTGACAGAATATCGAGCCTTCAGGCACTTGCAGGTTCTGCATATTTATTCAGGGCTGGTACTACTGAGGCAGACGTTGCTAAATACTTTGAAGGTCAGTCTAACTCGTATGCAGGTGACCCCCGTGACAGAGCGGCTAATGCTTTGTGGGGTCTTGGAAGTGATGCACTTCGTGATAATTATGCATCGTCTAGCCTTGCAATTTCGAGGAATATGGCTGGTATTGATATTGCAAGCTCTGTACTTAACGACGCTGTACGTAATGGTAAAGGCTTTGCAAATGGCCAGTTCTCCGATATGACAGCCGATGAAGTACTTAATACATATCTCCAAGAAGGCTCCGCTCAAGAGCGTATTAAACGCCTAACGGATGAGTACAATGCCCGTAATAATGGCAACAAGATTACAACGGAACAAATGACGGGCTTTGTAGCTCAGAGACTGGCAAGTAGAGGCACTGCAGCAGGCGAGGCTGGTAATAGGGTAGCAGCGACGTACTTGGCTGGTTCTAGTGACGCCCTGGAAAACATTGCTGTAGGCTTTTCGTCTGACAGAAATGCAGGTCAGTGGATAGGTCAAGAGGGTGTTGGTGGTACTAACTATTCTGTAAGTGCCGCAGCAGATTTCTTCCAGACTGCCGGTATTAGCCAAGAGATGCTCAGTGACATCTATAATTCTGGTGGCTGGAAAGAGATGGAAGCTCTGGGTAACATTATTGACCTATACAATAAAGGTACAGACCCAGATGGCGCAGCTCTTAAAGCAGCAGGTATAGATGCTGTTAAGTCTAAAACAGGCAGGCGCTTACTTGACCAGTGGAAAGAGTCTGGTAAGGGTATGCGGAGTATTGACTCCAATATGTACGGCTTAAAACTCACAGATAGACGCTTTACTGGTCGCGAGTTTTTAGGTGCAGGCGCTGCAATGTTTAGAAACCTGTCTTCGGGTAAGATTCGGGAAAGTTTGAATAATTTAGGTCTCAACCTTTCCGAAGATGAGATGGGCTCTATTTTGAGCAGAGAAGGCGGTCTATATGAGTATGTAACTCAGGATATGGACGCTAACACGAAGCAAAAACAAGAACTTCGTGATTTTGCAAATAGACTCCATGGCATGAGTCAGGAAGAACTCAATAAGGCTTATGGTTTAACAATTGGTAAAGATGGTTTAACTAAGAGTAGAGCTATCGACTTCCTCATTGGTGACCAAGGTAACCTCGCTGCTTCTCAGCAGGCAGAAACGGTTAACAGGGCCTTTATGAAGAAGAAATCAGCTATTGACTCTGCTGTTGCAAATGATAACGGTGAACCATATGTACGTGTAAAGATGGTAACAGATAGTGCAAAAGCTGCACGTGGCGATTTAGGTAAAGATACACCATTTACTAAACCGACAGGCACTAAAGACCCCAGTAAGGTCCCGGGAACGACAAATTTTACTCCAGGGGAAGATAACAGTACGTTATCGAATATAATTGCACGTTGGTTACAATAGGAGGTAACAAATAGATGCCAAGTTTATCTGCAGAAGAGTTAGCAAAAGTCAACTCTAACGTATCAAAGTTAATAACCTCAGATTCTATTGGTATGTCCTCCAGGCAGAACGTAACCGACACCGTTACTCTGGGTGACCTCAGTACAGGTACAACGACTATCACTAAAGAGACCTTAGCAGGCATATCGTCAGAAGCGGAAGACGCTATTAGCACGTCGAATATCCTTGCTCAAAATGCGTCTATCAGTTTAGGAACTAAGTATATGAAGGGGACTGGACGTTTGGTCTCCTTTACATACGCTGACGGGTCGGATGATAATAGCAGGCGCGCTTACATGCAGCTTCAGGGAAACGTTTCTGCTATGTCTGCTATTATCGAAGGCGAAGATAAAAACTTACTTCAGACCGTGTACAACCATTTGGTAAACGGGTATACTGCTATAGTTATCACGCAGATGCAAGAAAATCTACAGGAACGTCAGAGCATTATGCCTACTGTAGGTGATTCTTTTGCAACGACGTTTTCTGGACTTGAACCGCAAGTCATGGTTATCAGCGGATATTTACCATTTGACGCTGCAACAGATAACTCATCGTGGTTTATCTCGTTTGTCAACGCCTATAAGTATTTTATCCGCGCTAGTCAGCTTGCAAAGTACAGATGTAGTTTACGCCTCGTATTTCCTGATTTTGCGTCGTATACTTGCTATCCTGTAAGCATCAGTACTAGCATGACATCAGACCAGGATACATTTATACCATTTAGCATGACTGCTGTTGTAGTATCTAATCCTATTAACAAGGCTTATGGGTATTCTTCTAGTATTACAAGTCCGACTTCGACTGTTGAAGATGTACAGCAAGCTGAGCGTGCTTCTAAACAGCAATCTGATATTGAACAGGAAGTAACTAAGAGTCCCAGTGAAATAGGTGAGCAAGAATCGAAGAAGTCTTGGGTAGAATCTGTATCTGACTGGGTACACTCTGTTAATAGTAGCAAAACGATGCAAACTATTAATAAAACGCTGGCAGTTACCAATCAGGTCATTGGTGCTATTGATGCTGTCAGTGGCAAGCCTTATGGTGAAAGGTATTACTCTGGTAAGATAGGAAGGGGGTCCTACGAATAATGGATAGGACAAGAAGTACGTATGGTTTAGAGCGGTCAACTGCAGAACCCATGCTTTTCAGCCTAGCAAGGGATGCTGACGATGGGACCACAGATTCTACCGGTACCCCTTCTGAAGCAGTAGCTAACGTACAGCAAGCCGCTAACGATTCTGGTAGTTTGTATAATATGCAACAAGAGGCTGCCACGTATAACGCTGATGGGGTACAGAATGGCGAGGGTAGCGCTACTACAACTGAGCAGGCTACGACGTCTGCGCATGGCGTGCCTTTAGACACGATTCAGGGCGTAGATAGTAGCGTTTATTATTTAGATGTAAAAGTCTTTTTAGAGGGAGTGCAAGTACCTCATGCTTCTGCAGCTATTTCCTATGGCATCGATTCTCCGCCTAGCTGTACGCTGACTATCCCTGCTGCTTCTTTTTTACGTGAGTTACCAGAGACGACTAAAGTTTTAGTCATCTTTAAGGACTTAGTTGCAGATAGTAGTGGTGTATACCAATGGCGCGTAATATTTGACGGAGAACTGTCGGGCTTAGGGTATGCAATTAATCCCAATGGTGCCTCTATTACTCTCCATGCTATCCATGCTACAGCTTATTTAAGCTTGATGCAGCTGATGACGCTCGATGCTCAACAGTATTTGTATACTCCGCAGGCTTCGATGTTAGGCAATATGACTATGGCGACTGTTGGTGGTTTTAACAAAGTTGACTCCGACCTTATTCCGAAGATTATCGACGGTAAGCAATATAGTAGTATGGCTGATTTAGTATATCTTATTATTAAGTATATTATCGTTGGTTATAAAGATTCGTCATCTGTAAGTCGCTGGTATTACTCAAAACTTGGCGACATAGTAGGTGGCTACAAGATACTGCAGCGCATCTACGGGGTATCTGATACAGCTAAAAATGCTAATGTTGGCTCCTGGACTGTAGAGGGCGGAGGCACGAGCAGCAGTAATTTAAGCTACGGGACTCAAAGCCCGGCATCTCAAGCTATTCCTGACGGGTATACTCGCCGTGAGTCTTCTACAGGTGAGCCTTACAATATGTACCGTGTTGATGGCGAGGTTGGCACAGACGGTAATGGCGTGAACAGTGATGCTATTATCAACAATGCTGAAAATAGGTTAGGCACTGCTTACGTTTTAGGCGGTGACGGTTCTAGAGTAAGCGGTACAGATTGTGGCCAGTATATCAAAGACTGCTGGAACGATGCAGGTCTTGAATGGGATAGCAGATATGTGCCTAATATGGTACAGGAAGCTAAAGAAAAAGGCGTATGGCATGAAGCAAATGATGGCTATGTGCCTCAAGCTGGCGATGCTATCGTTGTTGGTAACGATATGGCTCATATTGTAATGTCGGATGGTAAAGGCGGGAACTACGCTGCAAGCTGGAGTCAGAAGCAAACGTATCATTTTGACCATACTGCATCTCAATATAATAATCAAGTTATTGGTTATATTTCCGCAAATAGTTTATTGCGTTCTAAAGTGTAAGGGAAGGTGTAAGAAATGGCAAAGATTACAACAGTAACAAGGCTTGATAACGTCAAAGTTACCTCTTACACCTACAATGGGTCTGCTGAAAATGGTAAAGATGACGGTGTCGGTGCATGCAATCAACCGGTTGTACCGGGTAAGACTATTGCTGTAGACCCCAATATAATTCCTTACGGGTCGCTTGTTGAAATAGATGGTGTTAAGTACCTTGCAAATGACACCGGTGGTGCTCTGATGAGCGACGGTGACAAGGGCATTGTACACCTTGACATGCCAGCGTGGAGTACTACAGAAGCTAAGCAGTACGGCACTCAAACTCATAGCATTATTGTTTACCCACCTGGAACGGAAAATACTGATTGGGCTGTAGAAGAGCTCAAAGCAGCCAACGATATTGAAACGGGTAAGATGTGGTCTGATTCCTGGCTAAATCGTTCTGAGACTCTCTCTAATACTCAGCAAAATAACCAGGATACAACTCTCGATACATCACTTAATGACCCCTTTGGGCTTAAATCTAACGCTGCAGTACAACAGTCTGGCTCTTCAGGGGCTAATTCCATCGTTAATAACCCTACAGTAACCGGTGCAGGAGCTAGTTCTTCCACTATTGAAAGTGGCGGTATTATTAGTTTTGCAGCATTTGCCCAGAGTTTGGCATTTAAGCAGCAGTTGCAACAGGGTTTTCAGCGTGGCGGGGAGCTTACTTTACATGAATTTATTGTCCAGTTCATGACTAAATTTTATCATCAGTTGTATTATATTCCAAATTTACGGAATAATTATACAATAGTGGTAAAACCGGAGACTCTGTTTGTCAATGCACCGTCATGTAACCTTGTTTTTCCTGTAATTAAGAGCCAAATTTCATATACTCGCTCTTTTAAGCAGGAGCCCACCCGTTTAATACAGATTTCGGACCCTGTGGCTGCACTTCAAGGCGCTGCAAATCCTACTCCTACTCAGCTTTTGTGTATGATGTTCACAGAGCAGGAAGATTCTGGCACTACAAGAAATGGGCTTCCAATGTACAAACAGTATGTAATGTCGCTTGGGGAGCATTCTAATCTGACTGACAAGGTTCACCCGATGACAAACCTTACAGAATATGAAAAAGCTAATGGGATTAGGTGCTCAACATCCAATAAAGGGGCAGACTTGTACCTCTTTTTGAAAAGTGATTTAGCAGCGTCAGCCCAAGGTGCGGATGACGAACAGTATGTGATTAGTTTAGCCAGCGATACATCGGATATGAGCGGTGTTGGGAACACCCTCGCTAAACTTGCACGCTACGAGCTGCTTCGCCAGCGCTATGTGACTCGTACAGGCAGCATTGAGATGTATTTTAACCCGTATATTGTGCCTGGATTCCCTTTTGTAAGCATCGAAACTACTGAAAACGGCCTTAATATTTACGGGTATGTAACCTCTGTAGTGCATAGTTTTACAGATAGAAGCTGGTCTACTACTGTGAATTTTAACTGTGCACACATGGATTACGAACAGACACCAGAAGCGTACCCAATTATTGAGTCCGAGTACGCAAGTAAGCTTCCTGACACCTACAAAGATATGCTTGGAGACAACATCGTACCAATTACCAATAACACAGTACCCGAACTTATTAATACTTATGGTAATGATAAGGTGTACCTCTCTACAGCGTACAAGAAAATCTGGCGTGAAACACCTTCTCTCGAAGACTACCTCACGAATGTCGCTGACGGGGCAACGCTTGTCGAGGATAACAACTTCTGGTGGATTCAAAACCCATCTGGTTCGACGTTTTTCAATACAACTATACAGGAACGTATCAAAACCTACACTAACGACATCATTAATAATAAGTTGGCAATGAGTGTCGACGATGTAGTCTAAGAAGGAGCTAAGTAAGATGACTGTAATGGTAACGCATAATCCTAAAGACAGGGTGTATAGCAGTTTTGGAGCTACGTTAGACGAAGCTAAAGCAGCGTCTGACTCTTTGGCGGCAAATTTAAAGGCTAGTGGGAACCACGTACAGCAAGATTCTAGCGGTGAAAAACTGCGAGATGGCGTGTATGGTTGGAATTTGCTAGTTAAAAAAAAGGTATATAGCTAAACTGAGCGGGGACTAAGCCCCGCTCTTACTATTTTTTAGCCCTAATTGTTCGGTTTCGGAGATTGTGTTCACAATGAAAGCAGACGAACATGTCATCTATCCACAGTGTACACATCTTGCACACTTCTGGAGTTTCAGCGGCCATTGCCTTAACTCCCTGTCTAACAGATTTGTTCTTAGAAGCCCCGATTCGCATACTTATTTTCATTTATACAACCTCCCATACACCGTCAGGCCTCATATCAGCTAAAGCTTTAAGCTGGATGAGGGCCTTTTTTACGTTGCCTTCTGTTGGGTGCCAGTAACTTTCATCAGCACCTTCGTCAGACAGTGAGTTAATAGCTTTACGCAGCATACTAATTGTCTCTGCAGCATAGATTCCATTTATAGCGTCGAGCCCTACAAGAGTGGTACGCTGACCATTACTTTGGTCAATGACGTCTCGTTGTAATACTTTGCATAATACAGCTGCATAATTATACGTTATATTGAGCCAAAGCTCTTTAGTCCCACCGGGGCAGAACGTGCCACCTTTCATAAAATGGGGGTTCTCTGCTTCTAATACTTTGTGGGTAGTGTGGTCTATAAGTCGTACATCATATGACATATGGTGATTCTCCTTTATGTAAGCATCTCGTATAGCATTATGATTACACTGCCAGTAGTCGCTCTCATCTTTCCAGTATTTAGCAGCATTAGTAAGTTCAGCATTTTCTGCTTCTAAGTCGGCAATGATTTGTTCTTTGCGTTTAATTGTTTTAGTAGTATCTAAATTCTCCTGTTCGTCTTTATACTGGTTATAGCGTTCTTTCCATAATGAAGCTTCAGCAGTAGCCTCTTGTAACTGCGCTTCAAGTTTCTTGATTTTTTCTTTAAGGTCAGAGTTACCAAACAAACTAGTGAACATGCCAATCCCTCCATAAATCAGGTATAATAGTAGGTAGATGAGGTTACCTAGAATTTTGGTCTATTCCAGAAATCTGCATACCACTTCATCAGTAATATCAGTATGATAAGTAAAATTATATTAACTATTGTTAGCATCTTTAGGCACCTCCTTCTTCTTGTCATTGGTCCAGGTTAACTGGAAATTTATATAGGCTACGATTATTGCAAGACCAAAAACTATAGGACCTACGATATATCGGCCGTCGGAGGCTATTGCTTGAAGTTCAGCAATAACGCCCATATAAGCCAAGGCAATCGTGCCACAAATGAGCATGAAGTTGTCTTCAAAGTTTTGTAATTTTTGCTTATTCATATACATTCTCACTCCTTTGTCATAGCAGGGTCGGGTTGTTGAGTTCAAGGATTACTCCAAGAGTCAGCAGCCCGATTACTGCTATAATGGCGTAGAATATTAAATACTGGTGTATATTTCGACCTTTAAAACCAGTGTGAAACCAGTTCAGTAGGAACCAGGTATTCACCATCGAGTATAATGCCATGGAAAATGGTATTAAGCTCCCGAAGATTTGTTGTAATTCTTTTAATGATTCAAATGTTACGATGTTATAGGCGAGTAACACTGTAGTCCCAATGATGGTCCACAGATTTAATGCTGTGATAACAATACCACTTGCGTTGTGTAGGATACTCATTAAAAAAGACATCCTTTCTTAGTAAAAAGCGGCCCCAAGATTAAACCCTGGGACCGCTACTTTTTTAATTATTTTTTGCCAGTAGAACCAAAACCGCCTTTGCGGGGGACATTAGTCCTTGGTACATCCATGGCTACTTTGTAAGCGCCATAGATAACTGCCTGTGCTACGCGTTCACCCCGTTTAAGCTCTACAGGCTCACTGTATGCCTGAAGCAGAAGCCCGATATCCCCATTGGTATCCGGGTTGTCTTCATAGTCAGCATCAATAACACCGACATTGTTAACAAGGAATATTTTTTTGGATAACCCACTGCGGATGTGTAAGCCCAGCCAAGGTACTTGTCCTTTTGTACGCAGTTCATCCACAAATCTCATGCCTGGGCACCATTTTACACCAGTGAATACCAGAATTGGTTTTTCCACCGGTACTACGATATCACAGGGAATACGCAAATCGTACCCAGCAGAAAGCTCTGTAGCACGGCGGGGCTGCTCCCAGTCACTTGGATGAGGATGGTGTACCGGGGCAAAAGTATGAAAAAGACTGAATCTGGATGGAGCTACCACAAAGTTATTTTCTTTAATAAAAGTGTTGATAGCGTCCATTTCATCCTCAGAGTATTCTTTTTCCATACAGGAATACGTATATTTGTTAACCGTCAAATCTGGCTGATAGCTTTTTGCCGCATCAGCAACCATTTCACCCAAGAGTCCCATCATCTCCTGAAACGGGGGAAGCGAGTTATACACTGTTCTTTCTGTACTCATTTATTACCACTCCTTTGTAATGCCAAACCTAATTTTAAATTTCTTTACAGAGTCAAGTACATCTTTGACCTCTTTTTCAGATACTTCTTTATCAGCAGTTGCCAGTTTTTTCAGCATTGCTATCAGTTTTGCACTCTCTTTAATAGATGCCTCGTAGCCATCAATATTATGGTTGAGTTTTTCCCATTTTCTAAGGAAAATCGGGTCATCTTTAAGTCCTGGAAGTTCTTCCATTCTTTTTGTTACAGAATCGCGATTCGCTTTAAAGTCTTTTAGAGCTTCACGCTCTCTGTTGAGCTCCGCTTCTCTTTTAGCTACTTCCTCTTCAAAATTAGTTGTAGCAGTTTTAATACGAGAAGCGGCTCGTTTTAAAACGTCACTTTCAGCCATTGCACTGAGGATGTCTTTGTTAACTTTCTTACTCAGCTCTTCCATAGTGTCTTTAGCTTTACCGATTTGGGCCTCTACAAGCTCTGTTACTACTTTGCAGATGGCTACAGGAAGTGCTACTTCATACATACGGCTGAGCACTTCCGGGGTAAACGTATCAGATTCAACGCCAAGCGCTGCAGCAGTGGTTTTTCCAATATGTACTTCACACAGAATATGGGCGGTAGACTTATCGTTTGTACCAATCATTACGATGCCCGTAATATTGCCTTTTTGAATTTTAGCATTGGCATACACTGTAGCACCATGTTTTTCAAGCAGGTCGAACCAGGTTTCTCTGGTAATTTTAAGTACGTCAAAGTCTGCAGGAAGGCCGCCGCCTTTACCACTGAAGAATTCGCACAATGCAAGGATGTCAGAGCCCATATATGATTGTACAAACCAGGGGCTTTCAGCAGGTGCGTCTTCTTCATAATCAATGTCGTCGCAAAACGCAAAATACGAGATTAATCTCATATTCAAGGCTTTCTTCATACGGCTTACAACTTCATCAAATACAGCATTGTAGATTTCTTCGTTTTTCATAATTAGGTTCCCCTTTCAAAAATACATACTTTTAACTAGTTAAAACTGTGCACATTTAGTTTACCATATTTTAGCCTTTTTGGCAAGCAACTTTACCATATCGCAAACACCTCCTTTCTGTATAAATTAAAGGCCAATTTAAAACGTAAAAAAACATCAGCGGGTGTGCTGAGTTTTCTACACTTTACTTATACCAAGTAGTTAGGTATAATATTAGTATAGATAAGATACGACAGTGAGGTTCAATAAATTATGCAGCCACAACTCAGTTTATTCCAGGAAGGGCGTGTCGGCCTCAAGGCTCACAACGCATACTCTGATTCTGACCTGGAATTATGGAAGAAATACAAACAAGGCAATCAGCAAGCTAAGTGGGATTTGCTCAAAAAATTCCACGGCGTTATAACCTCTAATGCCCGTAAGCTTAGTAATGTCCGTCCATACTCTGTAGTTGAGGCGGAGCTTAAAGAACTAACGCTTAAAGCTTTTGATACCTTTAACCCTGCCCGTGGTGCTAAACTTTCTACCCACGTGGTTAATACCTATAAAAAAGTTAGCCGTGAAAATATCAGTAACCAGCATGCTATCCGCATTCCAGAGAATGTACATTTTAAATTCCGTCCTATCACTGAGGCTACGGAGTATTTAACATCGGCTCTTAATAGAGACCCGACTAACGCTGAGATTGCTGAGTATACTGGCTGGTCACTTCCTAAGGTCATTGACGCCCAGTCTAGGCTCCGTAGAGAGCTTGTGGAATCAAAGCAAACCTTTGACCCTGGTGTTAATGAACTAGACCCTACGGCCCAAGCATTTTTTTATGCATATAATTGCCTTGATAATCAAGGTAAATACATTTTAGAGCATTCCACTGGCTACGGTGGCAAACAGGAAATGTCTGATACTAAAATCAGGCAAGCCTTGAAACTCTCTCCTCATCTGTACAATAAAAAGAAAAACGAAGTTATTGACATCATGAGGGAGTCTTTAAACGTAGCCCAAGAAGAGTATTAAGATTGCGAGGTGTAACGGATGATAATTATTAACCCGGTTAAAGACACCCGTGACCCTAATACTGACGCTGCCCGTACCCATATTAACTGGGTTTTTGCCTCGAAACTCGTTGAGTATATTGAAGTCAAAGGCGACGAAGTAAGGATGTCAAGATACTCAGAAGACGCCCCAGCAGTAACGTTGGAATCTCTGCGTATTAATTATTCTCCCTCAGTAACTATTACTGTCGACTGTTATGCCGACTTCAATTCTTCCGTATCAGGCTATTACCTGCTTTGCGATAAATATACAGCTTTACTTGGTACCATTAACTATGAGCTGTATATGCGCGGCCGCAGGCCTATTACAGAACTGGGGTATAAAGAGACAGGCTCCCTTAAATATGGCCAGTACACTGACATCACAATTTATTTAGGATATGTTACTAATAGTGAAGACTTAGCATACCTCCAGGATGAGGATAACCTTGATATGATGGCTATTCGTATTGTAGAAGGTGCCTATGGTCCTCCGGTAAAACAGATTGAAGATACAGACCCGTCGGGTAACGACGACCCCTATTTTTACCGTATTAACACCTGGCAGGTCGAAGATAACGAAGAGGGGTCTACAGGGACAATTAATGAAACGACTTATTCAGGCTTACCGGTTAGATATCTTGCACTTAGCTCGACTGCTACGGGTTATTACCCAGTACCAGACCCGCCGGAGGGTGAGGGTAATTCGTCGGATTCTGGAGACGGCGGCGAAGAAACCGAGCCAGTCTTAATACCGAGGCATTATAGCTGGAGTACGCCTCTTACATACACATCTCCTGTAACTTGTTTGTTCATTGGCTCTGTTCGCTGCCAAGGCGGCGAGGTTACAGCGTACATCAAGGTTGACGAGACGGAGTATACTCAGTTAATCACAGATACTACCTTTACCATCGTCATCTTTGAAGCCGAAGTAAACCCAGGAACCAAAGTACATATAGGAGTCCAGGGAAGCGGAAGGTTAGATTATTCAGGCATTTGGGTAGCGCCCAGGGGCTCACTCGGTTCACTCGACGACCCACGTGCTACATATTCTATCTTCCCACCGGGCTACCGCTCAGTATCCCGCACTTCCTCAGCGTATAACAATGCAGACGCTATTCACATTGCACTGACTTCTGCAAAGTCACTCTTAGAGCGTGCCCAGGATACTACAAAGCCGGTCATTGGTAGTCAGATTACTAACGAAGAGGCTTTAGCCAATAGTTCTAGTGGGTCAAGCTCTTCGAGCTCAGGCAGTAATGCTATGAGCTTCGTGTTCACAACTTTAGGCTATGCTAATGCCCTGTCCGGTCTTATGAATATATTAACTAACTTTGATGCTAGCAAATTAAACATCGTTGACCCGTCAAAGATTAATATAGATTATAAAGCGCTTGAGAATTCTATTTCGTCTATCCAGTCTGTACAAAAGAAGGCTGAAGTACTCGCTGCAGTAAACGATATTAAAACAATGTCAAATACCGTTGATACAGCGACTAAGACGGAAGAAGAGCTTAACGCTGATGCTGAAGAGATTTCAACTGCTACACAGCAGAGAATAGAAGATAAGGGGGCAAAATTAGGTTCATCATGATTTCAGGACTTATACTTACATCCAGGCTTGAAAGCAACGTAGGCCGCGTTTTAGTCTCCTACGAATTAGACCCGTATGACAAAGCCGAAGGTCCGATTAGGGCAATGCAAAAATTTGTCGTAATCTTAATGACTACGGTAGGCACTGACCCACTCCGTCCTTGGTTTGGGACTCAGATGCCACAGCTTTGCCATATGAATATTGTAGATAGAGCAGAGACCCGTATCTTTGTACAAGACCAGGTTTCTGAAGCTATCAGACAGTTTTTTAAATTACAGAGTGGGGAATACTCACAGAACGCCCAAACAGCAGATGATATAATTACAGCAATCGAATTGACAGACTTGACTATTGATACTGGTAATTATATCAGCTTGACTCTTCGTTTCACACCGGCTAAGTATTCCTCCATTGTTTATTCTATGAAAATCAAGTAAGGAGGACTATATAAATGCCGTCTACAACTCCTGACTTTTCTACTGATGTGTCAGAAAACATGGAGACTAAGATTTTACAAGTCTTAGCAGATACATACCCAAATTTAGACTGCGGACCTGGTACTCCTGTGTATGAAATGGTGGTTAGGCCAATTGCACTACTTTGGTCAAGGCAGGCTGCTGGTGCAACAGAGCTTCTCGATTCTGTAAGCTTTGAGAACTATAGGACTATGGACGAAGCCTACTTAGACAGGCTTATGAATCGCTATTTTTTAACCAGGCGTAGCGGCTCTTATGTTACCGGTGTTGTCCGTGTTGTTTTTGGCTCCAAAGTTGATGTATATATTAGTGCTGGTGAAATTTGGGAAGCCAGCAATAATCGTACCTATGAGGTACTGTCTGACCACTTTGTAACAAAAGAGGAACTTCCGGGCGATGATATTAACGGCTATTATGTCGATGTTGCCGTACGTTCTACAGCGACAGGTCAGGCTTACAATGCTGTAACAAATGATGCCGTGACTGTAACTGGTTCTTCTGCGTCTTCTGTGCGTAGGGCTTATTTCCTCTCTGATACGTCAGACGGTGGTATTGTAGAATCAAACTATGTCTTTTATAACCGTGGTAAAGACGAGCTTGCACAGCGCGGGCTCTATTCTTATAAATCGGTTAAAGCTATTTTACGTGATAACTTCCGTACCATTCAAGAGGTAGTACCGATTGGTATTCGTGACAACGAGATGATTCGCGACCTTGTTAATATTCGTGGTACTGGCACTGCTCATATTGGTGGCAAATGTGACATCTATGTAAGGACAAACGCCTTTAAGATTACAAGTGGGTATCAAGCACCGCTGGGTTTTCCGATGACCTTCAATGGATATAGCTTAGCATCTGAACCTGAGCAGCTTATGCAGGCGTGGAACGCTGCTAACTTAACTCCTACAGATACAGCGCTTCGTGGGTCTGTGCGGGAAAGTGTACCACTCCTCACCCCAGCATCTCCGATGACGTCTCTTACTTCTGATATTACAGCTATTGACGACTTCGTGTTAAATAGTACCAATGAGCTTCTCCATACTGATAACCTTGTTAAACAGATGTGGCCTCTGGTATTCACGGCGTCTATTACTGTATCAGACACCGAGTCTGCTGAGGCAATAGCCACGGTAAAATCTACTATTGCACAGTATGTCAACGAGCTTCGTGGGGAAGACGCTCCTCAAGTTGCTGAAATAGCGCATCTTATTCGTGATGCCGGTGTTATGCAGGTACATTTGCCGATTGACGTTAAGTGTTACTACTTAACAGAAGACTTGCGTATGGAACGTATTGGCCTTGACTTATACAGACAACCAGTAGACTCTATTTTGAGGCCTACAGAATCCGATAGCTTGACCTTTATTATCGAAGACAGGTCTCAGATTTCTCTCCGTACCTGCTGCTGGTACACTAATGAAGACTTGATTAACGTAACAGTTCGGTCGTAATACGAGGTGACTTAAGATATGCAACGATTTAACTCGTGGGAGCAAACAGTCACCCCTGACTTCTGGCGGGAGCGTTTTAAACCGAAAGATATACTCAGGGTAATGGCTCATATCAACTCCATCCTCAGTATGTGTACAGATGCTAAGCTGATGGAGCGTTATGACATCAACGACGTTGATGAGCATAGCGTGGGTATGACTTTGATTTGGGTCCCGGTTACTTTTGGTGAACCAACGTATCTCGGCGATGACGAAGATTTCCCCTGGCAGTATGATATAGATGAAAATTGGCTGTATGTCGATGCCATCTATGAAAAACATGTTGACCCAGAAGTGCCTCTACAGCATGATATTGACTTTGTACTGTCAAAGGGTCACATTTCTTTTGTTGATAAATTACCGGAGCAGACACTGTATATCTCTAAAGGTAGATATGCGTCTTACCGTATCTATAATGAGATTGGTATGCTCCTTGATTATAAACGCCTTGACTCCGTAAGTTACCGTGATAGTATTGCTCCAATACTTGCTGCCTTTTATTTAGGGCCTACGTACAACAACTTACTTGCTGTACTTAATCTAATGGTAGGCTTACCGGTAGCAAAGTATGGCAATGAGACGGTACTGTCTATCAATGGCGGCGTTGTTGAAACAGACAAATATACGTACCCGATGGGTAATGCCAATATTGCTGTTAAAGAAGGCGATGTACTCTACCAGTTCCAGCCTCTCTCTAACGCCGTTGAACTTGTAACCCACGAAACACACCCATATTGGTGGGAATCGAGGCCTATAGACCTCTTTGCTAAATATTGTATTGACAAGCCTATGACAAGTGAATTACGTGACTATTTGATGCGTAATTTCTTGTATGACGTAGTAGCATACGTAAGGCTCAACATGCAGTGGCAGGACCTAAAGGTATTCAGTCAGAACGCTGATATCAGGCAGCTTTTCTATGATGCACTACCCACCCGTACAGATATCTTTATGGGTCAGCAGTATGTGGCTGAAAGTTATGACCTTGATGATACCATTATAAGTCCTGATACAGACAGCTTAGGTGTGCGCTTAGGGTCTGGCTCCATGTATGGTTTAAAAGACATAGATAGCGACATGTTTATCTATGCTCCTGATTTGGGTCGTCCAATATTCACTGATACTGCAACGGACCCTTTGGCACTTGTACTTAACCAAGGTTATTGGCATATATTTAGCGAGTCTGAAACTAACAACTGGCGTGAATTCTGGAAATCCAAACCGAATCAGCAGTCATACTTTGAACCTGCTGTAAGTAAGGTTTATCTCAGACTTTCAGAGACTGCCCCTTGGGACCACATGGAAGAACATGTGCTCACTTCGGGTGTACCGGCAGAGTTGTCCGATATGGGCGTGCGCATCAATCTGAGTGGTGAAGGTGAGGGGGGTATCAGCTCCACGATTGAGTTTGATATGGAAGAAACCGCACCGACTTACACTGCTGTACAAGGTGAAACTATTTGCGGTGTACTCGAGATGGACACATGGGAACTCAACAACTTAACTATTGCCCGTAATGGCTTAGAGGTTCTTGACGGTGACAGTGGGTACGCAGTAACTACTGCTTTTCCGCTTGGTGGTATTCCTAAAAATGTCTTTATCCGTACTGAATATGATACGCCAGAATCAACGTTAGTCGACGTGCGGTATTCGATGGACAAAGACGAATGGCTACCAATCCCGGAGATTATTCCTGCAGTTACAGGTAATATCTATTTTAAAATAACGCTTTATGCTTCTGCACAGAAAAGTCCGACTTTTAGAAGGCTTTATGTAAACTTATCCATGATTTAAAAGGAGTGTACTAACTTATGAACAAAGTACAAGATATTGTAACATCAACCGGCCTTGTAGATTCCGACAACGCCTTACATGGCCAGGTACACGGAGTATTGAAAGACGGGGACGGTAATGTTGTCCACATGTTTGACACTCCGAATAACATCGTATTGGGTATCCGTATTCCCATTATTAAACTTTTAGGCGGGTGGAGTGCTGACGTGGAAGACCTTCCGTTTGTACGCCAGATTGCGTTGGGTCTCAGTGATACCCCAGCAACTATCGCTGATGAAGCTTTGGGTCAGGAACTGAGTGGTTCTCGTAAGCTCACTGCTACTGTACCGACTATCTCTGAGGACGGTTTGAGACTCACGTTCTCCTTCCTGTATGATATGGTGGACGACGCAGTAGACAACCAGGATATTAAAGAGCTTGGCTTGTATACTACTGATGGTACGATGATTGCTCGTACTACTGTAGGCCTTTGGCGTAAAACCCCTGGCCTGTACTTTGAAATCTACTGGACTATCGGCTACAATGCTCAATAACGTAAAAAGTAGATAATTAAAAAAAAAAAATAGCTAAAAAAATAAACCTCACAGATTATTTAGACCCAGGTCCGTGCCCAGAATTACTGGGGAGCTCATCAGAATCCTGAAGAGTTGCGCGTTAATTACGTCGAATTACATTTTTACCCGCAGGGTAAAAAGATAAGATACATTTAGGAAATCCTAAATAGACCTTCGACCTGAGTCTAAATAATCTGTGAGGTTTTGCTATGTGTACGTCTGTTCCTTCCGTTTTTCTGTCCCGCATCCTGGCGGACGCCTCCTCAAGATGACCTATGGCGTAGCCAAAGGTAAGAAAAATATAGTGCGGAAATCCTCACTAGACCTTCAACAGACGTATACTATAGCTGGGGTGAGAGACTAAAGGAGTAACCATTTTGTTCAACTGACCCTATTTATGCCGAACCTAAATATCGTAGACCTTTTAGCTTTATACCTACACATTTAGCTTTATACCTACACATTTAGCGATGGTTATATATTTTTATAGTAGTAGAAAGGAGAAAGCTACTATAAACCCTTAGTCTCTCACCTCAACCATAGTAATAACCTAACCTGGAAACTGTACTAAAGTGTGTAAGCCCGATTTTCTCGCCTGCAGCCCGGCCTGCAATTGAATCGTTGGATTTGGAATTCGGAGAATGCCATATCCAAAAGAATATGTAAAGGAAATCCTTTACAGTACGTTCACACTTTAATACAGTTCTCAAGCTAGGTTATCACATAGTTGAGGGAGTCCTTTTACAGTTCTCCAAAGGTAATAAATATGAAAAAGTAGTAAAGTAAAACCCACTAAAACTCTACTACAATATACTTATACCACTCCATTAGTTGATTTCGTTGTCTGACTTTGTCAGCTGACTTCGTTGACCGTTTTAACAATCGCGGCATCAATACTGTGATGGATAGTTTCTATAGATTTGTAAAACGCTGCTCTTGTATGTACGGTTGCTTCCGTGCCAGCAAGTGCTTTTGGCAGCAAATATTTAGAGATTTGATACGCTAAGGTATCGCAGTCATCATCGAGCCACGGAGCCTGGCCTGTTTGAAGATACGGTTCTAAAGAAATACCCGTATCGTCATTAGTCAGTTTTGTGTTAAAGATGCGTAAGATTGCAAGGTACAGATACGTCGGTAGTTTCAGGTGCCTATCTTTGATGTCCTTAGCATCCATCCCATACATACTAAGGGTACCATCTGCATATAACCCATTAAGCTCATCTGTAATATTCGCAATGAGCCCTTTTATATTTATAGACTGGAAATCATATAATGGAAATTTTTCTGCTGTATTTTTACCGGAATGGTCTAGTCGTGGTATAATACTGTCAGCGCCAATATAGTCAAGGCACCCCCTGTACCAACAAGGTTGCTCTTCCTCTTCTCCTTCATACCCAAAGGAATTCTGCCAATCATCATATTCATCTGGGTAGATGCCTTCATAATATGGATATACAGCTTTATTCATATCTTGGAGTGCTGAGGCTTGAAGTGGCTTTAGATTAGCCTCGGCGTCTTCCCATGTTTCCACTTCTGTTGCTTCCAGAGCAAGTCCTTCATAGACACACTCATCAATATTATCAATGCAGTCTACAGCATAAGATGCTGCAGTCGCATTAATATTATGAAGGTCAATTTTTGCTTGAGTTAATAGCTCATAGGTAATGTTAATTGTATCTGTTAATAGATATAGGAGCCTATCTGTTGGAATGACATAGACTTCGCAGGAATCGTTCATAATGTAGGAAATCTTTGGGTCTACACGGCTTACAACAGAGGCATATGGAACCCCAGAGAGTTCTAGTTCCCTTAGTACTGCAGACATGTCTTCCCCTTTAGGTATCTTGATATCCGGCGTATTAAGGTCTGGTATTACCTGAGGTTTCTTAGTAGGCTCTTCGGGCTCTTTAGTTGGTACAATTTTAAATTTAACTTCCTTACCGTTGACTACCATCGTAGTTTCGGTTCCTTTATTTTCGTTTTGCATTTTACCCATCTCCTAGTTACACAGCACTAAACTTAACGTACTCTCTGCTAGCACTTTCTTGGAAGGCTTTAACAAGAGCTGCTAAAGTTTTGAGTTTATATTTTTTAACTATTTCTTTTAACTTTGTTGCCTTCTCTGGGTCTACAGTGTTGACCCAATTTACTTTACCATAGAATACTTTAAGAGAGACCGGCTTGTCGAGCGTATTGCGATACCCTTTAGAAGTGCGCTTTTTGCCTCTAAGATAAATCGGTTTTATACCGAGTATTTCAGCATAAGACACCAGTTTATAGCTACGGCTACTAATAGTATACAACGCATTCCTAGCGTTACCAACAGGTACGTTAGTATATCTTACGGTGAAAAACCGGCTATACATAGGGTCATCTTTGTCACTAATGTTGTCCACGAAATTCTGTAAATCAAGGTAAACATGCTGTTTAGAAGTTATTGGGTCTATAGTATTCTTTGCAATATACTTTTGCGTAAATTGGAACGCTATTTGTCTGCCTACGAGCATAGCTTCAAGTCTAAGCTGGTTATACATTTTACGGGGATAACAGATTTTACCGTCAGTAATATGCATCCCGAGTACCTGTTTTAGCGACTTAATATAAAAGTACGTCGGTTTAAGTTTAAACTTAAATCCAGACGCAGAGTATTTACTATTTAAGTAACAGCTAAAACGGTCACACTTTTCTTTAAGGCTACCAACTGGTGTTTCCACGATTTTACCAAGTTTGAAATGAATTTTACCCTGAGTAGCAACTGTATGTACAGAAGTAAATTCCATCGGTTCAAATTCATGGCGTACGAGTTTAATGAGCTTGCCTAAGAGTGATGACGGTATATACTGACGGTCGTTCTCTATATAAAGTTTTAACCCTGAGAATACCGGATATGCAGCGTCTCTCATAATCGCCACCTTCTTTCTGTTCAGTCGAAACGGATGTACAGCATCTACTAATTTGTCGAGGAAGACCCTGATATCATCGTTAGCAATTGTGCCAGAGAAGCAGATATCATCTGCATACCTCATATACGTAAGGTTGTACTCATCGGCTAAACTTTGAATAGTAGAGTCCATATCATAGTTTATAATAGCTGTAATGATTGGGGAGCAGGGACTTCCTTGTGGTAAATGTGTATACACGGTTATGAGCCTTGTAAGCAGTTTGCAGAACTCTGGGTCATACATTTCCGGTACATTTTGAAGCATGAGCATCTCCAGTTTGCTTTTGATATAAAGAGGTGTATGTTCCGTAAAGAAATCCTTTAAATCTGTATGAATGAGTACCTCGCCTTCTTTTACAGATTCTACGGCATCCTTAATCTTTTTACCCCTAATAAACGCATAGTTGCATTTATGAATGGGAAACTTTTCAAAGAATGGGATGAGTTTCATCAAATATTCTTTAAGTTCTGGCCTTGGGGCCTCAATCATACGCAAGTTTGCCGTTTTATTAAACGGTACAATCCTGTTTGTGGCTTTATCAATATAAAACCTATGGTATAGCAATGTTGGCTGACAGTTACACAATGCTTGTAGTTCTAGTGGAGTTATACCAAGATATGCACAAAGCGTCGCTATGTCAAAGAAGGGCCAATCGTCGAGACTCTTTGTAAACAATTTGGGCGCTGCTGTTTCTGCTGTTACAAAACCTTTGACTAAATTCTTTAAAGTTGTTTTAAAGCTATAGTTTTTCATAAGTTCTATCATGCTTCCGTACCTCCTTCGTGCAAACTATCATAAATATTTTCTTCTACTGTGTCTGTATCTTTAGTAGCATCGTTTATATCTACAGCTTCATAGATAGCATCCATATACGCTACATCAGTATCAGAAAACATTGATAGCTTCGTATTAATTTCAATAGAGGTCCTCAGTTCTGCGTCAAGGGCATTATTGAGCAAGCACATATAGCCTGGAGTTTGATACAGACAGAGATTAAGCTCTTCATCGTAGTCATCTCTGTTACAACAAATAGAACAAGGTTTATCAACTTTTATGTTGTTAATATAAAATTCAATAGTAGTTGCATCAAGTCCAACACAATGTGTCTTTACAAAATCATACGTTTCGTCACTTGGCCCCAAGATAAACAGTGAACCATACAGGCTTTTCAGCACATCCAGTATCACATTTTGGGGCATCTTGCATTTCTTTTTACCACTCCAAAAGTTAGAAAAAAGTGGAATTGCAACGTATACACGGTTACAATCATCAGGTAATGCTTCAATAAATGGCTTCAAATTCTTTGATATGAGCTCTTTAAATTCTTGGTCCTTATAAGAATACCCAAAGTCATTTAAAATCGCCTCAGAGAGGATTTGTGTGGATACGGTGACCTGAATTTTATTTGGCAAAAACCGAATTGGTTCTGGAGACAAATATGCACAAGTTACTAGTACGTTATCTGCTAGCTTGAGATATGTACCTGGTATTTGTTTGTCGCCTTGCCATCTGAGTACAACTGTTTTCCTTTCTTCATTGTTTTGACCTGAAATCATGCCAATCCTTCCTTTCTCTAAAAAAAAATAGCCGTTTACTCCACGAGTAGCTAGTCAGCCACTCGTTTTGTTTACGGCTTTAGGTTTCTGGCTTTTTGTTCGATTATGTTTTGGGTCGCGCTTACGCACTTTTGTTGGGAGTATCACCTTAACACAATCTAAAGCTAGCCAGGGAAGCTTTAGTAGAAGATACTCCAGAAGCGATTGGTGCATGGACAGTTCACCCATAAGGTAATACTGCGGTTGGGTATATCCCCAAGTGCGTGCCATAGCGCAGCATTGTATTACCTTTAAGTGCAGTTACACTGTCCACGCACCTCAAAGAATCTTCTACATATTACTTATACCTTATTTAATGTGTTACTCAATTTCCGGTATATCTACTTCAATATGGTCGCTAGCATCTTTATCCGGTGGGTTAAACGCTTCCAGCTTATGTTGATACTTGCTTGGATTAGGACCGAAGAAGCGAGCACCTAGTCTCAAATATACCAGTGTATGGGCAAAGTCATCAGGAGTGTTCAAGTCCCTAATAATTTGGAACGCACGGATACGGTCGTTGTACTCACAGGTAAGTGTCAATAAGTCCGGTGCAAAATCTTTCATTACTGAGAATTTTGGGAATATCATTCTACCCGCTTTGATATCAAGGATTACACCAGCAAGAGCTCTGGTTCTGTCTGTAATCCAAGAACGAGAACCGACGTTAAAATGCATACCATCCTGTACTTTAGCTTTGTACTCTATTTCATATACTTTCTTGTTAGGGAATTTACGGCGAAGTACAGAGTTAGCAAGGGAGCCACCGCCACGGTCAGCAACGATGATGGCCGCACCAGAGTCTGTAATTACTTTTGTAATATCCTCTATTTGGTTAAGAGGGTCTTGGTCAACTGGGTATTTTTTAGAATATAACACGCGGATATTCCCATTAGAGTCAAGACCACCAATAGTGACCACAGTATGAGTGTTGCCACCAAGCACGCCCCAGTCCACAGCGGCGATAACAGTGTACATACCCCATTCGCTTTTTCTTTGTGTACTCCAGGATTCTGTTTTGTTGTCGCAGCAAGCACGAATATCAGCCTCCACTAATAGTTTCGCACCATTATCATAGGAAAATCCTAAACATTCGTTGTAAAATTTAGCTTCGCTGTATAATGGGTTTACAAGTTTTTCCCAAAGACGGCTCCAAGGGATGCCAGTCTGTTTTACACCGGCAACCATGGCCTGAGAAATGTGAAACCCTACAAACTGACGGTCAGGATACATGGCAATGTACTCACCGTTTTGAATATCAAGACGGTTTTTACAATGCTTACAAACGAGACCTTCTTCAGACAGGTTCTCAATAACTATTGGTACATTCCACTTTCCACAACTAGGGCATTTCATACCCCAGTAATGCTGGGATGTCTGCTCCCACAGTTTTTGAATACAGTTATCAAAGGTTTTAGGAGTACCACAGAAGGTCATACACTTTGGATTCTTACGGGCAGTACATTCCTCAATAACTGGGATGTTGTCAATAATGATATCCTGGACCTCATCGACATACACTGAGTTAGCAGAAATACCACGGATACCATCGGCTGTATGGTAGCAGCTACGCAGGTAGATAATAGAACCGTTTAAAAGTTCTTTAGCCCCTGCTTGACGTACGCACGAAGAATCAGTATAATACTCCTTAAGGATGGGGGAGTTGTTTATCATGGGGTTCAGTTTATCGTTGTTAAACTGTGTAACCTGGTCGTTACGCGGTGCAACGTATAGGGCCCTCCAGAATGGATGGCTTGCAGACTCCGTAGTAATCAAAGCAGATACGTCAGTAGATTTACCTACCTGGCGTCCCGTCATTAAAAGGCGTCTATCCGTTTGTGTATTTAGGATTACTTCCATATATGGAAGCCCGTTGAGACTAAATGGTTTACCATCTAGGTATAATATACGTTGGGCGAAATCTGCAGGAGTAGTTTCGATTGTATACATAAAATGGCATTACCTCTATCAATTATATATCTTTCTAAGATATATTATACCGATAGGTAAAAAAGAATAGAAGCGGAGCTGGCGGGGATTACTCCCCGCTGAGCTCAGATGCTTCTAATCTTTTTTAGTGCTTATCGTCTTGCTGAGCATTGTAGTCAGCAATTGTAAGCCATGCCATCGTAACCATTGCTACGAAGCCAAGAACAGACCCGAGGCCCATAAGCCTCGCCTCCTTTCTTACCATGCTTCCTCGCCAAACAGCTTAGGCACATCAAGATAGTCCATTTTAGTAGTCCACTTCTGTGGCTCTTTGAGGACTTCTCTGATAAACCCTTGAACCTCGAGCTTGTGCCCCATAGGACCATCAGCGTCGGGTTCTACATAGCCGTCTGGGAGTAACACCCAGAAAAACCCATTTGGAGTTTGGGTCTTGCCTGTCGATTTTTCTCCAATGGAACTGGATGTCATCAGAGTTAAGATAACTCATCTCATCTTTATCCCAATGAAGAATCATCTGAGGGAAGGCCAGGTACTTGAGCTGTACAGGAGAAGGTACAGTAATGCTATCTAAGAGAGCAAACTGTGCTTCTTCTGTACAGCCAGTCATTGTCCTCCGTCCTTTTATCTTCTTTGGGTTTCGGTACATGCCTGAATACATCACCCATAATAAGGGATGCTTCACGGAAGCCCTCCAAGCCACAGAAGAATTTAGGAGTCGTCATGACATACCTTTCCGTAAGTTTTTCTGCATGTTCTTTTAACATAGTATTTTCCTTCGAGGGGACCTATCCCCTCTTTTTATAAATTTTAGGCGATTATAAGCGGTTTCAACCGGGGAATCATTTCACCTAATTGTTTGGAGAATGGACTTTATGATTCTTTGCCGTCCATATCCTTACCCCTTCTCCGACGGGGAATAACTCTGATTTCATTTTTGAAACCTTTGCTATCACCAGGATATGACGCAACTGTAGGGTTATTGCCACGGGACGCTTCATAGCGGGCGTCTGCTTTTGTATCCATCTTATCTATCTTTTTAGATAAGGCGTCTACTCGAGCAGCCATGGCTTCGACGGCCTCTTCGACACGCCGGTTAGATTTCTGTTGACGCTCTGCACTTCTCTTGAGGTCTTCTTGGACCTGAGAGATACCAGACGTTGTGGTTTCTCGGAAGGTATTCTCTTCCATGACAACCTTGGTCTCAAGCTGTCTACCCTTACGGGATACGAGCTTATATAATAAAGCTCCTGCAATAGCACCAAGAACCATTCCTGCCGCGTACCCTAAACCGAGGCTCGGATTATCTAACTCTGTATAAAAATCTGACATATAATCAACTCCTAACGCGTAATACGCTTATGTAAAAATTTTAGGGATTTATAGAAAAAGCCCCAAGAGGAACTTAATCCTCAAGGGGCGTTTCTTTTATTTGTCTTGGTGTTTGGTTTTATCCTCAGCTTTGTCTTCAGCTTTGGTTTCAGCTTTGTCCTCAGCTTTGGTTTCAGTTGTCTTTTCTTTGGGTTCAGTTTTATTCCCCTCAAATACGTCTTTGACACTTTCTTCAAATACTTCTTTGACAACTTCTTTAATTTCCTCTTTAGAAGGAGTATCGCCTTTAGGACCTTGAGGTCCCATCGGGCCAGGCTGACCTTGCGCTACTTCGGGTTCATCTTTCTTGAAAGCTTTACCCATGAGGAAACGCACAGCTTTATAGATAGCAAAACCGGCTAATGCACCAAGTGCTACAGTACCAGCTTTTACCGCTACGTCTTTTACATTAATACCTTTAGCTTCAGATACTACTACTTCATTCATTACATCATTGGTCATGTTTTCCATCATTTTTATTCATCCTTTCTAAATTAAATACATTATAACTGAGCTTTAATATCAGATTTAACATGAACTCTAACAGCATCGGAGGCATCAAATTTATTTAATGCATCATTAACCATAGTCCAGAATTCTTTCTCTTCGGCAGCACGTTTAGCTTTGAGTTCTTTATGTTCTTTGTATTTACGATATGCATGTTCAATAATTTTTGTACCGCCATAGATTGCTACAGTAGATACTACACTTGCACCTAATCGCGTAGTAATTTCTTTCGGGGTGTACCATTTAGTTTTAGCAAGTGCAGAATTCGGAAATGCAGTTCGTAATACTGCCTCAGATATAATAGAAGCACTGGTAGCCTTAAATGCGAATTTAGCCATTTCTAACAACATAATAACATCTTCCTTTCTTCTTCAAAACAATTTATGCTAATGCAGCCATGAGCCACAGAGATACTACAAAAGAACCAAACAATATAGCCATGAGAATCGGAGAATCCTCATCGGTGTTTGCTTCTCTAAAGTAGTTATCGAAAGATTCTTTCCAGTCATCTTTCTCTGCGAGTGCGATTGCACGTTTATATACTATACGTTCAAGGGCACTGCCTTTAAACCAATGAGTATAGGATTCTTTATAGTAAGACATCCATTTCTCTTTTCTTTCTTCAGGGGTTAATTCCGAATCGAATACACTCCAAATTCTCATTTCCATATCGCAAGTCTCCTTTACATATTATTTATCTTTAGATATTAAATTCCAAATAAAGCCGCATACAATTAGGAATAGGACTATCCACACAATGGTGGATAGCCCAAATACGAGAATGACCATTAAGCCTTGTCTACAACGTCGGCTTCAATGGTTTCTGCTTCAGCTTGTGCAGCGTCACGTGCGGCTTTCATTTCCATGACTTTGCACACGCCTTTGTAGAGTGCATAACCTGCAAGCGCGCCAAGTGCTATTAATCCTGCACGTTTTGCATAGGTCGCATATTTGTTATCGGACGCCTGTACGGTTTCTACTGCGGGCGCTTCCATAACTTCGTTTGCTACAACCTCGTTTGCCATCATTTCATTGTTCATGTTTTCCATCATTTTGAATTTCTCCTTTCTTTGCCTGTGTTATCGTACACAGATACGTAATTAAATTTTTGTAGAAACATAACTAATTTTATTTCTACACTATTCTTATCCCACATTTTTCGCATTTTTTACGATTTCTGTGAAACTAAAAATAGCGTAGAAATGACTAAATATTTCTACACCGTTCTTATCCCATATTTTTGCGGATTTTTGCGTTTATTTCCAGTTTACGCCAATTCTGCCATCAGGATGAATAATAATATTGGAGTAACCGTCTTGGTAATCGTTATGAGTCTGCTGATACATGTCACCAAGCGTTACTCTGCAATGTGCCCCAAACGTATCAAATGTAACATAAGTAAAGAAATCGCCAATTCTAAACGTATGGATTTTGACAAACTTGCTTTCCCGGAGTTCATTGAAAATAGTAGTATCGTAATCATGCTGGTTAAGCCCCGATAAAAATCTGAATGAAAAATTCTTTACTAAAGAGTTTTGGACAATCGTCTCTACAATCCTTTCTAGTCGCATTTTGGAATCTTCTAGTACCGTTTGATAGGTACAACCAGGGAATGCTAGTGGGTCAGATTTGACATAGGGATTGACGGAGAGGTTAATTCGGCAAATATTATTAAGCTCTTTACTGTATCCTGCAGTATTAACAACAGCGAATACATTATTACTGTGCTGCTTAAATACATCCACTAAGTTCCGTACATGCTCTGGGTATAATCCAGGTTCCCCACCCGTAATCGTAAGCCGAGCATTGGGATGCTCTGTCAAAACATGGCGAAGGGCTGTAAGCTGCGCTTTAAAATCGTTATTACCTGTCATCGGATTTTGGCGTTCTATACAAAAGGGACACGTGTAAGGACATTCTTGAGTCATAACCACTTGTACATTTATACGATAGTACAATGGTCGCCCAAGACTAGTCTTAATTGTCCTGCTTTTTAAACGGTAGGCTAAGTCAGCAGCCATTTGTTCCCTAATAAATTGATATCCGGGGATAGGTGGGATAAAGTCTAATTTGCGTGTCATAATTGTATTCCTCCTTAAAAATATCGGGACTCATAGTATAATCTACTATAGATTATACTACTTATACCGATTCGAGGCAATAAAAAGACCCCCGGATTTATACCGAGGGCCTATTTTTTTTAGTCAGTCGTACGTCAGTCGACGTCTTTAATCTGTTTCAGCTTGATACGTCCGTCTAAGTCTTTAACACAAACCAGAGTATCGCCAGCAACAGAGTCACCGTCGAAGTCGGCGTTGAAACCTTTGATAATCAGTTCCGGGATGAGTATGGACTTACCCTCGGTTGGAATCGGCTTCAAGGCCATGATGTTGAATTTATGAAGCGTCGGGGCACGGTTGATAAGCACTGGGCGTTTTTGCATCTGCTGCACGAGGATTTGTTTAGCCGTTTCCGTCTTGTTTTTAATCTCTTCACGAGCTTTTAAGATGTTAACACCGCGCTTACGGTATTCAGCGATTACGAAGGGCTGATATACTTTCCATGCCATGTCCCACGGAATTTTTACGTTATCAACAGAGAGATTCGGGTCTGGCAAGATAGTACCACGTCCTGTCAGGGTCTGTTGGCGTTTTAAAATCTTCCTATGGAAGAAAGATTCTTTAGAAGTACCTTGCCCGTTATAGTTGGAGCCAGTTAACTGAGGTAAGAAACCGGTTACACCACGTTTCTCATTCTGTTTATTAATCGGTGCTACTAAACCTACAATAGCATGTGCTGACTGCCTCAAGTCTTTAAGGAGCGCTGCCTTTTCAGAATCAGGGTAGTTCTTCATTTTATCCAGTTTCTCGTTGACGTTAAGCAGGTCTTTGTAAAGGTAGTTAACGTCAGAAACCATTGGAAGTCCACCGGTTTTTGAGTCATAAATCGGACGGAATTGAGGTGGAATAATAGGGAACTTCGTGAGTACATAGTCAGCAGGGCTCATATGAGCTTTCTGGAGCGCAGTTAGGTACTTCAGCTCTTTAATGAGTTTATTACGGTTACTACCGGTAGCAACTTTAAGAGCGGCGCTTACTTCACCAATACGTTTTGGCACGTTGATAGCAGCGAGTTCCTTCTGGATGTCTTTACCGTTCATACCAGTAATGTCTTTGTGAAGCAGCGTAGCCACTACACCCTCAAACAGCGGATTTACGATAGGTGCAGCTAAATTTACGTGAGACCAGTTTTCACCTTTGAGACCACCAGTTACTACAGGGTCAAAAATACCACCCTTCTCAGGTCTATCTTTGCCCATATGGTTCTCTAAGATGGAGCCTTTCTGAATAGCACCTTTAGACATGTCAAGAACCATCTTGTCATTCAGAGGAGCAAGGCTAAGGTTCTGGTCGTCAGCTTGCACCCCAATACCAGAAGCAGTTACTAAAGACCTAAACTTTTTAAAGGCAAAAGGCTCTTTAGCCGGGGCGGGCATAAGCCCAGCCTCAAGTCTGTTCCAAAAGTCATCATTGCGGTCAGATTTGTACGTTGCCATCTCTGCCAGGTTGTTACGGGCATTGTGACCTAAAAGGGCATATACGTCAAGCTGTCCGATGCCCTTAGCCCCTTCTTCACCGCCTTTAACAGGCTGGTTGTTAATATCATAAGCACCCCTGTACAAACCAGAGAAGTTACCTTCAGTTTGTTTGTGGAGCTTAATGATGTACGGGGTACCAGTAAATACCTTACCGAGTGACTTACCGGTCTTCGGGTCGTACAGGTCCTCTTCTACAGGAACGCCGTCTTTCTTCATTTCCTGGAGTACCTTCTTACTGGAGTCGGCGTTATCGAAGTTGTCAATAACTACCTCTTTACCAGTACGAAGCGCACGCTTGCCTTCCATAGCTTCATAGAGCTGGCCAGGGTTTACACGGGAAGGAACAGAGGCAGGGTTCAGCATTGCATCTACATGGTTACCGTGAGAGTCCATTGGCATTTCATCGTCCGGCAAGATTAAACCAATAGTACCTTTGTTGCCATGAAGCCCCGTAATTTTATCACCACGTTTAGCTTCGTCTTCAGTCGTTACGACCACACGTGTCAGTTTACCCTGTTTGATAATGTCAATGACTTTACCAGGTGTATCATGGTCCCAAACTTCAGCAGCGTCTTTATAAGGATTAACAAGGCTGCCACGTAAGCGCCTCATCATGTTATCGGCACTAGTCATCGTTTTACGGCGGAGCCCGGCAATGAGTACATCACCACGGTTTACCATAACGCCTTTTTTTACAACGCCATCATTATCCAGTTTCTGGATATTAGTGGATGTAATTTTAGTTGGGAACCACTTAATATATGAAGCCTTATCTATGTAAGAGTCAGGTGAGGTCTCGAACTCTTTAGTATACATATGCTGGCTGGTGAGTTTCTTAGCAGCGGACTGAGAAATTACGATAGAGTCTTCGTGAGTCCAGCCTTTAGCAGGGATGTATGCGACGTTTAAGTTGGTTCCAAGTGCAAGTTCCCCATTTTTCGTAAAGTTAGAGTCTGCCAAGATGTCACCTTTTTTAACTTTGTCGCCTACTTTTACAAGCGGGTACATTGTAATAAAGGTGTTATGAATAACAAGGCCATGTTCTACTGCAAACATGTTGGAATTTGCTACCTCAAAGTCATATACTAAATCTTCGTGAGGAGCTTCAGTAATCTCTTTGATAGTATCCCAGCGGATATCGGATTTAGCCCAGCGTTCCCGGGTTTCGTCATCCATAAACTTATAGGCCTTCTTAGGAAGAGCATAACGGGAATTTGCTTTGGGCGGCAAGTTAGCTCGCAGTTCTTCTAAGTATTGCTGGCGTTTTTTATAGAAGAATAAAGGCCAGTCCGGGAGTTCACGTACAGGGATAGTGAACGTATAACAGTCATGCCACTTGTCACTCTTAGAGCTAATCTCTTTGAATGCCTTCGACGTCATTACCCCAAGGCTTGCGAGCATGTCTATGAGTGCATCACGTAAAGACGCTGAAGCCGTACCCGCTGTGATATTAAAGTGGGAGTATTTGTCTTTCAGCTCTTTATCGTGAAGCGAAATACTACCATCACCTGCCATGTACCCAGCAATTAACCCTTTACGAAACTCAGATGAATAATTAAAAAAAACATTTGGTATCACCTTGAGGTGCGCATATTTACGGAAGGAGTTGTAAAGCCAATGCGCCAGATTAGCGTCGAAGAGCCTTACACTAGAAGTGTAAATATGAGCCTCATTTTTTGTAGTGATACGGTTCATAAGTTCAAGGATATCATTTTGATGACTAGGCTCACTAGCTGCAATCTGGATACAGGTGCGGTCTAAACTGCCTTCAGAAAGATAAAGCCCTGCGAGTACCCCGTGGTCATAGTCGTCATACTCGTAAGTAAAGGCAGCCTGTGGAAGTTCAGGGAACATGGCAATCGGACACTTGGTCTTACCCGGTACACAATCGTCAGGGAAGATAGGCACGAGGTTGCCTTCCATATCTATAGTAATTAAGCTGTGGTCTTCTGTAACTACTACGTTACGACCAGATTTAAACTTAATATTATACAGTTTTTTATCGTTCTGGTGGCTTCTAAACGCACGGATGCGCTGCCATTTCGATTTCTTACTGTAAATGTTGACAGATTGGATTTTATCACCGAACTGCCAATCATAATCTTTGATTTTACCACGCCATACCTGGTCGTAACCACGGAGAATGTTGATGGTCATGTCACCACTCGGGCACTTGAGGTTTAACGGGAAGTTATTGTAGATTTCAATTTTAGTCTTACCGTTAAGCTCGATGTAATCATCGGTTACACGAGTAACAGTGCCATCTTCAGGAGCTCTCGGTACAAAAAACTCTTTCCCGTAGCGTTCCTGAATAGATTTGTACTGACCAGTCTGGTCTTTGATTTTAACAAGAGGAGCCTCACGGTTAACAAGTGGTACTGCTTGTGTAACCATACGACCTGCCATTGTAACACGGTTACCTTGGTCGTTGTGAAGGAACGGTACGAGGTTCGTTGTAATGGTAAACATATCAGAAGAGTTCGGCAACCAGTAATCCACTCGATTACGGGGTACTTCCTTCATCTGATTATTTACAAGAGCGCGAACATGAGCTTTCCCGTCTTGGTTAGGGAAGCCTACTGTTTTCCCAGCGAGGTCCATTGGTTTGAGCATAACCTTTTTGCCGTTTTTATCAATGAACTCACTATAAATATTGCGGTCTTTGATAACAGTGGAGTTCGTTGTTCTGAGGTCTACGCCTACACGTTCAGACTCAGTAGTACGGACCGGGTCAATGTATCCAAAGTGAGACGGATGAAGGTTACGGGCATTCATCGGGATTGCCCTGTCACTACCAATACCGCCTTCGCCCATTGACGTTACTTTATGGCTAGTCTCTAAAATTTCAATCGGGTTGATTTCAGACTGAGGAGCAGAAAGCGAGGATTTTGTAAAGAAGCCCTCAACAAGCTTAGTTAAAAAGTTAGGAAGAATGACGGACCTCAAGGGGTAACCTCCATCTATCTTGTTCATAACTTTATAAATTAAGCCTTCTTCTTTTGCTTTCTTTTCAATTCTCAACATTAAATGGTCTTCAACACCAAGTACCTCTTTAAAGAGGAGGGAGTCAAGGTCATCTTCTTCTTCTTTGTTATTATAAACCTTAACGATTTTAGCGGATGCGTCAAGGAGAGTTTTCGGAGTTACAGAACTATACCCAGTACCAAGCGTTACTTTCGTAGTTTCAGGAGTAAGGGCAGTCTCTTTAAAATAGTCCTGCAGGTCTCTAGAATCATTACCGGTACGCTTAGTTGGGTAGATAACAGTATTTACAATCTGTTTGATATCTTCAGAGGGTTTGGCTTTTGCTTTGTTTACTTCCAGGATTTTGTTGCCCCACACTGCAGACATTTCCATATCAGAGGTGCCCAAAGCAGATAAAAGAGAATATAGCGGAATACGCTTAGAGGACGATGAAAGTTTAGACTTATCAAATTTTACAAAGAACACACCATTGTTGTCCATATGAATTTCAAAGCCTAAACCACGTCCTAAGTTGAAGTCAGCAAATACAGCATCAGAGTCATTGACATGACGGACGAAGACGCCAGGTTTCAAACGTACCTGGTTAAACACTGAGTAGTCTTTGCCTTGTACAATAAAAGTACCACGGTCAGTTAAAACAGGGAGGTCTAATATTTTGACACGGCCTGTTTCTGTTTTACCGTTGTTACGTACAAGGCGTAAGTTCGCATAAATAGGCACACTAAGGCTGGTACCGCTGAGGAGCTTTGTTTTCTGGTTACCAATCGAAGCGTTAGTCTTGTTTGGTACCTCTAAGCTCAGTAATTCAATTTTACCAGTTTTTGCTTCAATAGGAAAGATAGATTTAATACCTTTCTGTACATTTTGCAAAATTGATGCCCATTTTTGTTCAGTGTTAAGATACATTAACTGTTACCTTCCTTCTTCTTTTCATCCGGTTGTCTCCCCGACTTTGTCTTGGTCGGGGCCTGTACTGCTGCATACATTCCACGTCTGACTGCTCTCTCTACAATTGGAGTGTATCCGGCAAGGGTGGGGAAAAGCTCCTCAGCCCAAGCCAGTTTTTGTAGTTCAGTAATCACATCTTTTTTCATATTTGTGCATTACCTCCCTCAGCCCGTGGAGGATTCTGTGTGGGTAAGTCGCCATGCTGTTGACCGCCACTTCCATCACCCATTGGTTGCATGGTACCCGGTATAGCAGGTATACCATAGAAGTTTGCTGCGTTCTGGGCTTGGATTTGTTCTTGAATAGCGCGTTCACGGTCTTTCTGAGTTTCCTCAGTAATAAAGCGCTGTTCTTGGTCGTAATCAATGTTTGGCATGAGCTCTTTAAGAAGCGTATGTTTAGAGATGTGGCCAGCTTCTGCCATACGGAGCAGTAAGTCTTTTTGAGCCACGTCGTCTGCCATTTTAAAGGACTGCATCCTTACTTTAACCTCGGGGAGTTCAAAAGCAACCCTGCACTCTTGGACGATGTAGTCGAGTACAGATTGCATCATGGTACGGAAGTTGATAAGCTGATTCTCCAGCATACGGAGTGATACACTAGCTCCGGACCACTGAAGACCGCCATATACAAACTCATTCGGTACTCCCATGCCAGCAAGAATTTGGTTCGTGATTTCCTGGATTTCATTAGTAAGCATCAGTGCTTTACCTTGTGCACCAACAATTTGGGCATTGACAGGAATTGGCATGATACTCTTACGCATCGGATTTCGCTTCCACTCTTTATACTCATCTTCGAGTGCACTAGAGAACCTGCCAAGGTCGAGCTCCCCACTCGGGTCTACTGAGCCATTAGAAGACGGGGAAATGATAGTCCAAGGGAGAATCTGGTCAATAGCCAGTGCATCTTGAGCTCTAATAAGCACAAGCAGGTGGAACAGGTACTTCAGTACTGGAGAGATGAGCGGCTGGCCGTACCCTTTGTTATACGCAGAGGAATGAGTATCCCTGCGTAAATGCAGGATTTTTGTTGGGAAGAATTTAAAGAGCTTCTTCTTTCTCGCTGTTTCAATGAGATACATTGGGTACGTTGCCCAAAGATGTTTATCACCTTTGTCAAGGTCTGTACCGATAGACCCAGGAATAGAGTAGTAATACGTAGTATTACCGAGGATTTCGTCATATTCTAACTTGATATTCAAGGGGTCCCAAAGGATAGGCTTGATATCAAGAGCGTTTTTAGTAGGCGTATCCTTAATTACAGGATGTACGGTTTTGCCACATTTCGGGCATACCATCGTTAAATACTCTGTACCAACTTTAAAGTCTACAGATTTAGCAGAGTGCCCAGTATGACATTCAGGACATTCAAAGACTCTCGTAAACGGCATGATGAGTGAGAAGTAGGCATTACCAGATACATAGTAGTCAAGCCCAATTCTGATAAGGAGTGACCTAATATTGATACGTTGGAAGATTTCTTTGTACTTACGTTCAGCTTCAGCATCCGTAGTATCAATGATGATATCAGTGATAGGGTATGCTACCATTTTATTAATAGCAGCGTGAATAATCGGATGCCAGTCGTAAAAGTAGCGTCCCCAGTGCATCATAATCTTCGGGTCCATCAGTGTTTGCATGGCGATGGGGTCGAAGTACGGTGCCGGGTACAGCAGCCTCCAGCGAGTATCCTGTGTCATAATTTGGAATTGTGGGTTATTCATAAAAGTAGTATTACCACTACCGGAAATAGTGCTAAAATCTACAGGTACTGCCATGGGTTACTGTTCACCACCTTGTACGGCTGTCTGGTCCTCTTCGAGACCAGAGGCTTCGCTCATTATATTAACGTAGTCACGGATTTCTTCTAAGTAAGCATTTTGGATACTCTGCTGTTCTTTGTTAAGATAGATAGCAGGGATAAAACGCTGTGCACTCTTGAGTTCCGGGGGTAATACGGCGATGCCTTCTTCTCCGGCTTCGGCTGCCCAGTATTGGCAGACGTAGTCGTTGAAGTCATCGTCAGGGAACTCTTTTTTTAAGCACTTAACAGCAAAAGCAATCTCTTTGACAGACACGTCCTGGTCAATGTCTGGCAGTGCATCACGTCCATTCAGAACCAGCACAATGTTCTCAAAGACTGTTGGGTTTTCCCACGGGAGCCTGGAAGTTTTAGCAATTTTAGCTGCCATTAAGGGAGCCACTAAGTCATCGCCAAATTCTGCTCTGATAGCCTCTGCTACCCAAGTGTCGAAATCCTTAAATTTCTTTTTTGCTTTATCATATTCAGTGAAAATTTCTGGTCCAATGTAAACGGCCACAATTATTTCACCCAGCTTCCTATTTCATCTTTAATCTGCGAGGGTAATCCCTCGATTTGTAACTGCAGTGCATCAGGGGATTCCCCATCCCAGTCAAGGTCTACGCCAAGGTCACTGATGTTATCAGCATACTCCGAGATTACAGACAGCGGAGCGCTTACTTTACCAAGGTTAACCATATTTTCAGAGGCTACCTTTTCATACACAGCATACTCCGGGGTACCTACTTTAGCTTGCATGTACGGATTGTCCAGACCAAGTTTCTCGTCGATTTCAGCGATTAAGTTAACCATGTCTTCAGGAGCAATAGAAGATGCCGTTTTTGCAAGGCTTTCCAAAGCTTCAATATCTTCAGGTTCCGTAGCGTAGAACGCGCGAGCCGCAAGGCAAGTGTCGAGCTCTGTACCATAGTCGTTAGCATGAGCATACTTGTTGACTTCACCAACTAATTCTTCCGGGTCTTGCCATTCTTTATCAAATACGTCAATCTCGGCTAAGATTGCCGGGTCCTCAAGCACACTCGCAATCTTTTCAGTTTGCGGTACTTCAAGTTCAATACCATAGATTTTGCAAGCATCATTAATTCTGCTTACTACTTCAGGGTCCAAAATGGAAGCACATTTAGTAGCATACAGGGCAGACAGCTTAGTTTCCAGAGGCGTTGCTACAGAAAACATGCGGTTGGCTTCGTCAGCGAAAGTCGCATCTTCTGCATAAGCCTGTTTAGTAACTAAAGCTGCTATATCCGTATTCATCTCTTCCGGGGTCAAGTACCCTTCAGTAGCAAACGAAGCGAGCTTTTCAAAGTTTGCGTCATTGTGAAGGTCAATGAGCTGTTCAGAGAAAAATTCAGGTTTCATATATCTAATTACCTCCGTAAAATTAAGCTAATCTCTACATACCTATATTATACCTAAGTAATTTTATGAGAAACTCTGCTAAATAGGTAGGTATAATATTCAGTAGGAAAACTACAAAGAGGAGGATACTGGTACTTATGAACCTGTCTCTTTTATATAATTTAGACGAGTCGAGGCTTGAGGTCTTTGAAGAGGACATAGTTGTCCCTGAGTCACGAAAAGTCTATTTAAAACACATACCAAAACTTAATACTCTGTATATTACAGATATTACCCTGATTTTTGATGGTGAGCCGCTGACAGGCCAAGCGCTCTTTGACTACAGGGCTGAGTACGACTACGTAGCAGCTAAAGGCATCCTGATTTTCTCTCAGGGCGACGTTGGGTCTACTTTCCACTGCAGATATGTACCTGTGGCATCCCGTGTTGACGCATCCGTAGTAAATGAGCTCATCACTTTTGGGAACACCTATGACGGTAATATCTGGACGAAAGCAGATTTATTAGATAGTAAGAGTGGCGAGAAAGTTGCTTGGAATGTTATCAAGGATAGGCCTTTAAACGCATCTGCTGTCCGTGACGGTCTGCTTTCTAAAGAAGATAAACAGAAACTCGATTTAATTCCGAGCCCACTTCAGGTTAAACCCATAGGCTCGATTACTGTTGGCGATTTAACTATTGAACCTGCTACATGGGGCGGCACAGTTACTTTCGCTGAAACAGATACGTTGACGCCGGTTATTATGGAAAATGAAGACACTGGCGCTAAATACTTAGAGTTCCGTGTTAATATCGCTGCAGTAACTAAAGACCTCTCAATGTACATGGAAGCTTTGAAAGGTACTACGGGTACTCCTAGTGACCTCAATAGATACGTTACTAACGATGACCCCCGTATGACAGATGCACGTAACCCGCTTGCTCATAAACATACGATTGAAGACGTACTTGCTTTACAATCGAGTTTAGATGCTAAAGCTAATGTACAACACCGCCATAACGTAGAAGATATCGACGGCCTCACTACTATTCAAGGCCCGCAAGGCCCTCAGGGTGAAAAAGGCGAGAAGGGTGACAAGGGCGACATTGGCCCGCAAGGCCCTCAGGGTGAAAAAGGCGACAAGGGCGACCCTGGCCCGCAAGGCCCTCAGGGTGAAAAAGGTGACCAAGGTGACCCGTCACTGCCAATAGACGCTGTAGGTTCTCGGGAAATCTTTAATAATTGGACAGTAGGAGGCCTGTACTTTAACTGGGACGAAGAAGAACAAGAAGATTTAACTACAGGTGATTTTGATAATGGTAAAGCATACATCAATGGTATTAAACAGGTCTTCAGTGATACTTCGTTTGAGGCTACTCCGTATTGGGGTGTAGCATTGGTGCAAACTGCTCAAACTAGTACTGTACCGGAAGCACGGGTGTACACAGACTTCAACGACTTATCGACCGTGGCAGTAGGCACGACTTATGTAGTGGAAATTACCAATGTATCTGACCCGGTAATTAGCTTTGAAGTTACTACAGATGATAAATTGTATGAAAACTTAGACTCTGCAGAAAACAACGAAGTATTGGGACTTAAATTCCACTTTGATAACTACATTAATTATGCCGTGGGCGATACCTTTACTTTAACAGTTACTGAAGCAGGCTACATGGTAGCGTTTGCTACGGACGAAGTAAAAATTTGGTACAGCGGGTATAGCTCTTACCCGACTGACGCAGAACTTGCTCACATTTCCAGCATTTCTGAAAACTACTTACTGTACCTCATTACTGTAACTAACGGGGGACTGTCGGCAGCGTTAGACCTGCAAATCCGTTACCCAAATTATATTAAAAACCCTGAAGAAGAGTATGGCAAAGTGCAGCGTTTGGAGTTCACTACTACTAATTGGGGTAGTAGCCAGGATTCAGATGGGTACTATACACTTACTCTTAGTGTAACAGGGCGTGTACCTGTAGGGCCTCCATACAGACGAGACTCTAGTGGTAAATACGAATCTATCAATGCTACGGTATTCTTTACTGATAGTAGTATCGAAGTTTTGTCCAAAACGACTTTTGACGGTTGCATCTTGGCAGCACGTATTTAATATATAGGAGGAAATGAGTATGAGCACTATGAATTTAAACGATTTTAGAAATTATGTACAGCAGTTTAAGGGCTGTGGCTTGAATAGAATTTATCTGCACTGGTCTGCAGGTAGATATACTAATATTGAGGACGCTTACCACATTAGTATTGGTAAAGACGGTGATATCAACGTAATGCACCCATTAGACAAGGTACTCGCTGCTACTTGGAAGCGTAATACTGGCAGTGTAGCCGTATCTATGATGTGCTGCTTTGATGCCGTATGTTACTCCAGAAGTAACGTAGACTTTGGCAGTGAGCCTCCGACGATGACTCAGATTGAAGCTATGAGTAAAGTTGTTTGCATTCTTTGTGAAGAGTTGGGCCTTGAGATGACTGCCCGCGATGTACTCACTCATAGTGAGGTTGCAGATATCGACGGCTATGGTGTGGGCGGCTCTGACCCGGATATGCGCTGGGACCTCTTGCTCTTGCCAGACTCTGACGGTGTGTTGAAACCGGGTGGCGACGTAGTTCGTGGCAAAGCGATTTGGTACCACTATCACCCGGAAGACCTGTAATGGGTAGCAAAGTTTAAATAGAATTGAGGAATTTATTATGTCGTTTCAAGATACATTAGCTGATTTAGTAAAAGGAGATAATGAAGCGTTACTGAAACTTATCCGTGAAGTATATCTCCGGGGTGTAGATGACGGTGCAGAGGCAGCAAGGAGTGAAGACTTCGATTGCATTTTCCATAATTGGGATGAAGTTGAAGCAGCACTCGATGCGCCTAGTGCTTCGATAGAGGATTTTGTAGACACCGTTCTTTCTACTGAGTATATTTAAGAAGGAAGGTTAAAACAAAAATGGCTGCACCAATTTTAAGTAATGTCGGTGACGTTATCATCATTTTAGGCTCCGTAGTACCTGCAGGATACTTGAGCCTCGGTGAAGGTACAGAAGTTAACCGTACAGAATATGCAGATTTATGGAGCTGGGCACAGAGTAACACTACTGTAATTAGTGAATCTGAATGGCAAAGTGAAAATACGAGCCACGGTACAGTAGCAAAGTTCAGCAGTGGTAACGGCTCCACTACTTTTAGACTGCCTAAGATTACATCAATTTTGAAAGCTGTGGCGCTAGCCGACGCAGGCAAGTTTAACGAAGCTGTCTTTAATGATGTTCACTACCATGGCCTTGGTAAAATGCTTGATAATAATGGCTATTGGGGGCGCTATAGTTATAGCGGAGCCACGTACCCAGAGGGTGCTGCAGCGTACTTCTGGAATGGTAGCGGTGGGCTCTCTACGGGAACAACGCCGGACGCTGCTGGTGATATTATTACATCAATGAATATCGGAGGGTCGTCGGAACCCCCTGTTCCAGCTACTGTAGGCTTTACACTTTGTATTCGTTATACTACTGACTATCAAGCTACAGCTGCTGCGCTTAATACAGCGGCGTTAGCAACCTCAGTCAATAGCCTTGTAAGCACGATGTCTGATGTAGCTACTGCCTATAATGTAACGAGGCAGCTTGGTACTAACGGCTATCAGGTGTATGAATCGGGCCTTATTAAAAACTGGGGCCGTACTGATAAAGGCCAAGGCGAAGGTACTATTGTGTTCTCCCTGGCGTTTAAAGAAGGTACTAGCCCGTATAATATTAAGACTACAGTAGTCGACCCTTCGGGTCAGCTCGATGGTAGCGGTACTGTTATCTTAGGTGACCCTACAAATGCATCTGTCTCTTATAGGTATACTAAAGTGTTGCCTGCAGATGCCTATATTATGTGGGAAGCTTACGGTACCAACTAGGATAGGAAGGAAGACAAACTTATGAAAAATCCTGAAGAATTACATTATTATTGTACGTTTGACGCTAACACCGGTGAGAAACTTGGCGGTTACATTTTAGAGTTTCAGAAAGTACCGCCTGAAGCCATCAGTGTTAGTTATAACGATTTTAAACTTTACAACTCCAGTAACTATTGGCGATATGACTGGGATGAAAAGAAACCTGTATATGTTGACCGTATTATGACAATGACTTTCGAGGAGCTCAAGGCGCGAGCCAAAGAAATTATTAACCAGAATACGGGGAAGGCAATTACTGCGGGATTTACCGCTTACATCCAGGGCCAGTATGTAAAATTCGATAGTGACCTTGAAGCACAGGTTACGTACAGCAATAACTTTAATGACAGTGTTGCTAACCCTGAAGGAACATGGCAGGCCCGTGGGTATGTCAATGGTGCAGGCGAAAAGAGTATCTTAACGTTAAATGCTACCGATATGGCAACTGTACAGACTGCTTGTACAACTTTTGTAAACGCAGCTAAAAAGAAAGGTTGGGAAGAACAGGCGTACGTTGATAACGGGTCATTACTTTTAGACGATTTACGTAGTTTCGTCCGTAAACTGGAGAAGGAGGCACGTAATTAATGAAAATAGATATTAGCGTTAAAGACCGCATGCTTACTAATATGGGTACTTACCGTATCCCATCGGGAAGTCTTAACGATGTATACATCGCTTTCCATTTTGAACCGGGGTATGGATGGGAGGACATGAGCATTACAGCTGAATTTAGGCGTACTAATCAGACTGTATACTTAGTAAACGTAAAACCCGATGCCTACCAGGCTATTCCGGCAAACGTATTAATGCGCCCAGGGGTAATCTATGTGGGACTCATTGGCTGTAAAAACGGGGAACAGGTAGCTACAACGCTTACGACTACACTCACTGTAGAGCATAACGCTTCGGAAACGATGAGACCTTGTATATATCCTGAAGACGCTGATAACAACCCTGATAACGATGCTTATGCAGCTTGGTGCCAGGTAGTAGTAGACGCGGCTAACCGTGCTGAAGTAGCTGCTGAGAAAGCTGAGAGCATTGCTATGGGCAGCTATACTAAAGACGAGAGCGACGCACGCTACGCTAAAAAAATTGATTTAGTCGCAACCGCTACAAACGAATTTGACGCCTCCTACATGACTACCGGAACTTACCCGACTATCACTGTAAACGCACTGCCTCCCGAAGATACTGAGGGTTCTGTAGGCGATTTAGCCGGGCTGCACGCGATTACTGGTGTTAAAATGCGTGTAACTAGTGAAAATTCGAGTTACGACGCTAGCTATAGTGGTTTTACTTTGAGATGGCTGGCAGACAACGGTTTATTTGATAAACTCATTATTAACAAAGATGGAGCTTATGTTAAACAGAAAATCTATGCTCTTAAAGTAGGCAGTGTACCGGGTAAATGGCTTACTGAAACGCAGTATGCAGTTTCGATTATTACAAGTCCTGAAATTGACTTGACTTATGCTGATGCTATAGTTACTAATGCTGGTATTGAACCAGTTGGAGTTTCTTTAAGCACTATTACCTTAGAGCTTCCTCCGGGTACTACGGCAGAGCAACTCATGGATATTGAAATTTGGTACCCGATGTTAGGTGATAGTAAAATTTTAGTATCTGCTATGGGTACTCCGACCGTAGACAATAAAGAAGCTAAGATTTTAATGTTTAAAACGGTAAATGAGAAAGAAACTCCGCTTAGCTCTTTTGGTGTACAGGCTGAGCTCGATGTATCCAAATATCTTAGTGGTAGCATTGCAGAAACTAAGACCCTCATTGAGGAATTAGAAGCTCTGAAAGAAGAAATTGAGGCTTGGCCTAAGACTAACAATATACGCATTGAAAACTTTGAAGTAGCGAATTGGGAAATAGGTGAGGGGGCAGTAACTCTCGACATTAACATCAAGGGTGCTCTGGTTCTTAATGTGTATGGTGTAGGGCTTGAGGAGGGAGAATACGCCCCTGTAAGTGACTACCTCTTTACAACTACAGAAACGGGTATTACATTGAAAGTAGCCAGTGAAGCAGGTCTTGACGGTTATGTTGTTTTATATGTACCTGCCGAAGTTTAATAAGAGAGGAACGTGTTTATGGAGTTAGAACAATTTTCTGTAATGCCAACAGAGTCTGACGTCGTAAAAAAGGTTGATAAGATTGCAGGCAGTGTTGGCGACATTACAACCCAAAAAACGATTACCTTAACAGGTGCCGTAACGGGCAGCGTTACGACGGACTTGATAGGCAATATTACGATAAATACCACCACTGGTTCTATTGATGCAACAAAGCTTACCGGGACAGTGCCTATAGAATCTATCCCTAAAGATGCTCAAGCTAAGATTGTACAGGTAGACTCTGATGAAGCAAGGCTTGCCCTGACTACTGATGACGTACAAAATAATGACGTTGTTGTAGTGGTAGATACCGATGGCAGCACCTCTTCTGTCTACTGGGTAAGCGACGCGTCCAAGCTTGGTACTGATGACGCAGCTAATGCTTTTACACCCTTTCCCGCGGGTGTTGCTGCAGCGGTAGACTGGAGTGGTGTTCAAAATAAACCGGAGACGTTCCCTCCGAGTGCACACACTCATACAACTCTTGAAGTGACGGCTATCACTGATAACGCCGATATACACAGTTTAACAACCGCAGATAATTACAGCGCTGCCAGTACTGTAACCGGACTTACAAATACCCCGTGTAGTGTACCGTTTAACTTACAGGTACAGCGTAATAGTGACGGTACTATGACTCAGATTGTTTACGGACAAGCTGATGATGACCATGGTATTTATGTATCGTTTTATAGTGGTAGCACCTGGAGTGACTGGCAGACTATCAGCTACGGTAAAAAAGGTGCATATGCTAAGAAAAGCTTAGAAAATCCATATCGTCAGGCTAATACAGCGTATGAAGTTGACGACATGGTGTATTCGACTATCTTAGAGGCTGGCAAGATTCTTAAATGTATCACTGCCGGTACTACTGGGAGTGGAGACGACGTAACAGCGTCTACCATTGTTGCCGGTACTCCGATTACTGACGGTACTGTAATTTGGGAAGTGCAGCTCATGGCTGGTGCAGAGCGTGTCGATGGTGTAAAAATCGGTACTATTAGTTGGCAGCTCTCTACTACCGTAGATAGTGGCGACTTACCGTTACTTGGCGGCACCTTCGATAAAGAGACGTATGCTCCTCTTTGGAACTATGTACAGACTCATCCTGATATGCTTGTTACTGAAACTGAATGGCAACAGATGGCCGAAAGTCAGACGTCAGTACTAAAATATGCGAATACTAGTGATAGCCTGTTTAGAGTACCGAAACTCGTAGACTACGCTAGAGGTACTGTACAGGAAAGTGCTGGGACATATCAGGCGGATGGATTGCCGAATATAACTGGTAGCATCAATAGTGCTTTGTCTGAATATCAAGACCCTATCAATGGAATTGGAGCATTTTTTGTTGGGGATTATTCAAATTTTAATATCAGTGCAGGACAAGGAATTAAGGAATATGATTTAAAGCTTGACGCTTCTAATTCTAATCCTATTTATGGCAATGCCGACGAAGTTCGTCCCAAGACCATGCTCGGCCTTTATGTGGTTAAGGCTTATTCCTCAACGCCTGAAATATCTGATATCAATATCCAGACCCTGCTTGAAAAGGCTGGTGAAGGTTTTGCTATTGGTGATATTAAGTTCTCTTTCGCTAAAGTTGTACCTAACGGTTGGCTGAGATGTGATGGTAACCTCTATCAGCGCTCTGAGTACCCTGACCTTTACCAATGGGCAACGGATAATAACTACCTTGTCTCTGAGGAAACTTGGCAGGCTACCAAAACTGCTAATGATGGTGGTTCGGTAGGCTACTTTTCTACTGGTGACGGTAGTACGACGTTTAGGGTGTTTAACATTGTAGACTTCGTTAGAGCTGATGCGTCAGCATCGAATACTGGTACGTATCAGACAGATACGATGCGAGATATTAGTGGTTCTGTGGATGCAAAAGGTTTGGAGTATGATACTACTGAACAAACTGCTACAGGTAGCTTCTCCTTGGAAGTTGGAGAATATAATTATGGTGGGGGCCACACAGAGCAAGATGAGGCTAAAATAGTATTTGACCCAGCAGATGCTATCGGTACCTCCCACATTTCCACTGAAATCCAGCCTAAACACCTCAAGCTCGCTTGCCTTATCAAAGCTAAGGACGCTGTAGTTAACCGCACTCTTGTCTCCGACGTAGAACTCAAAGAAGCTGTAGATAAAATCGACGAATTAAATGGTTTTATCCTTGATGATGACGACGACTGGACCATGGGGTTACCGAATATTACCAACAATGCAGGTGTAGCTGAAGAATCGCTTAATAATTATAAAATTATGCGTACTCTTTCTAACCCTGAACATTATTACTGGTATGATTCACCTTATGTATCTGATGCAAATAATACGACAGTGATTATCCCTGCAGGTCTTGAGGTCAACATTGGTAACCATGCTTTTGTTACCCAGTCTGACTCCCAGGTAGACATCTCATTAGCGGGCGGAGCCAGTGCACGTGCAGGAAAAGACGTCTACATTTACGCTTGCTGGCCTTCTAATGTAGAGTCTGGTATCCCTGTGTTCGTAGCGTCAATGAACTCTACCACCCCTACTGGTTACAATGCTACCAACTCCCGTAAAATCGGTGGTGTACATTGCCTCTGCACTGATGTTGGTACGATAGCCGGGCATCCGCTTTCTGGGTATGTAGCTGGTGACGTACTTCCTGCCTCTCTCTGGGACCTCAGGCATCGTCCAGTATCGGCCCCGGAAGGTATGGTATACATTGAACCTCTTGACCTCTGGGCGGATATCTACCTGAATTCCTGGGATGGTGAAAAGGTAGTCTCTGAATATGGGGCAGTAATCGCCGATGGCGCCAGCTCCCGCTCTTACCACTGGTGGAGATGGGCAGAGGAATTTAACTTGTTAAAGAAGCGTCTGCCCCATAGGTGGGAGTTCCGTGAACTCGCCGATGGCAGCCCTGAGGCAGTAAATATTACCAGGTCTGCAGACCCCAATACCACGGGTGGACATACTGCAACCAACTCTCAACGTATCGTATCTAAATACGGTTGTGAAGATTGTACTGGTGTAGTGTGGCAATGGGGCAGTGACTTAACTACCCATAGTACTCCTGATGGCTGGGTTGGGTACTCCTATACTAGTTCCATAGTACCCACCGAGACTAATCGGGGTGGCGAGTATTATGCAATGACATATGCCGCCCGCTTTGGCGGGCTCTGGGCTGACGGTTCTTATTGTGGTTCTCGTTCTGTTGCTTGGAATTTCTCGGGTGTGGATTTGAACGACGCTGACTCCGCGCGTGGCGTGGCC